>Ga0126342_10001591_pt1 | contig 32552 bp, 32 predicted proteins | sample Cyp1metagenome_FD_92528 | JGI IMG/M metagenome (GOLD analysis project Ga0126342, IMG submission 92528) | Coral microbial communities from Lord Howe Island, Old Settlement Bay, Australia - Cyphastrea 1 metagenome | ecosystem: Host-associated > Invertebrates > Cnidaria > Coral ...
CAAGGATGACAAGGAGGACGAGGAGGACGAGGAGGAGAGGAGGAGGAGGAGAGGAGGACGAGGCAGGAGGAGGAGGCAACTGACATAAAATCTAACAACCCTCACCTGGCAGGTGGGGAAAAAGGATATATATATAGCATTATTACTGCAAATCATATGTCAACAAAACTGCTACAAATTACCGATCTTGTGTGTGACTGAAGCTGCTGGCATCAAATTGCCATACCAACTCATGCGAGTGTGATTTCCACCTGGCACCCTTCTGTTCGGCAAGACTAGTGCCAGAAAAACAAATATGGAATGTACATTTATTCAATTTACTGGGTGTTTGCATGGCTCATCTGAGATACCCTGCAAACATCTTTGCTTTCAGCTGGTTAGTAATATATATATATGCTCTTCTACATACATCATCCCTATTCATCAATTTCGCCTAAAAACAACATCAACTAACCGACGGATACCTACGGTACATGACCTGAACCAAGGTTTTCACAGTTCCATAGAGGCCCGGAGCAGGGGCCCAGCCTTCGTGCTCCTGGAAGGACATCTCCATGCGGGGCCATGCGTCCTGGTGCAATGCCGAAGTGAGCATCCCAAGATGAAGGGAACGAATAGATACGATCCATTTTAGGGGATTCAACATGAGTCCAAATTTTGAGACACCCAAACTCTTGATTTACTAAGTTTATATGAATAATTAGCTGACACACCAGGATCTAAGTTGTAGAGTCAGATACTAAAATATTAAAAATAACCAGATATTATATATATGTACATATATAGAGTTACAGTAAACACCAAACTGTTGGACCTACCAAACCCAGGCTTACCATATTGCGAAGTCTATTTGTGGATCGACGCCTACACCCAAGCTTGGGCAGTTGCATTTTAGCCGATCTTCTGGCAGTTTGGTTGGCACCAATTGATCCAGCCCTGCGGCGCCAAAGTCCGGAAAGAAGGAGACCTTCTCCAAAGCTTGGAAGGGCCGTGCCTGGCTCCGCCCCCTGTGGATCATACCCTTTTGGGGAAAACACATCCTACAGATTCCTACAGGCTCCTACAGGAATCTACAGGATTTCAAAAAAAACAACATGACAATATCAAAATTTTAAAGGAACATGACGCGGATTGAGCCAACAACATTGGGAATAGCAACTAGTAATGGATATCCTTTTGAAAAACCATTTTGGGTTTGTTTGATGTACCATTGGCCATCGCTCACCCATTGCTTGTCGAACAAATGACTGCCAATTCCCTTTCTGTTGGTCAACCAACCAATGGTTTGTGGTAGAGGACATCCGTGCGATCGATGGGTTCCAACTAGTTTGCCCAAAAAGTCGAGTTCCTGAAAGCTTGCGGACAGCTGGCCTATAAAGCTGGATATATCCTCTAAACATTCGTATTAATATTCCTAATTTCAAACCTAATCGTCTGACTGTCAATTTGATGCTTTCCCCAATACGAATGCCGTGATTTTGTACAGCAATGATGTCATGGGGCATTTGGTCGGCCACGAGGCTGCTATGATTCATGATCCAGATCCATTTCACTTCCTGAAAAAGAATGGACTATTCAGCTGCGCTTTACGAACTCAGTAGCATGCGGAGACAGTCATATTTCAGATTTGGAATGTCTTCTCTGCAGCGTGTCATTTGTGGGTCTTGGTTGGCCAGTGAAACAACATAAAAAAAACCATACTTTGCCCAGTGCCTATCAGACCTATCACCCACCCATTGGTCAACCTCCGCGATCTTGCTCAGCAAGGGCTGCTGTGCCTCAGAGATGGCATGCGGCGATGAATCAACACCGTTGTAGCCGCTTGTAGCCTGGAGCTTCATCCCTCATCATCCCATCAAATACTAATCGTAGGTTTTCAATGGTTTTGGTCTATCCACGAAAACCATGGCTCAAAATCATTGACCAAAAAATTGGATTTTTGGTTTCATTGATGTTCATTGACATACCCTTTTTCAGCTGTACCCGTTATGTGGCAGGCTAGTAGCCCAACACTTCAATAAAAATTGGGATGGAATAGGATATCACCCACTGAAATATCAAACCTCTCTGCAGTTTAAGCCATAGTACATTTGCCGGGATGTAAGCAACCAGCGGTGAGAAGGAGATCATCGAAATTAATAAATCCTTTTTGCGGCAACCTAAACATGGGGTGCCAAATGGATCCAAATGGATCCACAACACTCCTGGAAGATTCAAGATGATCCCTGGGCACATTGTTTTTTTGAGTCGCTGCTAGCGACTCAACCTTTCACGTCGAGCCGCGGAATCAGCCAACTCCGGGTTTTCTCGCACCGTGGCGTCTCCTTGGGCTGTGGAAAGTCAGGTCATAGCGCAGCAGGTTTGTAGCTGGGTTTCAACTTACAACCAATCTGTTCCTGTCTGTAGAGGTACTGTAAGGTTATTGAATAATACTAATGTATATATATATATATTGATAATTTGACCTCATTGCAATTTCCAGGATCATCCCAGGAGTCCATTTGATATGGGAATGGCATGGCCCAACCAACTCTTTTGATAAGTTCAAGCATACACAGCAACTGATCCGCACAGCCCCATCCAAACCTATCACATATCACCATGTTCAATTCTCCGCAAGGATCCGCTGTCATTGCATTCAGGAGGCTATAGTCCAAGTGACTAGTCACAATATACGTATGTCATAATTCTCGTTCTTGCAACCAAAACAAGCATATGCATGTATATGCAATGTTTAAATGTTCATGTTTCTTGGTGATGATTCCCACTTGTATCAGCGAACAGGTGTGAAGTACCAAATAAACTAAAAGTATCTAAAAGTCATCAAAGTGATTTATCCCTGAAAGTCTGTGGCTTCGGGGGGCCCAGAAGTTTCACCATCAGCCGTCATTCTGGGGTCCACCTGCAACCCCAAACCTTGAATCTTTAGCTTCTATGAACTTCGAGTATTCACTACCACCTTGCCAAACATCGATCCACACTCACTTACCTCCATAAAGTTCCCAAAAGACGTACTACTACAATGTATATTATATTATATAATATATTATAATATTATATAATTACCAACCGTATAGCAAGCCAAAGGTCGTATACTACACTTCAGTTGACATTACCCTCACGTTTCAGTAGGCTACAGCCTCATCAGACCATCGCACCATTGGTACGCTGCCACAGCGTCGGATGGCTTTGATCTCTGGGCTGATCTTGAAGCGGGTGCTATCCTGGTAGCCACTGGAACTGGATTGACATAATTTGGCTGACACGAATGGTAAGATGATGGAAGCAGCAGAACTAACTCGACAACTCAAGATGTTGAAGACCCAAAAAATGGGTGCTTTATCGACAAGAGCAATTGGAAGATAGGAAACAGTCAATATGCTAATGGATCTCAAAACCATTCACATGTTTTGGCGGACCCACTGACTTGACCCATAGCCACATGACATGACAACCTTCTGGCGAGCAAAGAGCAATAGGGTAAGTTGGTTGAAGGAACTGCAATCAAAAGGGCACAATCAAAACAACATCACTAGCTTGTCGGAGGCAACGGCTTAGCTGGCTTCTGTCAAGAATCCAGACTCACTTGATATTCACTTGATATTCACTTGATACTCACCTGATACTCACTTGACTTGTTCGGCTCATAGCTTGCAAGAGCTTCTGCCTCAAGCCACTTTATAGCCTGAGAGTCTATGAACTATCTTGACTGTTGCCTATTGCTCCTATCAGGATATGGCCACAAATGAAAACCATCGACATACATCAGACAGAATGACTCACCGATTCAAACCTGACAGATACAGTCGCCACTAGTCTACCCAAATAGACCTGAAATCCAAAATATGATTGATTGTTTATATTGTTTAATAGTATTTAATAGGTTATTTCACCCAAATATGTTGTTTGGGAAGTGGATATGGGCCAGGGTCAAGTTTTGCGTACCTAATCCACCCAATCGCTCATGTTTGGTCTGCAACAATGAGCCGTTTTCATCCGGTTTTCTGCATCTTTCTTGGGGGTTTGTTCTCTTTACCCCATACCCATCTGGTATAACTCAACATGAATCAACGCTTCAACATGCTTCAACACAACTACTGGATATAAACATAACTAAACTCCATCGGTATGACTGGCATTCCGCGCGCCTCCAGCTCCTCGCTACTCTTTGGCCGCCTCAAGTATTGATTTGCAGCCTCTGGGATTTTCAAACATGGCTCATAGCAATGGAAAATCCACCATTTACAGATAACTTTCCCATTGAAATGTCCATGTTTAATGGATTTCCCAGCTAGCCATGCTTGATTACCGGAGGGTATGAATTGGACAGATCTGCAAAGATAATTATTGGCTGCTAAATTACATAATGTCACAAGATATACCAATGTCTTGCCAACATCGTGACCCTCATCATCACACGACCATTTGGGGGATCATCTCTAACATCTCTAACCACAATTTTTTGATGTGTTTTTGAATCCCAACGGGAGATTTGCCAACTGAGTCAAGCACTGGGTTCATCACTGCGTTCAATAGATACGTGTGTTTTGGAGCCGGTAAAAAATGTACATGATAAATATATAATCCAAAGTTGGACCCAGACCTGTTTGGCTATGGCCAAAGCAAACATATTAAAACCAAGCATCCAAACACTGGGAAGGGGTCATCTACAAATGGACTAATAGACCATTCATGACCATTCCATTATTGGGCAATTATTGGTCCAATCAGCCATAAGCCACAACCGTAGCAATTGCTGAGGATTGCAAATGACTGCCATGGTCAGGTTGAAAGCCGTTGAAGCTTGTGTATATCCAGCAGTGGAGCCATTTGTGGCAGACCAAGAATGAGCCAATTGTCCAAGCCCTGGTGCTATTCACCCCCCAAACACAGCACTTGCCGGGGTACGTGCTCATAAACGAAGCAGCATGAATGGAAGTGATTGAACATTCCAAACATGACTAAGCTTGGACACCCTGCAACAGAAATCGCCTTTAGAAGGGTGTTCATTGGATTCCTCCAGAAAAAATGCTGAACATCATATAATATCAAATAATCTAATATAAAATCAAACCAGTCACCAACCATGCACCAATAGGTTGCAGGTGAAAACCGTGCTGAGAAAAACCGCTCCAGGCATCCCAACCACTGCGTGAAATCCACCACAAAGTCGTGGATCGCTGCCTTACAGTGGCAGCTGTGTTGGCATTTTGACGCGAGCCTTGCCGCCTCTCCAACTGTCCTCTTTCTACAGATAGTCTGCAGCATGAATACCTTCCTACAAATAAAGTATGTTAGTATATATATATAATTATAATTAATTATATATATATGACCAGAAAACATTAGAAAAACACTGGGATATAGTAGATAGTGTATTTCCAAATCCAAAATCCTTAAAGAGTTTCCTGACGTCTTTGCGATTTTACGTCGTTTTATGTATGTATCTCTGAATGTCCGCCAGTTACCCCAAACCTTCGTGAGGATGTAGAGCTTAAAAGCCGAGTCTGTGAGGAAGAAGCCGTACTGCCAGGGCTCAGGAATCTCAGGATCCAAAAATGATGCGTAAAATTGGGTGGGATTATACATAGTGGGAGTATAATGGTGTATATTGGGTATGATACTATTGTTAAACCTACGAATTAGCACATATTAGAACCATCCATGTTATACCATGATGGTTGGTGTCTTTTTGCCACCCAACGACCAAACGTATGAAAGTCAATTAGTGCAAATCCTCTCATTTGTGCGAATGGAAAAGCCGCGAGAACTCGAAACCACCAACCAGATGACATTCGATTATCATCAAAATTTCTACAGGCCATTTTTGTTGTTGTTGACCAATCCAAGGCATTGAAAAACCGAAACCGGTTTTGGAACTGGATATGCAATTTCGCGTTCTTGGTCCTTCTCCAAATCGTCGCACGAGCCCCATGACTAATGCAAAAGGCGACTACATCTAGTTTGGACACCACTTGCAAGGTGGGGGTAACCCCGCACACAGCATCACATAACTAGAAGAGGGTATACTATGACTCTCACTAGTCGGGGTTGACAGAACTGCACTAAACACATCTTTTAAGCTCACAACTTGTTGAGTTCATTGGCAACATTTGGCAACAATACGTCTGTGGCGGCGCTGCATTTTGCATTTTATAGTCAAGACATTCATGCCAAGGCTTTACACAACTGTCAGTGGTCAGCTCCGGCTCCTCAGGTGGAGAATGCACAGCCAGGAGGATGTCATCCTTCACTTCCGCAGACAAAACCTGCCACCAGGGCAAACAGAGGAATTTGTTGGTGATTGAGCCACCCAACCGAAAAATCCTAATAAAAGTGGGATCATCATTCCAAATTAGACAAAAAGAAAATACTGTTTAAAATCACCAAGAAGATGATGTGAGCAGGTTGTCAGGCAGATTTCCTTCTGATTTTGTTCTGTAAATATTACCTTGTTTGGGGATGTTTGGGGGCGGCCACCATCTAAACTCATTAACATCGATCAATTGCCCACATTCTTAACTTATGTTCATATCACCAGTCAAAATTGCATGTCATTCGGGGTGCACAAACCTACCCTGAGCAGCAATTGGGCAATTGGGTACATATCTCCATGAACAGTGGTGAACACAAGAACATGCATATACCATGTGAACCCATACCAGTTCGTTGTACGTACGAGTACCCGGCGATTTGGATCATGCGACCGAACACTGAAATTGACCAGCAACATGTGTCAACTAGTAATTTTCCTATTTGTAGCTATGAACAGCAACACATATTGCAAAACAACTGGACTTTTTATCGGTTGCATCCCCATGATTCGTGGATCTTCTTCTCCCTATGACAGGTAGGTCTCTCATATAGCTTCTTTAATGTTTCTTTCGCATTTTGCGAAGGCTCGTTTTCTTACCTTGTCTCATTTATCTTCAGCCTAAAGGTAGATGGCTTGGTGTGGATCCGTACCAAGACAACCAACATTCACCCAGTAGTAAGTCTGTTTTGACCTTTCTGTGCTGCCCTAGCCTCTGGTAATTGATCTAAAGGTTGCAATCAGGCAATCAGGAACATCATCTATTTGCGTTGGGGATGTTCTCCAGCAAAACAACATTGTTTATCAAAGGTAAACCACCATTCTTATGTACTTTAATTCCATTTGCCTGTTCAAATTCCCACTTGGAGTTTGGTAATACCTCTCCTTTTTGTCGGTAAAGACTTTCTTTTTGATCAAATTCAACCCCGCGAGGCGCCTCGTCCAAGAGTCGATCGTCATCCACAGGCAACAACTTCAGGTGTTGGAGCTTTCCTGCCAGGGAACCTTCCACGCTGGTTGTTTCAGTAGGGTAATCCCAGAATCGTTTTATATAAAGATTTTCAGGGATATGTCCCGGAAACACAAGACCCAATCATTGTTGATATATTTTCTATTTCGGATAAGTTATTTCCCATTCTTCTGATGCCAAACCGGCCAGAAGACAAACTGCTGGATCACCATCACCCTGCTGTCCTAGGGCGGCATCGCGATCGCGTGCACGATGGAACACCACTGCCACGATGCCCTCCACATCCCGACCTGCGGTCAGCCCAGAAGGAAGCCACGGATCAAAGGGAGGAGGGGGACCTCAAATTCAATGCACGGATTTAAAATATGCAGGAAGTTACAATTATCTGGACATGTTTTGAAAATTTGTATATATATATGTATATATATATATCCAGAGAGTCTTTGGGTCGAGTTTTTTCTTCCTTTTTTTCGTGACATTCTTCTAACCGGGTAAGCAACAGCTTCAGAGTCTCAGAGTCCCATGGTGAAGGCCTTCTTCCTCAATCTGCCGCCGCACACCAAGGAAAAGGCCCTTGCAGCTTGGAAGGCGAAAAGGGGGCCCCTGCTTTGATAGGCCCATGAGAGGGTGCACGATTGGACATTGAGGTCATCTTCTCTTCTACAGTTATCTATATAAATGAAAAATGCATATATGATTCTAGCAATTAATATAGACAAATAATATCAATTAATATACACAACATTCCCGAAAAATGGAACATTTCGTGCCTGGGAAAACAAACGAGTGAACCACTGAAAACATTGCTGCCCATTGCTGCCCGCATACTGGCCAATGAACATGGTCCGTTTACTGTATTTATGTAGATTTCTTACAGCTGTCATTATAAACCCTCTTTCATTAATTAAAAGGATGTCCCCAACTGATGGAACACATAATCATACTATCACACAATCAATATATAATTGAAAGATACTGAACGATGTTTTCTGTTCCTCACATGGCCATGGGTCACCAATCTTGACAACAAAGTAATATCACAGGATGAATACACTGAATACACAATTGCCAAAGGTGTGGGTTGCTCCGCTGTTCTCACTGGTACCTCATTTAGGTCATATGTTTACACCAACAAAACGTGTCTTCATCACTTCATCAGTTTTCTGGGTCATTAGACCCCCGCTTGGTATACCCCTATCTGTCAGCAATCCATGATTTTAAACCCAAGAAGTCTATGCAACTTATTGATACTTACTGGTTGAGCAATAGCGTAAACAACCCATGATTCCGTTGCAGGATTCCTGTTGCTCTAAATCCCAGACTGGCTTAAACACCCAACTTATATTCCAGGTGCTTGGTATCCCTCTAGTTGTTGATCAACATGCCCAATACCCGGTTCAATACCCCATACAGCTGTAAGTACTCGGGCTTCCTTCCACGATTCTTGGGTCCAAGCACAGCTCCCCATCCCCGCCTGCGGAAGGAAGCCTCGAGTGATGCGCACCAGATCCTTTAGCTTCCACTCGCAGTCCTGTTTTTTTTTTGGTTGGTTCCACCGAAAACTGTGGATTTCACTGGCAGAAAAACATCTATATACAGCCTGAAAGAAAAAACAGGATTTTAGCATCAGGACCTGGTCAACCAACAATTGGGATCTAACCGGGAACATTTCAACCAAAGCTGGCTGGAAAGGCTTTTGCCATCCACTATAATCTCGATTGGTTTCCTTTCCGCGTTTCCTTCAATCACAAATGGCTGCATCCAAGAATCATATCAAAGAAATCCACAGAATTGGTTTATAGATGTTTGTAGGGAGAAAATGGACCATATTTGGATAGCCAAAGCTCAAAGCCCTATTTCCCGGCAGTTGCCTTGAATTACATATCCCATTGCGTGGGATTTTCCTGGGAAAAAGGGATAAAAATGGAGTGCTCACATTTGCCTGCCCAACTTTGCGCATTGTTTGCCAAAACAAACATGTCCAGCAACAATGACGGACAAGTGATTCGGTCCAGACCCAAGCAAACTATCCCATTTTTTGGGTCTTCCATCAACACTCGACACTGTTTCTTACATTTCCTATCAGCCGGTTTCGCCTGAAAGTAACTCATCACGAACTTCAACACTTTTTTAAAGGGTAAAATGCAAATTCTGGCTGGAATCTAGGTAGATCTAGGTCATCTAGGTAGTCATCTTGGTTGACTCAGAATTTGGAAATTTATGGGGACCCAATGCACCTATCATTTCTCCGGCCACTTCGCCCATTTGGTGTCCTTGATCTGCCCAGGATCTTCCGCAGGATATCCCACCACACTGGTGTCAACGATGCGGACCGCCTGGATCCAGGAAGGCCCCCAAAATCCTCCAAACCTGCTTGGTGCTTCAAAATGCTTCAAATATGCATCATGTTCATTCATTTTCCATCCTATGTTTCCTATGGAGGATGATATTGCATCATATTGCATCATATTGCTAATTCAAACAGCAAACAAGTCTGGATAATAATTACAGATGTAGTAACCGGCAAAATTCACCAACACATGAATTGGATGTAATTTATGTTCTTGATCTTTCCAGCAAAGTCTTCTCGGAAATTGGGGAAGCCCCCCATCAACTACTTTTGAGTGGCCGAGCCACCCTCAACCCGTGTATTGTTCTTTTTGCTGATGCTCTCCATCCATTTTTCTCGCGTCTTAACTCAATCTCCGGGGTGTTTGTTGGTTCAAAATGGTTCAAACATGTTCAAACCCTTTGGCTAGTTCTATAAAATATGTTCCCGATTCCAGTTGGCTACATCATTTGAATCCTTTTCTTGGTGAGTTGTATAATTTCTCTAAATACCATTTCTTGGTTCCATCGTCAGAATCCTGTCCAAGTTGAAAGGTTCACTAGTGGCTGCTCCGAGCTCATGTTGGAAGACAGCCTTATTGGTCACCACAAAGTTCAAGAACGATCCATGCTGGATTCGAGAGACCTGAGTGAGGAGATTGGCAGGAGATTCCAATCTCCCTGGGGATTCACAGGTCATTGATTCAGTCATCTGAGCTGAATAAATAATACTTCGCCAACCTTAAAAATACATAGTAAGGTCATTGGGGTGAGGTCTTTATAATCTTTTAATCTTTATAAATCAGCCAGAGTCACCAAGATGGCAGAATAAATGGAAATGATAAGTTTCATCATCCAAGCTCATTTTGCCAAAAACGACAGTTTCAGGTTATTTCAGGCTGAGGGTATGACACTCAGCCGCTGGTTGAACACCATGACCTGTTGAGGGCATGGCCCGGCTCCCGGCAAACCAGTAGGCGTTTGGACAATTGCCAGCAAGGGCAACGGCTTGAAGAATTGTAGGCTAGAATTCTTCAAGCTGCGCTTGCAATTGCAGGATTTGAAGGTTTCAACTGAGTTAAAAACATCTTGAACCCGTGAGTCAACCCACAACTGCCATAACTTATAAAATATTGGCTGGATGGGATTCATACTGAAGCTTTTATTGACACCATCGTTTTTTCATGTTTTTTCCGTTTGAGGTTGGCTGAAAAGGTCCTAAACGATCCAAACAACTCCAATCGTTCTCACCTCTGCGTTGAAGGTGCACAATGCGCGTTCCGGATGACCTTGGAGATATGTGACAACCGCAGAAACAAATGGCTGGCAACAACGTGGGGTTCAGCAACCCAAATAAGCAGCAAAGGGACCTACTGTATACAAGTTATGATGTAACATGTTATCATGTTGTGATATACTAATCATATTAAACCATGCTGTAATATTCTGTAATTAGCAACATGTGAAATATAACTACGTACTTTTGTCGAGTGTCAGTGAACATTTTCTGCCGTGTTGGTCTGCAGTTCTTCAGACGTGAAGTGTTCCCCCACTTGCGATAGGAAACAATCAACAACGACCATGGGTCTGCAACAGCTCTTGTTTGAACATTATCCAAATTCATGTTTGATGGTTGGTGCTGCACAAGCAAACACAGGATCTTCAACTGGTACAACGCCCATGCGCCCACCCATTTTGACACATACGCACACACACAGACACCAAACAAAAGTTGAGTTTATGTGTTCCTACATGAATTCATTGGTTAGATTAAACACACTTGTGACTTTCACTAATTGGTTAGATTACACACACCTGTGACTTTCACTATGAAAGAGGGAATGAACAATGTGTAACTACCAGCAGCTACCAACTATATATTATGTTCATGACAAAAGCATCCCCACTCGCAGATCTCCAACACCTGGACTTGCCCCGAAGCTGGGTGTGTTCCGACTATCCTCGAAGGTGATCTTCTGCGAACCGAAGGCCTGGGTAGAGGGAGCGGTGCCCATTTGTCAGTAGCTGCAGATTGGCGGGCTTCCTGAAACATTGGGATGGTTTCAGATTAACCTTTCTAGGAAACATGGATGGAGGGCGGTTCTCTAGTTTTTTTTATCCAATTCTGGTAGCGGAAGAAACTACCGAGATATATCAAGTGTTCTTGTAAATTAGCAAGTTCATTCCTTGAAGTGTATACATCTAACCCAACTCTATCTGCAAAATGTAGAATACAACCACTACTCTTAGACTTGCAGGCCTACCCACCAAACCAAGTTTTTGAATTGTTATAGACACAAATAGAGACAACCATTCACCCACCATGACCCTTCGATCGCCTTGGCAGCTTGTTGCTCCTCCAAGATCCTCTGGGCCGCACCTGGGCAAAAGGCAAGTTTCGAACAGGTCAAGCCCTGATTTTATCTGGTATTCCAGAGTCAAACATGGTGGCAAAAATGGGGATTCCACCAGACTCAACCCGTGGGAATGTGGGATGAGCTTGTTAAGGGTGGGATTGGAGCAGAATCAAATGGGGATTCTATGCATAAAGAAAAAAAGATGGCAAGGCAACTTACAGCAATTGACATAATATGGATATTGGGGTGCAAATTTGTTGGACCTGTTGAAGGCTAAAAGTTGACTGGAGGTACCAAATAGTTTCACCCATGCCATGCCCATACTCAAATAAACCAAACTAATTTTCACGTTACCAGTGAAAAACAATTTTCCCTCGTTCATCATTCAGTCTCCTAGGCAAGTATATATATATGAGGTATTAACAGGTCACCGAGATTGGGAATAATACAGTAAGCATAAAATTTCTAGCCAATCAAATCACTCGCGAAAACCTGCACAACGACACCCGGCGGCCCCCACTCTTCTGGACCGCGTCAGTGAAGTCGGACCTTACCAACTGACGGCTGTGGGAGATGAACGACACAGGTGCCCAGCCTTGTCGGGCCATTGTGAAAGAAACCAAAATGACCTGAAACCTCTGTTGAGGCCAAAACTTGCAACCTATACTTTTTTTCTATGCGTACTTCAATGGTCAAGGTAGACAACAAAAACATAGCTGGCTCAATATTTCACCAATCTAAGTTGCATTGTATATTGTAGATGATTTTAACGGTGATCTGGAGATTCCTATACCCATGTGAACAACTAGAGGGTGTATACCACACAGCTGATACCATGGTCACACGTCCTTGATAAACACCCGAAATAAGAACAGAGTAGCGAAGATGTTGGAATGGTTCGAGATGTCCGTATCTTTTAGCAAGTTGAGATCCCCCTTGCATTTTCACATATTTTCACCATCTTGGCCACACTGACCGACACTGACCCCCTTGGTCCCCGACAGCCATTCCTGTCCCTTGTCCACTTCGCCGGTGAGAAGCGTGGAACACAAGACCTGCCAGCATTGCTTCAGCTGCGCTCCCGGACTGGTTCTATTGGTTGGTGGATGGTTGGTCGATGTTGGAAGTTAGGTTCGTCCCAAAATGGTTGGGGGTAATGATATAATATAATATAATTTTATAATATAATATAATATGATATGATATGATATGACATAATATAATATCATATAATATAATATAATATAATATAATAATATATATATATTAATATATGTTCTTGATATATATATATATATATATATTATATATATATTATATATTTATATATTATATATTTATATATTATATATTTATATATTATATATTTATATACTATACATTTATATTATATATATATTATATACTTATATATTATATAATTACATGGGATTTTGGGATTCTCAATTTTGAGACAACCTATTTCAACAATGTGAAGGATCCTCACTGAACCTAGTAGAACCCCATAGTCAAGGAGTTCAAGGATGTTCAAGGAATGTCAAGGATACCCTGAGCTGCCAGGCCACCTGGGAATCTGTAGTCACGAGGAATCTATTCACAATTTCTTGAGCAATAATGACCAATATCTATAAGCATTGTGTAGCTAGCTGAAGACAACAGTCTCTGGGTTTTTGCATCCACCCGACCTGCCAGGTGTCCCGTTGTCGACTGGGACATCTCTCGATGATTTTCACCAAGAGGTTCCTGCTGACAGTGCTCAATGAGAAAACAACTCAAATGGTGTCAGTTGTTTCGGCAGCACTATTGATGGAGAGGATTAGATAGGATGAGGATCAGGAAAATATATTTTTACGGCTGATCGTAAATGATCATACAGTAAAGAGTAACAAACAAACAAAACACCAACAAGAACACCCTCATCAGTTTCCAACTGCTAGTGGGCATCATCATTTGTATCCGTTCCTATCCTCAAATGGGTCTCAATTCACCGGTTGGTGATGAATGAACCACCCAAAAAAAACCTCTCAATCGGGATCATCATGTCAAAAGACCGGAAAATCAAACACGTTTGAAACCACAATCCAGATTACCAACACATCAAAGCGGTCAGCTCATTTAAGACAAATTACAGTAGAATCCAGATATGAATATTATGAATTCATCAAACATCATTCCACCCATATCTTCATTTTAAACACACGTTTAGGGATGATTCTAGATATAACACACGTTTAGGGATGATTCTAGATATTTCACATATCGGAAGCATACAAACTCAGATACCCAATCTTTAGTACACTTATATATATATATATATATTCATTTATCCATTTTTATTATATAATATATACATATATATAATATATATATATCTATTATATTCAATTATATATCTGTTTATGATCATCATTGATGATCCTCATTTTTTCACTGAGGCGTATTGATATCCTGATTTTGCCTTGGCTTCCCCGGCCTCACGTCCTCCTCGATGGGCGAAGGCGTGTCGTTGCCCTGGTGGCAATACAACGCCATCTGCACGAAGGAATGGACCAGCTTCGGAGGCACCATCCTGGGAGCCAGGCGCCATGAGGTGCTGTAGTCATTTTGTGAAGTTTTGACATTTTTTAACGTCTTGTGTATTGTGAACATTTTTATACATGTTTTGACTATTTTCTAATTTTGAAGTGGTTAGTAACTGGCTTAGATCATCATTGACAATGTCAGAACGTACCAGTGATGTGATGTACCAGTGATGTTTGGAGATATGCCGGCGACTAAGCATAGACCCTTCAGGATCATCCTCGCAGAGAGATGGGCACTGCACCAGAGCCTCTTCGAATCATATCATCGTATGGTTAATTTTATTAAATCAACCACGCATGGTTCAGCGATGAAAGAACCACCCATCGTCCAAGTTTTTTGGGGATGGAAAGCCTTGAACAACTGAAACCACCGACTACTAGCAATCGATTCTGTACTCAAACTCATTTAATCACATCAATTCAGAACATACTCAGTGTATTTCCTCAGCTTCATCATTGTGGCAGTTCATTTTCGTGTAGAGAAATCGCAAGAAGGGGTCCCTGGGGCTACTGGGGCCCCTGACTCGTCTAAGCAGCACTCCACGAACTTCTGGTGGAACTGGCAGCACCAGAATTGGTTCATGTTCAAGAAGAAATTCACAGGACCCCCTAGATTCAATGGTGAACATATGTAAAATTAAAATAAATTAAACGTATAATAGTTGCAATAAATTGATATAAATTGTATGTAGCCGTGTAGATGTCCCATGATTTTCCTGGATCCATTTTATCATTTTGTTATATTTTGTTCCAACCTTCTGGGTGGGTTCCATATGTTCCATCGAAGGAAAATGTATGTCTCCTTCGCTCTTTCCGACCTGAAGACCAAAACAACTTGTAAGTTCCAACCCGAAGAAAAACAAGGCGACAATCCCATCCCTTGCATTAGTGCAGGCTTGGCTTTAGGTCTGTGGATGTTGCATGATGTTGCGATGTTTGATCTCCGAACATGCGAAAAACAAGGACCCCAGTATACCCCCCAGATCGTGTCTTCGCTTGAAAGCCGTTTCATGCACTTTACAGGTGAACTGTTTGATGAATCTGGCTGTCTTGCTCAAACCATGCAAACAACACAGGTGAATGGAGCCAGTCATCCTCTAACCTTTGCTGTTTCAGCGCGATCACCCGACCTGCTTGTCTTCATCGGCAAATTGAAGATACGGCAAAGATCCGCACACCACCTGAGTTTCGGATTGGGAGACAATAAAATCACTAAACACGCGCGCAGAGATTCCACACACGCACGGGGATATAACCCGACAGCAGGGGGGAATGCAACTCACAGTGACTCACATGCGCATGTAATGAACACAACTACCTGATGACCCACCCCACCCACAAACATGAAGATGTACTGTAGTCCATGATCCATTCATCCAACCTATGCCCATGTTCACCAGATTCACCGGGGAATCCAGATTGAGAAGTTCAAACTTTGGTGCCTATGAAACTGGCTGGATACATGTGCATATATAAATATATATATATATATGGGATACCATCTAGTACCATAAAACATCATAAAACCATAAACACTAAAATCTGCTGATTCCAGAAGGCTTGAGGTGGGCGGCCAACATTAGAATCAGTCCACCTGAGTCTTGCTTTGGTAATGGCACCTCCACACAAATTGTTACTGGAACTTGGGGACCATCACCTGCTTTTGTGTGGTTTCAGCCCATCCCAGCAACGTCACAAAAATCACACTGAAATCATTTTGGGTTTGGGGATGCGAAAAGCAAGGTAACCAGGACCTAGGATTTCCAGGCGTGGTTTCAGCATGAGCTCCCCAACATGTGACGGTGAACCCATTTTTTCTGCAACATTTCCATTTAACCCGTCCATTGAAATTCAACTTTCCCGGTTAAGTCCTAACTTCTAACTGGTTCTAACTGTTGTTATATAGTTGAACCTTCATTTGTTGCAGGTGAAATCCTGATCTATATAATTAATATAATTGTTTTGTTGGATCATCCCATCCCTATGTCACTTGCGGTGTCAGGCTGCCGCGCTGAGCACAACTTGGCCATTTCCTCGCTCAGCAAGCGCCTTATAGTCGCCCAGAGGTGAAATGCGGAATATGTAATGTATGGCCCATATATTCAAATGTCATGGCTGATGTAATGCCTGAGTATAATCAACAACATGTCTGTACTGTAATATGAACAATGTTGGTATAAATACCCAGCGCAGCTAAGTGATGCTTTTTGTTTATCTATGTCCTATACGGATCACATTGTGTCAGGGCTCACCACTACTTGACTACTATTTAAAGTGGTGTTTCCATACAACCCCCAAAATTGTGGAACTGCAATGACGAACCCTTGTGAAAGTGCACAATTAACCTTCATCAAATCATCAAATCTGTCAACCTATGAAACTACTAAAGTGCATCTCACCCCATGTCTTGACTCTACACAACTTTCAAACAATCCTCATTCCCAGTGTAATGTGCATATATTTCACAAACCGTAGGTTCACCACTCCCACACCATGAGTGCCTCGCAGGCTCGACTCCCAGCAACCAAGATGCCCCAAGATCTTCTGTTCTGGATCTCCTTGTAAGGCTTTCACCTCAGAGCAGGCTCATGAGAGATTCCTTGGGGGAGGCAAGGCAATCTTCACATCGATTCCTTGCATTTGAAAACACATCGACCTTAGGGAGGCCTAATCATTGAAGACTAAAATGGGGAAATAATTGGGGACCTTTGTGTCATGATCCCTGCTGGATTGTGCCAGAAGGCATCCGCACAAAAGCGTGTTTTGGGGGCTCATAATGGCAACCAAACTTTAGTGGTCGCGAGAAACATTTTGTACAAGCAAGTGTCGGCAGTGAACGTGCTGGCAGTGAACGGAGTGCTTGCTACCCATGTCCATGGCACACTTTAGATGCCATGCATTATGCATGCTAAATAAGAAGCTATGTCACAATAACGAACTCTCCCCTTCGAACCACCACCTCCAGAAAATAATCTTGAAATAAACAACAATTAGAAATAACACCTCATTAAGGATCACTAAGGTGTCAATAAGGGCTTGATTTTAAGCTCAAGTTGAGCTCAAATCAAGGAAGGGGAATCGAACATTCATGAAACAAATAATCCGTAATTACGCCGTAATTGTATCAGGGCTTTCTTTGATTTAAAGTGATTCTCCGTTGTTCCAAGTGATTGTGCTCCGGTTGGGCGCGGCAAGAGTGGCAATGTGACATAGCGAACTAAAACAACAGTGGAGAAACAATTCCTCGCTGGGAAAAATCAGAATGGGAATGCGCGTGTCATGATGTAGCGCCAAAATCCAGATTTCCAAGACTATGGTAAACATACGGCCGAATTGAAAACAATATGAGGTCAAATTTAAAATTAAGGAATCTCTAAAAAACAGGTCAGAATAAGTTCAAACTAGATCAAACTAGTGTAAACACTACTTAAAACCATGCTTTGGAGGTTGTTAGGTTGTTATGAGGAAAAACAAGGCACACTCCACATTGCCTGCGAGCGTTTGACGCTAAACACCTGGAAAACTAGACACACATAGCCTAAAGGTAGTGATAGCAGGTTCTTATTTGGACTTTCCTTTTCAAGAAAACTCGTTTTTTGCCTGGACCCTTTTTTGAAGGGTGGTTGGGAGGCTGGGGTGTTTGGAGCTTGTGATTACAGTGGGTAATCCACCAGTTACCCGTCAGGGCCCCCTGGGATTTCGAGTTTCCCACGGCATCCTCCACCACGCTGGTGGCATACGACATGAGGATGTTGCAAGTGACCAACATCTCCACCTGGGGGAAGCTGTATCATCAATAGTCATTGATCACATATTGTATTATATATATATATACATATGATGTAGTATATGTTATTCATTTGCATATACATTTATATTTGTATATATATATATATACTAGTACAGTAAAAAAAGGAATATAATTTCATGTTCCGTAGAATTATGTCGCATCATATTTAATTGAACTATACTTTGTGGAATCGTACTGCGGTATATTGAATAATCTTAAATCCAAGTAACAAGGTAGACTCACCAAGAACCACTCCCCGAGGGGGGTTTGTTGCTGGGTAATATGCCCCTATTTGAGATGATGTAAAATTACCCCAAATGGATCAAAATGGTTGGTTATATTGGTTACTGGGATTGTTTCATGGGTTTTTCATGGTTTTTCTGTTTATACTGTAGTACACTACATTAAACATCATTAAACCACATGATATGTACACTGTATCGCCTTGAACAAAAATATAGTGTATTGAATCTATCAGAATGTATTGACTATGTATTGTATAAAACTAGACTAATTCTGCAGTAACATACATACAACACGTAAACCAAATGCACTACATTATATCGAACCATACCATTGCATATGTCACTGTGTCATATTGTAACAAGGCATACGATACGATGTGATAGTGTATCAACTCTTATAGATGATACTGTACTGTATTGGACTCGGTTGGTTTCCAATCACAATAATGGATGTATACAAACGGCGAAAGCTGATATGCCACCATCAGCATAGCTCGGATCATGAATATTCTGGGCGTCGGACGTCTGGATTGCTGCTTCGAGACTGTAAGACTGTACCTGCAAACGTGTTGGATTGAGAGCTTAGTACAACTCCCAGTCAATGCAATCGAAAAAGGGCTGGCCTGGTAAGTAGAGTGCAAGTTTTGGTCCTCTCCCTACTGTCTCTCATGCAGTGCTACAGGTTACAAGTGAATGACAGACCTTTGCACATCATCACAAACAATGCTGCAACACAACATGTTTCAAGTGTAATACCTGGGCAGATTTCTCCTCGGCCGTTGAGAAGTAAACATAACTAATAGAGACTAGTCACCAGTCAGATTTTCTTACACCATCGGACAGGGCATACACCCTGGCAACAAAAAGGCACTATTGGATTCCAAGTTGGAAAAAATGGTGGGATATCAAATTCCGCATAACTCACTGCGGCAGAGACCCGGATGAAGATCTCCACGGCGCACCCATCAGTTGGAAGAACTTGATGCCCTAGGCACTTGGGAGCAAACATGAAGACAACATAAGACAACCACCAATATCTTTGATGTAACTGATGTATATCGACGTATATCGACGCAATATCTGAGTATCTAACAAGGTTATTGCAAGGTGTTCAGATACAATATACCACCTCTTGCCGGTCAAGATACGTACGTTTGATTACTGAACTGTTCGATAGACACATGTGCACGCCCAATGGCGCGAGTCAAATTTAACGGAAAAACATGGAAAAACAATGAAAAACAAGTCAACGTTGGGCGTGACCAGACAGAACGGTTGAAGGTGGCTAGGCTGATGGCCATGGATCCATCCTTGACTAGGCATCCGCAGTGTCTCTTGTAGGGTCCTTTCTATGAAATCTCACAACCCATGATAACCCTTAAACCCTCAGTGAAGGGTCGATGATCGATGTCACCACAGCAACCGTACCGTGGTCCAGTACGCAATATGGGCATTGCAGGTGTTTGGGGTGCTCAAGTCAAGCATCCTGAGGTCACTAAAATTATAAATCAGCTGCAGCGGTGAAACATAAGACGGCAATACATAGTCTGAAGTTGGTTGAATGCACAAACAAACATGCACAAACATACATGCCGTGGTCAATCAACTGTGTAGATTTGAAAGGCTTGATTGCCTATATATACTAATATATATATAATGATATTTATCACAATGTCAAATTGCTATCCTTTTGCAACACTTCAGTGAAACAGGAATGATCCCCTGAAGTCTAGAAATGGTTGCATGGGGTGTATTCTGGTATATCAGAAATATATATATATACATACACTAATATATTATAGTAATTTATAATACATAATATAATATTTAAATCAATATTATGAAATATGTATTTATATGTATCTATATATCTTCTAATGTAAACATCGCAGCTGCCAGCCGCCAACCTTTTCCCATAAATCCAAGTTTGTATCTATTTGTGGCAACCATCTGACTCCACGATCCATCACCCATCTACTGAGAATCCCGGCGCAGCAGCAGTTGAATGGGCCACACATCCTGTTATCTCAAAACGATTTGTTTCTAAAGCTGTTTGATCAATGGAAAGTCATGTCAAAAATATTCAAAACAAGAATTCGTTGAAATGGGACACCATGTGACACATGTCATCTTTCGTTTACACCTTGAGTGTAGAGCTCAAAAAGAGAACTCTGCAAAAGTAAAGCGGACACAATGGGAACGCATATCGTCCGATTGGGGGTACCTTGAAGGATCTTGAAGGTACATGTCTTCCTTAAACCACAGCCAACGAAAACACAACATGGGAAGATTCAACAAATCCTTCCAACCCTCGGCCCTGCTGGCGGGGCCTCACCAAGGAAACCAGTCGAACCACCTTGGGGCAGAGAATTTAGAGACTTTCTGCCGCAGTCACCCTTACTGGCGGGAAAATCCCAGAGTACCGGGGGCTACATGTCCTCTTTGATCCATGAAACGCTCAAGGCTTGAATGACTCTGCTGGGCATGATCTAGTCATCTAGCCAGCATATAGATCTCACCCCAACTTGGCACTTACGTTTGAGACATGCAACCAAGGCGGTTTTAAGTAAAGATTGCTTGTCTCTTTTTGGACCTATTGTCTGAAAAGCCACTGAAAAAAGGCGTCGACATGCGTCGACGAAGAAGTGGGTAATATAGCCTATAGTCTCGTCACAGTGCATTGTAGTTTCGAGTAGTCGAGCCTGGTAATTATCCATCATAGATTCAGGTAAATCTTTTTTCGACAGCATGTTTCCGCCAGGTTGGATTATCAGCGGGTACCGAGTTGAAGGACTTCCAAGAAACCATGGACAGGCGCCATGCATGCGGTCAAGGAGCCAAGTGCTTGTCCAACAAGGTGTTGACCTCAGCCGAAGCCCTACGCAGAAGCTGATTGGTGCCTCAATGGTACCTAAATATACCTAAATCAGAATAAATCAGTGACTTGGAGGCGCCAAACATTCTTTGACGTGCTGTGCCTGCCAGCAAAAATAGAGATCATCTCAAGAAGAAGACCGTTCCAAGCATTGCGCCTGTCACAGAAAGCGTCTTTTGACACGCAATCACCCACGTTGGAATATCACGAAGTGCCATGCCTGTGAAGGAAAACAACATGTCATGCGATGCCACATCCCAACAAGAGAAATATTGTGCCCGCATGCCCCAAAAAACGAGATTCTCACGATGTACTGCGCCTGCCACAAAATTTGCACTTCGTCACCACTTGACGCAGCAGTTCCAATCCAGTTTGCAAAAAGAACGCGCATCACCGCACGTCTTAAGTACTGCGCCTGCCCAAACAATTAAAATAATCTCCAGAAGACCGTTCAAAGGTATTGCGCATGTCACACAACATAACATTCGACACCTGATCACACATGCCATGCTTGCCACACAAAACGACATGTTTCGTCTTTTTCAAAAATGACCGCTTTTGATCGCTTTTGCAGCATTCGCTATCGGCTCAGCCATATCACTTTTCATTGCGTGCGGTTGCGAACGGTTGCGGACGGTTACCAACGGCAAAGCAAAGTCAAGCGAACACACCTCCACCCCCAACCCCCCTAGACAAACGAGAGCCCTTCTTTACGCATTTGGGACAAACAAATCTTCACCCTTCAATAAGCATTCACTGGTATATAGTTTTACCATGTTTTACCCAGGTTTGCTTACAGTAAATATGCTTAAATCATCTTAAATCCCCATCAATATGATTCAACATCGTTTGATGAAACATGATGAAACTCAGTAACTACTGTAACGTAACTATCATCAATTGATCATCAGTTCGCACTGGTGAAACACTGGGCCGTCCCTGCCATCTCAGCCTCCGCCTTACCGGAAGCTGGCGCCTCGCTTCTCAGGAGGTACAGTAAATATAGTATATGTAATTTAATTAATAAATATTAATAACATTTTTAACACACCAACAGATCGAGAAGGGGAGTACAATCATGACTTCCGGGGAGGTTAGTATCTTGGGGTATACGTTCAACCAGAAGACTCGGATGGTTTCAGACCAAGAACAACCCACCAATCCAAGCCAGCTTCATCCAGCTTCACATGGGGCAATACCAAATTTCTTCCAGTTGCCAAGGTGATGGCAAGTTGCAGACTGGCTGGGAGACAAACGATGCAACATCTGCTGCAGTGGTGTGGATGTTCACTAAAATTCCAGAAACACTTGGACATGGATAAGAATTCGGGACCATTGGGCCATTTGAGGTTTGGGTATATACACCCAAAAAATGAATGATCAAACACCAAACATCCCTCGATTCGTAAACCTTTCGGTTCTCAACGGACGACCACACAGATATCTCCATATTTTTTTTGGAGCCCATGAGCATCCCTACATGCAGCACGCCGAAGCAACATCGCAGCAGCGCCGCCACGAAATATCCTGGATCGATTTGACCTGCAACGGGCGATCGGACCATGTCTCGGAAATGTGAATCGCTGGGATTGAACTCATCCCATCCTTTGGAGCCGTGGAAATTTGAAAGATCCAGCGTGCCTTCAACGTCTTTCCCCGCCCTCCCCACCTGAAGGTTCAAAGGACTGGTCCTGGCCACAACGTGACTGAGGGGCATGTAAATGTTCGAACCCAAAAGGACTTCTTCAATCGGTTGATTGAAGGGAAACATGGCAGGAAACCACGATTTTTACATATTGTTTAAATCCAAATGCCGGGGTTCCTGTGCATTTGCCCGAAACTATGCAGGAACTTTTGGCAAAGAAATGTTCAGAAACTAAGTGTGACCTTCATGACATCGCTGATGAGTTTCACAACAAGTCCACTGAGCGACTCAGCGCATCTCAGTGATTCTCAGTGCACACTTGTTCATATCCTAGACTCCTAGACACACATTTGACATGAGTGAACCATGCCCCCTTCACAAGCTGACATCGCTGACATCGGTCCTTGGTTTTGTCAGGTGATATGGATCCGGGGATGCCCCTCATTATGCCATACTACTCGCCAATCAACCACCGTCATACAACTCCTTGTACAGAATTTAGTCATCCATCATCCATCATTGTCATTGTCCCTCATTTTATGTTGTACTGCCCATTCCGTTGCAACATGCAGCAGATGGCATCCTGACCAAGGTATATCCTAACTTCATCGGATTTCCCCACCAGGGACACCCGGTGGTTCCTGCTTCTCTGTAGCTCGGAAGACATCGGCCTCAGCGGTTCACCAGACTGCCAGCTAGCAGCAAGGCCACACTTTGATTAGCACCGCCATGCCGCGTTGTGATTACAATTCTGTGGCATTCATTCTTAAAGATGCAACCAGCTGAAACACTCTTGGAGGATGTAACCATATTTGGTAGAATAAATGGCATTAATGCATTGATCATCATTGATTGTGTGTGCGCCCTATGATATCACATGGTCCAAACGGTTCACTAAGGTGAACAGATAATCTGTGAAGCTTCGTTTTTCTACTCTTCAGCCTCTGAGCACCGCGCACCGTGCACCTTTGGCCTAGGTCGCTGGCACGTGGATTTGAAGATGGAGGATAGATTTGGGGCACCATGATGGCACCATGTTGCTTGATGTTCATCATTTGAGTATGAGCCAAGTCGTTGGAGCCCGTAAAATCTGATGATTCAACAAAGGAAAGAAACTCATGTGGTGTCCTTTCAATATTCACCCGTACCTGCCAGGCCACAATAGTATACAGTAATATGAAAGCCAACTGGGACCATCCTCCCAGCTCAAGCTTAAGATGAAACCAAATTCATTCGAAACCACTAGCCAGTCCAAAACGAGAACCTTTTTGGTGTTATCAAAATGAATATCGAAACATCTTCGAAACTCAACAGGTTGAGTTTGAATTCACTCCACCTTCGCTATCCTTCGCTTTCTAGCTCGGCTGGCCCGGCTCGATTTTGGCCGTGGTCTGTTTGTGGCTCAAGAGCTCCTTTGCGATGGAAACATGTAAAAGGCGATATCATTGGAATGATTATCCAATAATTTGACAGAACATCAACAGGAAACTCCGCCTTTTTTTTCCTAGGCCTCTGCATGTTTATTAAACTGAAGGCAATCCGTGTCAAATGAGTCAAAAGATGCGTCTTGTTTACAGTTCTGTTTTCTGGATTGGGTATGTTCTTTCAGAAACACTCTATATGTCCCACCCATCCCTGTCTAAATGCAAACCCACCTTCTAGCCTCATACCAAAAATACCAACACAAACCAAAACAAGACACAAGAGATACCAGTTCCAGAACGGTTTCAATTTCATGGAATCTCAGCTTGCTGTGTGACAAGCATCTCAGCTGTCATTTGGATGCCTTTGGCTGTTGATTGGATTTCAGTTCCATCTGAAAATCTACCGTCATCATGCCAGGCAAAGGTGCGAGCAAAAAAACTAACAAACAATAACAAACATGTACAACAGTAACAATGTGAAAAAGACTGATCTCTAAACCCGATACACCAAGATTTACCACAAATAATGCTCACATTGAACATGTTTTATCCTCAAATCTGGTGAAGAAAGGAGTCAACAGACCCCACTGAATGAAGTGACACTCCAAGCCCCTTTCATGGTCCCCGTGGCTCTCGGTCCTTCATCAAGAATGGCCTGTCAAAACCATCTTCGCCCTCTTCGAAGACTGTGTCCTTGGCGGAGTGCGCCACCTTCTTGGATCTTCTTGGGTGATCTTAGGATATCTGATAGGACCTGATAGGTACCCAAAATCTTGGATTCATCGTGAAAAATGTACCCTGCAAAGATCTGGCGTGGCAGGGTAGAAATCAGATGACTGGTCCGCCCTGCAGCCACGGGACCACCACTTCGTGCCAATCCAACGTCTGGCCGTTGAAGACCTACAAAGGATCTGGGTCAGCAATGCACAATCGAATGATGAGAGGCTTGGGGCTGGGTAAGCCATGAGGTCGCGGTAAATGATCTAGATGTTTAGAATCAGAATATCTACAAGGCATCAATGCTGCCAATTGGACATGTTCCTGGTGTTGGGATTTTTCACAACTGAAGTAAACCCGCCTTCCTTGCGAAATCTGAAGGCGTGTAGGTTGAACTGTGCTGCACACGCCCTTGATGATTTATGACGAACCTCAACCATGATGGAATACGATCAAAGTAATCCCTAACACAAATCATACATGTATGGCTATAGCCAAGATGTTTGTGTTGAGGCCATTTTAACCGGTCATAAGTATCCACACACATACACAGCCAAATATGGTACATATACCACCAAAACATCCATTGATATTCTCAAAACACAAATTCAACAAGTGGTCATATGATGTCATTATCATGATTTATTATGTATTGCCTAAACACATCACCTGGTAGTCTAAGCTGGCAATATGAAATTCAATGTGTAGACTATGTTTGTCTTGAAAAACATGATTTGTTCATTGCCATGTTTGATTACCAGAGGGATCCCCAAAGGGTAACTCTCGCGATCATTCCAAACAGTAACAGTCAGCAGGCTCATAACATATGTATAATAATGTACAATAGAATTATACAATTGCGATACGACACAACCCCATATAGTATACGAAACTTCCTAGACTTATTAAACCTTACTAATCTTACCCTTATTATTCAATATTATATATATAATCAATATTAATCAATCTTAATCAATATTAATTAATCAGGTTTATTAAGCCCAGCTATGAAGATCCTCCAAGCACCTCTTCCAGAGCCACCTTTCAACTGTGCCTTCAGCTGCTGGACTCGCCCGTGGAACATGTCGCGATCGGGCCAGCCTCAGGTGCGGAAGGGACATAGGAAGTTGTGCACAGAAGTTGCTGCGGAAAAGGATCAAGAAATGAGGCTTGGATCCTCCAGACATCTCCAAATTGGTGTTTTTATTGGTCAACTTTGGTAAATGTGTAGAATATTGTGGAATGATGTCTTGCGGCCATAACTAACAAGGTGTAGGCGACCTATGTTCTGTTCATCCCCTCTGGCCTCAGAAGTCAAGAGGGCTCAACTGGCTTTCAAGGATTCCCCGCTGGCCAAAATATGCCTTGTCACATTTTCTATGAAAGCTAGCATGGAACAGCCTGGAAAAAATGATCCAACGATATCCAATGGGTGTCTCTCAGAATTTTTAAGATGTGAAGACCGAAGTAAGTGGATACTTCAGGATGTCTTTCGAGGTGGGGATTATGCGGTTCATCCCACTCACTAATAGTCGAAAATCGGTAGACTTTCCCCATTTACCCTGGGTACATGATCCACTAATCCAGAGGAGGATCAACCAGTACCCCCGATTTTTGGGAACCACCCACAGAATGACTCCGTCCCAAGTGGGATCCCCTGCAAGACTTCCCCACGTAGAGATACTTCCTGTGCTGTAAAAACAGCATCTACGACCATCACTGTCTTGGTATGGGTCGGGTTCCGACAAGAAAGGACTCAAAGGACTGTCTATATTCCTGTACCTTGTGAGCATGAGATACCATGAGATCACGGATCGTCTCAGCAGAGTTCAAGCTGGACCCTTTTTGAATGAAAAATGACGAGCCGTGTACAATAACAAACGCATCTTCGTGGTCCGAAGGTGCGTCACCCTTGGCAATGTTTCCTTCATGTGTTTTATGTCCGGTATTGCTCAAAATTTGGTATTGGAAAGATCTCGCAGTGTCAGTTCACCTTGGCATTCAGAATGTTCCCATCCCAGAAATGAACAGGAGAGCCATGAAGAGTCAATTTTGGGATGTGAGCAACATAATATAGCAACATAATATAGCAACATTCACAATTTAATTTATCCATCTTTGGTGTTTTTTTATTTGGACCTCCATCCGTTCGATGCTGGGGCCTGGAATGTCCTCCTCCGCTGGGCAATCCAGTGCATTGACCTGGGGAGTCTGAAGCGGCACGCCAGCTTTGAACCGGGAACAGGTGGGGCAAAAAAAAACATGGCTATACACCAAACAAATTCAAGCATTTGCAGTCTATAGATAATATCTACTGCAAATGTTTGAATTGTTTGGGATTGTAGCCCAGCATGCCCAAGCCATCAAGTGACAACTGCAGTGAAATGGTTTATAACGTGCATCCCGATCCATAATAGCACATTCTGAAGGCAGTTGCAAGAGAAACCAAAAAACTCAGGGCTGGAACACAAAAAATGACATCGACAACTTTGACATTATACAAGTACCAAAACATGCTGAGTAATAACCAACAGCATCCCTGGGTTTTGTCTTTGGAACATTCGTACTCCATCCAATACCACATCTTTGGTCCGACTGAATCAAATAGTTCACCCTTCCGACACGTGGGCCACTGGTGCCCTTTTATGCCTCCATCGATGAGCACATGAGGAGTAGCAATCTACTAGCCATTTTCATTGGTTTGATGGTCTGAAACCGTATTATCGCTTTTTGTTGCTGACGTTTGTCCAACCTATTCCGTCATTCTTGTTGAACTTCCCGCTCATACCGCTCAGAATTGCTGGACGCTCCATCGGTCACGCAGTTGAAGCAAGCGGCCGATGATTTCGCCTTTGCACTGGATGCACATCACCCCATCTTCACTGACTGTGCACAGGTACCTGTAAGCTGTTGAGCGAGAGGTAAGATGGGGTAATGGCCCAGCTGTTGCGATACACAATGTCATCATAAATGGTCCGGATTGGGGGTGCCATGCTGGGAGAAATCATGTTCCAGATCCATTTTGAAGGAGGTTCATCTGGTTCAGAGATGTTGAGGGTGTAATGGGTGTATGCCCTCTGTTGAACAAACATCGCGATTTAAGATAGAAAGATAGAGGATCTCATGTGGATTTTCAGGGGGGTGCACAGCTCCTGCTGGATCCTGCCCCAACCTGATCAACGCCACGGGGCGACGGGGCGCACGTGCAGGTCTCATTCAGGGTCAACACGGCAGGGCAGACCACTGCGAAACGCTGTCCACCCCTGGCAGGATACACTTTAGGAACTTTGGGATGTTGAGTTAAAGTTGGACCGTAGGACTTACCAGAAGGGAAGACTGCTTGGTGCTTTCAACCCATTGCACTGTAAATGTTTTAGTAATTTGGATTCATCATATTTCATCATCGCAGGTAGAATGAAACCACCAACCAAAGCTCAGAGAGTTTATTCCCCCCACAGACATCTACAACAAATTTAATGCATTGATCATCCAGCAAGACCCAATTTTTGACCACCTGAGGCTGCGCCCATCGTGGTGATTTGGCCTGTAGATCTCAAAGACCAAGGAGTTCAAGCGCCCCTGGTTGGCAATGACAATGTTCTCCTGGACAGGATCAGGATGTCTCACCCTCTAAGAATATGGTCATGGTGCCATGGTGCTAGTTTATCCTATCTCCCTATCGGCCCCATCATACGTAAAAATACACATAGAGTTTAATATATTGCCGCACGCAAGAATTACATGAGCAAATTATGCTTTTGCGGCACTTCCTTATCGTCCTTTTGCTAATCATCACTCAAGGTGAGGTCCCAAGGTCGCTGTCACTTGCCCAGCATGGTCAGAACATTTTGATGTTGTTTTTCTTATGGAACCTGTTTGGGATGTTCACCTCTCATTCACAACTGTCATAACATTCGCTCATTTTGACATCATCTCTTTGGGGGGTTGATGCATATTAACCCTCCTTCAACATTTAAGGTGCTGAAACACGATCTCGAGAAAGGAAAATCTTTGAGGATCCCTTCTGACCTAGACCTTCTCAGCTTGAGCAACTCGTTCAGACCCTGAACTGTTCCGAAAACCACATGTTTTTTCAACCCCGAACAACCGCCATAAACAGTCCGGAGTTGGAAATCAAGACTCACCCTGAAACCACACCCTGGCAGAAAGCACCAAAACAGCTCGCTCTTTAGAAAAGCCGAGACGAATCATTCAGAACTTTCCCTGAGGTAAAATCAAATATAAATGGGCCATTTTCACCCATTTTCTAAAACCTGTAGCAAATTTCGTGGGGTAGGAGTTTTCCACCAAGTGCGCGACCAGGATGTGGGGCTAAAGAAAGTTGAAATAGGAGCACTGAACAAAATCATCAGCAGGAACTGGTTGGTGGTTTCAACTGCAAAAAACAAGTGTAATCAATTTGGATGATCATCCCAGCTAGGGGTACCGGAAAAATTATGAAATTGTATATGAAATCATTAAAACCACCAATCAGCGAAACAAACTTTGAGGCCTCTCTCTGAGAATAGATCTCGCAGATCACTCACACAGGTCTTCATGCCGAAGATATAATGTTGCAACACCGCGCAATGCCCAACCATTTGGAAAACGCGCCACCTTTTCTTCCAGCACATAATCTTCTTCTGTTGAACTCCGCAGGAGCTGTCAGGGCTCTGTGAGCGAAGGCAACAGCACACAGATCAATGAAACTGGCTGGATGCAGGGACACAAATGATACTGATACTGTCCAGTTTTCAAGTTTTTGATGATTTTCTAAGGATCGTATTGCCAGCTCCTGGGTGGCATGTGCAAACAATGACATGATCGCACTCTCTGACGATCGAAGGTTCTTTGAAATTTGCTGATTTAGGCTCAAGCAAACTAGTGGCTGGTGGCTGTGTAGCCACCAAATTTGCAACCTCCACGTAAACAAAAACCCGAATCTCCGTAATCCAGCTTCATCATGGATTTTTAAAAAGCAGCAGTCCAGTAAATGCTGCCTAGACTAAACCGGCAGCTGGAATCTGCTCACGCGTCAATTTCACACATCTTTGAATGTCAACATGATTCAAAATGCCTGCTTGAAGTCCACCTGCCAGTCGCCGTGGCGACCCTGACCAATGGCTGTCACTGAATATCCGAAGGCTTTAGCAAAGCCTTGCAAGCTCTCAGACTCTGCCAGCGCGGATGACTCCACACAACTGAAGAGTTGCATGTAAGTGTGCGAATTAACATCGAGTGGCACGGCTTGCACATCGGGCCATCGAACAGAGAAGCCTTCTCCCTTGTCCCGCAAGGGGCCTTGGGCAACAGCTGCTTTAGCATACCATGAGCCCAGCAGTTCGGCGGCGAAGTTCTTCTGCCGTGTCTCATTTTCAGCTGCCCAGGTGGCCATTCTTTTCTTCACCTTTGAGAAGCAAATGCCATGCTCGACAATCCTTGCCAGCACCCAGCTAACGCTGCAGCGAGAAAAAAAAGATCTTTAGAGAAAATCATAGGCAATCTGGTAAACAAACCCAATGGAAATCATCTTCTCAATGGTTTTTCTTTTCCTATTGAACATGGACATGCAGTTTTTTTGACTGGATGGCATACTTGGAAAGATTTAAATTGATTTGGGCATGCCTTTTACTCTCAGAAGCCCAACACAAGTACAGGACAGTATCAGTATCTCTCCATTCATCCCTGCATGTAGGTGTTTCCCGAAACAGGGGCACCACAAAACGATTAGCTTCCACCAAAAATACGGTCATGTTTGATAATCTGGGGGGTCCTCCATATTAGGACACCCCCATATCAACCAAAGCCACGTGACTGCTCTTCTGTGGGTTCCAATCCAAAACGATTCAACTCTCGCACTAGAGCATCTCTAGCCACGGTCATGGGGAGGATAACTTTCCCTCGGATATGTTCGGTTCATGCAGCATTGGTGGTGAAACCTAAGGAACAACTCCACCATTGTGGCAACCCCAAAGAACATATGCATTGTGATGCCTTATGCATTTCATATTTCCCGATGCGCAACTTTTAAACAACAACCTTGGGATCTTGGGGTGCCTCTGTGATTGTGGCTCGTGCTGGTTCCTCGTCAACGTTATTTCTCCCTAGCATCACCTTCTGGTCAAGGGTTACCACCATTTAAAATCAACAAAAAGTCATGTTTAATTCCCGAAAATAGGCGATGGGAATTTTCATTGGGGTCAAGTTTGGGTCATACTTAGGGTGTACACCAAAACTGTAGTGGTATTCAAACATCTTGTGGTTTCCAAGCTCTTTGATCTCGATCTATCTACGGGCCCGTATCCACAAAAGGGACCGCACAAGGTCCAAAAATTGAGGATCCGTGATCTTGACATGGGGTGGAAACTTCAACCTTTCTTCGATGATGCTGTGGTTCTACTTAGATTCTTGATTGCCTACCAACCTGTACTTGTAGGAGAACCTGTGGCGTGAAGGTGGGCGACCCTGTTGCCTGAAGGCTGCACACCATTTCACAAGTGGCAGCTGGGCATGTTTTTTGAACCCCATGTTAATGCTTTTTCCATACCACAGTTCAGCCCCATGTGAGTGTTATTTTGAAATCTTTTTTAGTTCGCCCGGTGTTTTTTTCTGCTTAAAACAAATTGTCCATATCCCATGGCAATGTAATTTGTGTGCCCCGTTCTTAACATTCTTGGAGCTTTGGACAAGCCTTCAAAAGCAATTCTTACTAGGTCTTACTAGTAATGGTCTAGCTCTGGACTACCTCCGAGGAGCCACTCCAAAATGCTTTCCCACAATATCATTGTTTGCGGGCTTACTAACCACCAAAAACCAGGGGCTTATCAACCATCTATTTTTGGGTGGTCACCTGTTGAGGGTTGCATTTTTTTAAAACCATGGTCGCCCATCATGGCAAAACAACTTTGTTCCAGCGACGGTCCCGGTGATAGTCTATCACGAACTGGAAGAGGTCCTGATTGCCTGCACCCAATGGCAGTTGGGGCAAGGAACTTCTTGGGTGGACATAAGATGAAGTTGGCTGAAATACACCCTTAACAAACAAACTTGCAGTCCCAACATTTGGTTTTGAAATATGTTTTGCCGATTGAAATCTACAGTTTCTGGGGTTCCATGTTAATTTTTCCAGGGCGTGACCCAAATTCAATCCACATGCAAAAAATAATTGGGGGAGGAGCCTTGGTCTAAAACGGTAATATGGATGCCATCGTCCATGGACAAGTATAACATGCGTGTCGATACCACAACAGGTTCGTTTATGAATTGGAAAGACAAAGTCTCCTGACCCTGATGTTCAACCAGTCCG
>Ga0126342_10001592_pt1 | contig 32548 bp, 34 predicted proteins | sample Cyp1metagenome_FD_92528 | JGI IMG/M metagenome (GOLD analysis project Ga0126342, IMG submission 92528) | Coral microbial communities from Lord Howe Island, Old Settlement Bay, Australia - Cyphastrea 1 metagenome | ecosystem: Host-associated > Invertebrates > Cnidaria > Coral ...
ACATTACATACATTACATACATTACATACATTACATACATTACATACATTACATACATTACATACATTACATACATTACATACATTACATACATTACATACATTACATACATTACATAAATTGCATACATTGAATACATTACATACATTACATTCATTACATACATTACATACATTACATACATTACATACATACATAACATTACATTACGTTACGTTACGTTAAATTACATTACATTACATTACATACATACATACATATCCAAATCACCATTAAAAAACAACATAAAAGAAAACAAAAAACTGTATCCAATATTAACCCATGATATCCCATTGTACATACATTATCACTAACCCATTTGGCTACCTCAGCCGCAGGCGTCATGACGAACATGATGCGCCAGCTGAGGCATCGGATACTGAGGCGATGCAACGAAAGGCGGGGATGGGGTGTCTTCCAAGTGATGGCCATGAAACTCTAGGGTGACTCTGAAAACATGTGGAAACAAATGAGAAAAAACTGGGAAAACTGTTGAAGAATATGTGTATATAAAAGGTGGAAAAGTATGGTGAACTGTTTTCAACCATGCTTTTGCCAAGTTGAATGAGATTTCAACCAAACTCACAGCAAGAAATCATAGATTCCAGGTGGTATTCTTGCCTTTTTCCGGACCGTGCATTCAGTAATTTTGCAGGACATCAAGGGTGCAGCCCAGGGAGTCTAGATGACAAAGTGGAGAGCTTCACTAGTTGACATAGAATACATGTTCCTATATATATATACGTATTATATTATATATACATATATGTATATATATATATTTATAATTATATATATATATACATATTCAGGTTGAGGACCACCAAATTTGATGAGTCAGAAAACCATGTTCGCATCAAAAATAGCACTGTCATTTACCCTCTGGTAAACTAGCAGTTTGCTATTGAAAATGGCCATTTATAGTGAGTTGTCCTAGTAAAAATTGTGATTTTCCATAGTTATGTTAGTTTACCAAAGGGTATATTTTTGGGGTTAAATCCTCAATGTGCAGACACCCAGTAGTCAAATGATCATCGCAGGCAGATGAGTTGAAAGGCGAAGGCAATCAGCTCTACCGAAACGTGTCGGCACCCAACCTGATTGTTGGAACATGTGGAAGCTGGTTTGAATCCATGGATGTCCCACCTTTCTTATAGCCCGGAATCATTGAATAATGTTGAAGATGTTTCTGGTAAAAGATTGATCGTGACTTATGACTTTGAGATACTTTGAGGATGTTGGGGTAGTGAGTTCAAAAGTATTTCAAAGGGTTTCGATTCACTTTTCATGGCATGTAGCAGCCATGTGGATTGGACTCATGACATCCACGGCTTGATGATCACTGGTATGTTTTCCAAAATTAGATGATGGGAATACAGGAAACCTCAGTGAGGTAAACCCAATAAAACATTCGGAATTGGGGTGGTTGATTATTGACTTTACCACTACTTGGGCAAGAAAACGTGATGTTCCTGTGATTCGTTCCAACTAAACCAGCCACCATTGATGCCCCCAATTGCAAGGCCCAAGCAGCAATGGCAACCGTGCGCTCTTCCGAAGCAGTCGGGTGCTTTGGGTGTGTGAAGTTGTTGGTATAAGTGTAACCAAATATCAGGGATATATTCTATATCAATATATACATATACATATACATATACATATACATATACATATACATATACATATACATATACATATATATGTGCTTATGTACCTTTCTTTCATTGATTTTCCACAAACAGATGGCGGAATTGTAGCTCAACTTCACAGCTGAGGCCGACAGCCTTGAGGTTCGAATGACCGCGATGCAACAGACCGGGACCCCGGGAAAGCCCAGTGGAAGCTGATTAGAATCCCATCGAAGTGTGCTCCAGTTGAGGTATCGACTTGCCATCCGCAAATACAGCGATGCGATTCAGTGTTGAGCTTAGAAAATCCAATCCTTCAGCAGCTGTGAACTTCTTGTGCGGTAATCATCACCATTATGATGTTGATGTTGATGATTATTGCCATTGTTGTTATCATTGTTATCTATTTAAAAAGAGAACTTGTTATCGATTGATTCGGTTAAGTTCTGTATTCTATCGTGTTCTATCGTGTTTTCCGTACATTTCAACTTTCGCATTGTCTTCTCCGATGTTTCTGTTGTGGGATGAGAATCGTGGAGCTAAGATGTCCCGTGCTGGTTCAATCCCGTTTCTTGTTGATTAAATCATCTTAAATCTCCATCCTCAGATCTTCCACTCCCTATCGGTTTTAAGGTATATCTTGGTATTAAAAGCCCTGGTTTCCTGATGCTTCTTGTAGGTTTTCCTTGAAATCTCATCATATCAATGCCGAAACTAGCCATTGAACCTCGAGGCTGACGCCCCAGAACCATCGACTTTGGAGCAATCGCGCCCTATGCCATGCAGCCTTGAAACAGTGGGACCAGTGTCGAGAGGCGCCCATGGGACTTTGGGGATATCATCTCACATGTTGATGTTCTTTGAAAATGATGGGAAAACCACCCAAAATGCCATGGTGAAAATGCTTCCATGTTTGGAAATGACCCAACATGGCCTGAAATCAGCCGCGGATGGCTCACAGGACAGGAAGGAGTGAAGATTTGTAACTTTAGATGATTCAAGATACCATCCGGTGTTCATCAAACATGGTTTGCTGGAAAATCTACTGTTTATAGATGTTGTTCCCAGCTATAAACCTCCACAAAAATTTCAAGGATTTTCTATTGCCATCTGTGATTACCCCAGGATAATTCAAGCATTTCATGACACGAGATCTTGGTATACATTTCCATGATATGTACACATCGCAGGGTCCCCTAGACAGCTGTCGAGCTGCAGTGGAACGGAGGGTCCAGCAGCAAAGCTCTTTCCTTCTCATTGAGCTTTGCAGCAGCTGATGTTTGTTCGGCTCTTTGGCAGAGTGGAGATGGAAGTCACTTTAGGAGGCAAAAGCGGATGGAGGATGATGATAGATGATAAAAACGAAGTCTGAATCCTGTTGCATTGTTTTGTTGGGCCAGTCTTGGATCTATGGGATCTTGAGGATCTATGGTACGGTATCTATGGAAGCTGAAGTCTGGACCAAGCCCAGGCCAAGCATTGCATGTGTTTCTTTGCCATTCATCTCAACTTGCATCAGTTGAGTGCCGGTTCCTGCCTTCGCTACTCAACATATGTTTGTTCGCCTCAACTGCGGTGATTTGTCTGACGACTTTCCAAGGTTTTGAGGCCTCCCATGGACGACTTTCAGGCCAAATCTGCGATGTCGGAAGTGCAGCAGTGCAGCAGTAAAAACTGAAAAACCACAGGATTTTCCGCCATGATTTGACCAACAGGACCTGTCTCCATAGTGACATAGTGAAACTTTCACTGAAAGCTTCCATTTCCATGTGTTGATTCAAACCAATGTTTTTTTTGGGACGAGAACACTGATATCCCTCATATGTGGGGCACTGAATGAGGTGAAAAAAAACGAATAGTCAAAATCCATGAAACTCCTCTGAATCTTGAAGTTTGACCCGCGATCATGACGACATATCCCCGATATTCCCCGATCACCATCCCAACTGATATTGAGAATCTTGATATATGGTGATACATCTCAATACTATTACTTCACCTCCAGTGATTTCAATGTTACAACTCTCCACTAAGCAATATGTTCTAACCAACTCTCCACTGAGCCTATCACATTTTTTCTCAATACATGTTCAAATCAGTTCAAATCAATGTCTTCCCGCCGTCATTCCCCCAGTCCACCGAGGATTCAAAGCTCCACCTTTTCCCCCATTCGTCCTGTCGTGGCCAGGAGCGGCTTCGTTTTGCCTGGCAGCTGGCCAAGGGCACAGCGCTGACCATGGAGGCGATCCAGAAAGGGCAGAACAGCAGCAGGGCGCGGCAAGCCCTACGTGCCTTGATCCTTGGTGGTGGAGGTTTTGACGGGATTTTAAGCATCAAAGCATCAAAACCATGGAGATCATAATGGTGATATGATGGGGAATATTGGGATTGTAATTGGAATTGTAATGGGGATATAATGAGGATATAATGGGGATATAATTCCAAAAAAAGCTTGGCCCCAAGAAATTTATTTGGAATACATTTTGGAACAACCCCACGTAGGCACCACACACGGGGATCATCAACTTCACATGGGGATGTAATATGATGTAATGAGAGTGATGACCATAACTTAGTATTGAAACCTATGGTGGCGACCACTACCCAAAACGAACCCCCCAATAAAATGGCCATCTCCATTCACAGGTGGATTTTGTCTGAAAAAAGGTCAAGCAAAAACCGCTCAAATGGCCAGGAAATTCATGGAATTTCAATAGCGAAAAGATGGGATCTGGAGGATCCCAAAGTCACCATAGGTTTCAATACTAAAATGGTATAGCATGGTGCAATGACTTGACCTGGATGATTTGGGGGAGCCCTATTTCAGGAAACCTGCAAAATGTGAATGGATTTGGGGGAATCATGCCCACAGCTGGCCGTATGATAGCAGCTATTTTCAGGTTAGTAAATTATTCGAATTCAGAATTAATGAACTTGAAAGTATTTGGTTGGTGGTTTGGAACATGTGTTATGACTTTCCATATATTGGGAATGTCATCATCCCAACTGACTTTCATATGTTTCAGAGGGGGTAGGTCAACCACCAACCAGGTATGATTGGTAGTAATGATGGTTCATGATGGTTGATTAATTATTGATGGCTGATCATTAATTGTTGATGGTCAATGATGGTCAATATACCATTCAACACGACATATGACAAAGTAGCCTCAAGATGCGGCACCCAAATCATATGTGGTGGCATAGTGTATATCTATGGTCGTCCTGTTTTTTTCTACGACGGCTCTGACAAAACGTCTACCCCTTTTCGATGCCACCCCTTTTGGGAGCAACGAATCTGACGCTTTCCCTCCATTCGAGATAAGACAATCTTCGGGACAGAAACTGGGACATTCCAAACATTCCAAAATCTTTGACTAGTAACAACTTGGAATGTTTAGGTTACTCTTAAACCAAAAAAAAAACATGAAAGTTTCCTTCCCGCTACCTCTAGAAACAACTTGGTGGGGAACCCCGCTTTGGATTGTGATTTTTTCCCTATTTCAGGATGGCAGACCCAGTTGTGACCCAAGTGACCCAAGTGACCCAAGTTTCTCATGGCCACCAAGCCCCAAAAATTACATCCATTTTCCATTTGGTAAATACACGGTTTTTAACTGGAAAACTATTTGTTTGGGAATAGAGCTTATCAATATCAATCATTATCCCCATGAATACTCTAATTATAACCATAAACCATAGGTTTTTCCGCCACTTTTTTCTTCGGCAACTGAACGCGATTTCGGGACGACCCCCCGGATAGGCGTGGTGCCCGGAGCGCAGTTAGCGAAATTTGCGCTGAAGAACCGCGGGGGCCGTCGCATCGTGGGGCGCTATATGGAACCACCGGATGCGTATCGTGTAGCGGAGAGCAGGCTGGGACTGGGTGTGTATGTCCATTACTCTAGTGTATGTGAGAAAGTAAGAATATTTATATTATATTAGACTATATCATTTGATATCATTTCATATCATATATATATATATGTATATATACATATATATATATGTATATATACATGTATGTTGTATTATTTTTATTATATTACACTACATTCTTGGATTTTATTATTGTTATTATTATTTCACATTACATTATATTACCTATATTTTATTGAATATTGCAATATATTTACGGAATAATATGTGTTGTTATTTTGAATACTGAATATTGAATATTGAATGATATCATATGATATCATATGATATTATGTTGATTTTTTGTAAATGTCACTATTGCTGTATGTATCTATTTATATAGTTATATGTATCGATATATTGTTTGTATACTGTAATGATTACTGGAATGGGTTATAAATAAATATAAATATATATATATGTGTGTCTTGAACGGAGGTGGGTTGCGCACCCGCAATTCAGACTTTGATCTTCCAGCCCTAAAAAATTACATGGATGTTGAAACATGGGGTGGGGGTGGTTTCGATGGTCAATTTACAGCAGATTTTCAACATGATTAATATATATATACCTATATGTGTGTGTACATAATCTATTTAATGTATTTAATATATATATATATATATGTATACATATATCTATATATTATACATATGTGTTTACTTAATATAGATGTGATATATAGATATATATATATATATATGATATATCTATATATATGTATGTATATATATATGCGTATCATGCAACTGTACTGGATCATTTGGATCCTGTTCAATTATCTACTGTGTCTCTCAGATAGGTGATCATAAAACAACAGATGGTCTCTTGGAAGATGACGACGACGACGACGACAACAACCACAACAACAATTAGTCAGGGACCAGTTGTGCTTTGAACACCATTGTGTGGAAATAGTTGGAAATATGTCATGGAATTGACACCAACATTTTGTGTGCAACATGTACATAATAAGATACTATATATATATACAAGAATAATGATATGATATATATATACACCTAGGGAGTTGAAGATGCACCTTGGATTTTCAATGTGAGAATAGATTCGGAGTCTCTGTTGCGATGTTTTTCTTGCTCACTGTTCCCGAGCTGTTTTTGACATTTTCGCTCCGAAAAGTGTCGTACCTGTTTATCCTTATCAATCACCTCTTAACTTTCCTTTCTGATATGTTCTTCATTTTGATTCCTCAAACCTCACCACTTGAGGTGTGTAGTGGTCTACTGCCCAAGCGAGTTTGATGGTGGTGCGGGCGCCGAAGAATGTTTGCCTTTGTGCCTCTCGGCCAAGCGGCGTTGGAATGGGGGCAATGGGGGATGGGCCTGGGATGGGTCCGTGGAACTGGAGAAATCTGCTGAATCTTGGAGGGTCAGTATCCACTTTGATTTTGACCCATTGCCAAGTTAAGTACATGAAACAGTTATTCCTAAAGACCAAAGGAAACTCCCCAAGACCTGAGGTCTTGAAGTCTTACCCCTTGGCATTGCGGTCTTTGCCATCGACTTAACTCCCACCAAGCAGAGTCTCTGTCGCCTGGAAGACGTAGAATGTGCCGTGGCCGCGTTGCGCGATGGTAGCCTCCCAGGTTTGGCCAACACATCGCACTGCCTGGTGGCCCTCTGGGGCCGCTCCACTGGCGCGGTGGCTGCCCTGCAATATGCCACCCAGGATCCCTCCGTGGCTGCCCTGGTGATGGATTCCGCCTACAGTGATTTGACCAACTTGGCACCAATGGCACCCCTCTTTTCGCCGGTCTCCAACTTTTGTCAGCTGCTGGGAAATACCAGTTTTGTCCAACCTCTGGAAGTGGCCAAGTCTTGTTTTGTCCCTGGCTTCATTTTACATGCTGCCGAAGATCGGATGGTTCCCAGTGACTGCGCCAGAGACTTGCGCAGCAACTATGCTGGCGAGGCTCAAGTGCTGCTGATGCCCAAGTGTTCCCATGACTCGCATCGACCTGGCTGGGCCCTGGCACGTGCCAGCCTGTTTCTGGCCAGGGCTTTCAAGTTGGAAAACTCGGCCGTGGCGAAGCTGGATTTGTACCTCACTAAGGTGGTGAGCTCTGAGGAGAACCTGGACAAACAGCTGGAAAGACAGGCTGAAGATTTATTGAAATCCAATGAACCTCAGCTGAGGCTTCACGGTTTGTTGCTGAAAGCTGCAAATGCTTGTGGTCACAGAGTTGGGTTCCATCGGAGCCTGGCGAAAGGTCAGAAAAGTCGTGGCCGAAATGGAGTTCTCGGTGTTCACTATGCCATTCTCATTCAGCTTCCACGCTTTGAACACGAAGTTTGCATTGCCTGGGCTGCGGAATCAACGGAGTGCAGAGGCATGGTTCATTTCCTGACCATCTCCTGTACATCTTTGAGTATCTCTAGGGCGGTGATAAGACGGGACGAGAATCTTCATCGAGTTGCAGTTCAGGATCTGATGGTGAAGGAGAGATGTATGATGATGTATGCCGTCGAGCCATTGGGGTCCAAAAATGATCAAAAATGGGTACAGGCCCCGAAAATGTGGCTATGTTGACAAGGGAAAATGGTGTGATAAGCCAATGATTTGTGCGAGTATTACCATATGTTCAGGCAAATCCACTTTGGCCTAAGGGAGCCTAACGCTCATCCCACCCTTCATAGGGATTCACCTTCTGCTCAGCCCTGCGTCAAGGCTTTGAACCCCCTACTTCTAGACACCATGACGCATGTTGACTTTTGTCCCTGGATCATTTGAAATTCGACAGGTTTCTGGTCCGCAATACGTGCTTCCCTTCAGTGCCCAGGATTTGAAATTGCTTCCCAGAGAGAAAGCACACTGCCTAATGTTGACCCTCAGCGATTTTGGTCGCATCGACGTGAAGATTGGCAACGCTCAAGCCTTGCAATTCCCTGGCACCAAGGACAAACAAATCCAGGGAAAGGATGGTGGAAAAACATTGAACAGCATGAAATCACCAGTATTATATATTATTATTATTATTAAGTATGAGATTAAACCTATGGTTCTTTGGGGAACGACCTTGATGATTTCACATCAAGGCTATATATTTTGATGTTAGGGTGCCTTGTTCTGCAGTTTGAGGACTGCGGTGCATTGGAAAGCGCAGCACTTTGGACGGCTGCAATGGGCGATTCCCGACTGCCCCAAGTTAAGGTCCGATTTGGCTGGGGTGGGCAGGAGATGAAGTCGGTTTTCCGGGATGGGGATGGGTTTGTTGCAATTTTTGCTGTGAGAAACCCATGGGATTTTGAGCGTGGATTTGATGATCGATTTCAAAGACCCGGTTCACTCGTCGGCGGCCGAGTTCTTGGGAAGCTGGAAAAAACCCATGATTTTTCCATTCAACCATCATTCTTAACCATCATTAACCATCATTAACCATCATTAACCATCATTAACCATCATTAACCATCATTCCATATACCCCAACTCCATCTTGGGATATCCGCCAGGATGAGTTGCTTCCTGCCAAGCTTATACCAGGCCCTGGAGATCTCCCGGGAAATGTGCGCCAAGTTAGGGCCGTCTTACCGGGATTTTGGGCTACTCAGGTTCCAACGAACATGTTTCAATGCTACAGGCGTTGGCCATGAGCAGGGGAAACTGATGATGATCCAAATGTGTTTCTGAGGGTTTCAGCATGGGTTAAATAGAGTTTATCGTGCATCTATCTACTGTTGCATGGCTTCCTAAATAAGCTTATCACAAAGGGGCATTGGATCAGTCGTAGACGTAGACCAGGATTCCTATATATCAATCTATATCAATCTATAAATATATATATATAAGTAGTTTATCATAATCATCAATGTATTGATTTAGAATATTATATATATATATGAACATCATAATCATCAATTAATCATCAATATAGTTATCAATTATCAATTCATCATCACTACAGCTATCAATTATCAACTAATCATCAATATAGTTCATCTTAATCATCGATCATAATCATCATAACCATCATAATCATCATAATCATCATAATCATCATAAGCATCATAATCATTCATCTATAAGTAGTTCATCCAATATATATATATATACATATATGTATACATATTACTGCAATCATTATTCCGTAGTAAATCCACATATGAATCTAGATCCTCAGTGTCCTTAACGTCGCGTCGCGCTGTCGTCAGTTGCTGATCCCTGTGCTGATCCCATCGTCGCCCCGAAAGCCCACGCGAAAGCCCAAGCCTTGGAGGAAGTCCAACGGGGGGCGACCAGAAAAAAACAGATAGTATATAGATACTAGATATTGTATAGATAGATATCATACTAGATACTAGATAGATACTAGGTTTACTAGGTATTATATTATTATATAGATACTAGATATTGTATAGATATCAGGAGGATGCCAGATACTATGATATTAGGATTATATGATATCAGGATGATACTAGATATTATATCACAAGGATTGCCTCCACCAGTTGGAGAGACTTCTCTTTGTTTTAGGCCTCTTTTTAGATATCATCGAACAAATATGACACGTATGTAATGTGGTTAAAACAATTCCAGAAACCATCCCCCCAGTCATCACCATTTTTATAGGTGGTATGGTTACCATTCCCAGTCATGGGTAGTTTATAGCATTGTTTTACCCAAATTAGCATTAATCACTAAATGAATCACCATCATTAACCATATTATTACCAATTGTTAATCATTCTTAACCATCATTAACCAGTGAAAAATATATGTACATACCCCCAGTCATCACCATGTTTATAGGTGCTATGGTTACCATTCCCTGGGTAGTTTATGGCATTGTTTTAACCACCTTCAATGAACCATGACGATTGGATCCAGGAGGCCAGCCTTTTTTCCCTTGACAGCCTCCCAGCGTCCGCAGCGGAGCTTGCCATGCAAATGTGACGCGGCAGAACCCCCCCAAAAAAGGTATGACCCGTAAAAAATGGTTGGTTACTGGGTAGTTACCCTCTGGTTATTTAACATAGCCATGGAAAATGGCCCATTTATAGATGGTTTACCTATTAAAAATGGTGATTTTCCATGGCTATGTTAAATAACCAGATGGTAATGATAATTAGCTATCAATAACCAGGTTCGCTGCAACCTCTTGAATCTCTTGAATTTTTCAATGTCATCAACAGGGAGTCAAATTGTTGATGTGAATTTTAATTTTTCTTTGCATGTTTTTCCCGCTAATATCCAGTGCTGGGAGCAACCGTGGATATGTAGTTCTCCGGTCGGAATTTGGACACCATCCGGCAGATTTTGGGGATGTGTTCAGTGGTAAAATGTGGTAAAACATCCCGTGGGTTGGGCATCCAACCATTTGACCCGCACCCAAATGGAGTCCTAAGATACTTACCCTCTGGTAAACCAACATAACTAAGGAAAATCATCATTTTTAATGGGAAAATGAACTATAAATTACCAGAGAATATCATACTTCGCTTTCAAAGTCGAGGACAACATGTTGGAAAACCGCAAAGGCCATATGCTTGGCCTCTTTGCATGCCAGTAATGCCAATAATTCTTGATGATTTTCTGTCTCAACCATCGTCGAGTGATAACGTGATGACTGATTCGTGGAATCTATTTCAATGCATGATACACATCGATATACAGATATTGATATACATGATGAACACTGGTGTGTGATTTATTAAATATCTACAATATGGTTTGATGGACACAGTTACCTTCCTCTCAGTATAACTTGATATGTGATTTGGACTGAGGGATAGGAGCTCAAGTTGTGTCTCAACCTATATGTTTCTCATAAATAGGGTGCCCCAAAATCCATCGGTTTATCGGCTTTCCCAACCACTGCTCACTTCCAGGCAGCAAAAAGCGCCGAATCCTGTCCATACTTTGCAAGACAAGGACCTGTGAACTGCCCATGTTGGAACATGCTAACGTGCCTCATAAAGCTGTATATTCCGTGGCTTCGCTGACGGCAGCGAATGTAGCTACGACAGAAGGAGATTTTGGCCAGCGTTGATTGTATTTTTGCACAAACTGTTGCTGTTTGCAAGGAAGATACATCAATGGTGAAAAAGAAGCGATATTCCAGCAACTTGGCACTGCTTTGAAGATTCTTCTTACTTGGTGCACGGCGCTTCCGCAATATCGGACCAGCTCAAACTTATGTACATGCATATATCATATATATATATATATAATGTATATTACGATTCAGAAGGCACATGGGAGTCACTCCAAACATATCAAACAAATATATAATAGTTATATATATTTTATACACAATGTATATGCATCGTACATCTTTATACCCAGTCATGACTTCGCAAACCGGATGATAGTAGCCTGGGGTCTGATGCTTCTTCGGGGTCGTAGTTCGCAACCGGGCCCTCTGGGGTTCCAACGGACCAAAAACCGACCCCTAAGGACCTTTGCGGATTGCTGGAAGGGACATGCAACGGAGAAAACCAAAAACCTATCACTCCTTTTTTGGTGATTCCCATGGTGTATTTTGCCCTGCATAATCTATATGGATTGGTCTGAAATTATGTCGGAATCCATGGTGCAATCCCAAAATCTTCATGTTGATCATCATTGTCACTTACAAAAATTGGAATTTTCTGGGTATATCCGTGTATTGGTTTGTTTGGGAGAATCTACAGGAAAACCATGAAATGAGTTTCGCAAAAGCCAGGTTTTCTTGTAGCTTTGGCAACAAATCCAATGACCTGTGAGGAATTTAAGGCTCCCATGACTCAGGTGAAATGTCGAATGTGGCGCCCTCGGAGTTGACAGCAGGCCAGGTTTCTGAATTTGGAGATGGAACAAGAAACCAATTATTGTGTATTTGATCAACCTATTGTTGATGGATAATACTTGTAACTTGATGTAACTTGTACCTATTTGGGGATGGACAATTGAACTATATCAAACTGATTTGGGGCTGATAATTGGGAGATGAGCATCAGCTATTTTGGTGTGAACAGAAGGGTACGAGGGTTTTGGTCCATACCCATTTCTGAACTTGAATGAGTAGCATGGGAGCAATTGGCTTTGGAGGATACAAAACATCCCTTATACCCTCTGGTAAACTTTCACATAACTATGGAATATCACCATTTTTTATGGGTAAATCGGTAAATCCACTATTTCTATGGCATTAAATGGCCATTTTCGATAGCAAACCGTTAGTCATTACCGGAGGGTGTTTACCATCCATTTGGGGTACCCCCAGCATCCAGGCACCTTCCTCTCGAAGGCCAACGATAGCCTGGTGCTGTCCCTCTCCACGGTCAGTGATGAGGAGATTGTGCCGCCACTGGAATGGCGTACGCGGCGTACGCCATTGCATTGGATTTTTTTGTTTATATTGTTATACGGTATGGTTCATATATATATATATATATATATACATATGTATATATATATAATATGTATGGTTAGATATTATGATATTTACATTGCAACTATGGTGCTATCTATCTATAGATTGAGGGTATGGTTCCTGGTGGTTTATGAAGGTTTGATCACAAATTCTGTTCAGGACCTTGGTGTTAGTTGGTGGTCACGTGGCCTTTTCCTCTTGGATCATCTATAGGAAACCCAGAAACTCCCATACATCATACGGCCTATGACAAAATGTAGTTTCCTGTAGTTGTCCTCCCTTAAACCACGCCAGTGACTGTTCGGGCAAAGAAAACTTTCCAGTTTTTTACTACCAGCGAGACAACAATCGATCTTTAGGCCATGTAAACCTTTGCACATGAAATCGTTGAGCTGTTCAATTGCAGTGGTATCATTTTAGTCAGAAACGATCACCTTTGGGGTAATTACTACCTTGCGGTAAACCAACATTGCTTAGGAACATCACCATGTTTAACAGGTAAATCATCTAAAAATGAGGATTTTCAATAGCTATGTTGGTTTACTGGATGGTAACCACCCGAAACAACCAGGGTTTATGAATGCAATACTGCCAGAAATTTCTCACCCTCGGACCTGGTTGGTAACGCATGATGTTTCCATGTCCATCAGTGAATGAATGGTTGGCTTGCTGGAAGTTTGAGTGTGACAAATCCATACAAATCCGATTTCTGAAACCCAATGCAACTGAGTATGGAATATATGGAATGTTTCTCCCACCTTCCCTGAGTCACCGCCCTCACCGTCCTCACCTTCCTCACGTTCCTCACGATCGCAGGAGGAAAGCCTGACATCATCGAGTTCCACTGAGCTGGTGCGAAGTCATACATGGCCAGACATGAAGGCAGCCGATCCGGTCAGTTGCTCCTCAAGACACAGATTTTTTTCTGCGGGCGTTGTTGCAATCACGTCTAAAAATTGCCGTCAATACCAGTGCATCAGAACAGTTTTTTTTTTTTAAATAGCAACCACTCATATACGCGTCTCTATAGAAACAGATATGCATTATATATATATTAGATAATTAGTTGTTCAGTATCATAATATATATATATAATTATATATATTATATCTCTGGAATGATCAAAGAGCTGTTTGGTTTGCAGACATCTCTTGGCAGTGACAAGTTTTTACGCGCGACCTGCCAGGAGCCGCAGCTGGAAGAAGTAGGCGACGGGGGAGTCGAGAGCGAGTCGAGAGCGAGTCTCGCGCGTCTCGGAGGCTTTCTTGAAACCATCAGAGATTTGTCATTTATACTACAATCCAATGAAATCCACTGACTGGTATGATGTGGTTTGATATGCAGAGACTAAAAAGATTTTATTATAGATATCATCCATGGATGATTCTAGTTATCTGGTTTGATGTGGTTTTATTACCCATAGGATCCATGTATGCTATATATGGTAACATGGATCCCATCAATATACCCCAAATGTTAGCATATATACCATAGATCCTATGGATAATTATTGGATCATTATTGGAAATGACCAATTATTGGTTGTGATCCATAATAATTATGATTATTGGATTATTATTAATTGTGATCATAATGGATAATTAATATAGATAACAATTAATTGTCCAATAATAATTTATTATGCATATGATTTATTATAACATGAATGAATTAATCCAACAATCATGATCAATCCATATTAACGCATGAGATCATTAATCCATATTTAGACATTGGTACATCATTCATCCATATCAATCCAATGATCATAATTGGACCAAAATACGTGGACAAAATTTCTTTGGTGAGAAATTTGGACGGGGCTTTCATTTTCACCAGAATTGGACCACACAACATATTGTAAAATGAAAAAACATATTGTTTTTAAGCAAAATGACAAATTATGTAAACAATGATGTTGCCAAATTGGTTGATAGATGTTAGTAGATGATCAGGGGAAATCGCTAGTCGCTAGAGACTCCTAAGTGAAGAGGTGAACGGCACCGTGTCTTTTCCAATGCCGGCTATGAATCTCCGTCCCGAAACCTGATCCAGCTGGACCTGAGTGGATATGACTCGGACATGATTTAGGAACCGTGGTTCCTTCTGACACACACATCCCTTGTGGCCTTAGAAAGTTTGGTCCAAAGATGTCCGCATATTTAGTGCAAAACACGTCATAATCTTCATAATATTCCAGTCAAGCATCACGACATCAGAACTTCAGCTTATTTTTCATAGTCCTTCATGTTTATCCCATGTTTTAATGGACTTTTAATGGACTTTTTGGCCAATGTCTATCCAATTTATTGGATTCCTCTGATTCCTCTTGACAGGTCGAAGACATTCCTGGGCTGTGGCCGATCGGGACCTGCTACCGGCCGTTTTTTTGAATCGCCCGTCACGGGAGGCCAGCGGAAGTTTCTGAAGCTCCTGGTCTTTTCTCCGTAAAAGAAAAAAATGAGGTGAAATCTCATCTAAAAGTGAGCAAACCTGATTTTTCCGTGGTTTTTCTTTTGCTGAATTGTTGTATGTTTTGGAAATCCAGACAAATATTGAGTGAATAACCAACAAAAAACCTGCTGGAAGTCATGAATATGCTTGGCTCCCGATCGACCAATCCGAAGCTGCATTAGAATCCCACAATCATCATCATCATCAGAAAATCACCATATTATGATTGTATATCATATCATCATATTTGTATGATGTCCAACTTTTCTATCCTGATTCTATCCTATGTTTGTGGTTAAACCATGTTAAACCCTCATCCTCATCCATCCGCAATCTTCGAAGACTATCTCTGCTTGTGGTCTCGCGTGGCGGCGAAGCACCGCAGAGCGGTGCTCCGCCGCTGTCGCAAGTCTACCACAGTGGCCTTATGCAATCGAACTTTGGAGATGGTACACAAACAAATATGGCATATATCATTAATATATTGTAAATTGATATTTTATAAATACCTCAATGACTATTTAATGAATTGTATAATGGATATTTAACAGTGGATAGCATATAATTATATATATTATAATAATAAGATATATTTGTGTTGGATTATTTTGGGAAATATACTGCTATATAAAATGAACTCAGCAATGAACACGGAGATAAACATGCCAGGCTGAGGGATATTAATGGATGTCAATGGGGGTTTAATCCATGTGGCTATAACCTTTCAAATAGCCATTTGAATAGGAATTATGATGATTACCCAGTGGATCTAGGGGTACCCTTCAGGCAAACCCTTGGGATATCCGAGCAGGTTTTTGTTTCACAACAGCCAGGCACAACCAACGGACGTTAATTAGCCATAGATGTTGGGACGGAATCAGACGGTTTTAACACCTGCCTGCAATGATGTTCCTTTCTGGACCCAGAATTCTTCGTTTCTGGAAATCATTTGGAAACAGACATGGCACAGACAATTTTTTGGTCTTTGAAACTCCGAATCGCAGGAAAACACCTAAAGACTACAATAAAACACATGTTTTGTGTGGGTTGATTTTCAAAAAGAGACTGCGCAAAGTCATGCTTTTGCCATGAGAATTTGTGGCAAGATTCCATCAGGCCATTGTCTTGAATTCAGTTGCATCTTCTCTCAGAGACAATTGACGATTAGTAGACTGCAAGAGATCGCTAGCACAGCCGCGCGAAGCGCCGCTGAAAAAAAAGCAACTCTTGGACTCTCAGGTTGGTCTCAAAATGGAGCACATGATAGCATATGCAACATTTTTGTTCCTGAAAAGAGAACATGATGATAAACTGCTTAAGTTATATAAACCTATATAAACATATAACATATATATATATATATTGTATATATAAACTAAAATGGAATGTTGGGGTTCTTCGACAGCCCCTGTTCTGTGATCATGTCCAGGATGGGCTCCGATCTACCCAACTGAAATCTGACTTCAGCAAGGGCTGGTTCTTGGTGGCGAAGGCGACCTGGTGCGGATATTTTAGGGCTGGAATTAAAAGGTGTAAAATGGAACTTGGATGTGCACATTGGAATAGTAGAAGGCTGTTTTGTGACTAGTGATTATATCATGTATTAACCACTATATCCATGATGAGAGGGGTATAGTTAAGCAGTTTTTAATGCTCAAGTTGAAATCTGCGAGGTCCCGGGTCAAAGGTTTTCTGTGATAAAAAAAGACCTGGAAGGGTTGAATCTTAAAATGGCAAGGGGATTTCAAGGGTTTAATATGATTTAATCTGATTTAATATGGTTTAATATGATTTAATATGATTTAATATGATTTAATATGATTTAATATGATTTAATATGATTTAATATGATTTGATATGATTTAATATGATTTAATATGATTTGATAATTTTGATATGATTTGATATGATTTGATATGATTTGATATGATTTGATATGAATTGATATGATTTAATATGATTTGATATGATTTGATATGATTTGATATGATTTGATATGATTTGATATGGTTCAATGTTGTTCTATCCCAGTTGGAATTCAGAATCAACTAGTGGAAGTGACTTTTTCAGACCCTGTCGAACCATTTCTCCCCGTAAAGTACAACAGCTCTATATTTTGGATACATACGGTAAAGTACAACAGCTCTACCATCTGGTTATTTAACATAGCCATGGTATAGATGGCCCATTTATAGATGGTTTACCTATTATAAATGGTGATTTTCCATGGCTATGTTAAATAACCAGATGGTATATTTTGGATACATATGTTATCTATGTGTTTTGTGCACATGACTGCACATGTAAAGATACGTGGTTTATGTCTGAAAAAAATGATGTGATATAACGACCTCACTGGTCTCCCGAACCCTGGAATTGTGGTTCATAAGGGAAATCATCCCAAAGTGGCCGAACTATTCAGGTTAGTGAAATATTATACCCTCTGGTAATTTAACATAGCTATAGAAAATCACCACTTTTAATGGGAAAATCCACTATAAATGACCATTTTCAATAGCTTTTTGTATGTTTACCAGAGGGTAATTTACCCAGATATGGAGCGCCAGGCCATGTGGAAGGAAGGCTCCAGGTCGGCGGCTCTCAAGCAGATCGAGGCAACCGGGATGTGAGGTTGTTTTTTCAGGAATGGAATGGTTTTTCCAAGAACCAGTAGTTATTCATAGTTGGATTACCCTCTGGTAAACTAACATAACTATGGGAAATCACATTTTTTTATGGGAAAATCAACTATAAATGGCCATGTTCAATAGCTATGTTAAATTACCAGAGGGTAAATAGTTAATTACTAATAGTTGGATTAGTTGGATTATTGATAATTATTGACGGTGATTAATAGCTGGATTAAATGGTAAATATCAAATTATTAGAACAACCATTAATAATAGTAATTAGTAAATCTGTATATATATAAGATGATAAGTATCAGCAATGGTTGTTCTTAATATTACTCAAAATTGCTGCTTATTAACTCCTACTGAATCAGTAAGAATTATAACAAATAGTAATGTGTAATAAAAACCCAAGAATCACAAAAAATGGTTAACACATGTTTGCATAATGAATATTAGTAATTAGCAACCAGTTATATTAATTATGTTAACCAATTACTTATGGTTAATAGGTCTAAATATTAGTGAAACTTACCATCTCAATTAAACCAATTATACTTATTATATAATCAATTAAATATTAATATTAATGAAACCAGGAATATACATATTAATAACCATTATGGTTTAACGTATGATCGACTTCTGGGTCCCATTGATAGTAATGATGATTCCCATCCGACACAGCCCCGATTCTCTGGTTCCATGCGACTTACCATCTCCGGCTGGGACAAATACTGGATGGGATTGTTTCACCAAACGGGGGCATATATAATATATATATATAATATATATAATATATATAATATATATAATATATATAATATATATAATATATATACATATATATATATATACATATACTGTATATATATATATACATACTACTGTAGATATAAGTGGATATGATAGATAGGATGCACTAGCCAATCCAAGCTCTATTTGTACATATATGTATATATACAGAGATTTAGATGTATATAGTTGAATAGAGCTAGCATGAACTAGCATGTTTTTCGTTTTCTGCGATCTAAATCCATGGAATATGGCTTTGTCTGAAAATAGGGTATCCCCAGATCTGATGATTCATCATCCGATTTTCCATGTTCAGATGCTCCTTTGATGGGTATACCACATTTTCAGACACACCTGAGGCTTTGTTTAAACCAGAAATCAGCAGGAGATGTTTGTTGTAATCAGATCGAGGAGCAAGATGGGCTATGAGATGATTGAAGCGCTTTCCAGATGGACCCACCATCCATTGCATCGTTGTCTATTTTGCTAAGTGTTGATTGCTGATGTTGGTCATTGTATTGGTGTACAATAAAACCAGGAACCAATTTTGTCATTGTGATTTGCATTATTGTGTCAGAATTTGAGCAAAAAAACGCAGGACAGCTGATGATATAGCCGGCCTTTCAGCTAACAGAATTAGAGGATATCACCATGAAATCATGTTTACATGGTCAAGTGTTGGCCTGGGGATATCAATGGCTACAAACCAACACAAACATTGGGGTTAGCAGTTAAACCAATTCGACCAGATGAAACCTTGATTGATGTGATAACCCTGATACAGCCAGTTGATTCAGAAACAGTAATCAGGTCATGAATCCTGCCTTAATCATGTTTGACTTTTTTCGGCGGTTGTATGCCATTGTCAGCAATTTTGACATGTTTTTCACCATAACCAAATAATTAAAGCATCATGATTTTGACCAGTGGGAACTATCATGAACTATCATGAACTATCATAGCATTTCTTTAGGTTGAAAGCACATTTTAGATTTTTATAAACCATTATCAAAAATATACTATGCGACCGATATACAATAACAGTCATAAGTGAACCATTAGCATAAGGCAATAATATGCAATAATCAGAACCAGCAATGACAATCTTCATATGAGTAAAGAGTAACCATGATGAATATCATTAATCCCATGACCCTGGTATTAAACAAACCGCGGTTGATTTTATTCTAAACCATCGTCTGGGTGTTTAATTGATATGAGTGTGGGGCGGGATTAATTACAATCACAACAGCTATAAATAACCATGATGATAATAGGTTTACTGGGTAGAACTAACCATGATAAATGTCAATAATCATAATTGTTAATTAGTTAGTTATCCATTATGATTATCAGTATCCCGCCATTGTTGATATGACAAAAGTCGATTGCTCTCCATATCGTCTTGATGTCCAATATATATCCACACATAGCTATTAATATCCATTATATAATGTCCATGATATAGTCATAATATATACCAATGATTTTTCAATATATATATATACGTATCTTATTGATATCCATTCTATAACCATCATACAGCCATTTATGAAGTGTATATCCATCATTTTTTCTTGCCCAAGGTTGCCTTGCGCTTAGTCTCTCAGCCCGAAGACTTGCTGGCACTGAAGGAGCACTGCCACGGTTTTGCATCTGGATGCCGGTGGAAACATGTGGTCAAAACCCAACACAAAATGGTGATTTTAGACCTTTAAAACGGATGATGTTACCAGGAAACATGGTGACCATGGTGATGTTCAGAAAAATGTTGTGATATGTCGAGTTTGTTTTTTTTAATGTTACCAACATTTTGGATTTGGTAGCTGGATTATGCACATCCAAGTATAGGGTATGTAACACTTGGGATGGAAAACAAACATGCTTTGGATTTAACCAACACAACCCATGGGCCCATGGTGGTTGATGCTAAAATTTGCTGGCCATTTGGAACTGGGTCACAAACAATGTTTATGCCCAGTGTTATTAGACGAAAAGAGAATCCTTCAACAGAAATTATCTCACGTACCTTGTGAGATGGAATCCCCCAAATTGCCATGCTGCTTGGTGTTCAGATCGGTTTTCAGAGTCAAAACCAGCTACCGAGTCCAAAAGGATTGCCGCAGAGGACAACATCCTAAGAGAAGTTGAAGAGAAAGCAACATCTCGAAGCAGCTCGAAGACACCAGGTGCTACGGATTGTATTGTTGCGTCGAATTCTGGTGGAATCATGTTCCAATGTGATTGATATCTCCAAATGTTGAGTCAGACCGTTAGACCTCAAGTTTTCGGTCAAGTTTTCATATGTCTGGTGAATGGTCGCTTGTGTGCTGACTCGCCAATGCTGTTTGAAAACTCACTCATTGGGGACTCAGTGGAGGTCCGTGGTATACGCCTCTAAGTAGCGGCTTTAATAGGGGAAATGATGATCAACCATGAATTTTTGGAGCACTTCCTATTTTCAGGCAAAGCCATATATGTTACATTAGGATCAAGTGACTTAGGACTTGTGAAAAGTACCCCCGGGGGGGCAAAGGTCAGCATCAAAGGGGATGCCCGGACACTCCTGGTAGTCATGCAATCATATCTAAATATGAGACAAGAAACAAAGCTGCTTGAAATTCACCATGTGGCAATCGCGGGGGGGGCAAAGGTCAGCATCAAAGGGGATGCATGGACTCATGCTCTCCTGGCCGAGCCTGTAAACCCATGGTTTTCAAAGATTTCAAGAACAAAGTCTTTCAAACAAGACAACTGCTGAATGTTGGGTTTGCGCCGTAGCTGAAATTCAGCATAGAATTCGCTTGGCAATGGAACATCCATCTTTGTGACTGAAACACAATGACTTTGAAACTAAGCAGCAGAAAAACAACAGAGGAGTGTCCTATGTCATCAGGCGTGCGCTGGCCATCTTCCCTAGATTTTTGGATAGATTAAAATATAAAAAACATGTCTTGGATGAACCTCACATGTTGCTTAAGTGCGATGACTTAGGACTTGGTACACGAAACTCCTATGTCATCAGGGTGGCTTAAGTCCTAAGTCACCAGAACCTAATATACATTGAAATCACTGAACTATGGAATGTCTAACCTCCATAAGTTGGATCTAAGCCCTACAACTATGGTGAAATACAACCCACATCCATTAGTTTATCACTGCACCTCAAGCCGCATGGTTTAGGAAACATATCACCCGATCGCCAGGTTTGCATTTGCCCCAAATGCGAAGTCGCAGTGTCTCTCCTTGCATCACCCCAACACCGGGCTCACGAGTGGCGACACCACCACCTGTGTCGCCTGTGAGGAGTGGGGAAGAAATGGACTGGGAGGATAAAGCAGGTGAAGCCCCCCAGTCAGTTGGATTATAAACCCCATGAATATGAATACTACACATAGCCATATCCTCCATAAAGCAGGGTTAGTTACAAGTCAACTCAACAATTTTTTGGGGGCCATCATCTCGCACAGTTCCCACACTGAAATATCACATGGGACCTCATAAATGTATATATATCTATATATATATATGTGACATTTCCAGTAGCAGTCAGTAGCAGTCACTCATTGATTTGATAAGGTCTTTCATAATTAAGCGTCGACTGGTGTGTTAAAGGCTGTGCTAAAAAACCGTGAAAAACGCATCCATTCTGGGGCCAGGGGATGCAGAGGATCAGAGTTTTTTCACGGATCCTACGTGTTCCAGTGGTGCAGCGGTTGTTAATAAGCGGCATACGTCATGCAACTTACATCAACTTACCATGCGGCTCAAAGTTAGAAGTGGGAATGGACTAAAAACTGCCTGGTGGTTTGGAACATGACTGGATTATGACTTTCCATGTATTGGGAATAATCATCCCAATTGACTTTCATATTTGTCAGAGGGGTAGGTATACCACCAACCAGAAAATGATTGAAAATCTACGGCGACTTAGTTGATCCGATCCCCACTTATAACTACTATTTGATCACGTCCCAGCCATGCTGATGTCACAAAAACCTCCCAGCCATGTTTGGCATCCATTGGCACCAGGTTATCATCATTTTCCCAAGTAACAACGCCGTATATTGAGGGTAACCCCCTGTCCCATTTTGTTGATTGAATCCTGCTTCAGCAGTTTTGTTGTTCTTGAACATATGTTGGAAGCAAGATATTGAAAACACATGTAAAGAAGCAGCTTTATCTTCCTTTATCACAATATGCAGACATTCATTCATGTAAGCAAGCACCTTTATCATTTATAAATATGCAGACCCTCCAACTAAAACACCCCCCCAAAAGATAGACAAGTAGAATCCTACTCAAGTGACAGTGACAGGTCATGATAACAACAAAAACTCAAAGATAAGTAGTGACACTAAGTATCATCCTACTAGAATCTATAGTTTTTGATAGTTTTTGGGTGTCACTATGTTATTTCTTTAACATAAACAATGTCTATCCAGGACGCCCTCGCGCACATCCCAAGCCGCGGCCGAGCCAAGCTCCGGGCGCGCGCCCTCCACCTCTTCGAGGTGAGATTTTGTTTGGTATATGGCATATACATGTCATAAATTGTCATAACATCTGATATAAATATAGCTACTAAATCTATAGTAAATGTTAATGATAGTTGGTACATACTGAAGTTGGTTCATTTCAAGATTCTGAATCACTATACCCTCTGGTAAATTAAGAGTTCGCCCCTGAAAATAGGCCATTTTTAGTGGACACGAATCTTCGAACCCGTATTTGCCAGGGTCTATGTTCATTTCTGTTAATTTACCGGATGGTAATCATGTAGTTATTATCTGCAATAATGCAACAATGATGATTATGGTAATAGACTACTGATAGTAACAATAATTGTTGATGATGATGAAGATGAAGATAATGATGATGGTCGTAATAATAATAATAGTAATAATAATAATAACAACAATAATAATAATATATATGTGATTTTTGTGTTTATTTTTTTATCGTATCTTATCGGCCGCAGGAAGCGCTCCACGAGCCGCACGGGGAAGTTGCCAGCGATGCCTGCGCATGTGGCAAGGGCCTTTGCGGTTTTCGGAGAGGAGGAGCGAAGGGCGAAGGAAGGTTGGGTTAATATATGATATATGATTACAGGATATTACACATGGAATATTTATACCATTTTATATCAATAATATGTAATCGTCTATGCATATTGCGATATCGATATATATATATATATATATCGATAATATAATGATGAAATGATGAATATGTATCAATACATGTATATTCCAATAATAAGACATATGTGACTGTGCAATATTATATGTGACGTAACTACTACTATACATATATATATATAAACTTCATTTACAGTAGACATATGTATACATATTATTGTGCAATAAGTTTTGAACATTTAAAATCACATAAAATGGTCATGGCTCATTGGAAGTCAAGTGATGTTCGGATTCGTTTTGTTTGTTCCCAGAATCATCGGTAATCAATTCATTCTCCAACATGCGGCGGAATTGCAAACCAACACACAACGTTGGACAGCGAGGACTGAGGCAGGATGTCGCGGTGCTTTCGCATGTACATAGCGCCACAACCAGCATGTGGCTTTCAGATTGGCTGTGAGTCAAATTAGGAAATGTCTATGAAATTCTTCCAAGTATTTCCTTAAGTCAGTGTTCCCTATTTCTCTGAGATTTCAGGGAGTTGTACCAATTTTCGTCCTGTTTTGGTGGTGCCAGATTGATCCACAGCCGATAGAAATGCTGAAAACCGCACTGGATCCCGATGGACCTTGCTGGCAGTTCGACGGTGTTTTTTTTTGGGCCGCTAGTGGTGGTGCTGGATTTTTTTGTTGGACATATCTTGGTGTTTCTACTTGTAGCTGGATCCATTTTTGGTGTCTGAGAATGGTGGTTCAGAATTGCCAGGATCAATATCAAATCGCCAGGAAAATATTGGATTCAACTCCAAAAAATACCATGAGTTCCTCCAGATTTCCTCATCGGAACGATACTATTTGTCCTGGCTTCGGTATGGAACCGTTTTTCTTTTTCTTTGGGGGGGCAGATCAACGTGACCCAAGAATTCTTATGGGATATCTGCATCCATGCCATGCTATATGGAACGCTGGAACCCCATTTTGGGGGGTTGGGATTGACTCATCTGGATAAATAAAAAACAACCTCATGCGACTGGAGTGATGGCGAATGGATTAGGGGAATCATCCCTTCAACGGCCTTTTGATAAGAGCCAGGTTATGTGGGTGAAAATCATCGTTGAATAGGATACTGTAAATAGATGTGTATATTATATACAATTATATATATATATATATAAAGGATTAGCAGATATAGGATGATATAGGTATAGCTATAATATCACTCACCTGATACTGACCATGTTCTTATAGATCCCTATGAGATAGGTTCTCAGCCAGACTGATCCGCTGATTCCCCAGGTACCGCGGACCTTCGATGACCCTTTGATGGTGCAATGGGCCAAAAAGAAGGCAAACAGGGAGCCTCTTAGGCCCATGCATTAGAAGTTCCCTCAAATGACCATAGAGATCATGTGAACACCAAACATATAGTAAAAATAGGAGGATTAAGAGGTGCAATCAGTACCTCATATATTGCAGGTTTTCATGTACGACGGGCACAGTGAGGGTCAAGGGATTTCTCACTGGGAATCTACAGCTCCCAAAAAGCTGAACTGAACCACCATTGAAGTACCGGGACTTCAATATTTGGGACTGCAAGAAACTCAAGTAGGTATTTAGGCTAACATAGATTTGCCTGTCGCAAATTCATCCAATCTCAGGATTTTATCCGACTAGAGACTGGCTGAACAAGATATTTGCAATATCCTGGAGATGGGTTGAAATCAATATGAATCAACCACTATATAGATATAGATAATTATATATATATAGATATAGAAAATAAGTGAATAGGGCATGAATAGGGCATGAATAGGGCATGAATAGGGCATCTTATATTTGAATCAACCACTATAGAGATGCGTTTTTTCGATGCCCTTCGGGACCTAGAGTTTCCTGGTCCAGGATCCAAATACTGAAGTCGACATTCGTGGGTCATCGGCTCAGGGCAGCCATTTGGTATCTTTAAATAGTGGGGTTGACAGAATGGTTATGGCCATGTCACCCATTTCTTGTGGATTTATGGAGTTGAGACACAATAATTACAACTAATGTCATTGACGTTTTGGTTTGATCTTGCAAGTGATCGTCTATGTCCAAAGTTGTGTACGTCAGTGGTTGCCAGATCTGCGAAGATTCTCCTCTCCATGGTCAATGCAGCTGTCCCTTGTTCTCCATGAAATCTTCTTGGATCTTCCCCATTCATCCTATGAAATACCCCATTCATCGACACCTAAGGATACACCAACTGGTCAAACATGGCTTAAGCTGGAAAATCCATTGAAAATCCCATGAAACAAATCCTTCATAACGGAGATGTTTCCCTTGAAAAGCCTCCATGAAAAATTGAGGGGTTTTCCCCACCGAGGTTCTTGGAACCGAAGGCTCCGCCTCGTGAGATTCGCAGACAGGTGCGGAGATGAGCTTGGAGCGGCTATGGAATGACATGATTTCATCACGAAATACGAAGATGTACCTCCCAAGGACCAATTTGGTTGGGGTTTTTGGATGTTTTTGGTGCCCTGAGGATTTTTGAGGTGTGGAAAAAAAGGTCTATTCCCCTTGTTTGGGCTTGGAAAGATATGGAAAGACTCATCAAAACATTAGTTTTAGCTTGGAGTCAACATCAAAAAAGCAGCTAAGCCATAGAAAACAGCCACATCTATGTTTTGGTTGTGATGGTGTGGAGTCTATAGCCATGGCATGAGGTGAGTGACCTCTTTTCGTTACCGCAGTTTGAACGCATCAGCAATGGGGGAAGCCGTCAACGTTCGGTTCACAAGGAGCCCCAAACATATATCATATATGTAAGAAGATGATTACTTACATGATCATATAAGTATTATATGTGATATTATATGATATTATAAGTAATTATATAAGAATGATGTTATCAATATTATATTATCAATTGTATGATATTATGATAGATTATGCATGATACATACACATAGTGTCATAGTTTCAGAGCTGCTCTTTGCAAAGCTGTCGGGAGACTTGCTTTTCAACAGCCTCATTTGACCAATTTGAGTCCTGTAGTCATAGCAATCTAAGCTGGCTATGGCAAATTCATCAAACAGAAACCACAATTACATCCAAATATGGTTTGGCCATTGGTTTATCTTTACCCAGCCATGGTTTACGCCACTTCCCAACCAGACATAGTTCTGTTTCTTCCGTGTAGAGAGTGCTCACCAAGCAATGCGGCAATGCGGCGTCAGATTTGCCAAAGGCGTGACAGGATATGTGAGATGTGGAATTCTGTGTCACTGATTTGGAGTTCTTGGATCCTTTAAATATGTGATTACAGTACTTGTTATGCCTTTTGTTTGTCACTCATTTCGTTTGGGATTGGAGGATGCTAGATGCATCCAGGTTTACAGCATTTGGAGTTCCGAGTTGCAAATATCGGATATGAATCCACACTCTTTGGTTTTCATGTGCATCAACTATATATTTTTTATGACAAAAACGTGACTTGACCAATCCTCAAGAGTTTGACAATCATGATACTATAAGAACTTCTACAAGTTGTTCGTTCAGCCCATGTTTTCACTGTACCTTTGATCAAGTTTTGCTAATTTGAATGGGTTTTCATACCTTTTGAGTATCCAATGGGTACGACCCCGATGATCTCCGACGTTTTCGGGGTATCACTCGCATCCAGGAGCCGATCTGCAACAAGCCGCAGCATCAGCAGCCTGCGGCTGCGCCATACCCAGCTGCTGCTGCGGGGCGGTGCACGCACACCACTGGAGCCACTGGAGCCGCCTAGATGCAGCGCAGCAGATGGTGATCTGAAAACACGGGGTGACGTTGAGCAACCAAAAACTGAAAGGTGGAAGAAAAATCTATAGTTGATCATTTGACACTTGAATCTCAGGAGTTTTCTATAGTTTTCTCTAAAGAACAGAGGGAAGGACCATTCTTAAAAAAACACTCACCGGAAAACGGTGACATTTTGACCCCCAAGGCCCGAGAGTTTTTGGCGCTCCACTTTGCCAAACGAAACCCTCCTGCGACGACACATTCTGAATCCCACAGAAGGCACCAGGGACGGGGTTGGGGCCCTGGTAAAGTCCTCAGCGTTTTCTGGCGGTCATACTCGATAGTAGATGTAAGTTCAAAAAGCACACTTCAAGGGGATATTTGATGGAGTATACATGAGTATACGATAAATGGATATAAATGGGATATAAGCCAACACTAATCTTGAAAGATGGTTTGCCCAGAAATTAGTTATACCCAATTTGTTGCCATTTTCATGAGACAAATGATTATGAACCATTGGATTGGCTTCAGAATAGCCCAAAAGGAACTGATTGAATACTAAAAACCCTGGTTTTGAGGGATTGGTTCTCCCACTTTTAGGGGATTGACATGGATGTTCGAAGAAAAATCCTTCCTTGGCGCTGTTGCTCCCAGTGTTGATGGAATGCTTGGTTGTTGAGAATTCCTCACCAAAAGATCCAAAAAATATGTGGCTTTGTCAAAAGGAGTACCCCCAAAAATTCATGCCAACAAAAAACCATCCAATTTCTGTCCTATTTGTGTCCCAGTTGGTGCTTTCAAACATTTTTTATGTTCCATAAATATGTGGGTTGTCATCCTTCCCATTGATATCCATTGATCATATTTTTTCAGGGGGGTAGGGCTCAACCACCAACCACCATTAGATCCTCTTAGAATGGCGTCATGTTGGAATTCGGGTCCCTCGGACCCCAGGGGCCCGACGCAAAGTTCGTCTGGACTCACTGTGGAATCAGCTCACTTTGCGGGGCATGGATGAGGCGGACTGGCCGCCGATGCTGCTGACGGGCTGTGCTAAAGATGGTCAGGGAAGAATAGGGAAGAATAGGGAAACCCATAGGTTTTTTGCATGTGAAACTTGAGGGCTTTTCTGGAGACCATTTTCTGAGAGACGTCGTAGCAATGCGGAAATTGCGCAGTCGACAGCTCCATTCTTCGACCGCTCCAGTCCTATGCGTTGGGGCGCCGGATCGAAACATGGATCTTTGAGCACCTGGGTGTTGATAGCGGTGTGGCACTGGAGGTTGAGAGTTTTTTCTGGCGGGATATCTCAAATATATCTCGAAATGTAAAACTTTGTGGGAAATACAGTAATATATATATAATATATGTAGTAATATTCCTGACGAGAAAAAATGTATGAGTTTTGTATGTAGATCATACGTGATGCGCGGGTCGTTGGTCTCCTTGCGGGAGCCCAACATGGCAGTTTTCATGGGGAAAGGTGATAATCCGACCGCAGTTTTGGAAAAAAGAGTCAGCCCATTTTGTTCTGGTTGGTGGTTTGGAACATTTTTTATTTTCCCCAATAGCTGGGATGATGATCCAATCTGACTAATATTTTTCAGAGGGATTGAAACCACCAACCAGTGTTGATTGTATACTGATTATATAATATTATAATATATTATATACATATCCCCCAAAATATATTCCTAGCATTTCCTATAGCCAAATGTTCATCTTCTATCTCTATTCATCCCTATTCTATCCCATTGTGAAGTGGAGGGAAACAGCATTTTTTAGGGTCAGAGTTCTGGGCCGAGGCATAGCCCAAAAAATGAGGACGAGAATGAGGACAGAGCTGTCGACGACGAGGTGAAGATTGAAGTGTATATGGGTATGGATCAATACCTATGAAAATACCATTTTTAGTGGGATGAACATCCATACATCCCAGCTATTTTGATGTGAACAAAAAAGGGGTACAAGGTTTTGACACACTGCCATATTCCGTCGTTGTTCTTGTTGCTTTGAAGTATATACCACTCCTCATGTCCGAATCAATGAATGTCCTAGTTGCCTGACTATACTGTCATGATGATTTTGTTCCGTATTTAGGACTGTCCAAAAAACACCACGTTACACCGCCGCAGGAGCTTCCTACCACAGTGATCACCTCGCCCGATCAGCGCTCCATTCTGACGGCTCGCGCAGCCACTGGACGAACCGGGCGAACCGGTGGGGAACAAGAATTGGTTGTCACCGTTGTCACCCCACCAAAAGGATGAAGACGTGAAAACCTCTATTGCAAAAGTGGTAAATAAAAAAAATACTTGTTCATCCTGAAGTCAGTGATGGATAATGAGGTACCAATAACTGTTGGGATAATATCAAATTGTGTGGTTTATTCTCCGATCTGATAGTTCGGGGTGATGGGAAATTAAGATGACTCACAGATGGTCGGCCACTGAAAATCGTGAGTAGATGGGATTTGCCACATTTCTACCAACACAATTAGGATGGTTGGACCATCCAATATCGGATGATCAAAGACGAATGAGTAGGCCTTCCAATGGTGGATCATTTGGCACCCCAATTTTGCGCGGAAAGATGCGGAAAGACAACACCAAGATATGGGATATGAATAGATATCATGGATAGTTTCAATTATGATCCTACCTATCCATCATGTAGATAATTTCTGTACACATGTGCATATGATCTGGGTAAATTATAACGGCCTCACTGGTCTCCCTCACTGGAAATCATGGTTAGTAAGGGAAATCATCCCCAAATGGCCCAACTATTCAGGTTAGTGAAATACTATAATTTACCCAGATATGAGAAGATATGCTTTTGATATGGATATGAGTCATGGATGAGTCATAGAGTCACAAGCGGATTTTTCCCGAGACTGAGCCGCGGCGATTCTGGTAGTTTCTGGTATTTTATGCATGTGGTAAACCTGTGTAAACACCCCCCAAAAAATTAAACGAACGATATGGATGTGGGTCAAAATGGAAGACCTAGGGGACCACAGATGTTAGTCTAGTTTAGTATCAACCATCCAATTATTGGGGTACCTAATTTTGACCCATACCCATATGGGGATGGTCAAAAAATACTCAAAGTTTGATGGGAATCCTTGGATCGTCCTAGGTGCTGCGGGGACTCTGTGCCAAAGATCGCGAAAGCGATCCCATGGCGGTGCGTTTGCGCACCATGAGAGCTGCTTTAAGGGTAGCAGACATTGAGGCAAGCTGGCAACAGGGCATCATGTGGTATATCTATGTATATCTATATAATTTGAATTATTTGTTGTTGTATACCATTCCCATTTTTTCCTCAAATATTGTGGTTTGGTTTCTAGTTCCCGTCAGAGAGGTTGAGTGTTTGATTTAGACAACTGATATGTGTCTGCAAAGGTTTATCCTTTGGGCGCCTATGGGACCTCACCTGATGCTCTTCCATCAGCACTTCATCAACTTATCCTCTTCTATCCAGCGGAACGCAATCGCGAAATGGCCTTGTTGAAAAGTGGGTGAATGAAGTCGGTGAATTCTGATCATCAATTGTGTCTGGGCAATAGTACCAATTCAACCATGTGCTATGAAATAGTTCGATGCCCTCCGGTAATATCAAACGTGGCAATTTTTCAATCCCCGAAGTTTTCATGGAGAATTGTCCAGCAAGCCACCGCAATGACACCCGAAGGATAGATATTTTCTGATCATTTTCCCAGATACGGTGGATGGAAGCGAAATCCCCAGTTGAAAACGGTGGTTTATCATGGTTTATCCCATTATTTACAGCTGGTTGGTGGTTTGGAACATTTTTTATTTGTCCATCATATATGTTTTTTTTCCTTCCCATTGACGAACTCACTCCATCATTTTTCAAGATGGTTTTCTAACCACCAACCAGACAGGGTTTCAACATGTTTCAACCATCCTTTACTGGTAAACTAACAGTTTGCTATGGAAATATCCATATCCACCATTTTTGGTGGATAAATCCACGATTTCGACACGGCCATGGGCCATTTTCAAGTTCGCAAACGGTAAACGTTGCCGCGCCAGGAGGACCTGGAGGACCTAGAGGACCTGGAGGATGTTGCTATGGACCTCACCGAACTGCTGGCGCTGCCTGCGGATGCCCTGGAAGGTGGCTGCTGGATGGAGGATGGACATGTGAAATCCATGGCTATAAAAAAAATCCTGGGATGAATAGGGATGAAATCCATGATGGTGGATGAATTCAATAGGGATGTAAGTTACATATGTTTGCGCAACAAGATATGATTTGGGTGTCTGAAGATGAAGTATGACTGTATAACCGCAATTAATTAAAGCCATTTCTTGATCGGACATGTCCGAACCAGAGGATTTGGGGTCTCTATTTTCAGACAAACTAACTAGTACCAACTATTTTTAGGGTCCTGAAAAAAAAGGATGTCCCTCAAAATTTCCCTGCTGATGGACATCGGACCGGGGATGATTTTCTGACCATGCAGCACCTTAGCTGTTTCGTCACTCGCGTGGTGGGACTCAGCACTCGTGTGCAAGCACTCGCGTGCTCAGCACTCACTCCAATGCATTTTTCCCGGTGTGCATCCTAGTAGATATGTTTATCTTGATTTAGATAGTGGATGATGTTATTATATATATTATTGGAATAGGAAAAATGCATTAGAGTGACAATAAGCATGAGATATCATGAGATACTCATCACATTCATGAGAGCCACACGAGTACCTCCAAGTGGCGTTGATTTTTTCAACACCCTGAAAGAATTTACCCTTTGGGAGGAAACGGGGAAACCC
>Ga0126342_10001593_pt1 | contig 32545 bp, 20 predicted proteins | sample Cyp1metagenome_FD_92528 | JGI IMG/M metagenome (GOLD analysis project Ga0126342, IMG submission 92528) | Coral microbial communities from Lord Howe Island, Old Settlement Bay, Australia - Cyphastrea 1 metagenome | ecosystem: Host-associated > Invertebrates > Cnidaria > Coral ...
AGTTTGCCAGGGGATGCAAATGATGCAATCAGGATATACTGTAAAACGATATAGTGAAGTCCCAAAAACGATAACTTTGACCCGAGATCGCATTTTTCAATTGAGGTTTTGCCGATCGCTCATTTAATGGTGATCTAATAGGGATTAATGGGGATAATAATGGTGATTACTGGGGATTAATGGGGATTTAATGGGGATTAATGGGGATTAATGATGATTAATGGGGATCTGGTTGGTGGTTTGGCACATGAATTATATTTTTCCATATATTGGGAATTTCATGATCCCAACTGACGAACTCATATTTTTCAGAGGGGTGGCTCAACCACCAACCAGTATATAATCCATTATATATATATAGATATAGCTACCCCCCAATAGAAACGTGTTTCCAGGATGTTGTAGATGGTATTGTTGGATTTTTCTCATATTTCCGGGTTCAATCTTTTCTGTTTTGGGGTTGCTATAAACATTGAATGGGAGATTAACTGATGACCAAGTTCGTGGTATAATCCTACTAATATACCCAAGTTACTTGGATTAGGCTGATGAAAATAGCATATTGAGTGGGGGGTTTATATAATGCATAACCAAGTATATATTGGCTGAAATTGGATGATATGCCCATCATTCTTGGGGGCCATCACTCCATTTTAATATTGATTCAGTCTTCCCATGATCAGATGGATGACCATAGTACGGTAATCGTATGGATGTCAATGAACAATCCAGAATTTCATCAGTTTAATTCGATCATGTTCCCAGTGCGAGTATTACACTATATAGATCTATATAGTAACAACAAACAATTTTTTGCAATCAAACAAATGATAGAGATGATCATACGAAGCGAGGAAATGACAATGATGACACTATCATAGTGTCAGGTTCTTTTCGAAATGCTGTCACTATCATTGCCAGGTTGGATAATGATAATGATTGATAATGATGACTCTATGATAGCCGACACATTTTCATACTCTAGACTTTTCTAAATCTCGAAAAAACGATTTTTGGGGAGGCACCAAAAGCGGTTCCGTGTTGAACAAAAAACTTGTTCAGGAGAACATCAGTCGACAAAGCGAGGCGTTTAAGCAATTCAAGGCTGAGGCCACGGATGGTGGCAACATACAGATGTGGAAGCCAGGAAATATGGTGATTAGTGGGGATTTCCATGTGGATTCATGGGACAATAGCGTGGTATCATATGGGTGTATTATGCGATACAAACGGATAATCTGGGTAAATTATAACGACCTCACTGTTCTCCCGAAGCCTGAAATCATTGTTAGGATTCGGGGAATCATCCCCAAATGACCTTATTTCAGATTAGTGAATATTACAGGATGGGGCTATCTATCCATCTAATATAATCTAATCTAATCTAAATCTAATCTAATCTAATCTTATCTAATCTAATCTAATCTTATCCAATCTTATCCAACCTTATCCAACCTAATCTAACCTAATCTAATCTAATCTAATCTAATCTAATCTAATCTTATCCAATCTTATCCAATCTTATCCAATGTAATCTAATCTAACCTAATCTAAATCTAATCTAATCCAATCTTAATCTCAATCTTAATCCTACTCTAATCTAATCTAATCTAGTCCTATCTAGTCCTATCTAGTCCTATCTAGTCCTATCTAGTCCTATCTAGTCCTATCTATCAATCTATCTATCTATCAATCAATCTATCTATCTATCTAGCTATCTATCTATTGTTGAGAAGTTGGTGTCGAATAGTTGTTGAGAAGTTGTTGTTGACGAGTTGAATCGGAACCTGCTATTCCCTGGCGCGCTCCCCTTGCTTGGCTGGTGTCGGCGAATATCTACCATGAACCATAGAATTCAGCCGTTTTTTTTAGGAAACTGAACGCTATCTTGGAGGCCCCCATCCTGTAGTGACTGTAGTGAACTACTATAAACTACCCAGATGATTGGTTTCCCATATGGAAATGTCGGCGACATTTTAGATGTGGGTTTTCCACATCTATGCCGCTGTTTACATGAAATTTACCTAATTTACCCGAATTGTGAAGAGATGTGCCCATAATGGCTGGAATGAACATAAGGATTTGTCCAAACATGGGGCAACAAAAAAACCCAACAACTCTATTTCAATCGGGCAATGATTATTAGTATGAACATTCAGGAACAACCTATGTTAAACGCTTTCTGGACAAACCAATATGTTGTTCATTGGGTTTCAATGGGATTTCATCTTTGTAAGTAAACTCTTGCCCCATTAAAATATATATATATATTTATAAATATTGGGAACAGTATGCTGACCTGGGGTGGGCAGTGGACGGTGCGTGTTGTGGATGTGATGCTCGCACAGGTGGAAATGTCGCTGCGACAGTTGCGCGACATTGCTTGGGGCTCAGCGGCTCAACGCTCTCCCCATTTCTTGAAGCGAGAAGAACTGGTTGGTGGTGACTGGAACCATGGAATTTTATGACTTTCCATATATTGGGAATGGAAAATCATCCCAACTGACTATATCATATTTTTCAGAGGGGTTGGGTTGAAACCACCAACCAGAAGATGTTTTGGTGGTTTGGAACATTTTTATTTTTCTATATATATTGGGAATGTCATCATCCCAACTGACTTTCACTCCATCATTTTTCAGAGGGGTGGCGAAAAACCACCAACCAGATCACCTATCTACTATCATCTATATATAGAGATCCCATTAATAATCCCATGAATAATCCCATTGGCAAAACCACCAAGAACCGGATTCGGAAATCGGTGGGTTTTTCGATGTGACCTGAAAGAGTGGGGGAACGAGTCAGTCGCATCACGTGTGACGATGTCCCTTTGAGGAAAGGGACTACGCCAGCATCCTCATCTGAAAAATCATGAAAAATCGACAGGGATTGTTGGTGAAATGGACTCATTAAAGGATATTAAAGGTCTGTTTGGTGGTTTCAGAATGTTTCAGATGTATAATTTTCTCACGGATTGCACAAAAACGACCTGAACGATAGCGTACTCAACTATCCAACTATTGTTAAACTATCCAGCTTAAATTCAGTTCGATATAGTTCTAGCTAGTTAAACAGCATCAAACCACACTGTTAAACCAAAGTAGCTAATGGTTTAACTATCCAACTTAGTGGTCTTAAACCAATTTTTCTGTCAGATCCCACCTGTTTGGTTCCAGTCGTTGGACCGAGGTAGAAGCCGAACGACGCGCGCGACTGCAGGATGACATGGATGACATGTGGCGCGGCTTGCGGGGAATCAGATACCTTACAGTAATTTCCCTGGGATTTCCTATCATGATGTGTAGTGTTGATTCTTCAATTATCATACATATGTATATATATATATTTATACACACAATATATATATAATGTGTATATATATATAATGTATATATATATATAATGTATATATATATAATGTATATATATAATGTGTATATATATATATAATGTGTATATATATATATTTATATCTATAACCACACACAATATATACATAATGTGTATATATATATATATACATATGTATATATATATATAATCATATGTAAACATACACAGATCCATACATATGCATCCACATATGTTTGATCATTTGCAAACATACAAACATGGCAGAATCACCGGCGTTCATGGCTTTGCCAAGGAGACGGTTACCCCCTGTGCCAGGATGATAAACGGATTTGCGATGAAGTGACAGAGGCGACGAATGGATACGGATGGATACGTTGGGGTTTGTCACTTGGTGGGAGATTCTGCTCGGATTGTTCAAACTGTTCTGGATGAATTCGTTAACAGTCATAACCTGGAATTATCCAGGTTGATGAATTATCATAATTCAGCCAGATTTTTGAACACCTGAATGATGATATTTTTTCAATGTTCCCACACGATTTCCAACAACTTTCACAACTGGGAATTTGATGTTGAATTCTTCACATTTCCATTCTTCCGAAAGAGTACAGAAGCTCAGCACCTTCAACATCATCTACCCTCTGGTAATCTAACATAGCTATTGAAAATACCCCATTTATAGTTGATTTACCTATTCAAAGCTGGTGATTTTTTTCATAGTTTTTGGTATGTATTTACCAGGTTTTCGGTATTTTTCCCAGCAAGATCCCACCATTTTGTGGTTGTCGTTTTCAGCAAGATCCCATCCTCCACAGCATACCCTGCGAGGCCTCTCAAAAGGCCGTGGCTTTGGAAGTGGCGACCCTGCAGCAAGCCATCAAGAAACAGGTGCTACTGCTAGTTGCTAAAAGGCGACCAATTCTGGAAGTTATATGTATTGTCACGTTGAAATCTGTTTTTGTTTGTTTTTTTGGTTCCAACTGGTTTGGTTGACATTGTCATAGACGTCCTTTTCCCATTGGTTGGTTGATTCATAGAGGGGTTTGAAAAACACCCTTTAACAACAGGTAAATGATGATAGACGGTATACCAAACCGGCCCCTCTATTTTTTTGACAAAATGCCCCAGGGGCGCCCTGGCTTGTCGCATCCGACCCCTGGAGGCCGAGAATGTGACCATCGAACTGGATCGAATAAGAAGGGTCGGACGGGGTCAGTGGGTGCTGCTGGGGTTTGTTTGATATGGTACTCTCCGGTACACCGTGTTTTTATCTGGTTGGTGATTTGGAACCATGGAATTTTATGACTTTCCAATATTGGGAAGAACATCATCCCAACTGACGAACTCCATCATTTTTCAGAGGGGTAGGTCAACCACCAACCAGTTTATATAAATTTCCTTGATGAAAACTGACATTTGGAGGTATAGAACTTATAAGAACACATGTTCAAACACAAGCATACTGCCTTCCGATTGCTCAATTCATCACGCTGAGTCCATCCCTTTGCCTTTTCCCGCTGGGCTTAGCTGGGATTTGTGGATTGGTGAAAATTTGAGGCATATCATGGTAATTACCCTCTGGTTATTTAACGTAGCCATGGAAAATCATCATTTTTAATAGGTAAATCATCATAATTCATCTATAAATGGCTTATTTTCCATGGCTATGTTAAATAGCCAGAGTGTATATATATATATATTCCATAGAGATATCCATTGTTATTCATATACCAGTAATCTTTTCCTCTGGTTTGCTATAGATAAAAAACAAGTCAATGGGACCCATGACCCATGGGGGTGTTGAAAAAAAGAATGTGGGATGGGATTGTCGCAATTTCTACTCACTAAACAACATTAAATCCCTATTCAGTCCCACTTCTTTCATGGGGTAACATCAACCACAGACCCGGGATCATACCCCGACTATTCGACTATTAGACCATTCCAAAGAAGTAAAGTTGAGGCAATATATATATATAATTATATATATATATATATCCCATAACAATATCTAATTATTTGGGATATATACATACCTCATGGTTAATTATATATGATATATATATATATATATATATATATTATAAACCAGATGTTAATATACCAGTTTACGCCCCCCATCATGGTTGGTTTCACCATTTTCATCCACGGATGGCCAGATCAATGCTGACCGCGCGGAGCGTTTGTCACGCTACGTCGACGCCGCCCTGACAGATGCGGGGATTCTGCCGGATGCATCACCAGGTGTCACGTGGTGCCATGGGTTTTATTCGTAGCCCTTGGTAAACATACAAAAATAACCAGAGGATATATGGGATTTTTCATGGTGTTTTATGGTGAGTTAATGGGAATTCATGGGATCTTTCATGGGATTTACTGGGATTGACCCGGCCTGGTAAACATAGAAAAAGTTATGGGAAACATGGCCCAGTCGAAATAGTTGATTTACCGGGATTTCCCATAGCAAACTGTTAGTTTACCAGAGGGTAGCCAATGCGTGCCGCATGCCACGGGTGTTTTGAAGGTTTCTTTTCTTCTACCATTCCTAAATCACCCCTGGTTGTCACATGTTGTCACATTAGTCAACGTATTTTGAGTTTCTGATATTACTCTAGCAAGTTGTGATAGATATTTTTGGGGGTTTGTGGGTAACATTTCACACACAGAAACCAAGTTCTGTTTCACCCACGGGATCTTTAGGCTGCTCCAGCCGACCCTGGAAACCATGTGCCGGGCACAGTCACCTGGTAGGCGGTCGTGTGGCAAAAGCCTTTGGGGCTGAAGGCCTGGTGCTGGGACACCAGATGAGCAGTGTTGACAGGGTCCCATTTTGGTGGTGGTTTGATGAGGTTGTTTTCCCCCCATTTCATGTATTTCTTTGTTAGGCTTTTAGCGTAAATATGCATGAAATTTATGGCTTAATCAATGTAAACAGAGGGGTTAAACAGTGATTTTTATGTTGGTTGTAGGGAATTTAAGAGGAGATTCATGACCAGTCCGGATCCTGGATTTGATCCCTGTCAATCGGAGTTTTTTTAGCAAATGACTATACTCCTACTGTCGGGGATTAATGATTTATCAATATGGATGACTTGAAACTGGTTGGTGGTTTGGAACATTTTTTATTTTTCTATATATTGGGAATGTCATCATCCCAACTGACGAACTCCATCATTTTTCAGAGGGGTGGCTCAACCACCAACCAGGAAACTATCCAGAACATTTTTTTTTGCCATGGTTTTCAACACTGCGATGGGGACCATGTGGGCCAAATCCGGAGGGTCCTACCCTACTAAACAGTAAACCATCCCAATTGGGATGGGATGGTGGCTAGACTTGCCTTTTTTCAAGTCTGAAAGGGCTGCACCCCAATTTTCCCATATCAAGTTGTTCATCCAGAGATTTGGTTGGGAATTTTCCAGGGGGAGCGGTTTTGCGCTACCTGTGGAGTCCCAACCACATGGTAGGACTTAAAGCCATTTCCAGCAGAAAAGTTTGAAGCCACCCAAAAACGATGCCGAAACGGTCTGAAACCCAACGGTCAGAATCCTCATCTTGAATAGTTAGAACTCCCCAAGAAGATGCCAAAGCCTGTGGCAAAAATTGGAAATCAATCTAGATAGACAAGTTAGACCCCAAAAAGGTGCCGAACCATGCTGTGAACCTATGGAAAAAGAAGGAAAACCCTTGAAAACCTCACCATTCTTGGGCAGATCTGCGGCTGCTGCGGGATCTCAAGGAGCAAGTCACGGTGCTCCAGAAGGACATGTCGCAGCAGGCGGGAACGGGGATGTGCTGGATATCAATGGGATTTTTTTATTGGGATTTTCATGGGATTTTCATGGGATTTTGGGCTTTTCATGGGATTTTAAGAGGATTCTGATGTGTTTTTTTTCTAGTGGATTTGAATGGCAATCCAGAGGTGGTGGGATGATTCTACCGCAGATGCGAGGACTGGGGGCAGAACAGATAGTGACAGACCCAGTAAAGGTCCATTAAACCCTATATATATATATGTATATATATATATATGTATATATATATATATGTATATATATATGTATATATATATATATATATATATATATATGTATATATATATATATGTATATATATATATGTATATATATAGACTGTATATATATATATATATTATGGGTGCATTTCCCCATTCTCCCCATCAAAGTGTGAATCCACATCATGGCTGAGATCTTCCAACTAGTCGCCCCAGTTTTTGAGACCTGCGTGGTCTTCAGCCCTCGTGAGGTGCAATCACTTGAGCACAAGTCTGCTGAGATGTCAGAGGAGGGGAGAACGTTTGCTGACTGAGGGTGATCTACCCTCTGGTTATGTCAAAATAGCTATTGAAAATGGTGATTTATAGTGGATTTTCCCATTAAATATGGTGATTTTCCATAGTTATGTTAGTTTACCAGAGGGTAATCAGAGTGACATCAACATTTTTTTGTTCAGATTTCATCATTTCCCCATGAAATGGCTACTCTAATCTACTCTGTAGGTATACCCAATTTTCAGACAACCCCCCACTTAGGGATACTTACGGGATCCTAATGACTAGGTTCTGAATCACTAGAGCGCCAATGAACGCGGTTTTTTTTGGGTCCTCCAAGTCTTGGAAAAGCCAAGAAAATCAAGAAAATGGTCCAATTTCAGGGACTGCACTTTGAACCCCATCCATTTGTTGCATTTTGTTGGGTCGGATTTTGTTTTTTTTGGTTTTTTGAACTCCCCAAATCTAAGTCCAAATCTATAAATCTGTCTATATCCATCAATCTATCCATATCTAAAGTTGCTTTTCTATATTTATTCATCGACTTTGTAGCTATCGAACCACAGGAGCTACGCTCCAAGCTGGCAAAGGTGGCTGATCAACGGGAAGATGAGGCGAGGCTAGGGTTCTTGATGTTTTTTCCATGATCTTTTGGGTGATGTTTGATGTTTTTTCATGAGACTTGATGAGTTTTGCGTTTTTTTTTAAAATTACGTTTGATGACTTTTCACAATTTTTGATTATGTTTGACGATTTTTGATGTCTGTCCGCGAACTGTCAGACATTTCCACCATTTTTGGCCAAACTCCTGAAATTGAAATGAAAAACGAAGCACGAGAGGCGAAGATGCTTCGGCGCGAAGCAGAGAAGGCAGGGCGTTGCCGTTGCATGTTCGATTTCAAATGCCGGAAACTTTGGAATGAAGATCGTTCCTGGTTGTTTTCGCATGTCTTTTTAGGACCGTAGTCAGCTTGAATTGTTCGATTTCACTTCAACGGATACCCATAAGATCGCCAGTTAACAGGCATACTTTGAAAAAAAACACGAAATTTAGGGCAGGCTACTGTTTTCAGACAAAACCATTTCATAAATGGGTATGGATCAAAATTAGATACTAAAATTACTAAAATAGGATGGTTAATACTAGACGTGAACAGAATCTGCGGTCGGGCCCTCGAATTTGACCAATTTCCAAATCAAATCCTAGCGCTCGGTGACAAATATCGGTGACCATAAGCTACTAACATCATAATTATTTCACTCATCAATCATGGATAAATGAATGGGTACAAGCCTGTCCATGAGAATTGACTGGCCCAAAATGGAGAATAGCTGCGTAACCATGTAACCAACGGGCTTCTATAACGAATCACTGTGCACATTGCAGCCCTCCCAGCACTCTTTTTAGTTGTCCGTTGGGATCTCCGACTGTGCAGTTTTTCAGTGTATGTGACTTTCAGGCCACGTCACAGATAGAAAAGTTAGACACAACAGGACATTCTGAAGTAAAGATGATCTTGGAATCCTTTGAGTTTCAAGCAGTTCCATCGGGCCGTGGGGGTTCCCGGGGTTTCCATGAATATGATGGCGAGATACCCACCTGGATATCCATTCTGACGCCCAACTGATTAAAGGTTTCACACCTGCCCTGAGGCTGGTGTTCTGAATTTACCACTTTGGTTGGCTATGTTCCTCGTATTCATGGGATACCTATCATTTGTTGGTTACATAAGAAACATGGGCTGGTAACATCAAGTTTTTTTCCTGTTGCTTGGCCGCTTCTTCCTCATTTATGCTGCAAAAACCATGATTTTTGCTGACGTCTTGGCGCTTAAGCATGGTTACTCCCCAATTTTCGGCCCGTGATATCCTGTTGGTTAAACCTAATTGTTGCTGGCAATATCCCGAATTTGAAGTTCTTTCGATCCCAACATTCCTTGCTTAGAACTTTTTGGCGGCGTTGGAAAATAATTCAAGTGGCACCGTGGCACCTCAATTTTTTTTGATATCACCATCCGGATCCATCAAACATGGCAATGGAAAGACCACCATTTATACAGTAGATGTTTTCCCCAGCTATAAACGTCAATTTCAAGTGGATTTGCAATTGCCCTGTTTGATTACCGGAGGGTACATTCATTAAAAAATAATGAATATTCCATTAATTTTCAATTGTCCCATCATTATACATTGGTTAGTCAATTTCCCACTATTATATTACACTAATCCCATTAATCATTATCTCATTACTATGCCATTATTATATATGTATTGGTTAATCTAATCCCCTATTCCAGTCCGACGTTGGACGATTTCATTCATGGATTATGCCACGGATTTTCCTATATATATATATTATGACAGTATGTATAGTGGATTATACAAGGTATAATATCTAATAGTACATCCAGTACATCCTAGAATAGAATTATCCCTATACAGACTCCACATTATACATACATGGATGTAAGATGATGTAAAAAAAATGCACTATACATTGTACACAATATCAATCCTTTTTTTTCCTATGGATAACATTTCCCATATGATTTCCCCATGGTTTTCCCAGCTTTTTTCTTCGCAACAGGCGGCGCAAGAGGTGGAACGGCGCGCCTTTTGTCGACAGGAGGAGCTCGAAGCACGCTTCGAGGATGGGGGAGATGGGGCCTCGGCTAAGAAAACGAGAAAAAAAACGGAAGATTTTTTCATGGAGATGGGAATTCTATGGGAATTATACTAAATGGAGAAGTATCCATATGTTACCTATGTTCAGTTAGAGTGGAATGAAGCTGCTGGGTTTGTGCAGAATTCGCGGGATTTACCTTGATTTATGGCCATGAAACTATGGGCCAACATCTTTGTCAACCGTGAGATGAATGGGCATAGCCTATTTTTGGAGAAATCGAGGTGGTCCAAAGGGGTCAGGGGTAGATAAACTAGGGATTGTGTGTGACAGATATCAGGATTTGATTTTAGCGAATCACTACATTCTGCCGCATAGAATTGCCTTTCAACCAGCAGGGTTTTTTCCAACCAAAAAACGGGGATGCGACTCCTAGAGTAATGTTGGATAGATCTTGGATACCCAGCGACACACTGAGATGAAACCAAAAACTGGCTGATGATAGCAGGAGAAGTCGAACCACTTTCAAAACTAGGAAGGCCGTCGAAACATTGAAATGGTGGACTAACATGCCAGGTATTTACTAAGCGATACAAACTATTTCAGGACAACTCTTAGCTCCACTAATGAACTGCGACAGTCAAAAGAAACACCTGTAAATACTGTGCGCTGTTTCTGTACGCATGTTGCGACGTTTTTTTTCCTCCCTTTTTTCTGACGTGAAATCGCTGAAGCTGCTGAAGATCACCAGAAGGCACTTGTCTCCTTGTGATCCGCCAGAACTACATGCGGCATTTCGACAATTCCATCAACTCGGTTCAGGCGCCGGAGGGATGGGGAACACAGCTCGGTCATGTCGGCACCACATGGGACATGTTACGCACAAGACTTGATAGTGTCATAACATCAAACCAGGTTGGCGGGTCGCCATTCTTATCTAATTTGTTACCAGCATTTACCAGCACACCAGATGAGCTGGGTAACCTTTTTGTCGGATACCTCTATACTCTTGATATGACATTATGCCATACTCTGGTATATACACATATATCATATATGTATATATATATATACACGGATATACACGCCCACACCCACACACACACACATATATATATATACATACACAGCCAACTTTAAAAACAACGGTGCAGCGACGGTGCAGGTGATCTACGATTTGCCATGTTATCCAAATGTTTCATCAGTGGACTCTAAGAACCTGATGGATTTTTTGGGCCCATTTCCTCAGGTTGATGTTGCAATTAAATGCTGGACCAACCAAAGTCATCAGATTGGAGTGACATTTTTGCTTTGTCTGAAAATTGGGTCCCCCATGAACCATCCCATGATAATATAATAAATCACGCTCGCCATTGAAAATCGCACAACTTGGAGTAGTTCCCTGATTCTTTTTTGAACAGCTATTGTTCGTTCTATCCTATCCCCGTAGAAACATTCCCATATCAGATTGGCTCTATACCTGATATTGGAATAGATCCCCCATCAAAAGGGACGTATCCGAATCACATTTTGGACTAAACGAAGTTATCAAACAAATTCGTCATTACCATAAACCTGGCTTTTCAGAAAAGACCAACATCATTTGCCTGGGTCCTTGACGCTGTAGGTAGTTAAACATTCAATTTCGCCGATTTAGTCATATTCCCATTTTCAAAGTTCGTCATATCCCCATTTGAATCCGCATTTAGACTTAGTTAAACATCCACTTAGTCTAGACTTAGTCAAACATATCCAGTTAGTTTAGACTTACTTAACGTTTCCCCATTTTTTGTTTAAACTACTGTTTAAACTAGTAGATTCTTCCATGAGTCAAACATCTCCAGTTCTATCCCCGTCCATCGAAAAAACAGGCTGCGGTACTTCGCCCATGGCAGGAGATGGTGGGTCAACCAGGCGTCGCTGCTGGGTTAAGCAACCGCCGGTTTCAAAAAAAGCTGCGGGGTTAAGCAACAAGATTCAGGGGATTTAAAGGTAATGTGGTATATATATATATACCCTCTGGTAAACGTTTACATACCTATGGAAAATCACCATTTTTAATGGGAAAATTCACTATAAATGGCGATTTTCCATAGTTATGTCAAATTACCAGATGGTATATATGTATATAAACCCAATGCCATAAAGAATCACTACTATCAACCATGATCGGCAGTATACCCAATAATAAACCTCCATATCCTCTGGTTGTTTAAGAGTTTGCGAACTGGAAGCCATGGCCCCTGTAGTTCGATGATGATGATGGCTATTCATTTGATGGTGATTTTCCATTTTCCATAGCAGACCCTTAAATTACCAGAAGGTACCCTCTGGTTATGTCAAAATAGCTATGGAAAATCACAATTTTTCATGGGAAAACTCACTATTTCGACTGGGCCATTTTCAATAGCTATGTAACAAATTACCAGAAGGTATAATATGATACCTCTGTCAACGAGTTTTTGTTTCAGAGCCGGGGACTGTGGGAGTGCAACTTTCTTGCATATGACTTAGTTTTAAACGCCTCAAAACTTTTCTAACCACACACCATACATGAAATAACTTGTGAAACCTTAACCTATATTCAATACAAACCAAAGAAACAAAATCAAGAAAACACCAAAACAAAACAAAAAAAAACAAAACAAACAACAACAAACAAAGATCATTGTTGGTTAAATCACCATTCTCCACTATAATCTCACTGTAGTCCCGATCTATCTATCTATCTACCTGTCTGTCTGTCTGTCTATCTACCTACCTGTCTGTCTTTCTGTCTAAATATATACTATCCTACTAAATCCCACTATAATCATTGATTTTTCATTGATATATCTCTATATCTATACATAATCCCTCTATAATCTTTCTGTCTGTTTATCTTCTAAATATATATCGCTGATTTTCATGGATTTCCCCCATGTCAATGCCATGCCGCAAACTCCCATGGCGCCCGCAGCGCGGGCGGATCACACGACCGAGGCCATCCCCTGCAATTGATGGATCCCAGCCCAAGGGTGCGGCAGTGGGTGCCTGTAGACCAAAATTTGGGCACTGAACGAGACTTAGATTTTGTGGATACGTAGATTAGATTAGATTTAGATTAGATAAATAGATAGAGATGTATTAGATGTACTTATATGTATATGTGTATATATACACAGTTTGTAAAACAATATAATTCACCACCCATATTTTAATGGTTGACGGGCGGATTTGGTTGATATCAGCATCCATTCATCTCCAGGTTGTGGGATGTTTAGGACGACATTTTACCCGGCCTGGTAAACATACAACAAACTATGGAAAATCACCATTTTTAATGGGTAAATCAACTATTTCGACTGGGCCATTTTCAATAGCTATGTTTGTTTACCAGGCCGGGTAATTCGTGGACATTGATGGGGATGTTATATTTGATGGAGACTTTGCGGCGGATGGATATCAATGGTTATAAATGGATATTTTTGATATTCATGGCTATTTTATATGGAGTGTAATGTTATACTATTGAATTAGTGATCAAACTGATGCGACTGGTTTTGAGGACATATCATATATATATACAGTATTTATATCAAAACCAACTTTTTCCCAAAGCAAAGGGGCACTCTTATAGATCGTGTTATATTGCTTCATCATGGGAATATGGTGGGATGCAACCCAGTGAATATTTGATGGATACAACTGACAAGTGATACTTGTAGTATGTGTCAGGAATTTCAACAGATGGGATTCCACCAGCAAACGGGATATGGCCAAGCATGGGCCATGGGGAGGCTGTTTCCTGTGTGCCTCTGCCAGGGAAATGGTCCTGGAGTCACACCCTTGGCTGAAGCCCGGTTCCCCAGCAACAGCTTTGGCAGGTAGCACAAAGTCAGCATTCTTCAGCCGAGGCTAGTTCCCTGCAGTTTTTTTTTTTAACCACCCGGTTTCATCAAACATGGTTTGGGGATTCAACGGCCAGCCAGCTGGTGTAAGGCTTTAAAATATAGGACACAGCCATGATACGCCATGTCTAAGCCCCAGGCACAGCCATTTGGGTCAGTCTTAGTGTCAAACACGGAATCTATTGGGTTACCCTCCAGCAGTCAAACATGGCCATGGAAGCAAAGAACATATTTTGAGACAAAAGTCACCCGTAAATTATATTCATATAATACAAATAAGAATAGTAGTAATAATGATAGTAAAACAAATGACATTGATACTGATACTGATGATGGTAATGATAAAACCAATAATAATGATAGTAATAATGATAATAGTAATCATATACCTACATAGATGGCTGGTTTACAGTGCCATGTTTCATGCCCCCTTTCTGCGGTCGCAGGAGCAAGGAGAAACAACGCTGGATCCTGCCACACGTCAGGCCCAACGCGCAACGCGCAACGTGCGCAACGCGATCATCCCATGGATCTGCTATGATTTTTAGGCGGAATTCATGATGAACCAGCCATTTTCATAGGGAAGATGATGTTTTTTTTTGGGGGAATTCATGATGATGAACCAACCATTTTCACAGGGATGTTTTTTTTTGGGGAATTCATGATGATTCACCAGTAAGTTTAGGGGTACTCGATTTTTGAGAAGCCACGGATCGCAACTGGTCAGTAACCCTGGGGAATCACTTCCCGATTCGTGGATTGAACGAAGTATAGCTGGGTTATCATCCCAGATGCTAGGCAGTCACGATCCATAGAACGATCCTCTACGAGGCTGCAACTAGAATTCTGGGCGGATTCCAATTTGACTGATATTGTTGATATGGTCTGAACATATGGTCTGAACGTCTATCATTACGCTAGCTTGGGATTTTGGCCAAGTAACATTGGGTATATAATCATCTATGAGTTCCAGGGCTAGGGATGTGATGAAATGATGAAACTGACCAAAATGATGGACATATAAGCAACCATGAGCGGCAGCACACCAACCAGAAAGCATGGATCTGGTTTGCCCAGTTGGCCCAGTTGATCCTTGATCAAAGGTCCAATTTTTCAAGGACTAGCTGGAAATCGGCAAGAGTTCGATGATTTTCCGATGTTCAGACTTCAAAACCTCTATTTAGTTCAAGGATTTCCCAGCCACATTGGAGGACACGACGGTCATGGGTAGATCCTACTTGGCAAAAAACGCAGGTGGTGGCAAGCCTGTGGAGACACATGATGGATCAACCGCCTGAGAGCTGAGGCTTTCCGTTGCGCCGTTGCGTGACACCGTGGCGTTCCGCAACGGTGGTTTGGCATGGTTTGGCGATGAAGCTCTGGTTTGGATCAAGCGTTTGGTCATGAAAATCCCCATTTTCAGATATTTTCAATGGGAATATGCTCTATAAATGATTATAAATGGATAACGATGGGGATTTTCCATTGCCAGCTTGCTCTAACAGAGGATCATCAGCAAATAGACGAGACCAAAAAATTGCGCAGTGCACCGGGCTGAATCGATCACTTGGCTTTTCTTATGTACATAGAAACCAACCGCAGCTTCGAACATCGAGAGTCGCGGTGTTTGTTGTGCCTTGACATCATCGAGTCGCAAAAGGGTGACCTGGATGATGCAGGAAGAAGCGATGGGTTTGCTCTTGGGGATGGGCCATAAACCTATGACATTACCTGATTGGTGGTTTGGAACATGAATTTTATCTTCCCCAATAGTTGGGAATGGAAAATCATCCCAACTGACTATATCATATTTTTCAGAGGGGTAGGTCAACCACCAACCAGTTACTATATTTGGGGAATCAACATTCATAAACCAGCTATAGCCTAGAGATGCCTAGAGTATCTAGGCTGTAGCTGGTTTTGACTGATTGCCACGGGATTGTCACAGCAAGAAACTGACACAGCAACTTTCAAGAGATGGCTCAGATTTCTTCAACAGAGTTGTTGTCTTTCTTCTTTGCGGATTTTTGATTGCATAGATGAAACAATTGTTTCTATTCTCTTCAATTTGTTGGTGTAAAAATCAATTACATACCTTCAGACTGTGGAATCGACTTTCTCGTGTGTCGAGCCCAGAGCGTCAACTGCGCTGCCTTTCTTGGTTCAATGCACTAAATAGGTTTGTTTTCTTAATGACAAGGCGCTCCAGTAAGAAAGAACATGATTGGCAGATCCAGCCTTGGCCAATGTTTAGAGGTTGCCAGTGGCAGCCATCAGAAAAAATATGAACGGATGAACTTTTCAACAAAGAAAGCATCTTGACGATCATGATCCCTTGTGATCGACGCAGATTTTTCGCTGCTTGATGAACACGTCCACGACGTGTTGACGATGAATTAAACATCATGAGAACCAGGGTTTCACTATCCAAATCTAGATGTTTTCTTTCAAAGAACTCCAGCAATTCAAGGAACTCAAATAGGTTTTTGGGTCTCCCTTCAAAAACTCCAGCAATCCTTTGGAAATTCCAGAGCTTTCAACTCCGCAAATTGAGTTCTTACCAGGATCCACCCTCCACAGACCTGATGAAAGAACTTTGGCGATGCCGGATGTAGCTCCCTTGTGTTCCTTGGGGAGCCGAGCGACAGCACCAAAGCAGGGGGCCCCGCCAAGGTGCACCCATTCCACCAGCCGAATGTAATTGATTGAAAGTTATATATCTAAACAAAAACCAAGCCCCAAACAGCATAAACACAGCAACACAATTTTCCAACTGACCAGCATTTTCAGTGGGACACAGAAAAAAAAAATCATCGAAATCATCATCCATGGCACGGCCTGAGGTTGCCCGAGGTGCATCCTGACAGCCGATGGCAGTACTGTGCCAAGCAACGGAAGATCCGGGAGGCTGTGGCTGGAAGGACTGCTGGCTATGGTGATGGCTAATAGTGATTAATGATGGTTAATGATGGTTAATTGTGGATGATGATGATGATGCAGAAGATTAATTTAGGGGGTCACTTCTTTTTTCCCCCTTTTTTGTGTCGCTTTTGGAAGAGCGCTTCATTTTTTGAGGATGTTTGCGGGGTTAATCGAGATTTTATGGATTTTTGAAGTATGCAGAAACTCGCTAGGCATTGTCAATATTTTTTTGATGCTGGGCAAAATTAGTGAGTTTGATCAATGATTGTGACTGTTCTTGCCCTAACGAATGAATCGACTCAAGTGCTCTCCTGGCACACAAAATGAGCCTCATTTGGTTGGTAAAAGGAAGTTTGGCAACAAACTCTTGGCCCAGTTTTAGTCATGACATCAACAAAATTGAACAGTAAACACGAATAAACACGATATATATGTATATATATATATAATAAGATTAATTAGTTTCCTAACGCAAATTCCTTGAACATCAACCTACAATACTGGTTGGTGCTTTGGAACATGAATTTTATGACTTTCCATTCAGTTGGGAATGGAAAATCATCCCAACTGACTATATCATATTTTTCAGAGGGGTTGGAACAGAAACCACCAACCAGAAGATGTTTTTCCACATTTCTGGTGAAATGACCGAACTCTCCATGGCTCCCCCAGCGATTGTGGCGCGGTCCAGGCCCCAAAGATTGCGGCGCGGAAGAAGCTCTTGCAGTCCTTCTCTGCGAGGCTCGGCGTCGAGGATAGCCGTTGGATGTAGCAACTGAATGGGGTTTGTATTCGGTCTATCAGGTTTAGATCATGATTTTCGGATATTTACCAAGAACATTAATTAGTTTTTTTTTTCAAGGGGTTTGATTGGGTGGAAGGTTGGTTATGAAAACCATTAAACACCATCATTCAGCCCTTGACTCAAGGCGCCGCAGAGATCTCGAAACACAGATCCGTTTATCGAAGCCCATTGGTTCAAAAATTGGGGTATCTTATATTGGGGGGTTAGTGGATTAGTGGATTATGAAGATCATGAACATCAACAGATCGGATTTATCACACCAGATCGTGAGGTACTTTTGAAACATTTTTGTGAATTTCGCTTAAAAGGTGTGGAATATTACCCTCTGGTAAACGTTTACACAAAACTATGGAAAGATCCACCATGCTATTCATGGGACAATTCACTATTTCTATGGTGATTTTCCATAGTTATGTTAGTCATTACCAGGTCGGGTAAGTATGATCATATGATGGACAGCGTGGGTGACTACAAAGTCTTGGGGAATCATGGGGATGATACGAGGCAGGAGCAGATGATTTTTTCCATGAAAAGATGGTGATTTTCCATGGCTTGGAGTGAATTCACTGAAGGGTGTAATATATATATATATAGAGATTTCCTAAAGTGGGACCCCAACACCATGGCTTTCAATACTAAAATGATCTAATTTTGGATGACTTGGGGTAGCCGCCAAAAAAGTTGGGTGTTCTTCTGGAAACCCCGATATCGTGGAATGAAACTACTGTGTCCAGAAGAACACCCAACTTTTTTGGTTTCAATCATCAATGGATTGGTCTAAGGGAAAATCAAAGCCGGAAACCAGAGATTTTCCCATTAAATATGGGGCTTAAACCTGTAAATTTTCCCGTAAACCATTCCATTGAAAACAAGTCTAGCTTCTTACCTCGTCATGCCTCTACACTTATAATCTTATAGATTTGCCATTCATCACTTGGAGGTTCCTAAATCATGGTACCCCAAATCATCAAAGCCCTTATTAGAGCATGACTTAGTATTGAAAGCCATGGTGACGACTTGAGGACTGGGGATCCACCATTTTAGGAAACACTCAATTAATCATTCCACAATAATCTTCATTTATAGACGATTTTCATTGATATTCTCACGAAAACTCTCCATATATAGTGGATTTCCAATCTATGTCCCACTCAATTCCCAGTAAAGCCCATTAAACAACCATTAAACCCCACCAAAATCTCAGTAGATTCCCATTCAACACCATTGAACCCATTGATTCCATCAAATCCCATTGAAATCCCGTTGAAATCCCATTAAAATCCCATTCAACTGTATGATCCACTTTCCATTCAAACGCGTTACCAAGCTCCAGGCTTGGCACTGGAGCTTCCGTGGTCCACAGTCGTAGCGCCCTGGTGGATCTGCAAGGGCAAGGTTGGCCCTTGGGAAACTATGGGAAACCACAGAAGAAATACCCTCTGGTAATTTAACATAGCTACTGAAAATGGTGATTTATAGTGGATCTTCCCATTAAAAATGGTGATTTTCCATAGTTACGTTAGTTTACCAGAGGGTATGAGTTTAACCATCAAACGATGGGGATTTTTCCGCATCAGCACCATGGATTAACCAAACATCAACACGAATCCAGTCGTGCAGTTCCAGTGACAAGGGGATAGCAGTTTCACCATGGTTATAGGGCTTATATATGCTTATATCATGTTATATCCCAACCTATTGAGGGTATATCACCAAGGTTATAGCCATTTCTAACCTCACCCGCAAGTAGGAAAGCGCAGAGAAACATGTTTTTTCAGCCACCAAACATGGGGATTGAAGCAAGAACTTGATGAGAATTCATAGTTGATTTATGATAGCTAAGTGGGTTTATAACTAACATAACAATTGGGTTTACGGTAGATATATCATGATATATCGAACTAGTGCATGGGGTTTGTGAGCCAAGAAGCATAATGCTGGGAGGCACCACCCTGTAAACTTCTGCGGAGTGCTGTAGGCACTAGCTTTCATCAAACCTGGCTGACTGGAGGACATCCGAATGTTTCACGGAAATAAAAGGTCTACTGTTGAAATTGAGAGGACTATAACTACCAAACATGACGGGATGGCCCATTTGTTGATAGATGATTCATTTGTGAGTCATTTGTGAATTTCCTGCCCTAGATTGCACCAATGATCCATTTTGGGTGGAACTTGGCTGGAAGTCATGTCGAGTTTTTCAGAACATGTGCGGCACTCGACTCAGAAGACATTTTCATGTGGGATTCACGAACAAAAATCATAGCTACCATCCCCAGTCGTCATCACGATTTTTATGGATGGTATACCCTCTGGTTATTTAACATAGCCATGGAAAATGGCCCATTTATAGATGATTTTCCCAGCTAGAAACCTCCATTTATAAGGGATTTTCCATGGCTATGTTAGTCATAACCAGCTGGAAAATCACAATTTTTAATGGGAAAACTCACTATAAATGGCCATTTTCAATAGCTATGTTAGTCATTACCAGCTGGTAATATAAACCATCCCCAGTCACGGTAGCTTTATGGCCATTGAATTTTCTGCCAAGGTGCCGGGAATCTAAGCCCAATTCGCGAAGCCACGAGCATCACGTGCCTTGGCGATGGTGACTTACAAAGGTACCTGGTTGTAGGAAATGACACTAACGGCTAACGCAACAGAGCTTGCTCCAGAGTATTTATATTGATACACTGGTAGTATATTTACGTATAAAGATCACTGTAGATCTATTCTAGATTAGATATGACATGATATGACATGATGTGACTCCATATTTTGGAGAAAGTCTTTGTCCAAAATCCATAGGTCGTTGGTGACATTATTTGCACCTCGATTTTCCGTTCCTCGCAAGGGAAGTCCCTTGGTGGCAATCACGCTCCAATGCAGGCCCTGGAATTCGGTCGGATTCGGAAAACATGTTGGAGTAAGGCTCCAACAAATTAGGAGCTACATAACATTGAAATATTATGTCCAATAACATTACATAACATTACTATATTGCCTAATTATGCCTAATTTATATCATTTATACTATATTGCCATAACATTACATTGCCATAATATTACTACAGGCTTGAACATGTAATATTATGGCAATATAGTAATATTCAAGAAACCTGTAGTACTGGTAATCATTATTCATTGGAATATCTTTAAACACACCCAATATTACGATATATTACAATGAGTCTGATGGCTACCGCTTTGAAAGATTGCTCTTCACCTTACTATTTGGCTGGGTACAATCAGCATGAAGACACATTGTTCATTTCAAGAACCAGCACACTGCTGAAAAATACCCTCTGGTAATGACTAACATAGCTATTGAAAACGGCCATTTATAGTATTTATAGTGAGTTTTCCCATTAAGAATGATGATTTTTCAGTTCGTTATATAAACGTTTACCAAAGGGTAAGCGCCAGAAGAATTTTCACGACCATTGAAAAACCTGTCCCATTACACTGCACAACAGAACTCATCATCTAAAAATAGTGGGATGACCATGCTATGTTGGTTGTTGACGACATAGACGTATATGTGTAGAAACAAGGGCTTATAAAATACCAATCAAAAAAAAAGTCCTCAGTTCTGATCTGCTTGATTTACTTCCATTGATTCATTGGTTGCCATCCCTACTATTTCTGATCTCTCTGCTTTGGATGGTGCTTGTTCTCACGGCAGTGCAGTTCGAGGGGTTCCATCTCAACTTATGGGGGTGATAATCCCATTCTTACACCCTTTTATATCCATTCATCACTAATTAACTTTCATAACCCATACCAACCCATATCAACAATGAACACTACCCTCCGGCAATTTCATAGAATGGAAAATGGAAAACCACCTATTTCAATAGGGTTTTATCATAAATGAACATCACTGATTGGTGGTTTCAAACATGAATTTCATTTTCCATTTCATATATATGGGATGTCATCCTTCCCATTGACGAACTCCATCATTTTTCAAGATGGTTATTGCACCACCAACCAGAAATTATACATCATAGCTATTGAAAATGGCCCAGTCGAAATAGTTGATTTTCCAATGAAAAATGGTGATTTTCCATAAATGAACATCAGCTGGTTGGTGGTTTGGAACATTTTTTATTTTGTCATATACTGGGAATTTCATCATCCCAACTGACTTTCATGTTTTTCAGAGGGGTAGGTATACCACCAACCAGATTTCAATAGGGTTTTATCATAATAGGGTTTTTAAGATAATCCTTCCCATTGACATCAGTGATTTTCCCAGCTATAAAATGGTGGATCTTTCCATCAATGAACATCAGCTGGTTGGTGGTTTGGAACATGGCGATCAATGGTGATCAATGGTGATTAATGGTGATTACTTCACTGGCCATCTCAGGAACCTAAATTGGAGGTACCTACCATATATAAGGCCTATGTAAGGCCTACGTAAGGGGATATACCCCCAAAATATGGCCTTATAAGGTACAGTACCTCCATTTTAGGATCCTGGAATGACCATTGATTACTGGATATTACTGGGGATTTTCCATAAATGAACATCAGGGATCACCATGTTCCATCACCGCAATTTGCGGTGGAACATTTCTCAGCCCCAGCTGCCGATGATTTTTTCGTCCTAGCCAGGCCTCGTGGATTCTCGTCCCCTGTCAAGGCTGGCGTCTACTCGCTTTAAAAGGGATGCGAGTCATGAATGGTTAATGGCCAATTATGGTTGATAATAATGGCTAACAATGGTTAAATAATGGTTAATAATGGTGAATAATGGTGAATAATGGTGAATAATGGCGAATAATGGTGAATATTGGTCAATGGTTTATGGCTTTTTAGTGGTTGATGGTGAATGATGGTTGATCATTGTTTTTTTTTTTCCGAACGGTTTGCGAACTGGAGAATTACCATTCAAATAGGTATGGTAAATCATCATAAATCATCGAACTACATGAACCATGGCTTTCCATAGCTAACCAGAGGGTAATGTCCAAGCTGTGAGATAGCGACACCCTTTATGGGATGAAGTGACTAAATTCAGGGGCAACTGGAAAATCCATTGAGGTATTCATATGACCCAAAAGTAGTTTTTGCAAGGCTCTGTCCACATTTCTACTTCCGAAAGCCGTTGTTTTTCAGGTCAGGACCTTGCTTTGAGTCTTTGAGTCCGCTGGGGCTGGGGATAGCATGTATTGTTTTTCTCCTTCATCCCACAAGTTGGTAGAAAGTTACACAATGTCAGCCCAAGATTACTACCAAATCACCCTCCTTGGTGATGTAGCAGGTTGCCCCCAAGACTGATAGCCAGCAAAATGGTACTACCTGATTCAACAGCCAAAGGAGTTACTGGGATTTATTCCAATTTAATAAATCAACCCTGATATGGCGTTGGTTATACAAGGCGATGCCCCCCAGTCAGACAGCTATGTTGGTGTTTCTTACTAGCATCACGATTGGCTTTATGGTAGATATTTCGAAGCAGTTAATGCGGTTTATAAACCAACTTAGACTGGGGGCACCACCTTATATAAATGCTTCTATCCATCCCATTAATATCCATGAATTTCCATGAATATTTCTTGGTTTAATCCGACCAATTTTTATGGGTCAATACCATCCTGGAAAACCTGGCTGGGCCTTTAGGGCGTTCACTTCTGGCTGGTGGCTTTCCACTCCACTTTCCCGGCCATCACAGAATTGGAAAACAAGGCCACCACAGGAGCACCCCGTATTGGTCCAGTATAGAGCAATGCTGGTTTACCCTCTGGTTATGTCAAAATAGCTATTGAAAATGGCCAGTTATAGTGGATTTTCCCATTAAAAATGATGATTTTCCATAGTTTTTTGTTAACGTTTACCAGAGGGTAATTAAAAAACAGGTTCCTGCCGATGTTCCTGGAAAAACGAAGCCAATGATCCATGGAACGCAAGCTGTGATGGCAGTTGTTTCGGTTGCAGGGAGCAGACTTCCACTGGAAGAATACCATGGGCTGCCTCCCGTTCGCGTGCCTGTAGCGTGAGAGCACCCAGCTTGCCTCAACAATTGGATGCCTTCCCCAAAGGCGATCAGTGGCTTGTGACTTTAGGGGTTGCAAATTTTGGGCAAACCTGCATGGTTGGGGCGATATAAAAAGCATTCTGGGTCAGAGCTAAACCCTCTCAAAATTGGGTAATGAATGGTAATCAAGTCTGACTTTCACCGAAATGACGATAAGCTTCAGGCCATTCTGCTTAATCGCGCAGACACATCAACGGGCAATTGCTCTGCGGATTGGGGGACAATCTCCCCTTTGGAAGGTCTCGAGAGTTTTCTATTTCTACTTACGTATTCCATGGAGGCTTTAGGTCGGTGTTTCTACAAATTGGCACCTCAAAATCGAATTGGAGTGAAATTCATAAAGCAAAAAAAAGACTCCACCATCCCCTAACATTTACCTGTCATTTTGATGGGCAATCAGGTGGTAACAATGACATTGCAGCCATCCGAGACAACTGAGGCCTGCGCTTTGGGTTGGTCCACCTGGAGGAATGAACGTCGAGGCTCTCCAAGTTGGAATGTCACCGGGATGATTCACTCCATTTTGAAAGAAATCGATATGTTTGAGCGAATAAAAACCATAATATGGCAGTGTGTCAAAACCTTGTACCCCTGGTGAACCCCAAAATAGCTGGTAAATGGATGTTCATCCCACTATAGTAATGTATCTATAGGTATTGACCCATACCCATATATCATAATATTATCTGTTTAAATTCCATCTAGCAGTTGATTTTCGATATATCAGATATATCCATCTATCCGGTGAAGATAAGAAGACTTCGGTTGATTGATACCTTGAGATCTTCTTGCATCTTGATCTTGAGCAACAGGATGCCGTTTTTTTTTCCACGGACCTAGAAGCTAACAGCATCACCTTCCTGTGGTTATATCTTAAGATCTAAAATGAGAAAAGCAATAGTTTTCAATCCCTGAATTTACCATAAAAGGGTGGTAATTGTCGATCAAAATATGGGTGATTTATATTGATTTATGTCTTTATATATTCTTGCTTTACTAACAATTCACCATTGAGTGTTATCATTTTTCCTGGTGCCAGTGCCAGGGACGGAGTCGGAGATCTTTCGTGGACTAACACACGAAGTCGCCCGGGCGCCCCAATAATGTGAGCGGTTCATCCCGTTACAGTGGATGATGATCCACATCAGGGATGGCTGGTAAGTGGTTTATAACCCATAATAACCCATAATAACCCATAATAACACATTACACACTTATAAGCGGTGCCACTTAATTAATAGCTAGAGTGTATCACCCATTTGTAACTTTATACACATTTGTTGAAGTCGCACCGACTCCAAACATATATCAGTTGGGGGCCCAGGCAGAAGCTGCAGGAAAAGTCGCTCCAACTTGTGATCATGTGCGCGGGAGCAGTCATAGAATTACATTTGCTGAAATTCAATGTCCAAAAGAAAGTAATTAAGAAAGAGAGTGAAAGAAAAGGAAAGACAAGGAAAGGAAAGCAAAGGAAAGCAAAGAAAGGCAAAGAGAAAGAAAGAAAGGAAAGAACAGGAAAGAAAGGGAAAAAGAAAGAAAGTGAGTTTTTTTTGCAGGTGAGCACATTGGACCTTGCGAGGTACCGCTAAATTCGCACCTGGCGATTTCTTCGGCATGTCATCGGGGTTCCGTGAGGCTTTCTGTGTGGGTTTCCCAATGATTAAACATTAGAAGCCATCCCTATCACTATAAATGGGAGCGAACTATCAGCCCCAAACGCATTGGGTTGATGGCATTGGGTTTGTACAGATATAGTAGCATAGCATGCATCTTTTTCACTGTGGTGAACCTTTAGAGGAAACATCTATACCATCATTTTCTTTTTTCTCAGGCAAAACCCCCGTGAAGTGCTTTGTTTTGTTGGTGATCTTCTCCTTTTCTTGTTTTTTCGAATTGGTTGAAAGGAAAATCTACAGAACACTTTTTTTTTTTAAAGAACAACATGTTAAAACCATGGATTTTCTAGCAATTGCTCAAACTCACCATGAAATACGGGGCCCTTCTGAGGCTGGTGTGATGAAACTCATCGACCATTTGGACGACGACGTGGAGCTGAACGTGTCCGGAGGCGCGTTGCGCCGAACGTGAAAATGGCCGAGTTCGTTGATTTACGTATTCAGAATGGTGATTTTCCATAGCAAAGTGTTAGTTTAGTGGTAGAACATCCGGAAAAGAACGGCTGGTTTCTATGTGAATGGTTTAGTGGTTGATAGTGATTTATACTTACTTATAGTCCCATTATGTCCCATTTCTCAGTAATTATATTCCCGTGATATGAGAATCGCAGAGAAGCGGTTGGTTTGATGGGTAATGCTTGGCTAAAGTTATACACTGGGGATTCCTGGGAAGACGATATATCTGGGTAAATTATAACGACCTCACTACGACCTCACTGGGAATCATGGTTCATAAGGGAATCATCCCCAAATGGCCTTAATTCATCTTAATTCAGGTTAGTGAAATATTATAATTTACCCAGATAGATAGATATAAATAAATATATATATAATATATAATTATATATATAATTATATATATATAATTATATATATATATATACATATATGCATAATGATTGGTCATATTAGTGGAGATTCCAACTAAACACTGGTTACTTCCTAACCATTCTGACAATTTCATGGTTGGTCATTTATATAAAAAAAGGCAGGGATTCGCAATTTTTACGACATTTCTACCATGAAGAACCAGCCAATAAGCAGCCATATTGGTATACCAATGGGAATAAACCTCATATGGATCAGCTTCCGAGCCCCAAAAAAAACACACCATCAACCGTGCTGGGCCGGAGACAGCCCAGTTGCTTTTTGGGGAAGTGGTCAGGTTTCAGCCCCGCTGGCTGAGTTGCCAAAAAATGGTGATGGAAAATGGTACACCATAGGAAAACCTTAAGAAAATGGTTAATTTAACCCAGAAAAAATGGTGATTGAATGGGATTTATAGCTGATTTCTGAAATCGCAAAGTTGACGCACAGTTCCCTTGGTTAACTGTTGGGTTCATTGGGGGAGATAACGAACTAGTTGATGGGTTTATAAACTAACAAACATCACGGGGGGGCCTCACCTTGTACAAAGCTTCAGTCGGAAATTTGCCAACCCACGACCCAGCAAAAAATCATAAAAAATCAATCGCAATTGGTCGATATGCGGGACAAAGTTACAGATTTTGGGCCCCCATACTACGTCTCATAGGGGTTTCTTAAAACGGACACTCCCAAAAACCATGGTTGCTTTAATACTAAGTCATGGTCTATATAATGTCTTGGATAATTTTGGGTACCACCACGACTTTGGAAACCTCCCAATATCTGTGCAGTTCCATGATGTTTGATGCACAGCCACACTTGGATCTTTACCTCAGGAGCACTGGTCCGCAACCATGGTGACTTTCCCTAGCGAAATGGGGATCCAATCCACGAATTCTTATTGGTTCAACTACCCGGCCTGGTAAACTAACAGTTTGCGAACTGGAAAATCACAATCTTTAGTAGGTAAATCAACGAACTATATGGGCCATTTGCAATAGCAAACTGTAACAAATTACCAGAGAGGGTTCTTTCATGTGGCTTTAAATTCCAATTTAGATTGCTAAATTCTTGATATTGCTCAACTCTCATCAACTTTCCCACTCTTTAAATGGATTGCTGCCCCCGCACGGAAAACAATCCACAGTGGCATGATTTGCACCTTCCCAAAGGTCTGACCTGAAGTATCCAGTTACCCTCTGTAATCGAACATGTCTTGCTGGAAAATCCATCTATAGATGATTTTCCCCAGGAAAAACCTCCATAAAAACTGATTTTCCATGGTTTTTCCCCATGATGTTCCAACATGTTCCTATATTTCCCCATGATTTTCCTACATTTTCCCATGTTTTTCCATTACAAACCACTTAAACTACAACCATTTTGATCGGCAAACCCAGCGCCTTCCCGGTAAAAGGTCCACCCACTTTGGAGGAGACAATGTCCAAGGTGAAGGCCTGACAACTCTAGCGTCTTTTTGTCAAAGCCACTACGGGAACATATCGGAAATATGGGATAATCTGGGAACATGTGGGATCATATGCGAACCTGGGACGAAAGCAACAATTTTGGGTAAATTTGAGGCAAATGTCGGGTCAATTTGGGTAAATCTTTCGTGCATGGAGCATTTGGGTTCAATTGTATGTCAGTTAGACTACTCATGGGTAAATTCAAACGACATCAGCGAACTCCGTGACCAGAAGTTATGGAAATTTTATAGTTTGGGCAACTATCCCAAAATGAAATTCTGTCAGCTTGTTGAACTGCTGTAATTCATCCACATGGAAGTGGAAACACTTGATTTTCATACCAGGAAAATTCTCTTTCCCAGTGCTCAAGATGACAAGCCAAACAGCATTTAGGTGCCTGCCATTGACCTATGACATGAAGGATATAATTTGTTCCTTGGGTTTAGCACGCTAGGCATATTGTAACCTACAGGGCTTCAAAGTTTGGACGGACCCACAGATGCTGATGATGCTGGTTTCTAAGATGATGCTGGTGGCTGAAAATGGGGGTGTTCCCCCCAACTGATGGTAAGTTGGACAGGGAAAATGATGAATTTGGAGGTGGAATTATTTCATTGGCACCTTATTTTGAGACAACCCTTGCAGTGATTTTTAGGAATAGTTAGTGTTTTTCCATCCCGAGAAGTGGGATGATGACTCACATTTGACTTGAACACATTTCTGATGGTCCAGTTGCTTCCATCATGATTGTTGCTTGATATTCTCATTTCAGACCTCTAATTTATACCACATATCGATATTATTGGATATCCATGAAAACATTAATCTGTTTGTGTGATTAAACATCCATCCTATTAGTTCCATTCTTAGGCGGGATCTACATCTACATCTATATCGACCATAAAGTGGTGATCGAAAGAATATATTCAAACAATGTTCACCATTTTTTTTTGATAAGCAACTCATGCGATGAGCCACAATCATATGATATGATGAAAACATTGTGTAAAACATCTGAGTAATATTGTAATCAATAACAGCTTATATATGTCAACATATTATGTATATGTATAGAACATGATTTTATTATCTAATTCTAGCTAAAGCATCCTAATAAAAGTCGAGTTCATATTTAGAAACCCTATACTAAAAACCATCCTAAAAGCATCCAATTCTTCATCAATCCTTCTATAAGGATTTAGGGTTTGAAGGATTTCTGATCCTCTTATGCAAACAGTATAAGAATATGATCAACCATAATAAGGTTTTTCTACGGATTTCTTATCCATGAGGTTATGATAACCAATCCCCAGTGATCATCCATTAGGATTTTATAGTAACCCCAGTTGTCAATAGTTAAACCTTATCATCTCAGTTTATCATCCATAGAGGGAAACAAAACCCATTTCCAGTTATCCATAGATTTTCTTGATCCGTGAATCCATAGATGATTTCCAGTTATCCATAGATTATCCATAGATTATCCATAGATATTCCATAGATATTCCATAGATTATCCATAAATCCGTAGATATTCCATAGATATTCCATAGATATTCCATAGATATTCCATAGATATTCCATAGATATTCCATAAATCCATAGATATTCCATAGATAATCCATAAATGAATAGACAATCCATAGATATCCCATAGATATTCCATAAATCCATAGATAAACCATAGATATTCCATAGATATTCCATGAATCCATAGATAATCTATAGATATTCCATAGATAGTCCATAAATCCATAGACAAACCATAGATATTCCATAGATATTCCATAAATCCAAAGATAATCTATAGATATTCCATAGATAATCCATAAATCCATAGATAACCCATAGATATTCCATAGATAATCCATAAATCCATAGATAATCCATAGATATTTCATAAATCCATAGATAAACCATAGATATTCCACAGATATTCCATAGATATTCCATAGATAATCCATAAATCCATAGATTTTCCATAAATCCATAGATAATCCATAAATCCATACATAATCCATAGGTATTCCATAGATAATCCATAAATCCATAGATAATCCATAGATATTCCATAGATAATCCATAAATCCAAAGATAATCTATAGATATTCCATAGATAATCCATAAATCCATAGATAATCCATAAATATTCCATAGATAATCCATAAATCCATAGATAATCCATAAATAGATATTCCATAGATAATCCATAAATCCATAGATAATCCATAGATATTCCATCGATATTCCATAATTCCATAGATAAACCATACTGTAGATATTCCATAGATATTCCATAAAATCATAGGTAAACCATAGATATTCCATAGATATTCCATAAACCCATAGATAGATATTCCATAGATATTCCATAAATCCATAGATAATCTATAGATATTCCATAGATAGTCCATAAATCCATAGACAAACCATAGATATTCCATAGATATTCCATAGATAACCCATAAATCCATAGATTTTCAATAGATATTCCATAAATCCATAGATATTCCATAAATCCATACATAATCCATAGGTATTCCATAGATAATCCATAGATATTCCATAGATAATCCATAAATCCAAAGATAATCCATAGATATTCCATATTCCATAGATATTCCATAGATATTCCATAAATCCATAGATAATCCATAAATCCATAGATAATCCATAGATATTCCATAGATAATCCATAAATCCATAGATAATCCAAAAATCCATAGATAACCCATAAATCCATAGATAATCTATAGATATTCCATAAATCCATAGATAATCCATAGATATTCCATAGATAATCCATAAATCCATAGATAATCCAAAAATCCATAGATAGTCCATAAATCCATAGATAATCTATAGATATTCCATAAATCCATAGATAATCCATAAATCCATAGATAATCCATAGATATTCCATAGATATTCCATGAATCCATAGATATTCCATAAATCCATAGATAATCCATAAATCCATAGATAATCTATAGATATTCCATAGACAATCCATAATTCCATAGATAATCCATAGATAATCCATAGATAATCCATAAATCCACAGATAATCCATAGTTCCATAGATAATCCATAGATATTTTATAAATCCATAGATAAACCATAGATATTCCACAGATATTCCATAGATAATCCATAGATTTTCCATAGATAATCCATAGATATTCCATATATCCATAAATCCATAGATATTCCATAAATCCATAGGTAATCCATAAACATTACATAGATAATCCAAAGATATTCCATAGATAATCCATAAACCCATAGATATTCTATATATCCATAGATTTGTCCATAGATAAACCATAGATATTCCATAGATAATCCATAAATCCATAGATATTCCACAAATCCATAGGTTTTCCATAGATAAACCATAGATAAACCATAGATATTCCATAGATAATCCATAAATCCATAGATAACCTATAGATATTCCATAGATAATCCATAAATCCATAGATAATCCATAGATATTCCATAGATAATCCATAAATCCATAGATAATCCATAGATATTCCATAGATAATCCATAAATCCATAGATAATCCATAGATAATCCATAGATAGTCCATACTTATTCCTAAATCCATAGATAATCCATAGATAATCCATAGATATTCCATAGATAATCCATAAATCCATAGATAATCCATAAATCCATAGATCCATAGATAATCCATAAATCCATAGATATTCCATAGATATTCCATAGATAATCCATAATTCCACAGATAATCCATAAATCCATAGATAAACCATAGATATTCCATAGACAATCCATAAATCCATAGATAATCCAAAAATCCATAGATAATCCAAAAATCCATAGATAATCTATAGATATTCCATAAATCCATAGATAATCCATAGATATTCCATAGATAATCCATAAATCCAAAGACAATCCATAAATCCATAGATGATCCATAAATCCATAGATAATCCATAGATATTCCATAGATAATCCATAAATCCATAGATAATCCATAAATCCATAGATATTCCATAGATAATCCATAAATCCATAGATAATCCATAGATAATCCATAGATAATCCATAAATAATCCATAGATATTCCATAGATAATCCATAAATCCATAGATAATCCATAGATAATCCATAAATCCATAGATAATCCATAAATCCATAGATAATCCATAGATAGTCCATACTTATTCCTAAATCCATAGATAATCCATAGATAATCCATAGATCCATAGATAATCCATAAATCCATAGATATTCCATAGATAATCCATAAATCCATAGATAATCCATAAATCCATAGATATTCCATAGATAATCCATAAATCCATAGATAATCCATAGATATTCCATAGATAATCCATAAATCCATAGATAAACCATCCAGCTCTTGGGGTCCCTATGGATGGGATCTCTGTTTAGGCGGATGAGGAGGTGAGCTCGTTCGTCCCCGAGGTGGGATGGAATCGACTTCAATGATGAAGATCTGCTTCAAAATAGAAGATATGCTTCAAATAGAAAATATACTTCAATGAACACATTTTCGAATTTTCGATTTTTGTAGTTTTTTTCTCTCCATATTTTAG
>Ga0126342_10001594_pt1 | contig 32541 bp, 32 predicted proteins | sample Cyp1metagenome_FD_92528 | JGI IMG/M metagenome (GOLD analysis project Ga0126342, IMG submission 92528) | Coral microbial communities from Lord Howe Island, Old Settlement Bay, Australia - Cyphastrea 1 metagenome | ecosystem: Host-associated > Invertebrates > Cnidaria > Coral ...
CTTCTGACTCTTTCTCTTCTGATCTTCTCTCTTCTAATCTTTCTCTTCTCTCTGCCTCTTCCCTGCTCTGCTTTTCATCTGTCCATATTGTCGGAAGTTTGACTTCTAAACTTCCTTCGACCAAGATCTGGAGCTTAAAATCCCTTGTTGTTCCATCCATTGATGATAAAAATCCATGGATTTACCCATTGATTTCATGGTGATGTTCCATTAGATCTCATGAAATCCCGTCTAAAACATCCCATGAAAGCCCACTAAGTCCCATAAAATCCCATTGAATCACCATGGTGATATATATATATATATACACATATCTGTCTCCCCAAGCGGATCCCAAGGACACACCAGCTGGACCACATGATGGCCTGGGCCGGGCAGTCCTGCGGTTTGTCGAAGGCCCAACCGGCCGAAGAGCTGGTGGCGACGCTATGGACGCAGGTGGAGGAAATGCTGGAGCCGAGGTCAAGGCATTAACGCGCCATCTATCGGCCACAACGCGCCATAACGCATGGAGATGGACTTTCAATGGACATTAAAATTATTAAAAGCCAACTTGGGGGATTTTGGGATCAAATATGGACTTTCAATCTGGTGATTTTAACGATGAGGATAGAATATGGATCCTTTTGTACTCAGTACAGACGTGAAACTTTTGAGAATCATGTGCCCACCCCGTTTGGGGTGGTCAAAGCCAAGGGCACAGATTTTAGTGCAGGAGTTTCCTGAGAATTTTGGGATATTCCGAACAGATTCTGACAAATCAAGATGTGAAAGTTGACAGCCCTTACTTCACCTGGTGTGTATTTTTCGGCAGTTGGATCTCAGACGTTGGTGATCACTAAGATTTTCTGTTCGGAGTGCTCTCTTGGCAATCCTCGGAGTCACCACAGCGTGGGCGTGGTGATAGCCCTGCCCTTTGAAGAGTGGAATGCTGGCTTGTGAACGACCAGTAAATAAAAGAGGCTGGCCGATCATTATTTTGCCTTTGGTTTGTGTTGCAACAAACCAACCTGCGGTATGCCAGGCAGCCTAGAAATCTCAGCTGACATGCACTGCTTCAGCACGCCCTAGACGTCCGAATGCCGTGATAAGGCTCGAACAGACATGCTCTGAGATGGATGTAGCAAGACAGACAATACATGACAATACAGTAAACCAACATTTGAACAAGTGAAATGCCGCATCGACATCCATACAGAATAGTATGGAAATAATATCTACGCAAAATATCCACACATCATATTCAAATAAAGTATATTCACTATCCAAACCATCCTTCAATACATCCATCACCAGTATGAGTCTACCAGTAGGCGTGATCTCTGCAATCTCCAGATTCGTGATACCAACCTTGCCACAGGTTTGTGATCGAAACGTTATACAAGAACAAACACCCGACATGAATCAAACATCATTGACCGAACTTTGGCTAACATCCCATGTTGACATTCATGAAAAAAACTCAGTAAAAGTTGTCGTTGCTGTTTACCGTTTACCCTATTAAATAGTCATGTGGTAAACCCAATGCCATAAACCATTGTTAACCACCACTTGGGGATGTTTTGAACCCCATTTCCAGCTTTTCGTGACATCTTTTTTGGGTTGAAAACATCTCATGGATGATTTTCCCCTTCAAACGACCGTAACAACACGACCGTTTTTGTTGTTACCGGATGTTCCAGTGCCAGCTTTGATGACCGGAGGGATATCATGAAGTTTTGGTTGCTATCCCATGGATATCCCATGGATAAATCCCATGAGAAAACTCAACAGATGAGACGAAAACATCAAATCCCATCAGAAATCCCCTAATGAAATCCAGTGTTTTTCCCAGCAGAAATCCCACGCGTTTTGAAAAAGGGAAGCATCTCGATGTGAGCAGAATTCACCCATGTTTTCCAATGGACTCCGAGGCGCGATGAATGCGGCTTTTTCCATATCATGGATGGTTTAAAATAGATGATAACTAGGGGGTAGCACCATGACTTAGGAAACCTCCAGATGGATATGATCATATATGGGTATGGATCAATACCTATAGATACCATTTTTAGTGGGATGAACATCCATTTACCAGCTATTTTGATGTTCACTAGGGGGATAGGGTACCCATCCCCATATGATCCCATGAGAAAAAAGAAGTTCTGCCAGCTCCAGGACGTCGCGCCGGCAAAGCGGCCACGCTTTGATGAACTTGGAGGCGCTGGAGGGGTGAAAAGATGGCGATTTTTTGGCGTTTTTTTCGGTTTGGTCGATGTTTGGTACATTATACGCTGCATCATCTTCTATCATACTTTATCATACTACCATGTTTGAAGTGATAGTTAGTTTTGTGATATATAGATATATAATATCTCTATATAAATACATAGATATGCATGTATAATTATTATATGTATACTGGTTGGTGATTTGGAACATGAATTTTATTTTTCCATATATCGGGAATGTCATGATCCCAACTGACGAAGTCATATTTTTCAGAGGGGTAGGTCAACCACCAACCAGATAAGTATATCCATCATAAATGAACATGACTGATCCATCAAGGGTATATCCATATTGACCATCAATGGTATATTCCGGGTGCCCTTGAGGAACAATCAAAAGGTTATAAAGATATATGGCTATATTAATGGTTAATAGTGATATATGCTGGCTATAATTATGGTTAATAGTGATATATTGGGATACATTATTATATGTATACATATGAAAAATGGAATATCATTATTATTATTATGGATAGTATTACATGGAATGATATTGATACTGTATTAATGGTGATTTAATGGTTTATACATATGTAAACCATGGTGAATTCACCTGAATTGTTGGGATGAAAGAAAACCCTACCAAAAATTAATGGTGAATACCAAGTTACATATATATATATATATCATAAATAAATGTAACTTGGTAAACCATAATTATCCATAAATGAGATGTATTATATATAACAACCATTAAGTTACATTAAATACCAATGTATAAAAATATTAATGGTTGATAAGTTGATCCTTCTGTTAGGATCCCATCCCATCGCCGCAAAAAAGGCTCGCTGGACAGCGAGGACTGCGGCGAGGACAGCAACGTTCCCACGGCCGCCGTGGCGCGGAGCGGAACGCGCAACGTACGGAGCCACGGTGGACGCCACCGGGGACGCCACCGGGGGTGTTTCTTCAAGTGGGGAGCCTGGGGGACCCGAAAAAATGACGGGAAAACACTGTGAATATCTGAGAAATCGATAGAAATCTGATAACTCTGTGAATATTTTCAGAAAAAACTGTGAATATCTGAGAAATCGATATGGAGTCGAGAACTCTTCCTTTTTGATGAGGATTCTGATGAAATTGACGAGGAACAAGTGGATCTGTAGATTTTGTGGAACCGGACATATCTGATGAATATTATGGTGAATAGCCGAAATGAAAAAAAGCAAGGTTGATGATGACGATGACGATGATGATGACGATGATGATGATTGTGATGGTGGTGGATGATTGATGGTTACATCAAGTTATGTCCCTATTATTGGCTGGTTATAAATCCAATAGGAATGATTCCCTTATTATGGGCGATTCTTCCCTTATGAGTCCCTATGATTATTAAGTTATATCAATCATCAATTATCTACTATGGCATATATATATATATACATAGCTAGGTTATACCAACAATTATACCAGTTATTATATCTAATATCTAAGAAACATGCAATGGGACCTTTGCACCAGACCCCTCGTCCAAAAAGGTGGTATATTGATTTTAGATGATTTTAGTATTTTACTTTGAAAACGGGATTGCTTTCATCATGGACACGTCCCATTCACATCAGCAACTCGCACCTGGTACAAACACTGTTCGCATTTATTCACCCCCTCATTAAGAGCGGCTGCGCAATCACCAATATATACCAATACAGCCAACAACTGGGGTTATACCAAGATTACTTTATATCAATCATCAACTATCCAATATTATTGGAAATCTATCTATGTATATATATATATATACATACAAAACTGGGTTATAAGTTATAAGTACCAATAGTATTGACTGGTTATATGACAATTATTACCAATACTACTGGTTATTACCAATGCTACTGGCTTATTATCTTAAAAGTTATTGACCAATACTACTGGGTTGTCAGGTCTTTGAAGCTTTGCTTCATCGACCACGGGGCTTCTGTGAGGCGTGGATTCTGTGAGCTTCGAAGATTTCATGTATAGCATATCATGAATTTATATACACATATATATATATATATATATTACATTATATTACATAATATATGATATGGTATTTTTGATATTATGTTATTGATATCATATTATGATTATTGCAATATTAATATTTATTATGATTTGCTATATTATTGCTATTATGATATCAATAACATATTATAACATAATATTATGTTTTTGATATTATTGCTATTGTTTTTTTTTTTTAATATTGATCTGTCTATATCGAAATGCTGGTGATCCTGGAATAGGTTCCAAGGATTTTCCTTGGGGTTTGCGGCTTCGTTTCCTATGTGTTTAGGAAATCACTAGCTGGTTGGTGTTTTGGAACATGAATTTTATGACTTTCCATATATTGGGAATATTCATCCCAACTGACTTTCATATTTTTCAGAGGGGTTGGTCAACCACCAACCAGCTAGAATATGAAGTCTGAAAGAGGAACTGAAGCAGCGAAAGTTCCTCTTTCGGCTGAGTCCATTGGAAGTATAGGGACAGGTTACTCAAAGGATCAGTTGACGCACAGAGTTGGCTTGGCAGCTGGAACGTTACGTTGGCTTAGCATCTTTCTATATTCGAGCCATTTGGCAGTTTGGCACTTGGAAATCATCATGCCACTGTCTGATTTCATGGACAATGACAGAAAAACGTAAGCATTTGCATAGCATTGCCCCTGTTGACATGGCAAGGCAGATATTTAAGGGCTGTCTTCTCATGTTGAATCGATTCAACCCTTCGCCCAAATTCACCCAATCAAAATCCGACTACCATCATGATCTTTGGTTAAACTTCAAACAACAGCGGTTTTTGAGTCTCGTCTCCATTTCAAGAATCCATAAAAAAAATCCATGGTTTTTGGATGGGTTTTTCCATGGGGTTTTTCCATTTTTTCCATGGCCATTTCCTCCATTTTTCCTATGGCACCTTGGGCCCTAAGCCTCTTGAAATCACTGGCTTCACCGAGCCATGGTGGATTCGGTGGACTTGCAGCGGCCCCTGGCCACCCAGGCGGAAGATTTTTGGCCATCAGTAGGGTCAGATATTTCCATTAATAGTGGCTTAATGGGGATTAATGATAGTGATATCATGGCAATATCATGGTAATATCATGGTAATATATGGTAATCCATCCATCCATCTTTTACCATCCTATTGTTGGTAAAAAATACCCATATATGGAATCTGCTTGGTGGTTAGTGATATATATCCCCAAAAATGGTGAAAAACATCACCATTCATAATATAACGAAAGGGGCTACGAATTCCATGGACCATCACCGATTTTTTTTTTCTGCCGGTGTCTTCCGGCTTTTCTCTGATCACATCGAAAAATCCTACGAACATATGAGAACATCACCCAAAAATCTGGATACCCAAAAATAACCATGGGATCCATAGGAAAACCATAGGAAAACCATAGTAAACTGACATAGCTATTGAAAATGGCCATAGAAATAGTTGATTTTCCCATTAATAGCATGGTGATTTTCCATGTTTTTTTGTTAACGTTTGCCAGAGGGTAAACCTCCATTTGCCTATGGTTTTCCTATGGTTTTCCCATGTCCTATGCCTCGACCCTCAAGGAGTCCATCGACGCTGGAAGCATCACCAGCACCTGGGAATTCTCACATTGGCATCGATCACTCCGGAGAATGACCTTCGACTTCCTACACCCAGGCCACCGTACACGGTGAAAAAAAAGTGGTGAAAAAACATGTGAAACCAAAGATGGGGTGAGAAAATCGAGAATTCGCTGTGTATCTCTGGGTCGATGCTCGTATATACATATTGTATATAGTATTTTTTAAAACCAAAACAAATTAAATTGAATTATATTGTAATTTATATATATCACATATTACATATTATATATTATATATAATATATATATATATATATCATATATTACATATTATATATGTTATATATTATATATATTATATGTTATATATATATTAAATTCTATATACTATATATTATTAATAGTATATATTATATATTATATATTATTAATAGTATATATTATATATTATTAATATTATATATTATATAGTATTAATATTATTTATTATATATTATATATGATATGTTAGATACTATATGTTATATATTATATATTATTAATATTATATATTAATATTATATATTATATATTATATATCATATATCATATATCATATTTATTATATTATATCATATTATATTATATTATATTATTTTACTATGTATTATATATATACATATATACATACATATACACATGTACATACACAATTTTTAAGAAGCAAAAGGATCACTTAGCCACGCCACGCCTCAACACTTTGCCTGGGCCGCAGGAGAGGAACTGCTAAGATACTATTCCTGGAGATTTTGTCGGTTGGCGAAGCTCCATAGCTGGCGTCTCATCTGAGTCCAATTGGTCCCATTGAAGCGATGGAACTTACCATGAGGCATAGGAAAACCATGGGAAAACCATAGGAAAACCATCGGAAAACTATGGGAAAATGGAGGTTTACCCTCTGGTAAACTGTCCCATCACGAACTGGAAAGATCCACCATGCTATCCAGCTGGGTAAATCCACGAAATTTCTATGGGCCAAGGCTGATTCCGGTGCTGCTGCTGGTGAATGCGCTGCAGGAGATGGTCACATGAGGGTATCTGTTAGATCTCACGAAATTCCCGAGAAAATGTCCCCAGTTGATAAATCCCCATTGGTTGATACATAAAGCATGAAAAGCACCAGAGTTTTTGTTTGGAAAAAAACCACAACATTATCCCATGATATCCCTATGAAAGCTCCATGAGTTTTCCCCTGCGCTCCAGGCGCTGGCGGTGTTGGTGGCACTTCATCTGCAGGTGGCCGATGAACTCTGGAAATTTCGGCTCTTGGTGGCAGTGGCTCGACTGAAGACCGCTAGGCCAATGGGGGTTCCTACGTCAGATAAGTCAATGGCCTCATCAAATAGGGATTTCATGAAAACCCATAGGAAAATAGAGATTTAAATGGGGAGTTGATGATTTTAATGACTTTTAATGGTGATTTCAATGGATTGGTTTAAGGGAAATTTTACAGGAAAGCCCCATATTTAGTGGGAAAATCGATGGTTTCCGGTTTGGTGACCTATGGACCTATGATGTTTATGAGGGATACAACGAACTAGTTCATGGGTTTACCAACAAAACTGGGGGTCTCACCTTGTATGGTTTCCATAGGTCGGTACAGGGTGGTGCACAGTCAGCGAAGTTTGTCATATTTCAGGAGGATATCACTGACAAAAACATCAATGATGACAACCACCGTATTGCACATCATCATGTTAATATGGCCATACTGGCTATATAACAGTGATGAATATGGCTATACTTTAAATACAATATTGCACAACCAACTGTATGATCACAGTGATGATGACTATATGGATATATGAGGACTTTCTCGGACTACATGGATTCTTTACATTAAACCAGGTTTACAGTGATGACAGTGATGACTATCTGGTTGGTAGTTTGGAACATGAATTTTATGACTTTCCATATATTGGGAATATCATGATCCCAACTGACGTTCAGTCCATCATTTTTCAGAGGGGTAGGTCAACCACCAACCAGCTATATATTCCTAAGTATGGTTAGTAATATATATCCCATTATGGTGAAACATATCACCATTTATAATATAACTATAGTTACATCTATCTATCTCTCTCTCTATATATATATATATTATATATGGTAGGTGAAGCACCAACCAGATGATATTACCATCATATAACTATCATATCCCATATGATCATCATATTACCATCATATTACCATCATATTACCATCATATTACCAGCTACCCTCTGGTAAATTAACATAGCTATGGAAAATCACCATTTTTAATGGGTAAATCCACTATAAATGGCCATTTTCAATAGCTATGTTAAATTACCAGAGGGTATACTTCCTTTTTAAGTGCAACAACTGGCGGGCCGATGGACCCATGGGCCGATGGGCCGGTGGCGCCGCCAGGCGTTGACTGCGTTGATCTTCAGTGTCGAGTTTCTGCTGCGGCTGTGGACCTGTGCCTGCGAAAAATTCATCTGGCGATCGGTGAACATTGGGGAACATCATTGGATGGAAAACCATAGGCAAACCATAGGAAAACCATAGGAAAACCATAGGAAAACCATAGGAAAACCATAGGAAAATGGAGGTTTACCCTCTGGTAAACATACAAAAAGCTATTGAACATGGCCATAGAAATAGTTGATTTTCCCATTAATAGCATGGTGGATCTTTCCATAGTTATGTTAGTTTAATGATTAGTAATCTTGTTATATTGTTATCCAATGGGGAAACTAATTAACACTTATTGGATGGTCAATATTGTTAATACTAAATTCTGTTAACCACCACAGTTAATATTGTTAATACTTAACATAGATTAAAATCTGTGGTTCTCTGGGGAAACTCATTAAACACACCCCTAATTTGATTTTGATAGATGATCATTGGAAGATTTATGATTAGTACATTTTTTTTAACCAATTATGATTAGACGTAAAGACCTGTGGTCAGGTCTTTATCCAAAGATTACCCATACCTTGGGACCCCCCAAATCGATGGGTGAAAAGCCTATGGCCTATCTGTTTGGGTAACACCAGAATTACATCGATTTGGGGTGTTAATCGCATCCAGAATTACCGGCGCAATTTTATGGTTTGATCCATAGCCTAGCTGTTACCAAATCTGGTTTTTGCAAAAATGAAGTTATCTTGTTTGCAAAGAAGTGTAGGACTGTAGGACTACCCAAATTACAGGTCATCTTGCCGTCTTGCCTTTTTAGGATCTGGAACCCAACCTATCAGTGGGGCCATACTCCAATGACAGCACTTGTCCTGCTGGGATATCCAGACGAGCTGTGGCGCTGGAAAGGGTAGACACCAGTTTTCTCTGGTTAAACATATGGTTCAATGATGTTCAATCTCCATTGAAGTTTGTTGAACCAACAACCCACATCCACATTGTCTTGCAGTACATATCCCACCATTTGGCTATTTTTTCACAGTGTTTTTCCCTGTTCTTTAGTATTATGGATTTGATCGTGATAGGTTTGGTGTCCACGTTTTCACTATTTCATACTATTTCCAAAAGTTTTCCTCGAACTACCTACCTTTGAATTCCAAAACTTTAGTAGTTGATAAATTCAAGAATTTTAGAGTCACTAAAGTCACTAAAGAAATTGTGATTTTCCCTGTTCTTTAGTACCTTTAGAAATAGTAACATAACTTTACTAATAGTAATTTATTAATAACATACTTTAGGAACTATTTCTCTACCTTTGAATTCCATAACAATAACATACTATAACCATAGATTTTCCTATTAACATGGGGCTTTCCTGTAAATTTTCCCTTAAACCAGTCCATTGAAATCACCATCAAAAGTCATTAAAATCATCAACTCCCCATTTAAATCACTATTTTCCTATGGTTTTTCCCTATGAAATCCCTATTTGATGAGGCCATTGACTTCTCTGACGTAGGAACCATCCAACTTGGAGCTTCCGACCCCCGCCGAGGCGTAGAGGACCATCCAGCCTTGGCGCTGCAAGCCACCCTGCAGCGCGGCGAAACGGTCGGATTTCTGCAACGAAACTGTGACCATGGGGATAGTATATGAATGTATATGATAGATGTTACATAAGTATTACATACATAATCATACATAATATACATAAGTACTTATGTTATGTATTACATCAGTGTCCAAAACTTTATGATAGTATGAGGATATTTTAATGATACTATGACATTATGATAGTATATATATATATATATATATGAATGATAGTAATTATATGTTTGAGCAACTTCATGTTTTGAAAGTGAGTTTGTTTGAAGATGAGAAAATTAACCCCGCACTTGATAGCTGTTTTCATGGTAAAAACGAGGTTCTAAACCAGGAAATTCGGGGGTACCTTACTTTCAGACCAACCCATATAGTATATAGATAGTACATTAGGGATACCAACATTAGTACCCATGTAGCCCATATAGTATATAGATAGTACATTAGGAATAACCCATTTATATTTCCCATATAGATAGTACAATAAAAAGTGCCATAAGATAGGAATACAGAAATAGAATACCAAGAAAATTGCACGTTCTTTTTTGAGACTGATGGAGGTTTACCGAACAAAGAGCAGGATTAAGCCGACCAACTTTCCTATATTTTGATATATTTTGCTGAAATGGAAGTAGGGATCTCATCTGAATCAATGATGGTGATGGTGTTGATGGTGGTGGTGGTGATTGATTGATTGCTTGCTTGCTTGCTTGCTTGGTTGGTTGGTTGGTTGGTTGGTTGGTTGGTTGGTTGATTGATTGATGATGATGATGCTGCAGGTTGCTGTTGCTGTTGCTGCTGAGGACGCGGCTCCGTTTTCTGATGAAGAAACTTGGCGAAATCGCCGCCGCGGTCGAGAAAAAATCCTCTGTGAGTCTCCTTGATCCCTCATGTCTTGAGGCTTTCCACTAACCTACGAACGCGGATTGATTGGGGGGTTCAACTGTTCAACTGTTCAACCCCCCGAAAAGTGTGTTTTTTTTTTCCCCACATATTTTCATATGCTAAACAAAAGGGCATGCATGGGCCACCAGATCTGAGGCCATCGAACAGCCTGGTGCCGCGGGATGGGAATGGCGACAGTTCGTGATGGAGAGAATGGATCAAGTCTTAAAATGTCTTAGAGTCATCAAAGAACATGTCAAACGATTTTTATATGAAGTTACCTATTACAGTTCTTATCATTGTTTTTTAAAATGATTATTTCCATTACTACTATTAGTACTATCATGATTATGATCGTTAAAGGACAGAGTAAAAACTCCTCCAGACTGTGATGCGAAGGTCATCCCTTCATTTTCACCAGGTTCATATGGCTTGATATACCCGGCCTGGTAAACGTTTACAGTTTGCGAACTGGAAGCCATGGCCATAGAAATCGTTGATTTACCCATAAAAAATGGGTGGATTTTCCACAGTTTTTTGTATGTTTACCAGAGGGTAGTGGGATTTTATGGAGATATTTTTGTGATATGTTATGCCAGTTAATTATATTGATGAGTAATATTAGTGGGATTATTAGTGGGATTATTAGTGATCTTTTTAATGATATCCTAGTTAGCTATTGAAAATTGCCATAGAAATAGTTGATTTACCCATTGAACATGGTGATTTTCCGTAGTTTTTTGATGCTTTTTGTATGTTTACCAGGCCGGGTACTACTATGATTCGTTCGGAATCCCGGCGCTCCAGGACATCTTGACTTCAGGTTTCTTGTGGGCCGTGGTGGTGGTGATCTTCAAACGAAAAGAGGCGCTTTTTAAAGACACCAAAATGAATTGGTTGGGTGGAATTTTCGGCAGAAATTCATGGTTCTTATTCTGATTTATCATAGATGATTTTGATGACTATCAATCACGTTCATGATCATCATTTTTCGATTTTCTTGAAGATTTGAATCATGATAAAACTGAGATTTCAACGGTGTTTGCTTAAATAAATGTCACACGGGGAAACTCCATCAGTCCGGAGATTAGTCGGAGATGGTCAGATGGTCATCCATCAACAGATTTTCAGAAGCAGTTTGTGGTGACAATCATGGGATCTGGTTGGTGGTGACTGGAACCATGGAATTTACCATTTTTCAAGGGTTTTTGCTATCCATCCATCCATCTATTACCATCCTATTGTTGGTTATAACACCCATATATGGAATCTGGTTGGTGGTGACTGGAACCATGGAATTTTGAATGACTTTCCCATCATATTGGGAATGGAATAATCGGGCCCCAACTGACGAACTCAGTCCATGATTTTTCAGAGGGGTTGACGGTCAACCACCAACCAGATATGGTTTATGAATCCAACACCAATTGATAACCATGGGTATATATATATAAATATAGAAATATATAGAAATATACTGTCATGGAATACAAGAGCAATTGATATGATGTAGTTTCTGAAGGGCAATTTTTTTCATGGTGAACATATGGGATCAAAACATCGAGGTTTCCTCTACCCTCTGGTAAACATACAAAAAGCTATTGAAGCCATGGCCCAGTCGAAATAGTGGATTTACCCAGCTATAAAACGGTGATTTTCCATAGTTATGCTAGTTTACCAGACGTTATTGAGTTTTATTGAGTTCTATTGTGAAACTGAGAACAGTATTATAAATCTGAACCATTGAAATGATTGCGAAATCATATTGAGAACATTAAAATCCTGGTTGTTCGAATTTAAATTGGCCAGTTGGCATCCGGTTTTCGTTTGAAAATCCAACCTCTTTTCATGAATATCCAACCACCATTTTTCCATGATTTTTTAGTCATCCGTTTTTTCCCACTGAATCCAACTTGTGTTGACATTCCCCTGAATCTTGGACATGCACACACAACCTGGTTTCATTTTTGTACCAATCCAACATTTAATGACATTTCTTCACAAAATACGATCCCCATCCGATTTTTTTCTGGTATTCCAACTAAACAAAAAAGTCATCCCAGCTATTTCCAGGTGACTTATCCGGAGGCCTTCTTCAGGTGCCTTTCTGAGTGGGGATTCCGTGGCTTCGCCCGGCTGGGTTTTCCACATCTTTTTTGGATGTTTACCCAAGGGTATCACTATTTTTCATCGCCCCCAATTCGATGAACTACTGGGCCCACTGGTGGGTTTTCGCTGGGAAATGAGACCCCAAGAAGCGAAAACTCCCCCGGGGGGAGATACGAAAAGGCTATCTACGGCTCCACGGCTTTAGCTTGGCCATGCACGTCTTTGGGAAAACCCATGGCAGAGTGGTAAAAAAACAGGTCATTTTTTCGGGAAAGTTATGATGTTATGATCATGTCATTTTTCAGGAGATATCTTTCAAATTGTTCCACAAAGCTGCAGAATGATGGCACGTTTTTAAGTTCAATGATGCCACTGGAGAAAATTTATGCGGAAAGGGGGCAGCATCATTTGGCAGTTCCGATCATGAATTGGGCGAAAATTATCTCCTAGGTTTTGGACAAGCCTCCTTCCAGTATTCATACAATGTGGGGCCCCCAAGATAGCTAAGCTGGTTTATAACTCCAACAACCACGGTTTATGGTACTTATAACTATAGTTACTGGTTCATTTCCTATTTTTGATGATGGATTTCGCAGTTTCCTCAACCAAACAGGGGTGAACTGAGTCCTTTTTTCGTTGAACAACTTGGCTTTTCGGGAACAACAAGTTGTAACGGCCGTGGATCAATAGCTACAAGCTACATTTGTCGCTGGGATGAGCATCCAGCGTCCATCCTCAAATCTCAGAATTGGACCAATGGAAATCAGAAAACGACACCAATCCATTGATCAAAACATGATGTCCCACTTCATCTATCATCAGCTTATTCTCTGTATTTTCGCATCCACAATTCGCATCCGAAGATTCATAGATGACTACCGTTAGAAACCCGGGAATTATGGGTTAAATTCCATATCGAACTAACCTTCCTGGTTTAACACACAAATCAGCGTCTTCTTGGGGACAAACACGAAAAATCCGAAATAAGATCTCCATGATATCCCTGCAGATACTTAGCCTGCCCATTTTATCCCATAAAAAATATCGATATTTTGTGAATGAACATATCTACACTGCACTTGTTTGAACATATCAGATTTTCCATGAGATCTCCAAGTCATATTTCATTTCTTAATCTTTCCCATCGTCCCACATCTCTAGGTCCCTCAGAAATTCATGGCCAGGTTGGCCTTGATTTTCAGCATGGCCAGTGGTGGTGTGATGCCCCGTGGCTCTGGATCCAAGAATAGTACCGCCTCCTTACATCCCGAGAAGGTTGGCACTGGGGGAATGGTGGATCGTCTTTGAAAGATGTGGTTGTTGTTGTTGTTGTTGTTGTTGTTGTTGTTGTTGTTGTTCTTTTTGGTGGGCGGCTGACTCGCCGCCCCCACGAGGGTTGTTATTTTTGAAGTGGGGTGGGGTGGGGTGGGGCGTGTTAATGTTCCTTGTAAGTAGCACACATGTTGTAATGCTACGCAACTGAAGGGTTGGGGTGGGGTGGGGCATGTTAACGTTCCTTGTAGAGAACGCAGAAAAGAACTAGCCGATTCATCATTCGACATGTTGTCGTTGTCTCGCATTGAAGTCACAATATTGAGCGTTCGATGTACAAGCACATGGATATAGATAGATAGATAGATAGATAGATGGATGGATAGATAGATAGATAGATAGATAGATATATGTGTGTATATGTATATCTACTGCATGAACTCAAATATATATATATTTTTCGGACCTAAAACAAACCCTTCGTTTGCATGGAAAAAAACAGTACATTTGAAAAGAAGAACAAAAAGCCTTGGAAAACACAGTGAATTTGAAGCTCTGGTTCATGTGAAAAGACAGTGAATCACTCCGAAACCACAGCGAGAAGCAAATTTCAAAAAAAACAAAGCAAATCAGTCGTTGACCCTTCTGGGGGCGGCGAGACAGCCGGCATCCTTGTTTTTAAACTATTTTGGGCTCCCTCCAAAATTTTTGGAAACGCAATTTTTGTTCCTAGGGTAGGAGTTTACCCTGATGTTGTGTTTCTGGTTCCTGTGAAACAATGTTTAGTTTTCCCAGTTAGCATTCGGAATTTGCATTACTAGCTTTCCACATGTGAAGATAAACGAGTGGGGTTATAGACGCGATCATAGCTGAGTTCGTAATTTGGGCTATCAGAACAATCTATAGTTATAATAGGTACCCTCTGGTAATTTAACAGCAATTGCTCTTGAAAATGGTGATTTAGTTCGTGGATTTACCCATTGAACATGGTGGATCTTTCCATCGTTTTTTTAAACGTTTACCAGGCCGGGTAGCCATCAGTAATCAAACATGGCAGGCCCGAGGGTATCCCCTTGATCCACATGGGAAATGGGTGATTTCTCATGGGATTTATTGAATAGGATAGTAAGATCGGAATGGGATTATAATGGGATGATCATATATATATATATACATATAATCATATATAGCTGGTTGGTGGTTTGGAACCATGGATTTTTGAATGACTTTCCATATATTGGGAATGGAATAATCATCCCAATTGACGAAGTCATATTTTTTAGAGGGGTAGGTCAACCACCAGCCAGATAGTTATAATCCGTACCGATGTAATGCCGGCTAAATTCCCAGCTAGTTAGCATGTTGAAGATTAATCATGAGTTGTATGGCTATGAGGGAGAATAATCCCAAGAACGGCATCATTTTTTTTGCGGGATGTAGTTATCCGGGAGCCGCTATTTAAGTACTTAAGACTTGGTTCTACTTGCTAATTCCTAATTGGTTGTACCGAGATGGCCCAAGTTGGGTAACCAATTCTCAGAAACCACCACCTGGGAGAACAGCAGAGCTTTATGACGTGGCTCCTCGTGGGTCCTCGTGGGTCCTCATGGGTCCTCGTGGCTCCTCATGATGATGATGATGATGATGATGATGATGATGATGAACAACTTTATATATTTGTAGACTAATAATGACACTAATATCCATCACAACGTTACATCAAATATGTATTATACTTCACTAATATCCATCCATCATAACGCTGATGTATCAGATCTTTCAACAGTGATCTTTCCCGACATCCCGACATCACCACTTTGGGATCTCTAGACTCTAGACCGCACAGATCCTGGAGTACGACTTTGGAGCTGACCGCTGGAAGACCAACGTGTCCTTCCGTAGTGGCGGCAAGAAGCGACGCAGGAGACGAGTCAACGCGACTGGCGATCATCATGTGGTAAAATGTGGCTCTTGACATGTCTGGTAAATACGGTAAAACATGGCAAACATGGTAAAATATATGGAAGATGTATGGTAAACTATGGAAAATAGATGGTTAAATATTGACAAATATGGAAAGGCATGGAATATCAACCTGATGGATGATAAATATCATCATGGTTGATATTGGTTAAGGAGGATTAATCTTAGTTTAGTGGTGATTTAATCAGACCCCCTAATATCAAACACCCCCATTGCATGGTCCCAAAAAAAATGTAAATCTTTTAATAAACCACCGTAAAAATGGCTGTGTGTTTCATATTCGGATGATATTTTTTTCGGATCAAACATGACATTTTCCGCATGAATTTTCCATTGCAAAAAATAAATAGTAAAAATCCTGATCCACATAGTAAATGGAAATTTTCATAACAATCATAGTTTACATAGTAAAAAATCAGGATTTTACATAGTAAAAATCCTGTTCCAGATAGACAATCCTGATCCACATAGTAAATCTGGATCATTTTTTTTTTCATGGTCCATCCACAGTACTGCCAACTCCGGATTTTGCTAAACCATGGTTTATGAATTACGGGGGTAATCCTCCAAATATATGGTTTATGGAGGATTACCATGGTTTATACGACTTTTTTATGGTATCCCCCCAATTCAACAAGCGTATATAAACGGGGTTTATTCATCCTAGGGGTTGACATTAGAATCCTGATGGTCTGGGCAAATTGTACAAACAAAATGGGACCTCACACCGAGGCTTCCGGCTGGGGCAGTCCAGAGACGGCCTGGCTGTTGGTGAATCATGATTCAATTTATCGATACATAGACCATTGGATTTAAAAGTATCTCATTGGATTTAAAGAAAACATCTGCGATTTTTCATCATATATAAAAGTCAGTTACCCTCTGCTTATTTAACATAGCCATGGAAAATGGCCCATTTATAGATGATTTTCCCATTAGAACCTCCATTTATAAGGGATTTTCCATGGCTATGTTAAATAACCAGACGGTAATATATATAGATCAATGGCAGTTACTGTGAGTTTGGACTCTGGACTTTCCGGCTCGATGTCCAGCTCGCTTGGAAGGAGCGTCTTCGAGAATCTGCCGCAGGACAGGGGATGAGAAAGAAACGAGATTTATACAATTGGATTTTTATTGGATCTTGGATTTTATTGGATTTTTATTGTTACGTCTTAGTAAAAATTGGGATTTCAGTAACACTTGGATTTTTATGTGTGATTTTTATTGGATCCATTGGATTTACAGTAATCCCATGTAATCCCCATTGGATTTTTAACTAAGAAAGTTGTTTATTTTTTCCAGCAAACATTTTTGGATCAACGGGACAAGAGTGATCACCTCAAGGAGGATGCCTTTGGATTCGATCCCAAGTCGGGTCGCAAGTTCAGGCGGGAGGTGTTCACGGTGTTCACCACAACGAAACCAGCATTTCGAACTGTGATGTTGTGTGCATATGATGCATATGTCGTTGATCACCGAGTTTTTTCTGCATCCCGAAGTCTTTCAACTTTTTTCTCCCGTAACTTTCGAACTGTCGTTGTTTTTGCTTTTGGTTAGAACAAACCACAATGAAAGAACCAAGCGCATCTTCAAAGCTTTGCAGCTTCAACAATTCACTTCACACCGCTGCAGCAATCCTTGCAACTCATGCAGGAAATGGAAGGCAACCGGTCCAAGACTTTGTCTCCAGACATATTGGTATGCCAACAGCATGCTAGATGTTCCCAGAGAAAGTTGAGAGCGTAGCATCAAGAGTGTGTTGAGAATACCAAACGAGACTGTCATTAGCCCCCCTCAACCCCGACGCCCCACCCAGATCCCTATGATAATCACATTGTTTTTCGTGCGCAACGTCTAACTGACGTGCAGACCACTAACCGACGTGCAGAACTTCTGACCGACATGCGCAACTTCTAACTAACGGCTGCAAATTCTAAACTGGAACTTCTGACGTGCACAATGGAAAAAAAATAAGAAACGATCGTCAAAAACGGGCTATTGGCACAGCGAAAAACACTGCGACATGACCAATGCACAAGCGCATCCGCGACGCCTCCTTGCGTGTGCCAACTACTTTCCCCACATCAAATCCAAATTTTTCATCCAAGTGTTCATAGTTTTTCCATGTTCAAAAGCCCTGTTGGTTGCTGATGATCGGGGATTATACTACCCTTCCTGGTTATTGGTTTCAAACATTTTTTATTTTCCATGATATATGGGAATAATAATCCCAACTGACTAATATTTTTCAAGATGGTTAAAACCACCAACCAGCTTCATATATTGGGGAGTGTGATAATTGGATAGTATAATCCCCTATATTAACCAATATTAATGGATATTTTTCTCCCCTAGTTGGATACTATGGGGGAATCACCAGCCGATATCTTGGGGATTCTGATAATCCAATGGATTGTGATTTCCCTCTGGTAAACTAACAGTTTGCTATTGAAAACGGCCCATTGAAATAGTTGATTTACCCATTGAACATGGTGATTTTCCATCGTTTCTTGGGACTGTTTACCAGGCCGGGTATTCCACATACTGGTTGGTTGATCTGGGTCAATTTCATCACGACTGTTCGCCCTGTTCTCCCGAAGCCTGGTTCATCATGGTTTTTTCGTACGGGAAATCATCCCAAATGGCCGAAGAATTCAAGTTGGTGAAATATTATAGTTCACCCAGATAAATGTATTTTTTGTCATTTTTTCACCCAGAATATATTAACTAACCAGTATAACACTGGTATAACACTGGTATAACACTGCTCACACTGGCAGGCTGCTGCTGTTGATCAGCGCCTCGCTGAGTTCCGTGGCCTCCTTTGCGGTGGATCGCGGCTCCGGCTTGCTGCAGGCGTCTGGGGAAATGGGGATTGCCATGGCGATTTACCAACTGGTCATTTAACAGCTATGGCAGCTATGGTTTATTTACCCTCTTGTCCCAAGGCATCTATGGGAAAATTTCCAAATGGCGAAATAACCATGGGATCCATATAGGAAAAACATAGGAAAACCATAGGAAAATGGAGGTTTACCCTCTGGTAAACTAACAGTTTGCTATTGAAAATGGCAATAGAAATAGTGGATTTTCCCATTGAACATGGTGATTTTCCATCGTTTTTTGGGACTGTTTACCAGAGGGTAGTGGGATTTTATGGAGATTTTAGTGATATTCTATGCCAGTTAATTATATTGTTTAGTAATATTCGTGGGATTATTAGTGATATTTTTAATGAGATGGCAGTTGTATGGACAGTATGGAGTTGTTATATCATAGAATTGGATGATGGGAAAATTTTAACCGGAAAGCCCTATATTTGATGGCAAAAACCATGGTTTCCGGTGAAGATTTTCCCGTGAAAACCAATCCATTGATTCTATTTCATCTCAGTTCTATAGGATTTTCCCATAAAACTTCCATTTCTATAGGATTTCTAAAGGATTTCTATAGGATATCTGGCGTTTTTCCAGGAAACGACGCAAGAAACTCTTCAGCTGGTGCAAGACCTCAGCGGCTATGGAACTTCCTCGTGCCTCGGGCTGCCTGATTTTTTTTAAGGGGAACACATCCGAAATCCCATGGTAAACATACAAAAAACGATGGAAAATCACCATTGTTTTATGGGAAAACTCACTATTTCTATGGCCATGTTCAATAGCTATTTTGACAAATTACCAGAGGGTAAATCCCATGGTTAAAAACACCATATAATTTTCCCCAATATAGATGATGATAGTAAGATTTTTGATCATTTTTGGGGATATACCCAATTTTCAGACACACATAGTGATAGATTACTGTTCGTTTCTTGTCTTTTTGATGGATAGGCTTACTATACACATCTCTAAAACATTCTATATTTTCCGTGAGGTGTGAGTTTTTACGCAAACTCAAAAAAAATTGTTTCGCCTGGATAAAACACAAATCCGAAACAAGTTTCAGGGCCAGCATCAGGGGAAAAAAGCAGTTGAAATCCCTGAAAATGGTGAGGTCTCCAGCATCTCCAATGTCTCACCCGGAGTTATGGCATTGGTTCTTCCCACATGACTGTCATGACGACTAGCTAATGTAATTACCATGTGACATCCATAGATAAGCCTGTTTTTTTTGTTAGGTATAAATTATTAATCAATTATATCCCCATTCTATCTCCAGTATAAATCTAAACATTAGATTGCCACACACCCCATCTTCATATATCTCACTTAACTGACGGTTATGAAAGGACACCCCGCCATTATTTGCCCCAGATACATTTATATAATCCACAGATTAGACAGCAATTTTCATGAACATCTCCATTGCTTAAATCGTCATTGCTAAAAACTCTCTCCGTCATTATTTCATCATATATATATATATATGGGTAAATTATAACGACCTCACTGCGACCTCACTGGAAATCATAGTTAATAAGGGGAATCATAAGGAGAATCATCCCCAAATGGCCGAACAATTCAGTTTAGTGAAATATTATAATTTACCCATATATATATATATTCATAGTATCTTAACATCCCCAGTGACGATTGTCCGCCAAGGAAGTTCTTGAACTTCTGGGTGATCTTCATCTGCTTCTTGGCATCGGTGAAATTTTCGCTCTTCACTGGCCATCAAAGATATGCGGAGACGTTGATGGTTGATGGTTGATGGCGGGGTCACAAACCATGGGAACCATAGGAAAACCACAGGAAAATGGAGGTTTACCCTCTGGTAAACGTTTACAAAAAGCTATGGAAAGATCCACCATTCTATAGCTGGGAAAAATCCACAAAATTTCTATGAGCATTTTCCATGGCTATTTGACATAACCAGAGGCTACCAGCAATCTCGGGTCTGAGGCAACACGCCGACCATTTTTTCCCTGTTGGATCATCGTCCATGGATTAAACCACAGATTTTTTTGATAAACAAAACCAGTAAAAAACATGTCAAACCACACGAAAAAGCATAGAAATATGAGTAAAACAGAGTAAAACCACAAGTTCTGTTCGTGAAACCACCATATTTTGATGGTTCAACCACCAGTTTCCAGTGTTAAGCCACCATTTTCCAATGTTAAATCACACTTTTCCCTACTTAAACCATCATTTTCTTCGTTGGTTCCACCGTCTCTCCGTACGTGTCGCTTGGCCAAGGCAACGGTGCCTTCCTGTGGAGCGCCTATGGCCTGGTTCGCTTTTCGCCGGAGGCGGCGGGCAGCGGATTGCCGGAGGTGAAGTGCATCCTCAGTGCCTTGGAAAATTGACAATTTCTGGTGGGTGGTGACTAATGATGTTTAATGATGGTTAATGATGGTTATATAATGGGTAATAATGATAATCAATGATTAATATATATATATATATCCATCCATCCATATATGGTTAATATATGGTTAATATATGGTGATTATATGGGATCATAATGGGATATAGCAATAATAGTGGTTGGTGGTGACTAGCTGATAGTGATAGTGATGGTAATATCATGGTAATATATGGTAATCCATCCATCCATATATTTTCTGGTGGGTGGTGACTGGAACCATGGAATTTTGAATGACTGTCCAGAAACAGGATATCATGGTGTTTTTACACTCTGGTGAACTAACATAGCAATGGGAAATCACCATTTTTAATGGGAAAATCCACTATAAATGGCCATTTTCAATTGCTATGTTAGTTCACCAGAGGGTAATGGGATATTCCATGGGATATAATACTCAATAATGGAATATGCTATCCATCCATCCATCTTTTACCATCTTACCACCATATTACCACCATATTACCATCCTATTGTTGGTTATAATACCCATATATGGAATCTGGTTGGTGGTGACTGGAACCATGGAATTTTATCCCAAACTGACGAGTTGTCCATCATTTTTCAGAGGGGTAGGTCAACCACCAACCAGAATTTTTCAAGGGTTTTTGACGGGAAAATCATGGGAATTTCAAGGGAATTTCCATGGGAAAAACATCGAGTTTTTTTTTTCAGATCTATATGGGATCTAATGATTATTTAATGGGATTTCTAATGATGATGTGAATTTCAGCAGATGGGGAAGTCACCATTTTAAACGGGTTTTCCATAGGGAAAATTAACCATTTTGTTGGGATTTTGATAGGACTTTATGGGGATGGAGGGTTTAATAAGATCTACCCTCTGGTAATGTAACATAACTCTTTAAATGTTTAATGGTCATATCATATATGAATGACCATTTTCCAATGTTAGTTTACCAGAGGTTTTTTGGATCTAATGATGATTTTATGTTTTTTTTTGATCACATGGGATCTAACCATTTTTCATGGGGAATTCACCATTTTGAAGGCCTTTTTTAAATAGGGAAAATGATGGTTGACTGGGGAATTTAGGGGTTTTCATGGGGAGTTATAATGGGATTTCCGTCAAAAAAGTCAATGGCAGTTATAATGGGATCTAAAGGATGACCATGATGAACATTGGGATTTTATAGGACTTCTATGGAATGTCTTATGGGATTTTAATTGGATTTTGATGGAAAAATATAGGGATATGCTGGGATATGAATCTGAAGAAATTAATGAGATTTAACCGTCAGAAGTAATAGTCAATCAACTATTAGCAGGAGTTATTTGAACTACAAGATGATTCAATAGTAACTTCATAGTCATCTAATGGTACTGATAGATTTATAGCAGTTTGTCAGGAGGTTCACAGTTTCTTGATAATTCACGGGAATTAATAGTAACAGTAATTTCAGGATTAATGACCATCATCTGGGGTTTCTATTACCATCAACTATTTTTAATCATTAATCTTACCATTTAAAGTAACATGATTTTTAGAGTTGCTAAATAGTTTTAAGATGGTAACCACTGGGGTTTCTAAATAGTTTTTGCTGGCGAAGATTGAATCAACACTATTGATCTTATAACTTGGTCTCAGCCCAGATCAGCTTCGGTGCGGCAACCGCTGCGATGGTTTCGGCAGGGATTGAGTCGGAAAAAATGGGAGATAATATGGATAGTCATGGTTACTACATGCCACTAGGGATAGGTGTCAAACCATTGAAATATATTTCCAACCGATAGTGGCATATGAACGAAAGAATAAGAACATTCATGAATACCAGTCATTGAAAGTTGGTCTTCAGCAATTATAAGCCGTCTAATTCTTGGTTTGGCTCAATCATCCGGTACCCCTTATCATAAGCAGTCAGAAAATGTGGTGGAATGCGATTAGAAGAAACACTAACTATTGATAGTATCCTCCAATTATTTGATTATGATACATATATCCCCCATGTTAGTTGTTAATCACCAGATACAAGAGAAACATGGAGAGTCATGACATTTCACTAGAGGATATGGTCCATGGCTTCCATGGCTACCCGGCCTGGTAAACGTTTACAGTTTGCGAACTGGAAAATGGCCCAGTCGAAATAGTTGATATACCCAGCTATAAAATGGTGGGATCTTTCCATAGTCTTCTGTATGTTTACCAGTTCGCTATCTGTTGAATAACCAGAGGTTTTTTTTTTCCCCATGACAGCTATCCCGTTTCTCGATTTTCCGTATCCTCAGATGTTCCGCCCTATAGGACTGCTGGTGAAAATTAAAAGTCAGATCCCCTTTTGTTGACCAGACATTAGCAAAAATGACGGTTGGTTGATCCCAATGTTGATCCCAATTTCTGATAAATGTCCATCATCACAATAGGAAATAGGTAATTGTTGGTAACCATCAAGCGACATAGGTAACCATTTTACCTTTGTTATTGTTGGTTGATACCAATTTCTCTTGGTGAATGACAATTTTTAGGGGTTTCCTAAAATATTGGGACCCCAAAAATGGATGGTTTCTTTCATGGACACTCCATGTATGGATGAGAACTGGGGGTACCCCCATGGATTGGAAAGCTCCATATTGAATGGTATTAAGAATGTTCATGTTTTTTTAATTAAATAGGAACATTTATTGTTGACATTTCACGGTTTTGTGAATTAACTATCAATCTTCCCATGACATCTTCTGGGTTTGTCTGAAACTATGGTACCTCTAAATCCATTGTGAATCATCATTTTCCCCATTTAATGGCCATTTTAGAAGGTGAATCACTATTAACCACTATTAACCACTATTAACCACTATTAACCACTATTAACCATTATGAACCACTCAACTATTTCAGTTGTACCTCCATCATTTTCCCCTGTTGATGTTTTCTCGGCTCCCAGGTGGTATCGAGCTGGGGAATTTCCTGAAGCCTCGAGTGCTCGTGGCGAAGTCCTTCGGTCTCATGCTGGTGCTCGGTGCCGCCATGCCGGTGGGGAAGGTGGTCCGCGGTTTGTTTTCGGAGAACGGTGGTTGAGCGGAGAGAACTGGGAAGTTTGCTGGATTCATGTGGATTCCCCCAGCTTTTAAGATGTTTTCACGGAGATTCAATGGGGAGTTGATGGTTTTTTTTGTTTTTGCCTGGTGTGAAGACTTCACATGAGTCACAGTCAGAAAATAGCATTGTTAGTCACTGGTGTGTTGTCACCGAAGTGGTTGGGAATTATGACAAGCCGTTTCTCATGGGGATGGGTCAAGTCATTGGGTGCGTATCGTTCGGTTCGGTTTGGTCCCCCAGTGAAATGCTGCAAAGATCTGGAAATGGATTGTTTCATTCTTATTTTATGGTCTGGTATGGCAGTTTACCCAACTTGGAGATGGTTCATCTTGACCCAAACACATATATCCGTGTCTGATATATATATAATTATATATATACTGGTTGGTGGTATATAATTATATATATGTATACTGGTTGGTGGCTTGGAACATTTTTTTCCATAATATATGGGATAATCCTTCCCATTGACTAATATTTTTCAAGATGGTTAAAGCCACCAATCAGATACACACATGATATACATATTGGGCAGAATACCCATGTTGTCATGTCTCAACGCCCCGAAACGTCATGGTCTTCCTTTCGTCGCCAGGAAGGACCCTTTGTTCACATCGCCTCGTGTATCAGCGCGATGCTTCTGCACCTCAGTGCCAATTGGCCCATGGATGACCGATCTTTTCCTGTGAAACATGGTGATTTTCCAGCAAGCCATGTTGGATTACCAGGTATACATGGGGATTTAGCTATGTGGTGAATATAGCTGATAAAATGGGCATATAGCTGGATGTGGGGGAGAATGATATGGTGATATGGATAGAACTGATAGGGCTTTGCTCAAACATGGAGGCTCTTGTTGGCCAACGTCCCTCAATGGTGATTCAATGATCAAACATAGGGATTTAATCCCTGCAGAATCGCAGAAATTTCCGGAAGTTGTGGCAACAGAACTTGTTGCTGAAACATTTTTTCCATGCTGAAATCCCATGATGTATATACATGATGTACCGTAATATGGTTAGTTAGCCTCTGGTTATTCAACAGTTTGCTATGGGAAATCACTATTCTTAGTAGGCAGATATAGGTAAATCATCAATCAGTGGGCCATGGAATCCATAGTTGTGTAACAAATTTCCAGAGGGTATATATCCAAAGGCTTGTTGGTTTATATATCCCATCAATTCCTATTAATTCCCATTAATCCTCCATGGTTATAGTCATTCACCCTCTATATCATCACCACTACATGACCACTATATACCCGTCTAGGCCATTAATTATTGTCTTCCCAGTACATTCTTCCATTATACCTTCATCACTGTTTATATCCATTGCGTTCCATCGGTATATTTCCATTACACCAGAGACATCCTAGTTTCCATTATATTGGTTGTTATCATATTTCCACTGGAACCATTATATTCACATAAATGTCCATATCATGTGACATGTTATTTCCATTGAGATACTATAGTTATCACCACTACATTTCATGATTGTATTCCCATCATATTCCCACTATACCACCATTATATCACAATCATTATTATTGTATATACCTCTGGTAAACTAACATAACTATGGAAAATCACCATTTTTAATGGGTAAATCAACTATCCATGGCAATTTTCAATAGCAAACTCTTAGTCATTACCAGAGGGTCAACCTCCATTTTCCTATGATTTTCCTAGAAAAATGGGCCATTTCCCATGGCTGTTGCTTCATGGCTCCCCTTCCGTTGCGGCCCGTTGCGGAACGTCCCAGGGAATCGGAACGGTGCTTTGCATCCGTGAGCCTGGACCGGCAGGCGCTTCTTCCTCACCGGGCGAAAATGAGATGGGAGAAAAGCAGAATATCGTAGCATTCTATACCAATTATAGTACTATATAATATAGTACCTATGGTTATTACCAGAAAAACCAGAATAGTACTATGAAAAACCAGAATATACCAATAACCATGGTTTATGGTACTTATAACTATAGTATTCATGGGGTTTATAAACCAACATATGATGTTCATGGGATATGATAATATGATAATGGTAATATCATGAAAAAATGATGGTAATATGATGATAATATGATGATAACATGGAATATGATAGTAATATGGTGGTAATATGACATTATATACCAATATAGGTACTTTTATACCCATATAGTAGCATTATAGTAACATTATATAGCCATATAGTAACATTATATACCAGAATATGCTACAATATCATATAGGTTTTTCGTTCTTCTAATATGGTACTATATTATGGTACAAACCATAATAGCATTTAGAATAGTAGCAACAAATAGTAGCACTATATTAGGAACAGTACCACATTATATTGCCATGATATCACAAGCTTTATTTTGTGGATGGAATAAATAAAGTGTACCAGTTGAAAACGGTGGTAAACATCCCGTTATTTTGTTTGGGTTTCAACCATCCGAAATTGGTGGTGCAGGATTTCATCGACATTATCATCCCTTTTTTTTAAAGGAATAATTGGATAACTCTTAGGACGGAATTTGTGAATGGGATTCCCTCTGGTCGGACGTGCATATCGCTAAATCATCTAAATCATCTATGGCTGGGCCTATGGGCGTAAGATAAAAAATCCCATGATATTTAGATGATCTTCCCTTTTCAACTGCTTGGTCGAATCCCCATTATGATTACAGGGCTACTATGATGTTGAAAATCTTGGGGATTACCCTCCGGTGACTTAACGGTTCGCAAACTGTTAGTGTACTGGAGGGTATGTCACACGATTCACCACATTCTCCATATATATATATATATTATACATGTAATATCAATAGTTCATTGAATTTTCCAGTGCTATACGCTCCAAATATTCCGTTGAACCATTTTCTTCACTTAATTTTTGATACAGCAAACATCATTTCCCATAGATTCGTCCATAGTTATCGTTTTCCCCATTGGAAATCACCCCGGCTGGTTATACAGTCCCATTACGTTCCCATGGTTGTTGGTATCCCAGATAAAGTTGGTTGTGTATATATATATAATAGATAGATATCCCATGACATTCCAATATACTCCTAGTTATACGTTGGTTTATACCCCATCTATAGTTACACTCCCCATTCCAATGATATTATATCCCCATTGATAATATATCCCATTGTTATTATTATCATTACAATGATATATCTCCATAATATATAGTTCTCCCCATAGTTTTTTCCCATTTCCCGTGATATTCCAATATGCTTATACCACCATTTTTTCATGATATTACCATCATATTACCACCATATTACTATCATATCCCATATTATCATCATATTACCATCATATTACCACCATATTACCATCCTATTGTTGGTTATAATACCGATATATTGTCTGGTTGGTATATATTGGGGATTGTGAGATTTGGGTAGTATAATCCCCTATATTAACCAATATTCATGGGGATAGTCCAAATCCCCTAGTTGGATACTATGGTTATAATACCCATATATTAGGAACATCATATTATCATATTATCACCATATTACCATCATTTTACCACCATATTATCATGATACTACCATTATCATATTATCATATCCCATGAACATCATATGGTTTGTTATACCCACATATTGTACCATTTCCGTGCTCCCAGGAGGTGCTCCTTGCGGCTGTGGCTGTGGGTGTCGGCGCCACCTTTTCAGCCCCCGTGGGGGGCGTCTTGTGCCACGGCAGCCGCGGCGGAGGAGCGATTCTGCCGTGGAAATGGTGGAAAAACCCGGGAAACATGTGGAAAAACATGGGATCATTGAGGAAAAACAGCTGCAGAAATAGTAAAATTAGTAAAAGAAAATGCTGGAACTTCAGTTTTTTCGCAACATTTCCGAAGAACTCTCCCGATGTGTGGCGCATTCCCGGCTTTCCCGAAGTCGCGGCCTTTTTCGTTGGGATTTTTGGCAGTGGTCCCTGCAGGACACATGAAAATTGGGATATGGGGGATGGGAAAAACAAGCACCAGTAAATCATTCTTATGATTACTACTATTATTATTAAAATTATTATTATTATTGTTATTATTATTCTTTATTATTATTATTATTATATATATATGATCATTATATTTATTGTTGTTATTAACCATTCTTGATTATGATTAGCCATTGTTAGTCATTACAAGGCCTCATTAGCCATTCTTGACCACTCTTAGAAGGATGAAATGATCAATAATCCAACTAACTACTAGTCTTAAGCATTAATGGACCTGACCGTGCGGTACTCAAACGTGGCAATTGAACATCCATCATTTCGTCTGGAGATTCCATGGATTTCCCAGCCAGATTTGATTTTACGAAGGCTAACCATATGAAAACCATATGGTATATATATATACATATGGATATATATATATATATGGATCATGAATATAAATGTATGAAACTGGATATCACAGTTCCTGAGGTTTGCTCTAGAGCTGATGATGCCACGGCTCTACGACACCTCCTCCTACTCTGCGTGTTTCTTCGCATCGACCTTCGGAACCTTTGAGCCTTGGCGGTTTTTTTTGGTGTCTGGATGAGGTATCCAAAATTTGGAGCACCATAGGAATGAGATTTTTAACATCAGTAATTGTATGTATTCCAATGATCCATATATTATATTATCCACATATATATATATATATATATATATATCCATTCTTTTATTCCAGTTATGTTAATATCATCCATTCTATGCCCATTCTATTCCAAGTTTTCCAGCCTTTACACATTGGTTCCTCTTCAAAGCCCTCTTTTGATTGATGATTATATGGGATTAATAAATTACCATCTGGTTATTTAACATAGCCATGGGAAATGGCCCATTTATAGATGGTTTACCTATTAAAAATGGTGATTTTCTATGGCTATGACCTTTCGGGTTTTGAACAGTGCAATATTGTTGGTTTATACCCCCATTACCCTATTACATCCCATTAAATCCCATTAAATCCCATTAAGCATCCCTATGAAATCCTAATTTCATCTCATTGGATTGGTTTATGGGAACATTTGAACCGGAACCCCGATGATCTTCATGGTAAAAACCATGGTTTCCAGTTTCGTTTTTCCCTTGAACCAATCCAATGATTCTATTTCATCTCAGTTCTATAGGATTTTCCCATAAAACTTCCATTTCTATAGGATTTCTATAGGATTTTCCTATAAAATCACAATTTCTATAGGATTTCTATAGGGTTTTCCTATCAAATCACAATTTTATAGGATTTCTATAGGATTTTCCTATAAAATCACCATTTCTATAGGATTTCTATAGGATTTCCCAGCGACTCGTTGAGGTCTTCATGTGTTTGAACATGTTCTTCTCCGGCAGTGGCCAGCTGAAGCCACTCTTCAACTCGGACATCACCGCAGAACATTCGCCCACTTTGGGGGCTGAGTTGCTGGGATTTCACGTATGGAAAAGCCATGGGAAATCCGATGGAAATGGGGATTTCATAGGGATGTTTAATGGGATTTAATTGGATTTAGTGGGATTTAATGGGATTTCATGGGATTTAGTGGGATGTTTCATAGGGTTTGATGGGGAGAGATACACTGCGGTAGCCACGTGGTTTATAGCTGGGAAAATGGAGGCCATCATCGACACATTGCCAAACAGGAGGGTTTGATGGGGGTATACCATGTGTTGCTTATTTCCAGCGCTATTTCATGGGTGATATCATCATATTACCATCCTCTTACCATCCTATTGTTGGTTATAATACCCATATCATATACTGCTTGGTGGTTTCAAACATTTTTATTTTATTTTCCATTTCATATATGGGATGTCATCCTTCCCATTGACGAAGTCAATCATTTTTCAGAGGGGTAGGTCAAACACCAACCAGTATATGTAGTAGTGACAAACCAAGAATATGGGGATATGATGGGGATATATAGGAGAGAGTGAAGAGATCGGGGGAGGATGAGACCAAACCTGGTGGATTGATAGAGGTCACTGAGTCTTAGGGGGATTTTTTCAGATGTTGGGGTACCATTTTGCTAGCAGATTCGTCACTATTCAATGATCATTGGGGTTGATTACCTGGCAAGGTACCCCCATTTTTAATGATTTCATTTGCTAGTAAAAATGGTGCCCCCAAACCATCAACAGCCCACGGGCTTATAAATCCAGGGTTGACATTACAGGAGCTACTTGGGGGATAAATTTTAGTATCAGAAATTGGTAAATTACACACAACGAAATTGGTAACTTGTCTGAAAGTGTAGGGGAACAACCCCATTCCATGGATCATTTTCCCTCATTAAATTGGTGCTTTTTGGGAGTATAGCCCGTTTTCAGGCACACCATTTTGGGGTGGACTCAAATTGAGGTCCCCGTGAACTGTGACACACATCTGGGCGCCAAGATATTCGGTGTGTCATGCAAATTATCCGTAATTTTGCTATATCTCACTATGTTATGTCGTACTACTACACCAAACAATGTTATACTCATATTATTGATATGACCAATCAATTATGTGCCATTTTTCTTTGGTAAAACCCAATAAATACACTACAGGGTGAGGTCCATAAGGTTTACAGAACTGGGCATCACCTTGATGAAGTTTTGAAAAAGGGGGCGACTCTGACTCAGCGAGACATTACAATATGTTACAATCTGATATCCCATTATATAGTGTTATCATCTGGTCATTTAACATAGCCATGGAAAGATCCACCCATTTTTAAGTTCGGTAAACCATCTATTTCTATGGGCCATCTATACCATGGCTATGTTAAATAACCAGAGGGTATCTTATATATAGAGGATGATTATAGGATGATATTATAGATACAATAGATATCCCATCTATATGTTTTATCATAGATCTATAATCTAGTGGGATAACTTATATAGCATTTCTTATGCATCTTATATATATATAATATAGTCATGAACTTAGTCATGTCCGCATTTGTTATACCCTCTGGTAAACGTTTACATAACTATGGAAAGATCCACCATGCTATCAATGGGTAAATCCACTATTTCTACTGGGTCAGGGCTTCAAGTTCGCAAACGGCTAGTCATTACCAGAGGGTATTCCCTCCATTTTCCTATGGTTTTCCTCTGGTTTTCCTATGGTTTTACCAGGCCGGGTATTCCCTCCGACTTAAGGATCCTGTTCATCTTCCTGAGTTTGATCACTGGAGCACTCAGTGGAGCATTGGCCAGCACCTTTGTGCTATGCCACAGGTGCGGGAGAGTTCGCCGGCAACTGCGGGGATGGTCATCGAAAATGGGGAAGTGATCAAGTGATCATTGGACTTTAATGGGGAAGTAACTGATCATTGGACTTTTTTTTTTGGGGGAAGTAACTGATCATTGGACCTTTATTTTTCTGCGTAAGGCATCCTTTGGATGGAAAAATGCTCTCATCACTTTCCAGATATGATTAGACAATGGTCAATCAAGTCAGGGATCCTGCAGGATTTGTTGCCATGTTGGTTTGCAATTCAAGACTCAGAAGAGTATATCCCAACAGCTTAAGGCTTAGAGGTCTTTTTGCTGAAGTACGTTCACACAGCTGAGCTAAAGATTGATCATGGATCCATTTGCTAAGGCCCTGAGTAGTTTAGGTTCCCCTTTAACTACACCTGGTCAGCTCTTTCCTTACTCATGGCCTTAAAAGACTAAGAGGAGTTGTTATCCCGTTTAACATCAGAGGGGTGGTCAAAGTACAAGGTGAGGCCCCCCTGTTACCCTCTGGTAAGCATACAAAAAACGATGGAAAATCGCCATTTTCAATGGGTAAATCAACTATTTCTATGGTCATTTTCAATAGCTAACTGTTAGTTTACCAGAGGGTAAACCTCCCATTTTCCGATGGTTTTCCTATGGTTTTCCTATGGATCCCATGGTTATTTTCCTATGGTTATTTTCCAACCCCCATCGATATCATACTATAGCCAGAATCTCCACATAAACCCAAACATTCACCAAGTCGTGTGCGGAAAAACTTGGCTAACGTTTCGTGGCCGCACCTTAGCTATTCATATATCCATCTCTCTATCTCTCTATCTCTCTATC
>Ga0126342_10001595_pt1 | contig 32539 bp, 10 predicted proteins | sample Cyp1metagenome_FD_92528 | JGI IMG/M metagenome (GOLD analysis project Ga0126342, IMG submission 92528) | Coral microbial communities from Lord Howe Island, Old Settlement Bay, Australia - Cyphastrea 1 metagenome | ecosystem: Host-associated > Invertebrates > Cnidaria > Coral ...
AATTTAAATTATAATTTTAAACATTAACATATTATACATATATATAAAATTTATATATAATATTTATATAATATAATTATTAATTTTAAACACAAAAAAAAAAATAAATATTAAATTATATATATATATATTAAAATATATAAATAAATCTAGGAAATAATTTAAAATATATCAAAATATATATCTATATATAATTTTTAAATCAATATTTTTTTTATTATATAATAATAAATATATAATATATATTTTTAAAATTAAATATCATTATACAATAATATATTTATTTTTCAATTGGCCAAGTATATATCTGGAGCTAGCATTGGCCAGCACAGAAATGGAGCTGCGGTTGCGGTCTTCGGCCACGCATTGACAATGTCGTGGATGTGAAATGTCTTTCGGAGACCACCACAATAGCAACGCATGCAGCCCGGACATTGCATTTGCGAAAGTTCCTGCCCTTTCCGTTGCAGTTCCGCGCAGTGTGATGTTCTTCATTGTGCCGGTTGCGCTGCCTTGCTGGCATCCAGAACCTGGTGTGATTTGGAGTTCTGCTTCACTCCTCGTGCGCGCGAGTGGAAAATATGTGTTGCGTTTCTTCACTCTTCACTGTGTCACATGCGTGTTGTCGTTTTTCCTTCCACATTATCATCCGATCCCCTTCCCTGCACTGTTTGGGATCTCTTGACGGTGTAATATTGTTTTAAATATGTTAAAGGTATTATCTTCAAAATTGCTTACGCAGTGCCTATCCGGCGCGATAACCTATGTGCAACTGCATTTATAGGAAGGGTCTACCCAACGCCAAAGCGAGACTCCGGTAACTGGGCGATAGCCTACGCGGCGGATGGTGCTCTCAAAAAAAATGTTGCTCAAAAAATCAATACAGTATTCATTATAAATTCACATAGGAAATGATTTTTTGGATTATCTACAGTATTCATATTATATTCTTTATCTTGGGTTACTAACATGATGTCTGGAATTATATTGGTTCGCAGAGAGACGGGCAGAAATTGTAAGAGAAGCAAGATAATGCGCACCCCTTCATCATGTTCTATTATGAATCATGATTTTAAACATTCATTTTTTGACTGTCCCTTCTCAATTATTGTTCAAGAGGTTTGAGAATTTCCGATGGTTTGTCCATCGAAAATGTGTTCAACACCTTCAGGTTTCAATTTCAACAACAAAATCCCAATTTCAATAAATACCGTATCTGAGTGTCCTGAAGTTGTTGCTGGCTTTCGGCACGCAAGCCTTACGCTTAGATCAAAACCTCAGCGTTAAGACCCTCAGATTTTAGAGAGGCAGCGGTCAAAAGCCATAAAGACATCACGCCATGGTGTCGTTGAGATGCCTCAGCAATTTGGGATGGTCAGATTGCTGGGGGATTCGCGGCCTGAACCCCGACAAATTGCCATAGGAAAATGATAAACACTATGCTTAGGGATAGGACTTCGGGTTACCAATTTTTAGACAAACACATTTGTTTGGCGCACATTGAATTGAGGTGCCATGATCAAAGGACAACCTCTTGCAATACCAAACTTCAAGCAAGAGATCCCAGCACTTGTCCGATGATTTTAACATATGGGTTATAACGGTTAAATGTCGTCTTTCCACTTCGATATTGGCATTGGCAAAGCCAGGACACCTTCCCCACCTTCATTTCCTGAAGACCCAGGGGACCGCAGATGACGTTCTTCGTTTTGAATAAACCTTCCATGCATGGAAGTTCGTTTCTGGGATATCCAAAAAAGTCACTTAAAAATTTCCATCTTTGATGCCTAGATTCTTAGATGGCCTAGATGAACACGTATTTACCTCTTTGAACTCAATCACCCTATATCAATCAATCCAGAAATAAACATGTCTTTAATATATTTGTATTTTTCCGAATATTTTACCCTTTTTTAACAATATGTTCCCATATTCAACCAACATTTTTCCAATTATTAGTGTCCAATATTTTTCCGCATGAAAACTCCCACCAAATGTCCATCCACCATCCACACCACGTCCACGATCCACGATCCACGGCACGTTGTAGCGTGCCACCGTCCGCACGTGGTCGTGGCGCCGGAAGCGAGGAGGAGGGGACAGAGGGGGTGGACCCCAGACGCATGGCGGAATACCTTGGTGGCAGGGGACTGTCCATATCTGGTTGGTGGTATACCAACCCCTCTGAAAAATGATGGAGTTCGTCAGTTGGGATTATTATTCCCAAGATATGGAACAATAAAACATGTTCCAAACCACCAACCAGTAATCTATCACTGGTACTTGTTCATGATCTCTTGTACTTGTTCATGAGCTCTTGTACTTGTCCAAAATGTCTACAAAATCATAATGATTAAATCCAGATCCAGGAATAAATCATGATGGTTCCTATAAGAAACATTTGAACGGTGTACACAATTTTCTGATCAACTATATTTATATAACCATTGGCATGGTGTATATCTATGGTCTATAATATGGCTAAGTGAAAAGGAAAATCCAACTATCTGGAATGATCTGCATCTATCTATAATGACGGGATAATGCATGAATCGTTAATATTTAACCTTAGTCACAAAATTAGATGGATTGTGATTATGAACATATAATCGCGTTACAGAAAGTTAGTTTCATGTATTTTCATGGTATTTTTCATCTTCTCATGGGATCAATATGGATTGAACAATGACATTTCACCATGATATAGATATGGATTAGATGTGATTATATTATATTGGACTAAGTATGGGATATTATGATATTATTAATATTGGATTAAAACTGGGATATGATTAATCAAAAAGATCAACAGCAGCCCCAAAAAAAGAAAGGAAACCGTTGAACCGAAATGTCCTGGACACACTTTTCAGGAGTTGATATGCCATATATCCATACAAACATCGGATTAATGGATTTTAACATATCATAACCAAAAATTGGATGATGAACCTACAACAATTTTGTGGATCTTTTATTGTGATAGAAGGGTATCGGTATGATCATCAACAAGAGGAAAGAATCACCATCAACAATTGTGGATTCAAACAAGATAATTTAACCATTCAGAATTACATTTCACCACCAACCATAAACTTTAACATTGGAGAGTATGAACAGTTGCAGGGAAACCATCCCCAACAAATAACAAGGCCAACATTTCCTAATTCCAACTTCTTTGTGGTCTAAGTTCGCCAGTGAGAACTGGAATCATTTGTGCCAGCGCTGAACTCTGATGACACGAAACCACTTCGAGAAGTGGTTTCGATACCTCTGCACAAATTATCACCCTCAAAGATAATTCCATACAGATCTATGAACAACTTGGGCAGGATGATTCCGAATAACCCCCAAGAAACAAAATGATTTGGACGTTTGCCCAATAGTTGCCATTTGGTAATTTAACAGTTTGCTGTGGAAAACTGCCCATTTAGTTCGATGTTTTGCCTAAAATTTCCATGGTCGCTTTCCGCGGCAAACTGTTAATTTGTCAGAGGGGAACCCCCCAATTGCCCATCATTTTCTGAACTACAAAGCCATATTTTGGGTGGTTCATCCATATCAATCCCCCATGTATTGATTTGGCTATGGATCAATACCTATACATACCATTTTTAGGGGGATGAACATCCATTTACCAGCTATTTTTATGTTCACCAGGGGTACAAGGTTTTGACACACTGCCATTTACACACAATTATATACTGTGCTAGTGGTACTGGGCCGTACAACTCCAGCAGCCAACGTTTGTTCCGGTTCCGTCCAAGTGCCCACAACGAATCCCTCTTCGTCTCCAGCCAGATGCCCCGTGCCGTATTTCCTGAGAAGCGCTGGGAGATGGTGCAGGACTGGTGAGTTGAAGATGATCCAAAAAAAACATGGGAGAACATAACCCCTACAGTGTTGGGTCCCATGGGTCCTCTATACCTATGGAGTCCTATGGATCCTACGGCGCTATGGTTATCATGGGAGATATCCACAAAAATAACTGGAACTGCACTTGCAAGGATGGAACAGCCCTGTGGTGCACCAAGCATCGGATGGCTGCGGCACAAAAGTTCTCCGGTGGACTCCTTCCAAAGCTCCTGGGGACCAAAGAAATTGGACTCCTTGGGATCTGCAAGTTGGTTTATAAGTCCAATAACTATGGTTTATAGGTGATATATCTATAGTTAATGGGATTATAACCCATGTATAACTGGGGGGCACTACCTTGTGCAATTTGACATGTTTGTTGGGATAGAATAGGATATAAGATGATATAAGGTGTATAATGGATTTAATTATAGGAACATATTGGGATATATATTTCGGGATTTCGTTATCTTGATATCATGGGGTAATAATGGGTAATACATGGCCAATGCATGATTTACATTGATTTACCATATATAAACATGGGGATTTGACACTGGCTTAAAATGTGATATAATGTGAAGCTAACGGCATATATTATACAACTATAACCAACAATATTACAGTAGCTTACAAATTGCCTTTGCGGGTCCATGTGTTACTGAGTTATAACCAATTCTTCTTTAAAAATCACTACCAATCTTATACACCCTGCAAGCAACACCTTTTGAAAAATGGTTAGTGGATTAGTGTACCCCCAATGACAGAAACAGATTAAAGTATCCATCCAAGTTTTCTCCAATAAAGATTACAATACAACAAAATCCCATGGTGTATCAACATGTTCATGAAAATTGCAAGGTATCTCCCATGTCTGGAAAGCAAAGTGGTGTTTCCAAATTTCCAAAGCACTGATAGTCAATCCATTGCAAGGCTCAAACAGGAGTTGATCCCGGGCAACTGGTACTCCAATTACGGGCATAACATGGCAAGCATCTGAAAAGGTCCAGCTAGTAGGATGTCCCCTAAAATGTTACTTAACATTACTTAACATAATTTTTAACATTAACATACATTTTATGCTACTTTTTGAAATCCATGGAATCCCATGGATTTATAAAGTCCCCAAAAATGGGCACAATTTTTTACCCGCACCAAATCCTGAGCGGAGCCAAGCATCGAGACCACTTCCTGCCACGTGTTGATGTCCCCAGGCATGGACGAGCTCAAACCTGAGGAATCTTCCACAGATCTTCCCAGCGAAACTGAACGAAATGGCGCTTTTATAATGGGAAAATCATGAATAAATAAAGGATATTAAAGGTATAGATGATCCTTCCCAGCTAGAAACCTCCATATTTCTAGGGGATGTTGTCACGTTTGATTAGAGGGTAAATCCTTATCAATGAATAATGGATTGATGACCATGGTTAACGTGAGAAAAGGGATGCTGAAATGGCACACCCAATTTTGAGACACCCGAAAATGTGGTGAAACAGTGAAACATTTCCGATTTAAGAAGGGCGAGGATGCACCCTGTATTCTGGTTGAGGTCTTGTTTCAATGTCCCTCTTCGTATTGAAATTGATACATGCCGTATAAAAATGCACCAAGTAACAACAAATTCGATCTTCTGCACTCAGTAAAATGAACTCTGTAACTTCATCAAAGGCTTTCTGGAGTCCATGGGGGCTTCCATAGTCATGAGGGTACCTCAAAATGGATGGTTTACTTCATGGAAAATCCCAACTATTGGCATGGATGATGACTAGGGGTACCCCCATGACTTAGGAAACCTCCATTTATGAAACTCAAGACAGGGGCTCCAAGGACCTTGGCGGAATTTGATCTTCATTTCACTCTGATGGTGAAAAACCCCAAAGATAGCAAGTCAACTAGGCGCAGCTTCTCAAAATTGGGGGTGCAAAGAACACATAGTTCTGAATAAAAGAAAGTAGTTCCTAGTATGTTTGCTCATAGCCTCCCATTGTCGGTTGGCAAACATACAGTTCTTGGTTGGCGAAACCTCCTTTCAAGCCAATATCTGGGCTAGCGGCTACCTTTTTACCCCAGCTTTATTTGTTCTCATACCGATATTCTGGGTATTGGCTACAAATAATTGTATCTGTATGATACATTGTTTTTGCCGTTCTAAATATCTTTGAAATCGACCCTGGAGTGCATATCTTACTGATAAGTGTTGCAGAAATGGGTCATATATCTAGTTCGATGGAATGCCACCATGATGGCACAGTATATCCGAAATATCAGAAGTAAGAACCACCAACCAAGATGACTTGGTGAATATAACCCATCATCCCTGCGTTTGCTGATACCATCACCCTTAATCCCTATTCAAGCTGATTGATATTCCCATCAGATTTGCTGAGCAAGAGCTGGACATCCAATCACATCCCTTTATTCCCCCAAAAGACACCTGCATCTGAGGGCCCCCAAAAACGGGGAAATCCTGGCTACTGAGGGCCAGAATAGGGGGATTGTTTCACATTGGGGAAGGGCTTCCTATCCTACTTTTTTAGATGCGAACTATTCATATGAGCCATGGTCATCCCATCCATAATAAGGATCCTTATAATGGTTATTAACCATGAGTCATGAGTATTGACCATAGCTCATATGCTTCCATGTGAGCCATTCCACATACCCGCTTTTCCTATCTCATGAAATACTCATTGGTTGATACCCCCAAAATTCATCCATATTCCCGGTATGGGTTTTGTATACCTCCCTTTAAAACAACAAAACGCACGCAATCAACAGACGTATTTTTCATGGTTCCAGATAAACTCTGGTGCTTTGTCGTCAGCCCATCCCAGAGGAATTTCGACCGAGATTCTCTTCGTTGGGATCTGTACCGTTGCTGCTGGGCACATCGAAATACTCAACGCTGGAAATCACCTTCGGCGCTGGAAATACCGTCAGATGGACCAAAGTTGGTGAGATTTCGGGGGACACAATTTGCTATATGTGTTTATAGTCTATCGAATCTATAAATAATATATATATATACACAGTATATAACTATATATATATTGTATATGGTTTGGGGGTTTATATAATGGAGAGGGACATGTTCCATAAGCAATATGGATATGACATATATATATATATGTATCATAAGCTCTGAGAAACAGGAGTTTACACAACCAACAAACATGTCACCCATCTATGCTGTTTTCTGACCTTGGAAATTGGAAGCTATCTTTTCAGCAATCTCGGACGTCAACAAATTTGGGACGGTCCCATCGCTTCCCCCATGTTTGTACAAACATGATGTACGTATGGCATTTTGGGTGGTACAGTATCGCTCAAAGGTATGTGCACACTACACAGGTATGACATAACCTTCACGGGGGTATCGCTGTTTGGGAAGGTACCATGGCTTACCTCATGTTTGTACAATTTCTGAAAGCCAATGTCCGTCCCGTACATGTATCCTGCCCGAGCGACGTGTTCACACTGCTCTGGCGGGGTTCCTGCGAGCTGGGAACTGATGGGTCAACATTATGAGCCTGAAAAACTCGATGGTGAATACATGTTCATACCACAACATTACCAACTTTTGCTTCCTAAATCTTGACGCATGCCAATGTGGTTTGGGTATGACCAAAACAGTTTTCTTGACTATGGGCCCATAAAATCCAATGGTTTCTGATCTATCGGCATTTTCCCTATGGAAATGGCCATACCATAGAGAACACCATACGGTAACATGGGTATTGTGGGTATCCCCCAGAGATACAGTCGGTCCAGGGCTGCACTGAGGGATGTCATACTCCAGATTTGCAAAGTAGGAACCTGTCACCAGGCTCGGATGCAACAACATCCACAACGGTGGAAACAACCAAACAAAACTGAACAAACAAATAACCGTTCAGCTTCATTCAACATCTAGAACCAAACATCATGATTAATTGCAAAACAACCTCAGTTCAAACCATTAAACTATTTCTATGTTCAATCAATCTTTTTTTAGTGTTGATGTTTTTTCAGTAAAAAATATTGGATTTCAAAGGATTTCCCAGCTCACACCTGGCTTTTCACATCAACCAACCATCAACCAACCATCAACCAACCAGCATCAAATGGGGAGTCATCAGATCAACAAAGTCTTCTTGATGGTCATGCTTGGTCGTATTCCCATGATTCCCATAGGCCATAATCAGGATGAGGGCTATCCAAAAGAAAAAAATGTGGTAAATCGGAAAACTCGTAGCTCTTTGGTTCCCAATGGACAATCAGAAAAGACACCCATAGTTTCGAACCGCTCCCTTCTAACCACCAAATATCATTAATCATATTCACATTATATCATATCCCATAAAATCACCAAATAGAAATTCTCAGAAGGCTTCTATATCAATTTCAAATTATATCCAATCATTATATACCAATTTCATCCAATTTCCCATCCTTTTCATCCTTTCCATTCCGGACAGGAACTGTTCGACAGATAGCCCCCGGTGGCATCGCAACAGCTCGGCTGCATGGTGCCCTTGGCAGTCAGGACCTCTGGCGCATCAGGCTCGTAACCAGGCAAGGTCTTACCCATGGGGATTTGCCCAAAAATTCGACATTTACTTAGGAAAAAACACCCAAACATGGGCAGTTCACATGGAACAATGGTGATTTCATGGAACTTCAGGAATCACTGATGGTTTTCTTGGGCTTTTAAACGAGTAGATATGAGGATATTTATGTTTTTTTTTCCATTTTTCCATTGGTTTTTTACGCTGCCACCATAACCATCCCCGGCCCAACCCAGCGGCTCGAAGGTGAACTTCGCCTCTATCTGATCCACCGGGGCATCGGGGCCCGGGAGCTCCTCCGTCAGAAAGATGCCGTGCTCACAGCAGCGGTAGCCACCTGACATCGGCATGGGAGATTCGTAGCTCCAAACAGCGTTTTCCATGGAAAAATAGGGAATATGATGGAATATGTACATTAAATATTATCAAATTATATTCATATATTATCCATGACTCATTAGTTCCCTCCTAACCACTGGAGAGTTTGTTGACCGTTTTCAGTTGCGTTTTGTGGATGGTGGGGTGGACGTGGGAGGTCACTTACATTCATTTACCATGTTTGAAAAAAGGAGGTCATTCACCATTTTTATCTCCTGTATCACTCGTTGCCGTCTTTTGTCAAAAAAGCACAGCAGGGCTGAAATTTCTACGGCTTTGTCAGGTTGCCATTCAGCTGTCGATTGGCTTGGATTGCTGAAGGGGTTCCAACAGAAGTAACAAATAATCCTATACGATAAGATCATATAAAACAAATTGCCCATATATATAATATAATATAATATAATATAATATTATAATATAATATAATATAATATAATATATATATGTATAATTTCAATATAATATATAAAAATATAATATAATATAATATATAGTAATAATAATAATAAAAATAATAACAATAATAATATTATAATATATACATAATATGTTTATACATATATATATAAATGCCCATATAATGCCCCATAGGTATTCCTATAGCAAATTCCCCAAAAGGGTGACTAACCAGTGGGAAAATCAAGAAATCTTCAGAACATCCAGGCTTTTTCTCAACGCTCAGGAACCTTGATACGTAGCAAGGCTGCAGGCAGTGTTCTTCTCCTGAATCAACTGCTCCTGAGGTCACAGCGCTAGGGATACATAGGGACTTACAAAGCTGGTGGATTTTAAACAGCAAGAAACAAGTCAAATGAATGATGGATAAATGATGGATGAATGATGAGTGAATGATGAATGAATGCTGAATGAATGATGGATAGGGAGGGCTTCTCAGCAAGACTAGCTGGTGCCACCAGACAAATTGCTGTGTGACTGGGGGCCATGGGGGGATGTCATCCATTGCAATCCAGCACCATCTTGGGTGGTTGGAACCCTAGAAATCATGGGTATAAACCACCTATCAACTGGTGCAGGATTTCGCAACCATCCACAGTAGTATACATTAATGTTGTGGTTGACCGTAGTAAGAAATTACCCAATCTTCCGACAATTCCAAAACAACCATCGCCCCAATTGACCCCTGCATGGTGTCGGGGGTTGGAAGATGAGTATCCACTAAACATGGGCTCTTTGAAAAGGGTCAACCGGTCAACCAGTCAATTAATTTGGAAGCTTCCCACAGGAAGCTTCACCCCCCAGTTATGTTTGTTGGTTTATAACCCCATCCAAATATCATTATGTGCGTATCATACGTATGATTCTTGTTATAGTCAGAAAAACGCACCAACTGAGCGATTCCGAACTGGGGCCTATGGCTATGGGCCCCATCCCGATCCGAATGGAGGTAGCATTCATCCAGTCGTCGACTCGTGGACCGCTGCCAAGGCGCTGAGCATTGGAAGGCGATGGGCTTCATGCCATCGATGGTGCTATTCGTCACATTAATCCTGGTGCGGTCCCCAAGGCCCGCTTTTCGGAATGTCTCTACCGGGTCAACGGTCGCAACTTCTTCATGAATATGACGCAAAAAAGAAAAAGCGACACATGGAATAGACTCAGTTGGAGAACTTACTGAACATTTACAAAATATCTATTTTGGCTGATAATTACTGAAAATTCATGAAAATTCCATCAAAATGGCAACATCTTCGGTTGAGAACATCATTTTCCCTATGAAAAATTGCGATATATTGCGATAAATCCCAGCTGTCATTTTATCTCCCCATTTGTTTATCTCCCCATTTGTTCGTTTGTGGGGCAAAAAAAAGAAACGAACCCGTTTCATACATTGTGATCACTGAGGTTTTAAGCATTGTGATAACCATGACTTACGGAAGACTTACGGACTCGCGGCAAGCTCCTACCCTTCTCAATTGCTAGATACGTTGACAGCACACCTATCCCAGCAAGTTCTGTACACACAGAGTCACAATAGCAAGGCAACTAAGATCGACTACAATTGCGCAAAAGCATCAACTATGCCAGGAATCAAAGCATGACATCTGCGCAAATTGCCAACTTCATTCCACTCTTTATGTTGTCTATACTGCATGAATAAAGGACTTTTAGCTGGGCCCATCACTTGGATGGCACGTCCAAAATGGTCGCAGTCTTGTTTTTGTCTTTGAAGAGTTAAAACGATGCCTTGTGATTTGAAACCTTGGCAACAGAAACGTAAGATGATTTACCATGATTTACCTGTAATTTCGCTCTTGAAGCAGTGTTTTTTTCCTATTTGTGAGGTTACAGTATAACAAATGATGCAAACAGTTTAAAACCATGCCCATGCATTTTGAAAACACATATTTGAAAATAGGGTATCCCTTACTAAATCCACTCGTTTGTTCTCACTATCCCTATCAAAATAACTGTAGCTGCTGTAACTCCCCCATTTTAAGACACAGCCACTTACATATAACTTGGCACCAAGTGTCTTGCGACGACTGGTGCAAGGACATTCCCACAGCTTTTGACCTCACAGGAGCTCACTCTGGCTGTAAATATGCAGCCTTTCATGCATCTTTGATAGAGAACTTTCCTTCCCTCAATGGAGAATGATTGGGTATTTTACTTCCAGATTGGATTGCCAATACCAGGCCTGGGTCATCTCATGTTCGACCGTCAAATGCCAACTCCCCATTTAGGTCGGGCCCAAGGGACTGGTTGGGACACCGTGGGTGTTGATGAAGTGCATCAAGACCATAAAACTCTGCGGGCTGTCCACTGTGTACCTGCCGACTGGGGGAATGGGACGACATGATTCACCAAGTTGGTTTATGGGATATCAATAGTGAATCAATTGCCATGGGATATATCCCATAGTTGATATCCCATTCACCATAATTGACAATGATTCACTGGGGGAATGGGAGCAGTGACCAAAACCTTTGGTTGGTTTATGGGATATCAGTTGCTCAAGACAGGGAGTTCTGCTGATTCAACATCCAAGAAATGGTTCCCAACTACAGGACAATATGCTCAGATCTCGCTGATACCGTTAAATCAACCCCTCCTCTTGATTCTGGACCTCTTGTTCAGGGCGCCAACAGCATGTCACTCTAGCCATCATTTTCATGGATGCAAGTCGCTTGGGATCCTCCCGTTTTCACCCCACAAAGGTGGTGTCCCAGTTCGTTCGCTACGTTCGCTATGTTTGTTTACTTCAGTAGGTTAACTGGGCTTTACCGTAGATTCGTAGACATAAGATGTATGTATCATAATAATTATAATTATATAATTTATATATCTATATCTCTATATACACACTCGATACTCTATACTTACAGTAATGAATGTGAATCGGCTTCAATTTCAACCAACAAATACAACTGTGAGGGCACCACCTTGTACCTCATATCAAATATCATCAAATATCACCGTCCATTCAGCATAATCATTCTGAATCGCGATTATACATATACTGATATATACTGCTTAACAAGTAACAACCATCAAAATACCATCAAATAATCACATCAAATCACCATCCCAGATCCAAGGCATCCAAGGCACGTGTAGTGCCCCGCCAGCCGTGTGCTGGTGCCGCGGTACTCCGCCCCGCTGGCGCCGCCGAAGGCGGCGATGCTCTCGCGGCGGCCTTCCGGCAACGCCTCCGTGAGGATGGCCTCGAAGGAGCGGCGCTTCCTCGGCCAGGCCGGAACGGGAGGCCGCAACGGCGGCCTAGGATCGGTATGGATCGTTAAGGGTCGTTAAAGTAGGGGGGAGGGTTGGGGGTACCATTTTTTATAGGTAAAAGATGGCTAAAGTATGGTCAAATCCGCAAATGATAGGTTAAATGATAGGGTTAGGGCAATGGGTTTACCACCTTATAACACCTTATAACTCAGAATTTTGAGAATCCAAGAGTTAAGCTAAGCCAACTTTTGACCAACACTAGAAAGGGATAGAAGGGTGTATTTAGCCAGCAAAAAGTGAAATTTCACCAGGAAACACTAGGGAATAATCCCACTTAGTGGTTAATAAGCATGGTTAGTTCACACATTTATAGATGGGTAAACGCACGAATCGGTGACTTACGATCACCAGGGTTATAGAGGCAGTTGGTTATTCAGCAGTTACTAACTGGGAACATCCTCCTAGTAGGCGATTTGGCAGTCCAGTAAACCAACTTTACCGGGTGCCGATCCATGTTGATCCAGGAGGTTCGGGCGTTCCCGTCGACATTTCTGGGGGGCAAAACATGGCAAAACGGAGGGGTCAATGAAGAACCGCATCTTAGGGCGCACCAAAAGATGAGGTGCAAGGTGCACCAATTTTTTTCATCATTTTTTCGTGATTCAACCATGTTCAATGATTCAACCAACATCAAGCAACATATTTTAAAAACCAATCCCAATGTTGGAAGATACAACCCGTCAAAGAATCTTGGGGATTTTGCAAACCCACATGTGGGGTGTTGCCCCCCCCAAAAATGAGGGGCTCAAGGAAAACAAATTAGGGTTCTCTTTTTACTTTAAAATCAGTAGGATTCAATGATTCAACACACTAAATGTGCGCTGTAACAACAAAAGAAAAGGTTCTACCAAGAATTTTTTCGGCCACAACCAAAATTGAGGAAACAATTGGAAACAATCCGGTGTTTTCCAGCAAAAAATAAACAACTTCTGCATACCTTTCGCCAACCAAATTTTGGCGCTTGACTGTGTTTTACCAGGAGAATTTGAGTTCAGCAAATGATGGGTAGTGCAAAGATGATCGAAACATTGGGTATCGGAACCAAGAGAGAATAAAGGGACAGAATGTGAATTCTGCCAACAAAAGTGCGGTGTTTAATCTCTTAAAACCGGCGCAGTATTGAATACATACAACATAGAGGTTGACCCAAAATGCTCAAAATGTAAGGCGTTGGCTGGCTTCTATCGTATCGCTTCTATCGTATCAAACATAGTCTTTCAAGAAGTATTAAGAATCTGAGTTTGAAGCAACGAAACATGTATACATTTGGACATCCTCACAACCACAATCTTACAGGATTTCCAGCGCAAAACCGATTGGGTAAATGCCCGGAGTGTAGTCTACATTCTTCAAATGTTCGGCACCAAACCATTCAAATCTCCTGTGGGAAATGTGTGATCTTCCTTGCGCCAAGGGTCATCATGCAGCCCCGGTGGTGCGCATGCTGCGCATGCTTGGTCTGGTTGGGGAAGCTGGATGGGTCGAGGGGATCGTGGCCCTTGGTGTAGTTGTAGAGCCTGCAATCTCTTGAGGCAAAAATTGAGAGCAGTGGTGGAAAATGGATCATTTTTGCTCCGATCTTTGGGTATTGAAGGAAAATGATCCAACCCATTTTTAGTTTGAAAGGTCAAGCCTATCACACGACACCTATTTTCTCAGGATTCAGCAATCACAAATATTTCGTGATAGATGATAGAAGTGCTTGCTGAAATCAGGCCAAAACCCATCAGATCATCATGCATCATAGGTTCATCGGAAGATTCCGTGTGAGATGGGCCTACCAGATCCTACCAGCTGTTGCTGAACCCACCTGGTCAATTTCACGACACCACAGGGTTTTTGAAACACGATCACCCACACTTCGTTTCAACCTGTTTGGGAACCACGGGTAAATGGGGATGGGTCAAAACCCTCACCCTTTCACCCTTTCAGCGGAAGCAAACGCTCAGAATGTCGGAGTCGCTTGCTCGACACAAAGTGAAACTTCTGAACTCTAGTCAATCGCCGGTGGCAAGTCCGCCATGTCGCAAACAACCTGTCTGATGGGCAAGTGCTTCGCCCGCAGCTTGTAGAAATCGTCCACTGCAGCTTGGCGTTGAGCTGGAAGAGCAATCCGGATGCAGCCGCACCAGAACGTCAAGATCATACTAGATGGCCTTCGTTGGTCCGTCTGCAGTGGAGACTGGATTGCTTTGGAAAGGTTTTGGAGGAAACGTCCGAACCACTGAACTTGTTGAGGATAACTGTAGGTGGCGTCAATGCCTCTAGCTACCCATTTTCTGCCATTGGTAAACGGGCCTTGTCGCTTGGTGAACATCTGATAATCTACCAACATCTGGTGATACGATACCCATGAAACTTCCAGCTGAGGGTCTATGACGCTTTGCAGCCATTGAAGAACATGAAAAGTTTCACCTACCTGCAAGTGCTTGGGAAAATCAGATACATGCTTACGGGACAACGCAAGGATACCTGGGTCAATTTCCTGGACATCGGAAGGCAGTTGTTGGGGAACGGAGGCATTATTTACAACTGAGGATGATTGCGCACGGACACCAATCTGTACAAACAGTTTATGGAGTGCAACACCAAATTTCCATGTGTTGGCCTGGTGCTCCTTGACAAGGCTCCATGTGTGCCAAAATTGTGCGGAGAGAGCTCTCCGTGCTTCAGCTGCATAAAGGTCTGCCATACTGTTGCCTTCAACGGCCCATGCATCAAGAACTGTTTCCTGATCTACGGGTTTTGCGTGAGCTTGCACTTTGCGGGCTGTGGTCACAAAAGGTCGTGCGTGTTGAAACTGACAATGCAATTGGTGCCACAGGTCGGCATCTTGCTTGTGTTGGTAAGGCGGGTCAAAGCCTTCGATCCATTGCTGGATCATTGTCTGTACACTCTCATTGTCGAACCACAACCTGCAAGGTTTGCATTGATCAACGCAAAACTTCATTGCGGAGATGGCGGCTGAGATCTCCGCTCGCAAACTGGTCTGCCTCCAACCTGGCACAACTCCACTGGCAACCAACTGGAAAAATTGTCCAGTCCAAACCACAAAGGCCCAACTAGCCACACGCAAATCAGCTTCTGTAGGAAAGGCACAGCTGCCATCCAAGAAAATGTCTGTGTAAAGTAGCTCGTTGGCCAAGGTACAAGGAAGATGTTTACCTGTGGTGTCTGGGATATTCAGGAAAAGGCGACGCAGGTTGATAAGATCTGGTGATCTGGGTAGCCAACCATGGCATGCAGTGCTCTGTGTCAGCTGGGCCACATCTGGCAGTGCTGGCAGTTGATCACGCAAGTCCTGGAAAAACGGGCACTCCCAGGTTCTGTGATACAGGCTGTCTCGTGCTCGGCAGAACCTGCATTGATCTGTGTCAGTGACCCCTGCATGACACAATGCATCGTTGGTATATTGTGTACCGTTAAGAGCGCAACGCATCAGCCCTTGTTGATCATCAGGCAATGTTTTCAGTGCTTTGGCTGTAAGGCGAACATCTGCTTGGGACAGACCCTTCATGGTGGTACGCAAGGCTTCAGTTGTTTCAAGAACTCTTTGCTGCCAGCCAAGGACAATCCGTTGCCGAAGTTCAGGTTTAGGGCACTGAAAAAGCAAAAGTGGCAAACCATCTTGATCAAGGCACAAATCCCCATTTATCCAAGTCCACGCAAGTTTGTGAACTGCCGCAAGAAAACTTTGACAAGGTCCTAAAGAACTGGTGTTTCCATTGGCAAGGTGGTCCAAGGTAAACTGGGTGAGGTCAGGGTCACAGTGGTTACGCAGCGCCATGATTGTGCTGTTGACACTATACATCTCTGGGTCTGTCATGGGTGGGCTTATGCAACCTAACTGCAGGTCAGGGTTGGCTCCTGTCTGATTGGTGTTGAGGGCTCTTGCACATTGGGAACGCAGGCGTTGAAAGTGATTGGCTCCAAGTGTGATGGTGCTGATGCCATAGAAAATGTTGGGCCAGGCGGACACTTTCAATGCCCTTTCCTTTTGCTTGGTGGGTGCACAAGATCTTGCAAGTCTGCTCCAGAAGGGCTGGAGTTCACGTATCTTATCTTGCACCGTGACATTTGTTCTCTTTTTGGAGTAGTTCATGTGGCCTCCGAGATCTCGAGCAAAGAACTTTCGGTTGTTTTGACTATCCAGGATAGCTTTTCGACCGGTTGTAGTAGTTGACCAAAAGTAGGACTTACTCTGGTTGATGTTTAAATCCATCAAGTCGCAAAAATCCATCAGTCCTTGTAAGGCTTGGATGGCGAGGTCGGCGCTGTCTGTCGTGCACTCTATGTTGTCAACAAATGACCAGAGTCTGACCGAAGGAAACCTGTAAAACATCCAAAGTTCCATCGTGATGTTGCAGATAGCCATACTGACTACACTCAGTGCACAACCTTCTGGATAACCTGTGGAGCTGGCAATGGCTTGACCCACGCAGGAACGCACTTGGAAACGTCTGCGCATCTGCTTGAGTGCATTTTCCCATGGTATCATGACACATTCGGGTATGCCGATCAGCCGAGCAATCATCATGAGGGGAGAACGGGGCAAGGCATTGAAACATTTCACAATGTCAATGACACTTCCTGCAACTTCGCCTTCATGGCAATAAGAATGCTCGATCACTTGTTGCACATGGAACCAAATTTTTTGAGGGCTTCGACCTGGAATGTTTCCCATCAATGTGTTTGGTACCAATCCCGCAAGGTAGCGGAGGCACTGTTTGGCTCGAATTGAGCTCCATGCCCTGTAAAACATCCCGAATATGCAGATAGGTCTGTATTGTTGCACCTTCTGCGCAGAAGGTACTTTGGCCAATGCTGAAACCAAACCTGTAACTGTTTGAGTGGGCCAAGAGGCCCCACGTTCAAGAGCTTGGATCAGATCCACCAGATCTGCAAGTGCTGTAGCTGGCATATGTAGCATGTCTTGCTTAGAAATGCCATCGGGTCCAACTGCAGCAAATTTACGCTTGGATGCGATAGCTTTGGTCAACATTTTGGTGCTGATGGGTGGAAACTGTGTGTGTCTGGGCGGCAAAACATGTTGCATGAATCCTACGATGGCATCCCACTTTTCGGCTGGGGCATCATCGTGTCGTTGCCACCTCGGAGCCCACTCTTGTTCAAAGGCGTTGAGAATGGCTGGAATGCTTGCTTCCACATGCTTAACCTTGATCTCTTCAGGGAGTTGTTCTGCGACAGCTTGTGGGACCTGAATGCAGTTAGGGCTTATAATCTTAACCGATGTCTCAATGTCATGAATTGGGATGCTATGCAATGCGGTGGGGATTGGTGAAGCAACTGTGATCTCAACCTGGTCATCGGCAAGAGGTGTGTGTTGGGAAACTGCAAGGCAGGATTCAACCACTATTGTTTGGACCGGCTCAGCTCTTTCACGCTGCAAATCACGGTAGATTTGTAGTGGGTCTTTAAGCCTTCGCTGGTTGGCATGCATGGTCTTTGCGCATATCAAACTTTGTTCAAAGGCCCGGTAGACTTTGTTGTATTCCAAAAAGATGGCATTTGCCACGTTCTTGGGAGGTGGAGCACATGGTATCATGCAGGGTGTGTCAAGGAAAAGTTTGGGCAAGGTAGCCCACCATGTCCTGAAACCTCCTTGGAAGCCTGGTGCTTGCAAGATTTTTCCCCACAAGTTCGCCCGGTGCTCGTCAATGGTGGGTGTGCTTTCTGAGCCGGCACATCTGACAAAGTGTTGCAATCTGCGAAGCTGCCTGGTCCACCTGCTGTATTGCATGGAGCCTGAGGTGATGGCAGATTGTGCATCTCCACGGCGATTTTGACGGATAGGTGCAACTTGCTCTTGACTCCACTTCACCTCGGTTGTGCTGGCTCTACCTGTCTGGCAATGGGCCAATGGTGGTTGTCCATTTGCCTGGCTGAGTGCTGAGGCATAGCATTCCACATTGTGCCAGATTCTGCGGTACCAGTCATCAGTGTCCTCACTGGCTTCCGCATGATATGGCCAATCGATATTTTGCTGAGGCTTGGTGGGCCAATTGATGGATGCTGGCTTTCTCCACATAGGAACTACAGCTGGGCGATCCAGGTCGGTCAGGAAAACTTGGATGACTGCATGGTCACTGAACCTTGACCAAACCAATTGGATATCACACACATATGGTTGGATTTCTGGAGAAAGGAAAACATAATCCTTTATGGTGGTCCTGCGGCAGGTGGCTATTGGTGGAACTGTCCATCGGCGTGTGGCAAACTGCTGGGCTTCCAACCAACCCTTTGCTTCCCAGTAATCTGCCTGGTGCAGGTTATGACGCTCTTGGTTCCAATCACCTGTGACAATGCGTAAACCATGTGCTCCATCTACAACTCTACTGGTGAGGCCGTCCAAAAGGATACCTGTGCTTTGCTGAACATCTAGGCAATGTGACCTTTCGCTGTAGCCGTAGACTGTGCCTACTGTGATCCATCTATTTTGAACATGTGCAGCTGCGACATGGCATCTGCCTGTTTGGAATTGCTCTGCTGTCCAGTGGTGTTCTAAAGGCCTGCACGGAAAAGTGCTGAGGATTCCGGTGCCTGTATGTTTTCCTCCAATTGTCCTCAAAGAGTCATTCTTTGGCGGGGCCGGATGGCCGTGACAGAGTTTGAAACCCGATTTGCTCCAATGCAGCTCTTGTTTGAACTTACGGATGCCTGAACTGGTTAGATGTGACTCCTGAAACGCATATACTCCATGGGGGAGTGTGGCAATTTCGGATGCTTTCCCCATCAGGCCGGTAGGGTTCAAGTTGCCAAGGACTGGTCCTGGAGTTGTGGCCTCCCCTGGCCGGAACGATGTGGCAAAAAATGTAATCAACATACACAAAACCCTAAATTTGCTGACGAACGGATGCGTCAGGCGGCGAAAGCGTGCAGATGACTTGGGCTTTGGCACTGAAAAGTGCTTGCTGTGCGTAGGTTCCAAGTCATAATTAAAAACTGGCCCTAGTCATTCATGTCGGCTTCTCTTGTGGAGAAGCATTTCGATTCGTTCCATGTGTCCATTGAGTTTCTCATCGATGCGATCTCCAAGTGCTTGGCTTTGCTGCTCCAGCTGGTGCTGGAGTTGGCCTACTTTGTGGTCTGTTCCAATCTGCATCGCCTGAACTTTCTGGAACTGCTGTTCAAGGTGGGTAAGGCGAGCTTCCATGTGAACGGTTTCCATTGGTGCATCACCATCCGATGGCTTGGAGATCTGTTGGATCTTCTTGTCCAGATTGGCTTCCATGGCGGCCAACTGTGCATGAGTGACTGGATTGCTTTGAGGCTTCGGCAAAACTGTGGAAGGTTGTGCGGCTGGGCTGCTGCCGTCTTTCCTCCATGGGTCATAATGGGCCCAAGGGTCATTTCCTTGCAAGTGGTCAAGCGTCTTCTTGGAGGCAACGATGGAAAAGGGCTTGGTCTGATTGGCTGGTCTGTTGTTATGGATCTTAGTGATCAAGACATCGCCATGCTGCAAAGTGTATACCCAATGCCCTGGATCCTCAACAGCTTGTATGTGCCAAGTGACACCACTTCCGTCTTGGGCCCGTCCCTTCGGCTGAAGTGGACGGGCGTCCCATTCCCAAGCTTTCAAAAGCTTGTGCAGCGCTGCTTTGGTTGTTGAGTACGGCAGAGGACCAACTGCAAACATCATTTTGGTTTGGCCTAACAGGAGTGGGGTGTCAGGCTTGTGCTTTTCATGTACTGCTTGTGCATTCATGGTGTCACATCGCAGACCATACCTATCACCGTGCCTGGCCAATGTGGTGACTTGAGGAGATGTCTGCTGAGCATACTTTGCGTCCTGATAGGACATATGTGGCAGCCAAGTAACATGGTAACTTGAATTGGGATATCTGCCGCATGGTGATCTTGGCTCCCAAAACACTCCTGCTTGTCCGCTTTTGCTCAAGAGCTCATCGGCCTTGTCTGCCATCATTCGCAGGGAGAACATGAAGACCTCTGCATTGGCTGGCCTGACTTTCTCGAACTTCTTGGAAACCCATTGTCGGTCCCAAACGTCGATGACAACTGAAGTGGAACCTGGCGGCGTGGCAAGCAAAGGTTCAGTTTGAAAGATCTGTTTCACTGGTTGTTGTTGGAGCTGGTCCCAAAAGTCACCTGCTTGATCCTTGAAAACCAAACATCTCATGGCCTCTGTTGGCTGCTCTTCGATGGCAAGTTTGACATTTGGCTCATGTCGGATGACTGCTTGGCTACCTAGCTGATACATGTATCCGGATGCAATGATTGGCTCCTGGGTCGGTGTGCACATGGCAGGAAACCTTGTAGGAGCAACATTGTGTAGGTCTGCATTGTCTTTGGTGGCAAGAACAATGATGGCAAGCCCATTCTGCGTCACTGGTTTCGGGAGGCGTAAGGTGGCCTGACAATCGGCTTGGTCAAGAAGGAGAACTCCTTTGGCGTTGGGGCCAACATCACCAATCTGGATTGGGCCTAGGATTTCTCCATCTTCTTGCTTGAAAACGCCCTGTGGAACCAAAAGTTCTGAGGCTTGCACATTGACCACATCTTTGGCTGGCTCATGTCTACGCTGTGCCGTTGCTTTCTTTCCATATTTGCGCTGTTCTGCCCTGTGTGCAATCTGTGCGTTCAACTCATCAGGCTGGATGAGTTTGAGTTGCGGCTTGACTCCATTGGCTGCGGCTTTGAGATCAGGCCAAGGTCTTGACGACGTCAGGATGCTTTTGATGGTGGAGACCGGCAGTTGTGAAAGGATAAGGCCTGCTCTGTCATTGGCTCTTTCAGGTGGCACTCCATGTTGAGTGAGCAGCGTTGTCAATTTGTTCATGTCTGATGCGTCCAATTTGGCCCCTCCAAGCGGGAGGTGGTGAATAAGCTGGGCTCCTGTCTCCTTCTCCAGGAGTTCTCTCACGAACAACTGTCTCCATTGGGCAGCTCTGGTGGCTGAAATCGCGGTCAATGGGCCATCGTGCAACAGAGCGATAAGCCATGCCAATGTCTGAAAACCGCAATCTGCCTGGAAAACCTGTGGGAGAAGCTTTTGCGACACTTCAATGGTTTTGTTCTGGGCATGGGCAAGTTGCGTGGCAAGAGGAATCAGGCAAGTTCCTTCTGGCGTAGTGACGAATTGGATTGATGTCTCGTGATGCTTGATGATCACTGGTACCCAATGAGATGCAACAATGGCAGCGGAGCACCATGGCTTGGACTTGTCAAGGCTGTCAAAGGCGAGTTCCATCCATTCACCTGCAGTTGCGTCAGCATCTGCTTCATGCAGAAACACTGTAGTTGGAAATGGGTATGCTCGATCATCAATCAGGGTGGCTTCAAGATAGAAGTTCATCTCGTCTGTGGCGACCCATGCCTGTTGGTGCCACAATGCTTCGAGTCTGGTGCAGGGCAGAATTTCACTCAGCACGCTGGGAGGTTGCACAAATCGTGAATTCACGAAAGGGCATTTGAAACACTTAGGCAAAGTCTGGAAAAGGAGCACATGCTGGTCGGGATGGAGCGTGGTGTCCAGAGGCAAGTGCGTACCGACCAATGATCGTGGCACAATCGGCATGTTCAGAGCTCCTAGATTGGCTTCGGCTTTGGTCACTCTTCCTACCGTGCAGTCTGTCGGAACTGTACATGGGATTGGATGTTTTGACTGTTCAGTCTTGACAAAGATGGTCATGGTCTCATTGCTTTTCAGCTGCAGGTTGGGTGTCTCGGATGAATCGAAGGTTTGCATGCTGGTTTCATGGGTCTCAAGATCCGTTCTGACTTCATTCCTGTCTGAATGTTCTCTTTTTCCATCAGGGGAGGGGCCCTCGCACCCTAAGCGTGGTGAGGGCATGGCCTGAAAGAGGGTGGGTGGGGCATCACGGCAGTCAAAAGGCTGAGAAACATCGGCGCCTGCTGCAGTTGATACAAAATCACTTGTGCATCCACCACCATGGGAGGGGCCCTCGCACCCTAAGCGTGGTGAGGGCATGGCATGAAAGCGGGTGAGTGGGGTATCAAGGCAATCACTTGGCTGGGAAGCTTTGGCACCTGCGACTGGCAATTCATAAACACTTACACATCCACCTACATGGGATGGGCCCTCGCACCCTAAGCGTGGTGAGGGCATGGCATCTCGGCGGGTGGGGGAGGCGTCATGGCTGTCACAAGGCTGAGACACTTTTGTACCTGCGGCATGCAACTCAAAATCACTTGCTCTTCCACCTACATGGGAGGGGCCCTCGCACCCTAAGCGTGGTGAGGGCATGGCATCTCGGCGGGTGGGGGAGGCGTCATGGTGGTCACAAGGCTGAGACACTTTTGAACCTGCGGCAGGCAACTCAAAATCACAAGTTCTTCCACCTACATGGGAGGGGCCCTCGCACCCTAAGCGTGGTGAGGGCATGGCATCTCGGCGGGTGGGTGTGGCATCTTGGTTGTCACCTGGCTGAGAAACTTTGGTACCTGCGGCAGGCAACTCAAAATCACTTGCTCTTCCACCTACATGGGAGGGGCCCTCGCACCCTAAGCGTGGTGAGGGCATGGCATCTCGGCGGGTGGGGGGGGCAACATGGTTCAACAGCTCAGCAATGGAAGGCTTGGCATCTTTTGGATGGGTCTGCAAGTGGGTTGCTTGGTCACGCTTAGGCAGAGGAACGTCTGCAAAGAGCCGTCGATCGGATGTCATTGGCTCTGCTTTCGATGGGTTTGATCGGCCACTGGTCGGCTTTCGTGGGCTTTCCCAGGCAATCCCACTTTCTGCGGGAACTGTCGGCTCACTCGGGCTCTGCTTGGGTGGACATGCGATCATGGCACCTGAAAGGTTTGGCATTGGCAGGGTTTCGGTGGTAGGCGGGTTGAAATCTGGCATGAAACGGCGAGCTTCATCAATCTTGGTAGTGGCATCGAAAGGATGTTTGGGGTTGCATTCCACTGGCAAATCGGAAGTCAAATCATCATGAGGAGCATTTGTTGGAATCCTTGGTGCTGGTGTTTTCACATCTCGGGTGGGGCCTCCACACCCTAAACGTGGAAGAGGCATGGCCTGAAAAGGGGGGACAGGGAGATCATTGGGTTCCATGGCTTTCGGATGCAAGGCAACTTCGGCTGCTGGGGCACGAATGCATGCAGGCAATGGAATTTCTTCCTGAGGAATCCCCATAAGCTTCTCATGATGTGTGTCACAACGAACCTTATGCAACTGTGGGCCATCTGTGGCAAACTCTGTTGGGGAATTTGCTGCAGAGACATCTGTCACACTCAGTTTCTTCCTGGCCTTGGATGCTTTGGCTTCAAAACCGCAAACACCTCCCCCTGTGGGAATGGTCCATGTAGGTTGATGGTCGGCAACAAAACTTGTGTCAAGTTTCCGTTTCTTGGATGCAATCATGAAGTCTGTGTTTTCATCAGGCGTTTCGTTTGTGTCTGGCTTGGACTCTTCGGCTGGTTTGGCCTCGGAAAAGATGTTCCCTGGTGCAAATGGTTCGACTCGCATCTGCTCGTCCTGATCGCTTGCACGGGTCGGCTTGGGAACTGAGATTTCAACATGTTCCACATGTGGCTTGGTCTTGGTGGCATAAACCCTGGTTTTCACATGGCCTTGAAATCTCAGTGCATTCGGGTTTGTTTGTGGTCCGAAAACGGCATCCCTTCCTTCAAGCAGTTTCTCAAGCCATTGTAAAAGGTTTTCAAAAGGGTCAATCACTTCAGAAGATCCTGACATGGTTTGAACAGCACGCATGAGTAAAGAACCGATCCATGTTGATTGAATTGGGGAAGCTAACTGCCCCAAGGCGCAAAGGCTCATGCGGAGGTGTGGGCCCCATTCCATGTTTGGAAGCATTCCATTGAAGAGTGCAAGTTCAGCTGGGTGAACATGTCGAAAACATGGGTATTCCTTTTGTCCACAACGAACCATGTCATTCAATCTGACCAACAAACCATGGAGTCCTTTACGGGTGAGGCGGTCATCACTGAAAGGAAAAAGCCTGCATTTGCATGGACATGTACTTAGCTGATTTCCACACGAATGGAGGCTGGTGGCCATTTGGCCCTTCCACGGAATCTCGTTCTGTTCAAAACCTTGTGCATCAAAACGCCCTAACTCGTACAAGTCTAAGGCAAGTTCGTCAAGCTCTTCTTTTGTGCATGACTTGAACTGGTCAATCAGGTCAGCAACCAATGGCATCGCAGTGGAAAAAGGCATGGGCTGCCAAGTCACTTCACCTATGGATGCATGTGTCAGTATGCACCACCATCGGCTTCGGCGTGCTGGCCACAACGTGTGAAGGTGCAAGGTGCCTTGGGCAACCTTGTACCCTGTGATGTCAGCAAAGGTTCTTACTACGGACTGTACCCAAGGGCATGAATGTGCATCGGCCACGCATTCAATGATTATGGCACCGAAGCGGCACAAAAAACCGTATCTCAACACACTCGGAAGGGTTTGGGCCCTCATGTCATGTTCCTGCTTGTTGTCTCCAAGTTTGGAGTACGGCTGGCAAGCTACCCCTGCAGCCAGGGTACCTGTTTGATCGGATGCTTGGCAAATCGGATGCAAAAGTGAGTCTGTACAAACGTCACCCAAAGCTACGGCTGTCGGATGCAGTCTGCTGGCAAGGTCAAGCATGGCCTGGGAGTGATCGCATCTCAACTTCACTTCAAAACCGCTGTGCTCAAGTCCAAAACCTAAGAAACCTGCACCTGAGCAGAGTTCCACCACCTTGGACAGATCCTGAAGGTTGATATACGGTCTGGGATATGCCATGGAAGACTCATTGGCAACCAACCTACAACCATTGTCAGTAGATTGAACTGTAACCCCAGTAATGAGGACAACCGTGGCATTTGAAGGGAGGCACCCTGCAAACTTGACATGAACTCCTCTCAAGGCGGTCTTCAAACAGTGTTTCAGTTGCAAATTGTCGTAAACAATGACTTCACACAACAGTGTAACCTGATGACCTGGCATCAGAACCGGTTCCAGCAGTTGAACATCCATGGCAAAACGACAAACGAGATCCGAAACTTTGTTGAAAACAGGCACACCACTGGAAGGTGCTCGGGCCAGTGCCTATGGGTCAAAACCCTGGTACCTAGTGAACCCCAAAATAGCTGGTAAATGGATGTTCATCCCACTAAAAATGTATCTATAGGTATTGACCCATACCCAAATGAACATTCTGGAATCTCTCTCTCTCTCTCTTCTTCTCTCTGGTAAACTGGGGCTGTTTGTACATGGTTTATCTTCCCATCTGGTAGGTGGTGCCCCCTCCAACCAATTTGGTCAATTGGCATCATGATCCCAGGATGGAACATCCACGTTCAGGGAAGCCACATGGGGACTGAAAATGGGGGTACCCGAATGTTGGCCACTTCAATAGGGAATCTATCCACAAGTGGATTTGGGCTCATACCCCATTTGGGACACATCATAGCCTCTGATAACATATCGATGAAACATGACCATTGCAATAAGTCGATCATCGAGCTAAACGGGCCATAGCTTCGGAAGCAGACCCTAACAAATTACTAGATTATCCGAATTATATTCGAATATATTCGAATGATATTCATATATATTCACATGATATCCCATGACTTCACCATTTTGGGCGGTTTTCTTTACCATTTTGGCTTCAGCATCCCAAGATCTTCCAGGATCTTCCAAGGGGCTGCATGAGGTCATCTTGTGGCCCTAACATCAAGGCATGGTGGTGGTTGTACGTCATGTACAACGGTGCGGGCCGCTTCTCACCTGGAGATACGGCTTGGATCTGGTGAGGATTTCCATGGATTTCCAGTGTCCTGGAATGACTTCCATGGCAGTGCTTGTACGTCATTGTGCGTCCACGAAAAGTTAGTGCCTGTGGCTTCTAGTTAAAGGAAGTCACAATTCATATTTTCATCAGAAATTGGAGAATACACCAGTTATAGCAGTTATAGATGGGTGCGTTCGACGCAGCCGTTGAAGCTACAGTACTGTTCAGCCGCCCAATCGGCCCATCCCAGTAGCCGGTCTTGTTGTCGACCAGCACGATATCCAGCTGAGCGCTCTTCATGTGCATGGTCTTGTTCGCAAATTTCTGCCTAAGGAACGATGCTGGAAGGGTTGAGTTATTTGAGCTATTCAGCTTTGGACCGACAGGTTACGGGTTTCCTGTGGATGAAAAACTGAAGACGTCGAAATGGTGGTGGGAAGGTTAGCCTTGACAAAACTATGAGTGTGGTGACCCAAAATAGGGAATCTTGGACCCAAAGGTTGATCATTTTGACTGCAAAACAACATCTGACAACCCAAAACTGGGGTACCCACAGGTTTGTCATCTTTCGTAGGTAGCTATCCAATTTTGTATGTCAATCATATAATAGTCAATCCATGTCATGTTGATCACTTTGGGTTAGTTCCATGACATTTAAGATGGAACCAAAGAATGACAATGGCACGACTGTCATCGACTGTCATCACCACAGGCAGTACGGCCGCGAATGTATCACCACATCCTGCTGATCATCTGCTGTCTTTGATCCCATTTATGTACCCTCTGGTTATGACTAACATAGCCATGGTATAGATGGCCCACTTTATAGATGGTTTACCTGTTAAAAATGGTGATTTTCCATGGCTGTGTTAAATAACCAGAGGGTACATATATATGCAGTCCCCTCGATTCAATGGATTAAAAACTGACTCCCGAATCCAACTATTTCTAAAACTAAGTCGAATATTCGGAAAGCAATCAAGATTCGTCTACCAGAACTTGGCTTTGGGCAGCCCACATTCAAAATTAAGTGGCCAAAGAAAAGAACAACCAGCCATCGTGGCTGGCCTTGCGCTGGCAGCAACCACTTTATAAAAAAACAACCGCTAGTTGTACATGGGACAACAGAGTGCGTGCACAGGAAGAAGATATCTGGACACCGCGGAGACAGCAATTTTAGTTGAGCTATACGACCAACCATCTGTAGTTCCATCCCTTGCCATCAACCGACCAGGGCACACGATGTCTGCAGGAAGGGCCTTGGGAAGAATATATCCTTGGTGCGGACAGACTTGATGGCCACTCATAGATACCCTGCAACAAAAACAAACACTTGCAATCACTTGCAGATGTTGCAGGTTGCTGCAATTTCATTCAAATATCATAAATACCAGCATTTTTGAACTTAAAATCATAAATATCACCATTCAAATATCATCCATATATAGATGCACCATTCAAATATCACCATTCATTCAACATTACAGTAATATGGCAAACAATCAAAGCACCTCATGCATCTATATACTGAAATCACGGTGAAATGACCAGCGACTCAGCTGGCTTTCCCAACTAGCCAGTAAGGGCTCACCCAGGCTTGTCAACTACAGAGAAAATGAGCAACATATTTGGAGCCATCAGTTAAATCACCATCGAAGACGTACAATATCAGCAATAGTTATATATATATTATATATTAATACTTTATAATATGTATATATAATCATATTTATATAATTATGTATATATATATATATATATCATTTACTTGATTTTGCAGGATAAGAACACTCAAAGTGATCTAATGATGGCCAGCCGGCAAGTTGGGTTGTGCTGCTTGCTATGGCTTATTTCATTCCATCGGGATATTCGATGGGGTCCCAGTGATTTGGGGATTGATTGCATGTCAATCCCAGCTCAATAAACCCCTTGGCTCTTGATCATTGGGTAGCAATGTAGTAGCAAATGATCTCATTTGGAGGGTAAGACGTACCAGGGTTTAATCCATATCATTTCGGGTACATAGTGATTTATCATATTTTTAGGACTTTGCAAGCCCATCGGCATTGAATAGCTCGCCCCGAACCCATGACTGCAGATACTCTGACCTTGGGAATTTCCACTTTGATGTGGTGTGTAATCTCTTAGTGTCTCGTCAATGGCCAATGATTGCATACCCCTAGTCTTGGGTACCCAGCCTATATCAGTTGATATATCTTTTTATGTGGGTTTGTCTGGAAATAGGGTCCCCCCCAAAAAATATGCCTCAGTGTCATCATGTTCCCCACCAAACTGGCCATTTTGGGGGGTCAATCCCCCATTTTCTGACACACCCCATTATTATTATTATTATGTTTGTTATTATTATATATAGTATACATATATATATAACTATATATATATACATGATATGTATACACATATATTCATATAGTGTCAATCAAATGATATTACGTTCATGCTCTCCACAACATCTCCACAAAAGACCACGCTCGTCCAGGCTCGGTTGTGCACCTCGCCTCTCCGGAGGAAAATGGGTTCCGAGAAGACGGTGAAGCTCTGCAGCGTTCCCAGCGCAGCTGTCCCTGGGATGGAAAAACCCATGGGAAAACAGGGGGAGAACCATGGGAAAACATGGGAATTCGGAATGGGTTTGGGCATGTTTGTGGAACTCCCTATACTTGGTGAGTGAACATCAAGTATATATACATCATGAATTCCCCTGCACACCTGGCGAATACTATGGGTTTATGGAGATCCACTGCAGTGCCCCACATCATCCCCAACCTCTTGAAAGGAACTTGGAATTTCTTCTTCGGGGTGCGGTGCAGTTGTTTTTTTCAAGCAGAAGTATAACCCTGGTGAAATATATACCCGCCTAGAGTTAGGATATGGTGCCCTCCATAAGTATGGCCATGTGCCCACCCAAATGAACTGCAGGGCTCAAGTTGCAAACTCCTATGACTTGGTCTGTCTGACATGGGTCTCTGAAAAGTGGAGATTAACCATCAATTTATTGCCAGTGTATCGGAAAAGTGATGATATAAAGATCCATAAAGCGTCAAATTTGGGGGTACATGGGGTACCTTATTTTCAGACAAACCCAAAAAACTCTCTGGAAAGTCTGGAGGTTTTGGTTCTCACGCGCACATCATCCCAGCCTCTGGATACCTTTCGCTGGCAATGGACAATCCAATGTACATGATGTTCTTGTATCAAAAGTCTTCAGAATTACCCTCTGATAATTCAACGGTTGGTGAACTGGAAAATCATCATCAAAAACTCATCAAAATAATAGGTAAATCATAAATCATATATGTAAATGGGTCATTTTCCATGGCTATATTAAACAGCCAGAGAGTATCTCCCGTTGACTCCAATAAGTTTCTGAAACTTTCACCTTCCGGTAGTTTGATCGTGGAAAATCATCGAAAATGGTATCCGGAGAAATGATCATACACCAACCAATTTTATCAACCCATTGTGGATATTATAGGATAGTTACCCTCATTAACAGAGTCTAAATATGTCTAGCGATGTCGTTGTCAACATGGTAATCACGGAAGGTGGTGACATCGTTATGATTTACAGTATCTATGCATATCTAATTTCGTAGCATTCAAACCGGGGAGAGTTCAAACTCGTGCGATTTCCAAGTGTCAAATGTTCTACCCACCTAGAAAGTGATTAATAACCCCAGTTAGTAAGTCCCCCAAGTGGGGTAATCCCATGTACAACTGGGTTATCCCAAATTACTCACCAGTTACTGCGGCAGAAACAATTGGGTTTCCTCACCTACAATCCGCAAGGACAGCAGCAACAGGGCGCTGCAATAGGTCATGGCTGTGACACAAAACCTCTAAGTCGCTCTTGAGACTTTAAAATCGCTGACGTTCATCAATTCCTCGACATCCCTGATTTTGAAAACCTTGAAACGTAGCTGGGATTTTGCAATATCATCTGGAATTTCCGGATGAGATGTGAGAAACACGGCATCTGAAGGAGCTGAATGGAAAATTATCACACTTCTGCTGTGCCCTGCTTGCTCCCATGTGTTGCCACAGTTGGCAAACTGGTTTCAACAAAATCTAACCCAAGGTTTTGTAGTTGCAAGACCCAATATTTAGATTTAAAACATTGTAAACCATCAGTCAAAGTCATTCAAAGTCAACTTACAATTGGATGCTAAGTGCTCTAATCTACCGTTCCCAGGACCTAGAAATATAAAGAGAAAAAAATCGACTCGATGGTTTCCCAACAAAACGTCGTTCCCCTGTGAGTCCCAGAACTCCGGACATCGAGTTTTTTCCCAAACCGCTGAAATCGATCAAACCTTGGGTGGAAAGGTAGAGAGCCATGCGCTGGGAATGGGATGATTTACTATCAAAAACTGGGGTTTCATTGAGGAAACTGCGGGTATCATTATGATATGATATAACCAGAAAGGATATGTCACTAAGAATATCCACTTGGGTATATCTGAAGATGGTGTACGCCCCAAAATGCCATGTTGCCTATTTCAAACATTTTCAAACAACCCCACTATGAGCTCATTGGGATCATCATCGCAAAAATGATGGACCTGAAACAAGTGCTGGAACTACCATTGGACCATGGTTGTTCAACCATCAATAAAAAATAATGAACATGATAAATATGATAGTGACAATGAGAAACCATAGTTGTTACATTCTAACAATACATCAAGTCAAGTAATGATAAAAACTTGTTTTTCATGGATATTATGATATGACACCTGCCCAATAGCCGCGCAACCGCACAAAAGTAAGGCTGTTCGCGTGCCACCAAGTCAGTATCGTTTTCATCTGAGATATTGACACTCCAGAAAGAATTATTTTTTTCCAAGCACAAATGAAGGTGCGCGGCTTGCCATTGGCTTCGAACCGTCGAGTTTTCAAATTATGAAATAATGGATTTGTGCATATCTAAAAGACTCTAAAGAACTGTCACGGAGCAGCGTTTTTCTTTGTATTTACGCAGAAAGCCGTTAGGCTGATGGCCGAGTATGGCCGGTGACTCTCGGTGACTTAAACGGACCTCTTCGGAGAATAGCAGCCTCCGCCAAGCAATCTATGTCAGCTTGGTTGGGGTGCGGCGGCGCCACTCTACCGAGGGCGTGTACAGCATCTTTTGCTGTTTCATTTAGTCAACCCAGTTTTGGTCTGCCTACTCCTTTGGTTGGAAGAATTCTGGGTGCGAAAGTCCTGTATCCAAACAGGACTTGTCTAAGCGGATCTGCATGATGATCCCTTCTAAGTATGTGCCCAAACAGCTTGAGTTTTGTTTTTTCCATACAACAGAGATTTCTGTCACGTCTACGTTGTAGCTTTTGGCACGGTCCCTTACAATTTGATTCGTTTGCGTTCTGTCGATGAATGTTGGGGGAGTTTTGAGAATGCGACGAATGCATTTCATTTGGAACGAACCCAACTTGTTCATCTCATTCTGGGTCAGTTGTATGGTTTCAAGTCCGCACATGAGCTTGGATATGACGATTGAATTAACGACACGTAACTTCCATGCAATACTGGTGCGTGCTTTGTCCCACAAATTTTTTAATTGAGCACATGTCTTGATAGCCTTTGCCAAACTTAATTTCTGCCGTGTTACTAGCAGTGTCTGTTAATATCGTGCCTAAATATGTTGCATGTCCCTGCCGTGGTCTAAGGAACCGTCCCTGAACTTGATTGATGACGTTTTCCTATGGTAGTCAGGTTCACGCATTTCTGGTAGTTCAGGTTCATATCTTATAGTAGGAAAATTAAATTTCAAGTTTTTTCAAGAATTTGTTTAAAGATGCTGTATGGTCACCAAAGAGAAGAGTGTTGTCCGCATAAAGGATTTCAGAAAAGTATATTCCTGAAATTGGTTCAAGCTGTTTAGGAGTGTTGAGTCTTGCTTTTATATCTGCAAACATAGCCGACATTATAAGAATGAATAAGTATGGTGAGAGCTGGCATCCTTGTCTGATACCGGATTGTTGCTGGAAAACGCTGATGAACCTTCTTCACAGCTGACTCGAAACTTTGGATTAGCATCAATATTCACAATAGCCAGGAGAAAGAATGATTGCTGATGGAATTGGTGACTATATATGTATATAACTTATACAAAATAATATATGTATATATACATATATCTTTCGATTAGCTGCGATTGCTGATGGTCAACTAATCAACAAATTTGCGATTCACAGACCATTTTTGAGATGACGCGTCTCGGTGCTTGGTCGTTAAAAGT
>Ga0126342_10001596_pt1 | contig 32512 bp, 23 predicted proteins | sample Cyp1metagenome_FD_92528 | JGI IMG/M metagenome (GOLD analysis project Ga0126342, IMG submission 92528) | Coral microbial communities from Lord Howe Island, Old Settlement Bay, Australia - Cyphastrea 1 metagenome | ecosystem: Host-associated > Invertebrates > Cnidaria > Coral ...
ATATAATATAGTATAATATAATATAATATAGTATAATATAATATAATATAGTATAATATAATAATATATATATATAATTTAATATAACATAATATAGTATAATATAATATAATATAATATAATCTAAATAATATAATATAATATAATATAATATACATAATATAATATAATATAATATAATATATATATAATATAATATAACATAATATAATATAATATAATATAAATAATATAATATAATATAATATAATATAATATACACATAATATATAATATATATACATAATTATATATATATAGACCCAGTATGACCCAGTATATCTATCCAGATGATCAATGACTGTTGGTGACGGACATTTTCATTCAGCCTCTCAGGATCTGACTCACGCTGCCGAAGTCTTAGAGCAGAGCGGGCAGGAGGCGTTTCTGGTGGGCGCATGGCATGTAAACAAACATAGCTATGGACAATGGCCCATTTATAGTGAGTTTTCCCATTAAAAATGGTGATTTTCCATAGTTATGTTAGTTTACCAGAGGGTAGGAAGAGTATGCAATTACATATCTCACAAAAAACATGTAGACATTATCAACCAACACTATGTATGTATATATTGTATATTATATATATGTATATTATATGTTGTATAGTGTGGTATGTATACATATGCGTTTCGCTAACGACACTTAAATATGTGGAGGGCGGGGCAGACCACCAGTTCCATCTGTAAATTCAAATGTTTAAATAATTGGATTCCGTATGTTTAAATGGCCGGGCAGGCCAAGGAAAAAAAAAACAGTTCGTATATTTAACGCCAGTTCGTATATTAAAAAATCTGTATATTTCGATGTACTTACCGTATATATATATATATACATATTATGTCTAATTATTTGCTAATTTGAACAAAGAGACTCCGTTTTCAACATATTTGAGATGAATAAGCTATGAACCGGTGCATGCGTCGAAATTTGCTTAATTTTGGTCTGGAAGAGGACTTCCTCTTGAAGGGGTTGGATAAGCCAATCGAGAGGTGACGAGTAATCTTGACCCATAATTGGGAATCTCTGAGATACCTTTGGTACATACCTGAAACGAACAGAAACTAGATAGAATCCCAGGTTTTGGGGAGCTAACGTGGAACAAGTACTGTTTGGCCTGTTGTTTTATGGAGGAAAATCATAGAAACATGCCTCAAAGACCAACTTGATTTGTTCCCATTTCACTTAAACAAGTCGTGCTACAAAAACTCAACAAAACGATGGTTGCTTGAGAGTGATGCTGGGGATTCTTTCATTAAGGCGCCTAGAAACAAAACGGTTGGACTTCCGAATCGTCGCCAGGTGGAGATCCACTTTTACCACAAGGTGGGAGATGCAGTGATCACTCGGTGGGGTTTTCGAAATCGCGGCTGCAACGGCCGAATCGGTTGGAATTTGTTGATATTTGTTGGGTATAAGGATGTATAAGGTATGAACTTGCCATTTGTTGGTTCAATTATGGTTCAATGCTCCTTTGTTCCCAGTTGTGACAACGAAATGATCATGTCATAAATTATGGTGAAAAATGCCCATGTTTGTTGCTGAAACCTCTCATCATTGGTTGTAGTTTAATCTCCATGATTGTTGGAAAACCCCATGGCCGTGGGTGCAAAATCTCTAGATCAGTTGTAAACCTTGGAGGCGAGAAACCCCAAGAATTATTATATGCCCACTGGACATGGAACTAAAGAGCCCAGTTGTATATTCTTCCAAAATCAGTGGGAAGTTGATGATTCAACTTATTTGATTGGGACTGATGACTTTTTGCTCTAGATTCGGATTTCACTTTTCTATTTTTTTTGGGTCACTAGATTTAGATTCAGATTGTCCTTTTCTTTCTTTTTGTGGGGGGTGCTATAAACATCACCAACCAACTGCATGGCTAGTGGAAAATCCTTTAGTTTTTTGCTATGGTAAATATCCATCACCAGCAAAAAATGATATATTTTTTTTCCGTGGACTATCAGAGATTGACCATGAGAAGGTACTTAAATATGACTGAACCTCCATCGATACACTTCTGAATATCCTATGTTTAAAATGGTGATGAATATCCTAACAATTCTCTGACTTCACATCCCAGAAAAAAAATAAAAAACAAACTCATTCATACTCATTCAAACTATTCAGACATATTTTTGAAGCTGTTGGAGAGTCAGAGTCGTCCTCAAAACATCTCCCCTTCGCAGGAATCCGAACTGTTAGAGGAGAGTCCGAGGGGTCCGCTGGGACCACGACGGGATTTTTCATGGGATAAACTGGCATGTTAGTAGGATTTTTCCATGGGAATTCAATATATTTAATATGATTTAATGGTACTTATAGTGGGATAAGAATGGGATATAACATGGATTAAAAAAGGATTGAAGATCCATTTTTTATCAACTATCATGGGAGAATATTGGGATTCAATGGGATATCGATATACTGTATACAGTATGGATTTTATGAGCGTCAATGGGATGTAACGGGACAATAATGGGAACCCATGTTAGGGAAACCTATCAACCAACTAGTGTAATGAGATGAGATCGGGATATGTTTCATGGCTCAGTTTCTGTCATTGGATTCAACAGGCATGTCATCAACTATCATGGGGATCTTTCGCCCAAGGCATCGTTTTTTTCGCTTAGTCATTTCACCCTGCTCATGCAAGGTTTAACCAACTCAGCAGGGAATCGACCACCTGGCAATATTCGATGGTGGCAGTTGGAAAGTGGTAAAATGACAGTACCCTCTGGTAAACTAACAGTTTGCTATTGAAAATTGCCATAGAAATAGTGGATTTACCCATTGAAAATGGTGATTTTCCATAGTTATGTTAGTTTACCAGAGGGTAACTTCGGCCCGCAACTTGGAATCTCTTTCTTCCGGCGCAGGACGAAAATCTGACGTACGAGACGGTGTGTTGTGCTCCAGCACTTTGCACGTACCGCACGATGCCTGTGTCCCTGGGCGAAGGTTTTTATGTAGTTAACATAGCTATGGAAAATCACCATTTTTAATGGGAAAATCCACTATAAATGGCCATGTTCAATAGCTTTTTGTATGTTTACCAGAGGGTATTTGATGATATTTGGGTACAGAAACTGCTGAAGGATGCTGAAGGCTAGGGCCCAACGACTTGGCGACTTAGATAGCTTTGTTATAAGATGATGTGATCCTCTGGTAAACTAGCACTTTGCCAAGGAACAACATCATGTTTTTATAGGCAAATCATCTACACAAGGCAATTTTCCATAGCTATGTTAGTTTTCTGTCCTTTTTAGGATCAATTTGTGTCTTGTGATGCAGCTGTGCAAGGAGAGAGGGCTAAAGGTAGCTGTTTCTTCCTCTACCATTTGGGCATTTTCGCAATAAAGTCCGAAGCAATGCAGGAAGACATGTTACAGAAGGACGAGTTCTAGCGGATCTATCTTGAACTTGGTGGAAACAACCACCGAAACGATGCGTTTGGTGGTTTTGCAGCCATGTGAAGTGAGCTGCAAACTCTGCCTTCCCATGTTGTGGTGAGGCATTGTGAAACAGCAGTCAGGTTTCTATCTTTTGTGCCAAGGTTTGTCTTTTGTGCGTTTCAGCCGTGTTTTCAACGTACTCTCATATTGGAGCAATCACAACTGAAGATGCTCCAATCCACAAAGCTTGGCATAAAGAACGTACTAGGGCCAGAATTGATATGTGGGTCTAATAAAGGGACAACATGCATTGGCCCCCTCACTTTTCTACATAGGGTCTTTGCAGTTTTTCCATGTTATTTTTCCGCCTCAAAATCCCAGAGTGACTCATGATTTTGGTAAAAGTTTGAGAGTAAACCCCAAAGATTGCCATTATGTTACTTCAATATGTTCTTAAACATGTATAAAACCAGTACATTTCACCATTACCACTATATATGTGATAGGTGTTGCCCTTTCAAAGAACCAGAACCGATGTTTTCTTCCCAAAACACACAGTAAAGCCCGAGGTGGTGCGATTTTTTCTACAACCCACCGGAGCCCAGGTGGGTTTGACAAAAAAAGGGGGAAGTGGCCGAATTACTGTGTTTTGAAGTTGATTGAATCCCCAAGATGTGCGGTTTTTCACCATGCTAAACCGTTTGTATGGAGGGAATGTGTGATTGAATACAACCAAATTCGTTGGATGTTTTGTAGGTGCTGGAGATGTGAATTGCTCTGAGAGAAGAGAATGATGTCTCGGATCTATGATCGCAACAAGCCAGGGATGACAGGGATGTTTATCATACTGATCCTGCCTTCATGGTAGACCCTTGACTTGTGTGGCTGTTGAATGCTATTGAGATCAACATTAGTATGAACATTCAAAGTTCAACTTAACATAGGAATTCATAGGAATAGTTAAGTTCAAAGATGTTCAAACCGAAGTATCTTAAGTGACTGTCCCAGAGGGTACTTGCCGCGGTACCCCCGCGAGATATGTACCCACCAGGTGTCGTGCAGAAACTTGGCAACTTCGAGAGGTGGGGCGTTACAACAGTCTGGATGGTTTCAAGATTATATATTTTCCCAATGGCGAATCCACTCGAAAAACTCCAAATGGGGAATCGGTTCAGATTATATATTTTCTTTTGGGTGGTTCCTGGAAAGCAAATCCAATGCTTGGGCTGTGGTTTAGCTGCTTTAAGCCCATTTTCTCAGCAGACTTTGACCATCGACTTTGGCCATCATAAAGCATCATAAATCGTCATACATCGTCATACTGTGGATGGAAGAAAAATCCTGTACCACCTTGGATGGTTGAAACATGTTGAAACCCTATAGATAATGGGATAAATAATAAAACACCTATGAACTTATGCAGGGTTTCTTCTACTCACTGTATCAAGTGTAGTGTTTGGGTGAGACTTTGGATGCGAAAATCTGGCATTTGTTTCATCTAGTTGATGTTAAGAAAACAGCAAGATGATGTTTAGCTGCGAAAACTGAAGTGTTTAAGCAAGGAACAACTGTGAATTCGGGAATTTGACCGTTAGTCAAAACGGTTTGAACACCACAATTTTGTTTGATTCAAGCCCAATCTTTGTTAAACCGCAGCAGTTCTATGTATAGATGCGTTGAACTTTGACGTATGAAGTCGTGGTTTCTCTCCATCAATGGGAGCTTTCCAGTTGAAGATTTTTCCAGCCAATCATGGGATTCTGCAATGTAAACATAACTTGGTAAATTCTAGGGATTATGATATGATATATCTATAGTTTATATGATTTGATATGAATTGATATGAATTGATATTATATATATAGTTTATATGACATATCATGGGATTCTAGGGATTATGGTTGACATGAATAGATAATTGATATGAATTGATCTGAAGTTTATGGGTGTTATAAACCAACAAACATCATATGAATCAAATCCTTGGTTATATATGCCATTCTATCCCCAGTATATCCCCGTGAATTCCCATTATTTATCAATCAACCAGCATTTATCTAATGATACATCCCCACATGTTAGTTAAAGCCCCAAAAAAATCATGTGTGGATCAATATATCCCCAAATGATTGATGCAAAAAACAAAAACTAATCAAACCACCACTGTATGATTGTGAAAGCTACAGTGAAATTACTAAACAAAACCATGTATATAAGTGTATATAATATATATATATAATATATATATAATATATATATATATAATATATATATATAATATATATATAATTCATGGTGAATTCACCATTAAACTAAGGCCTTGGAGCTAATTCACCACCATTTTTCCCACTAAAACCTGATGGCAACCAGGTCTTGGCAACCTCCAAAGTCATCGAATTGCCAGGTTACCGACGTCGTACCGACTGGATGGGAATTTTCCAAAAAACTGTGCCATGTGGGATTTGTCTATTTGCCAATGTGGGATGATATTTGTATATATTTGTAGGATTCTATGCTTTCCACACTTGGTTCCTTTAATTGAACTTAAGAATTTCTGGAACATTCCCATCACTTACAAGATTCTGGATCGGTCCTGGGGGTTGTTGATCATTCTGATGTGGAGCTAAGGACTGAGATTTTGTCGAAGGGCAGCTGGGTTGAAGAATTGTTATAGCCAGTTTTTTTTTATCAACCAACCATCTCTCTATGGTTTGTGTCTATGTTTTTTTTAAATGTTGGTGATTGAATGCCTGTACACATCAGTACATAAGGGATTTGTCATACTCAATTATTATTGTGGGTGATACCTCCGGGTTTATTAGGGAGTGTTATAACCTACCCTCTGGTAAACTAACAGTTTGCTATTGAAAATGGCCATTGAAATAGTTGATTTACCCATTAAAAATTGTGATTTTCCATAGTTTGTTGTAGGTTTACCAGGCCGGGTACAACATGATTTTCCATGTCAACCAATGAGTACGATGGGACGGGATTGAGCTGCTGGGATCTACAGTAATATGTTTGTGTCGTTTTTCATATCTGAAACTCAGAAACAATCCAGTGATGTTTCATTGGATTCTATAATCTAATATAATCAATCAATCAATAATGTCAATTGGAATATTGTTGTTTATAATACTATTGTTATCATTGGATTTTATTATGAATCCAATTTATTGTGATTCTATAATTTGATCATGTTGGATTGATCTATGTCTATATATTACCAGACAAGAAGAAAATCCATGGCATTATGACAAACATGAGCAGCTTGCAACAAGATGCACTTGAGTTTGTGGTATATTGCCATGTCAATCAGTGACCTCAGTTTAAACATGGTCACTTCGGGCATCTTTGGAGCATACATCACCTTCTCTCACTTTGTCCTTACATGTCTTAGCATCAGTTACCCAGTCCCCAAGAGTCCCTAAACACTCTTTGGTTTATCTTTACTTTGCAACATATCACTGACTACTTCAGCAGGGGAGGTGACCAGTCACATCACCATGGTATCAAGACCCCAAAAAATGGGGGCATCCGTGGTGGGTGCCATCACCATGGGCATGTGACATTTTGGAATTCCACTTGATCCATGGAACTATGAAACTCTGAGAAATCGTAAGGAAATAGTAGGATTAATAGAACCTGAGGATTTAGAATTTAGGTCCTGGGTTTGCGGTTGAATATGGACCCTGAAAAGAGTTCACTGGTTTCACAGGTTCTGCAAGTACTGTTGGTGAACTCAGCTTGGCCAGAGCAATCGCAACGCTGTCATAACAGAGGGCACCATTTGCCGTATCATCCAAGGCTTCGTGATGCGAATCTGCAAAATCATCCTTCAACCCCTGAAGGGCAAGTTGCATCTTAGAAATCATGGGGCTCAATCATCCCATTATAATTATATCCCATTATGTCCCATTATCATTACTCATTCTGACCGTTGACCATATTAGCCCCATTATTATCATTACTCACTCATTTACCATTGTTGACATTTGTTGTCACGGAACTTGAGAGAACATGAGAGAACTATCCAAAACTATCAAGAACTATTCAAAAACTGGGCGGCTTCCAGACACGGAACTTGAGAGGCAACATGTGGCGCTTGCATTTGCAGCGGTTCTCGATGAAGTCCCGAAGTCAGAATTTTCTGGGCTGCACTGGGAAGACTTTTTTACACCTCTACAATATTTAGAAACAGGAATACCCTCTGGTAATTTAACATAGCTATTGAAAATGACCATTGAAATAGTGGATTTTCCCATTAAAAATGGCCAATCTTTCCATTGCAAACTGTTAGTTCACCAGAGGGTAGTGGTTAAAAGATGGGTTAAAAGATGTTCCCATCAAACATGGGGATTCCTCCGGAGGAACATGGTCATATTGGTGATGTCCTGATTCTTCTAAGAGAAAGAGGGTGGAGTTGAATATCCAAGCAATGAATGAGAATTTTAGGCAGCAAACTTGAGATTTTAGGGAACAGGAATTTAGAGAAGACATCATATGGAGGAGGCCAACAAGAAGAGCATCAACGATTTGGGGCTACAGCGACTCCCAACAAAGGAATCATGTTCATTTCGGATCTTGTCAGTGTCCATCGGATATTCACTCGTCCAGTCTGTCCAGTTGTCCAGAGAAGCGGTTTAGATCCTGCAACTTGTCATTGCCCCTTCGGCCCCTTCTTGTTGGGTGAACATCATCATGTTCCTAAGATTATTGAGACTGTCCAAACATCATGTCTAGGTCTTGTCCCCGTTTGGGTAGACAGGGTAGTCACGAATCATTGGAGGTCAAATCTGCCATTATGTTGGTCTTGAAAGCAACAGTCGTGTTGGTTACACCAACATTCCTTTGTGTGCTGAAACCTCATCCCGGTCTTGCTCCAACACCCATTTTTTCTCGCCCGACTTCCTACCATTTCCATAAGATCGCAGTTGGAATAAACTTACATCGTCATTCTTATGATGCGAACTGTTCAATTAGTTTTAGAAGCTGAAATGCCAACTGTCTCTTGCTTTAAACTCCAAAATCACAGCATGTTGTTTTGAAAACAGAGTGAAGTCATTTACCTCGATTTGCTGACGAATCTGAAGACAATTTTTTGTGCTCCCAATGGGAAATCCACTAGAAAGGGCGAATCTATCAGGGCAAAAATCGTTGAGAAACTAAATTGATATATGGAACTGTATTCCCGATAAAGTTCCCTATCAGAACTTTCATGTCCCATTTGAACGTTCTAGTAGGGAATTATATTTATAGGAAAAAAGTTGAGTTCAAAGTTGAAGATATATCAAAATCAAAAAACTTAATACATCTTTATATATATATATTATGTATATATATATATCCCGCAATTCCCTAAATGTTCTTCCTTCCCTTTCAATGCGTTAAAGGCAAAGCTTCGCCTTGCCGCTGGGCCTGGTGAGCGAAAACGACGAGCCCTCGGAGATGTCGAACTTGGCCTCGGAGGCGGTTCCAGGGCTCCTGGGATGGTTATGATTAATCTATGGTTAATAATTGTTAATAATTAATAGGTGAATAATGGTTAATAGATTAATCATAACCATCCCAGGTTAATAATCTATGGTCTATGGTTAATAAGAATGGTTGATATACTAATAGGTGAATCATATTAACATATATGATTAGTTTATGGTTAATTATGATTAATCTATGGTGTAGTAGGTGAATAATGGTTCTTTTCAGGGTCTATGTTAATTTACCAGAGGGTAGTATATGGTTAATCTATGGTGGAATATGGTTAATCTATGGTGAATGATGATTCATGATGGTTAATGATGGCTAATAATGGTTAATATAACAGTGGTTCTAGTGATGGTTAATCATGGTTAATAATGGTTTATAAATGATGGTTTATAATTGTTAATAATGGATGGTTAATATTTTGCTAATCTATGATATATATATATCGGGATATAGTTATACTATGGGAATATATAACGGCTATAGTTATATAATGATATATGTGGTGGTTTATATAATGATCCCATTTTTAATGGTTTAGACCACCCATTTATGGATATATGGTTGATATATGGATGATATTGGGATATAATATAATATAGTCATGTAATATATAAGTTGTATATTGGGATAATAACTATACGACCGTCATCAACCATCATTAATCATTATTAAGTATAATGTGGTTAAAAGAATAAGAAACCCCCAAGTATAGTGATAAGAGGTTTTGACCCATACCCAAATAAAGGATTATATTGGGATATAGTAATAGTTTTACTATACTTATTTCCCAACTGCTGGGGATTTGTATATATAACTATAGCCAATACTTGATGGATTATACATATATGGGGAACATAGTGGCTATTGAGGCTAATGATGATATAATTATATATACATATATGGCTATATCAATGGTGAATAGTGGTGATTATGGTGAACAACTGGTTGTTAATGACCATATATTAATATATAGATAGTCCCATCATTGAATGGGTGTGTAAAACATCCAATATATATAAGAGTCCCATTATACAGCCAATCATGGCGATCATGTGTATATGGGGAATATAGCGGCTAATTATATTTCATATATGATATGATATATATAATTTATATAATAAAATGATATAATGTATATGTAGTGGCTAATGATATATAGCCAATGATAGCCCATTTAGGAATATGGAGCGATAGCGATTGTATATATAATATAATATAATATAACATAATATGATATAACATAATATAACATAATATAATATAATACAATATTATACTATGTTATATTAAAATATATTATATTGGCTATAGTTATATAATGATAAATGTAATGGCTGTTATGATTTCATCAAGCTATTGGTTATCGCATTTTTTTTGTCCAGGTAGCATGACTATTGATATCATTTAACCAACGTTGGCTGATTATTAGCTGATGATTATATATAATACTTGATATGAGTTTTATCATTTATAGGTTTTTTGGCATTTTTTTTTATGGCTAGTTCGCTACAAGCTGTAGTTGCTAACACTGAACTATCAAGTTGCGAAATTAGCAAGTTTATATCAGATTCCAACTGTCAAGATGATGATTTACCTTCTGGCAAATAAACATAGACCCTGAAAATCACCAGTTTTTAATGGAAACTAGTCTTCCAACCCCTATCTGCCGGGTCTATGTTAATTTACCAGAGGGTATATGTTGGATATGTTCTTAAGTCACATGAACTCACCATCGCCACCATGGCGAAGTCACCGTGTTTTTGCCGTGTTTTTTGCCGCCAGGACGGGCTGTTGCCATCGCCCAAGACGAAGGTCACGGCGCTGCAGCTCTGCGAGAGCTTCAGCTCGCTGCCCAGCGAGGCCGATGTCGAGATTTTCCATGGTTAGTTCATGGTGAATCTATGGGATTTAATGGGATCCACCATATTTTCTATGGTTTATTATATTTAATGGGATTTAATGGACTTTAATAGGATTTTAATGATGGTTAATGATGGTTATCAATGGTTTAATGGGCTATCATTGGATTTAATGGACTTTAATGGAAAATGGCCATAGCTATTGGACTAATGGATCTTAATGGATTTTAATGGGATTTAGCCTCTGGTAAACTAAAAGTTTGCTATTGAAAATGGCCCAATCGAAATAGTGAGTTTTCCCATTGATAGCATATGTAAACGTTTACCAGAGGGTACGGGTAGTGGTTACGGATTTAGTGATGGTTGATGGTAATTACCCTCTGGGAAACGTTTACATAACGAACTGGAAAGATCCACCATTTTATAGCTGGGTAAATCAACTATTTCTATGGCCATTTTCAATAATGGTGATGGTTGATGGTGAATTATAGTTATTGATGCTTAATATTGGTTAATGAATGATGGTTCATGATTGCTATAGTGATGGTTGATAGATATAGCCTTTAAACAGTTCGCAATGGAGATGTCTCAACCATCGACGGATACTTAGTGATGGTGAATGATGATAAATGATCAATGGAGACTTTACAATGGTTGATGGTTAATGATGGTGATACATGGTGAGTACATAATGGTATATGGTGATGAATGGTTAATAGTGGGGGGCTTCACAGGGGTTTAATGATGGTAAACGATGGTGATTCATGGTGGTGCTTAATGATTAATAATTGTCCTGAATGGAATTATGATTGGGAACATTTAAGTTGGGAAATAACAATTAATTAATGATGACTTAATTCTTTAAACAGTTTATTCATTTAATAAGTCATAGTTAAGTTTAGAATTCCCATGATGGCTCCTGGAGATGTTATTAAACCATAACAATGGAGACTTCACAATGCTCAATGATTGTTAATGATGCTGATTGGATGGTCATGTGAATCTGGACCGCATCTGGAATTGTTAATACTGGTTTTCATGATGATGATGACTGGCGTTGAAGAGTTTTCCATGTTTAATGATTGTGATAAATGGTGATTAATGGTTAGCAATGATTTTATTTATGGAACTAGCCTTTAGTATGTTTAAGGTGACTTGTTTTTAGTTTCCCAATGGACAATCCACAATTGAATCTATAGGGATTTATTTTGAGGGGGACCCTTTCAGCAAATCCAGGTTGTTTAAGTTGGTTTACATCTACGTCGTATAACTATTTTTTTTTTCCCGGACTTTTAACTATGGTATCATGGGAATGTAACAATTGTAAGGGAAATCAATGGGAATTACTGGGGAATTGACAATCTGGACTATGATGAGATTATAAGATATCAAAAGACATTCATACCAAAGAGATAAATGGGATGTAGCTAGCAATAATTGGGAGTATAATTGTGATATATTGTGATATATTGTTATATTGTGATTGTCTGGGAGATGAATATCAAGCTTCTATCTGGACCCAAGGCATAGACAGTTAAATGAAGAATTTGCCTCCCCGAACTTATTAACAGTTCGACCCTGCCATCAGTCATGGGTTGGGAGATTAGTTTCACACTAAAATTGACTATTTTCAGGGGTCTATGTTTATTTGGGGTAGGATAATTAATGATTGAGATGATTATTGGAATATGCTGTATTGAAATACACTATTTTGGGAGGTGTTACCCGGTCCCCAGAAGTTAATAGCCAGGGTTTACTCATCAAGGGTTGAAATTGATGGCTAAGTTGGTTTGTAACTCCACTAACTAGGGTTTATGGTACAGTAGATATAGCGAACAGGTTAATGGGGGCTTATAGACCAACTATGTTTACCGGGCACCACACTCTATGGCTTGAAATCTTTTGGTACCATGGTTTCTACATCATACAGAAGTTGATTTTGTTCATTTTTTTGGTTGGATACACAGCACCATGTATAACCCATTCAACCTGAATCTTCTAGCAGGGGATCCGCAAACCCTCAAGAAAAACATCTGCGTGGTAAATGGATATTGATCCCCATGACATGATAGATCTGATAGGTTTTAAATCATGCCACATAATAATAACGGTATGTTTGACGCGTGTTTTGAAGCACGTTGTGAGAACAAAACCTGCCTTAAAAAAATGTTTGAAGCTGTTTGAATCAGATTCTGAAACCGTTTTCTATCACCCAGACATATACGTAGCAAGGATTGGTGGAAGTTTCAGCAGCAGAAACGAGATTTCACCAAATGGTGAGTTTAATCATTTTTTTTCCATAGACAATGTGATTTCACCAGCAAACATGGCAAGGCTGGGGGAGAGTTTAAAGCAGCAAGCATCCCCTTTGTTGGCTGTAAATATTGAACTTCAACCAGCAAACATGGGGCAGTTTTACAGCGCCAAATCTGGGAAGCTTAGCCAGAAAGTGATGAGTTGATTTTATAGTTTTACCACCAAACCATTTCGGCAGTAAAACATGTGATTCACCAACAGTACGTAATTACAAGATATTGTAAGCATGGTCTTTCAACCACCAACAAGGGTGATTGTTTAAAATGACTTTCCTGAATTTCTGGCTGAATATAAAATGAACGGAGGAATGGATGGAAGGTTAGAGTTTGGCGGATGAAACCAGTGAAACTCGACAGGGGGGGCAGGTCGGACCATAAAAATAGTTACCCTCTGGTTATTTAACATAGCCATGGTATAGATGGCCCATTTATAGAGGATTTTCCCATTAAAACCTCGATTTATAAGGGATTTTCCATGGCTATGTTAAATAACCAGAGGGTAGATGAAATAGACATCATTGTTTGATTTTGTACATTACTTTCATATTATGTGATTTTGTTTGAACTATGCCCAGTTTTGCAGTGCAGTACTTGCTTCTGAAGAACATCTTCAGTCCTTGAATTTACCATTTCATGATTAGCTAGTTTACCTCATTATATCACCATTCAATCACCCTTATATTCCCATTAGATCACCTATCTTTGTTGGTTAACTTCCCGAATTTGATGCAGCAAAAAAAAGGTCTGACTTGGAAGATCTTGGAACACTGGTCAGGCAAGGATGCAGAGAACGCTTTTTGCAACACATCACCCCAAGTGCTAAGAGGAAAGCAATGGTCAGACCGAGGGTGTCCCACGATGATTGCTGAGACGTGGGGCTCAGTCGTCTCCTCCATAAGCTGTTCATCACCACACCTTCGAAGGAAGACAGGTTGATCATGTCATTGCTTAGTAACTGATTTACAAGGGGTTACACTCAACTCATAGGATAACTCCAGAAATGGGGACTTGACAACCAGGGTTGCTAGCAATTTGCTCAGAAGAATAACCCAAGGAGGTATAATCTCACTGGTCTTATGACAAAGCAACTTGACATCTTGCAAGTGGATTAAGTATACCTGGATAAGGCTTGTTGAATGTCAACTTCTCTGTTTTCTTGCTGTTCCTCATGCGTATGGATCCAATTTGATTGCCCAGAAAACCGCAGGGCTTCAAATTCTAGTGTCTTGTTCGCTCTCTTGATTGACTTTCCAGTGGAGTTTATATTAAGATAGCAACATATAGCAACCAATTTAGTTTTTTTGGGGTTAACCGATCCATTCATCCTCCATTCATCCTCCATTTATACATGTTTTTTCCATCATTCCCATGGCAATGTCCAAGCCAATCCCAGGCAAACGTTTGCGCGGAAATGTGTTTGTGATTTCTACTTCCCCCCAATCTATATATAGACGTTTAAGCTTAAGTTTGGGAAAAATCAATGTTTAAACCTTTGGAAGTTTTTTTCATGACCCCAATTTCCTCCACAAATCCAGTGATATTTGTCTGAAGTATTACGACCGCATCACAACGTCACTGTAAATCATGCTTAAACTGGAACCACATCACAAAAAATCGCCTTTTCTCAGGGTTGGTGAATAAAAATGCAGAGTTACAGCAACTGAGCTATTCATTTGGGGCCCACCTTATAAGGGACGGTGATTTTTGATGATCTCTGGGGGTCGGAGCTGTTTCTTGGGACTGGGGGAATGGGATGGAAAAAAAGTTACGGATTGGATCATTCATGATCATTCCAAACAAATGCCTAAGCACCGATCATATGATTACTGTAAAATTGTTTGCCTTTTTTTTTACTTTATAGTTTTTTGTTTAAAAAAAGAAACACAATTTCACCACATTCCTATTAAGGATTATTAAGTTCCTCCCTAAACAAGCCCAATTTGATGGCCTCTGCAGGGATCCCCCCTCACGGACACGATCGAGAAGGAACACTCTGAGGCGAGCGACCGGTGGGTCGAAACTGTGGCGACCTTTTGAAAAAAGCAGATCAAGCAACAGAAATATTGCTGCGACTCAAGTATCAAATGCAGGTCCTCATGGATGGTTTGTATCCTTTCCCATGACTTGCGGCCATGAACTGAAAACTGGCTTTGTTGACCTGAAAATTTGGGGGAAGCCACCCAAAATCCAATATTCTATCATAAAATTGTCCCAATGACAGATATGAAGACTATATAGTTATAGTTTTTTTCTCAAAGGAAAAATGGCAACCAGCTTTTTCAAAGATATAACGTCAACCCTGGATGAATTAAAATTTCTAGGTTGTTTGAGTGGTTGGACCCCATTGAAATGTCACGAGCTACGACCACTTTTTTGGACAACCCCATGGCACCATGGGTCGTCAGGTCACCCGCGAAGGAAGTCCGAAGAATCGCCGCTGGGCTGCGGCGACGCGGAAGATATATGGAAAAATAGTGGTACCCTCTGGCTATTTAACAGTTCGCCATGGTATAGATGGCCCATTTATAGTGGATTTTCCCATAAAAAATGGTGGATCTTTCCATGGCTATGTTAGTTTACCAGAGGGTAAATTTCATAGGAAACACAATAGATATATGGTTGAAACAACTAGATAGATGGAATGAATATGTGAAAAATGGGAATATTTCATGGGAATATGATGGATGGCGGGAGATCATTCTTCATCATGCTTCATCATGTTCATGTCCATCTATGTTTTTTTCAACCTGTAGTTTTCTGATTAATCATGATTAACAATTAATCAGAAGGGTGTGCCACATTGAAGAACCAATAGGTCAATGGTATCAACCTATGTATTTGTTGTCAAGATGGACAGTAATTACATCCCTAGCTGTGGTTCAAGCCTGGGAAGTCTAAAAAGACATACCGATTTTGTGTCATTCCTGGGTCAACCTTGGGCTCATAGAATATGTTTGAGTTCTTTTTTGCCTATTTCAATAGGAATGTCTACTAGCTAGCTAACAAGTTTTTTTTTGTGTATCTCAGATTGGGAATGATTTTCTCATGTCAACGATTCACCATTTGCTGCTGGTTGTTTTTTTTTTGGGGGGGAGGACGGTCCCCAACGACTAGTAGATTTTTCTGGGGGTTGAAACCACCAATCAGATCGATTTGGAATGTGTCTATGGTTTGATGGCTGTGTTTTTGTTGTAGACGATTTGCGCGGGATTTGGTATATACGGTATAATATGTCCACGCACATGTTTCTTTCTAACCATATAGTCTGGATGATATTTGACCCAATCTGAGCCATATTGCAGACACACTGTGTCCTGGTGGTCATAATTTTTCAGTGATCCTCGGACAACCAACATTTCCTCGGACTCCCCAGGTCCAAGTCACTTCTCAAGCTCCTGGGAGCCCCAAAAATGCTATGGATTTCGATCAGATCTGGAGTTCGAAGACTCTGAAATTGACCAAAAACAATCCTGGGTTTGATTTGACTCCCAAATTGCCTTGGCTTCAGGCTCAATTTCGGTCCGTAGCCATCATGGTTAACATTGATTACAGTATATTATCAATTATCATCACACCTACTCAAAACCGTGATTTTAAGGTAACCACATTTATACATACACCAGGTATTACCCTCTGGTTATTTAACATAGCTATGGAACATCATCCTGTGTTTTTTGTTTAATATAGATGAATCATCATGTTTATCAAAACATATTGTATATTTATTTGGTTCATCTATATAGATGGTCAATTTTTTTGGGTCCATATATATATATATATATATTTAAAAAAAAATATATTATATATATACACAGTATATTGGTATGGACCATCCATACCATAGCAAGCTGTTAAGATTATGATCAAAGGCATCCAATTGCAAAGTGGAACATTAAAAAAATAACAGGATTATAATGATGGTTCTATAGTTATTATCCAATTATTATGGTATGTTAAATTACTAATGGCTCACCAAATTTCTATAGTTATTATCCAATTATCATCATATTAACCATATATAAGATATTATAAGTTCCATGTACCAATGGCTAACCAAGAATTCGATCACAGAAAACCCAACTGCGTACACCGAGTTGGCACTGTGGTGGTGCTCCAAGCCTTGCCGTTGCTGGGCCTTCAACGAGGAGACGAACTCTGCAGGCGGTGGCGATGCGTTGAATCAACGAAGCATGAAAAACATGTGGTGGAATGATGATTAAAATATGGGAATATATAGGGAAAATGATGATATGTGATATTAATTAATGATTTTAATGGGAAGATATAGGGAACATATAGGGGACATACAGGGAAACTGATAATAAATAACGTTATGTATATATATATGATATGAATTAATATTAATGGGAAAACACATTTATACCATCTTAATGAGATAATGTTTTTTTTTTTTTTTTAATGGTGAAAAAACACTAACATAATAGCATGACATGAGAATATATGAGAACATTGTTGTTTTTCATTGGATATTACTGAGAATATGATGGAACATATCATCAATTACGCTCACTATATAATAAGCAGTTGCTGTAGATTGTATAGCCAATATTCGAGGATAGTGATCAAACCATGAATATAGAAATTTGGAGGTTTCCTGAAATAGGGGTACCTCCAAATCATCCATTTTAGATTGGGATTTTCCATTATAAACCATCCATTTTGAGGATACCCCATAAGCCATCCACGATGCTTTGACCCTAGCACAGATAGGGGTCACTGAAGACAGTGGATTTACCATCAATATCAATTTATGGGGAAAGCGTCAATATAATTGGGATAGGAGGTGAATACAACGGAATAACTATATCACCAACCTGGCAGATACATGGAATATTATGGACATGTAAAGCCACAGTTATTCGGATATACAAGCAACAAAATCCAACTTAAATGTGTTGGCTGTGTTTTATGGCTTGTTAGTTAACCATGGATTTCCAGTGCCCTTTCGGCACCGCCAGGGTCAATGGACATGAAATCAACAGCCTTCAGTCCTGGAAGGTGCGAGACCATTGGGGATCTCGGGAACGGAGCAATGGAAGACGGTGACTGATTGGTGCCCCGTTCGTGCCGTGAAGTCTGTTGGTGAAAATTCAACTGGCAAATGGACTATGTGACTATGGACTGTTGGGTTTATGGTAGATATTTTTCTTGGGCTAGTCAGGGCTGGATGTTAGTTATAATATGTTTGAGTGATCATCTCAATGGAGGTTGATAGTTTTGACCAATCCCCATGAAAGAAGTCTGCACATCATGGGGGGATTCAGCAACCCCCAGTTCGGTGAGCAAGGTCATGATCAATCCTATGTGAGTGTCACAAATCGGAGTTGGCTGATGATTACATGGGGTTATATAGAACTGTAACTGTATATAATATTGGGGTAATACTCAATTATTATAGGGGTAACGATTATTACCATGACTACCATTGCTACTCAGCCCAATGCATTGGGTCGATGCTGCTCATGCAGAAAGTAGATCATACCCTCAGGTGTATGCTGACCTGCACACTTCACCGTACGCATTCCCAAGCATCCACAAACTTTTGACATGTTACTGTTAATAAATAGTATGAAAACATCTCAATTGGTGTCTTGGCTAGCTGTGTTTGTTGGTTTTGTGTCATTGTCAAGATGCACCGGCAGCACCAAACGTGATGCAGGCTGCGACAAAGCACGTTATGAAGATCGCAATGGATTTTCGACGTCCCTCAGCAGTTGGCTCTTCTGAAGTGTGGTCCAGAGACATGGCATTTAAAAAATAACATCTCCATTGCAAAAGGACTTGGTGGGCATTCCTTCAACGGCTTGGACATGTTGCTTTCCGATTACAGGGGCAGACCCCCAAAAAAAGCAGATGGACCTTGTAAAAGGCTGGGTAGGCAATCCATTCTCATCAGATTTTCCATGATTTGGATTGCCATGGCCATAATTTGGCTAAAACTTAGGTTATCAATCCATTTAAAATAAGGGATTCACATGCCCATTGCTTTCCGGATTCTCGAAAACTTGGAAACAAAAATCCGAAAATGGATGATCTCGAATCCCTGGATCCTTTCAGGTAATGTGACCCAATGTCATGTTGACCATGTTGACCATCCCCAAATCACCATTCAAAATTCGGTGGTAAGTTCAACATCCCCAGTCATGGTTGATGGCAGCCAGGGTTTCCCACATTACCCTCTGGTGATTCAACATAGCTATTGAAAATCACCACTTCTAATGGGTAAATCAACTAGAACTGTGCCATTTTCCATAGTTATGTCAAATTACCAGAGGGTACATTCCATCACTCCACCATTACTAACTAAATTACTCACCATCATTAACCACTATTATATAATCACTATTAACCACTATTAACCATCATTCACCATCATTAATCATCAACGATGTGGCTAAAACAATGCCGCATTGGTCACCATCAATTGGTCACCGCCATAGGTCGTTGACACCGTTGATGATGATCCCCAAAAAAGACAGAGGCTATAGCTATCTAATCCTAGGGACTTAGGGGGAAGGGATTTCTTGAACATGGTTTGAATGATGATGCACATATGATGTATATATGATTTATATGATTTATATATGATGTATATATGATTTATATATGATGTATATATGATTATATATGATTTATATGATTGGTTCAAACAAAACCCTTGGTTGTATCCCGAAGATGGTCTATCCCTTTCCGATTTCGGAGATGGTCAATCCTCATCCCACTGGTCGTTGGCAGCTGGATGCCCAAGTCACCATAGGTATCAAGACTAAAAATGGTCTAAGCTTCGGTTGATTTGGGTGTAGTATTTGAGGAAACCTTGAATATAGAACACACATATATATATATATATACACATATCATATGTTACTAATAATATTGTGGATAATTGTATTGGTACCAAATTATGTGTATATATATATATATCCCATTGTATATCCTATTTTGAAATCACCATGCAAGTTCGATTTCGAGGTAAAACGGTGCCATTGGAGGTCTCAGCTGCTCGGCTGGTTCTGATTATGGGGATGTAATGGTTCTGCTTATTGTTGATGATCTTAATATATGCTTATCATTTATGTCAATTATGGGGATGTAATATATTGCTTATTGATCATAAGTTATCGTAGTGGTGTAACATGATTTCACCAACTTCACCAGCGGGTGTCGCGCAACTGGATTCACCGTCCTCACATTCAACCGTTCGTTGAGAGCTGAATTTATTCTACCAACAAAAGGTTCGCGCAGTGGAAGAGTCTTTTTTCTGTGGAAATCACCCCAGTGATAGCGATTGAATCGGTTGATGAATTGGGATATTCCTGTGGTGATGATCATATCCAATTATTAATTCCCATTGTCTTTGGTGAACATCTAGATATTTCATGATTTCTCATGATGTTTTCTCAGAAATTTACATCATTTTCCAATCATCGCAATAGCAATTGAGATCCCCTACCAATATATCATATATCCCTGATTGGTACCCCTATCAATATAGATCCCCTACATTAAAGCGTTAAGAACGCTAAAAACATTAAAACTAGTCCTAACAAAATGGTACCTAAAGGTCTCTCTTACATGTTATTACATGTGTATATATATATGTATATATCCCTGATAGGGGATGGTCTGGCACTCTAAATCCCACAGAATTTTTCCATTATATCCCACAGTATATCCCTAATTCACCCATGATTGTATCCCGTAATTGGATTCACCATTGGTGAAAAAGGGTGAAAAAGGGTGAAACATGGTGAAGCCGTATATACCCTTTGGTAAACAAACATAGCTATTGAAAATGGTCATTTATAGTTGAATTACCCATTAAAAATGGTGATTTTCCATAGTTATGTAAACGTTTACCAGGCCGGGTAATTGGGGATATTATCCCATTTTATCCATACATTCCCACGAAAGATCACAGTATCCATGAGTGGCAATGATCTCTATTAATATATAGAACCATCAGATGTTGGGATATTTCATGGATTAATTGATGATGAATATGATGTGTTATGGATACAGTATTTTATGTTAAATTGCCAGAGAGTTAATGATCATTGATTGTGGCAATGATCAAACAATTGGGGTCTTAAGACTTTCAGGGATTGAAGACATTTCCCAACTCTTGAGGTATTCAACATGTTCTTCTATTGTATAATCATCAACTCTCTGGTAATATAACATCGCGGACAATTGCCCATGTATAGATCATTTACCTCTTAAAGATGGTGATTTTCCATACCTATGTTAAATTGCGGGAATGACCCAACCCTTTCCACAGTTACCATAGATTTCATCCCGGATGAAGATGGACTAACTCGATATTGCCATAGATTAGTTACTATGTCATAGTTATCATACTTATATTTCCCATATGTCCCATACATTTATCATACATTTACCATACATTTCCCATAGTTACCATACATTTCCCACCGCTACCATACATTTCCCATAATTACCACATATTTTCCCACATATTTTCCATAGTAATGATAATATGTTACTAGGTAATCATAAAACTACTTGGTAATGAACCATATCATGAATGATATGATTTTAATATATCAACTAATGATATTATTTATATTACTAGTGATGGTAATATATTTATGAACCATATTTTAATATTACCCTCTGGTTATTTAACATAGCCATGGACAATGGCCCATTTATAGATGGTTTACCTATTAAACATGATGATTTTCCATGGCTATGTTAAATAACCAGATGGTAATGGTAATATATCACATACTATTAATATATTAATCCCAACTAGTAATAATGATATGGTTAATATACTATTTATGAAGCACCATTAACATACTGTGGTTGATATATACCATAAATAGTATATTAACCATAGTATATGAACCACCATTTATATACATTACCATTAATAGTAAATAGTATAATGATATGGTAATATATTAATCTGGGCAAATTATAACGACCTCACTGCGACCTCACTGGGAATCATGGATAATAAGGGGAATCATCCCCAAATGGCCCAACAATTCAGGTCAGTGAATTATTATAATTTGCCCAGATTAATGGTAATTTATCACATACTATGATTTTTTTTTCCCACCTAAACATCACCTTCATCCCCATAAAAAGAATCCGAGCGAGGCAAGTCCCATGAAGGTCCTGCCAGATCGACGACGCTCCGAGGAAGAGCTGACGTTTATTTGGAGCGTCGTGGAAGAAAAAAACATGTAACGTTTGGGAAGAAAACATAGGGAAAACACATGGAACTAAATGAACTAAGCTAATTAATACAATATAAATTGTAATATGTATAGCTATTGACTATTGAACACATTTTAGATGATAATGGCTAGCTAGCAATTGTATTTCACTTGATGTAACATCTATCATGATTTAATAGTTTGCTGTCGAACAAATGCCACTGTTTAGTAAAGACACAGTCGAACTAGGCTATGGTTTCCACAGCATTGTAAGAAAGGGAAATTAATGGTTCATTAAGCTACCTGAGGGGTTGAATTAGCCGAGGTTGCTGAAAAATAGTATTAAATGGCAGTTTCTCAACAGCAACGTTCATAAGGGCCTATTTAAACCTCAGCAACCAGGTATGTTTGAAAATCTCGCTGCAGCTTGCAGTTACCCGAAATGGCGATCTCACATTGAGTTCCATGATTTTCACATGAAAACCTCCGTTTAGTTCGGATGTCGCATTTATAAACCACTCTATAACCAAATCTAACCATAACTATGCCAGCCATGACTGGCTACCAAAGCGTACCTCCAAAAACGTATCATGACGCTCACCAGCATACAGGACTGGCACTCGGTGAGCAGCACAAAAGACTGCAGCCGCGAGTGTGTCTGGGTTGGCAACAAGTTCTTGTGGTTATTAGCAAGCAAAGAGTTGTTGAAACGTTGGACACGTGGAATTCATGAAGAATACGGGAGGAAACATGATCTATAACATCCCGGAAACACTTTTCTGTCTTGTTGGGGATTCCTATGAATTAACAACATGTCCAACAGGAAGGTTTTGTCAAATATCAAAATACTTTGTTTGAGTTAAGATGAACTGGTTGATTGCCGTAGAGTGACTGGAAAGGAGGGTGCGAATGTCGAGTATTTTCTATAGTAATCCCTCCCCGTAAGATTATAGTCATCCTAGGTAAACATGAAATTCTTTTGATCTTCATTTAAATGGTGATCAATTTTGACAATGCCATATTCTATCTACTTCATCCATTTTTATCTCAGTGGGGAAGGGATTACCGGAATTGTTTTCTTCCGAGAGCAAGCAGCTCTATATATATATAGAGATGGTGAAATGAGTTTGTCTGAAAAAAATAGGGACAACCGGGAAAACCCCATTAAATAGCCATTTGGGTTATATTATCTATATCAGTCAAACCATATTAAACCATGTTAAATCCATGTTTGTTGATGGCTGAATCCCTATTTTGGCTGGCAACCACCAGTGTCAGACACGCCCAGACAAGTACAACATTGGTGTTCCTCAATACATTCCAAATGGATCTACCTCCATATCATACATCTGGGTAAATTATAACGACCTCACTGTGACCTCACTGGAAATCATAGTTAGTAAGGGGAATCATCCCAAAATGGCCTTAATTCAGTTTGGTGAAATATTATAATTTACCCAGATACATATCCAATGTGAAGTTCTGCCACCGACTGGATGGACATTGCACCTGTAAAGTGGGAGATGTCAGGGGACAAATTGGGGTTTGTGCAGCACATTGCCATTGAAATACCAGGAAATTATGGGAACATTAAGAAACACAAATTGTGTTGGGTCGTTTCTTGGACAAAGCCATGTTGGGTTGGTTCTACCACTTGGTTTTATCTTCTTTGAATACTATTGAATAATATACTATATATACAATGTATATCCAAGTAACCTTAAGTAATCTAGATATAATGTATATCAAGTAAAATTTATAACTAATCTATGCAAACCATTTTTTTAAATCAATGAGGTTTCAGACATGGACGTTTCAAACGGTGATGCCTCAGATGCCTCAGGTAGTCACAATGAAGAGCCCCCATGGTCAGTGATGTCGGTCCTCAGGGGGGGTGCAGCCAAATTGGGGAAATATCACCAGTATACCCTAAGGATCCTTGGGGTAGAGAAAAACATATTTAAAAAAACAATGATTTCTAGGAAAATTGAATGAACATGATCTACATTCATGATGAGGTTTCACTGTAAACGTATATAAACGTTTACAGTGTTGATGATGGGGGGAAATTAATGTGGATTTCAGCTGATATTCGGACTGAAGCATCAAAGATGGGCTGAAGAGATATTGCTCTGTTTTTTGGATGGGAAGAATCAATCGATTTTCGCCAATGGCCCATGATGTTTGGATACCCAGGGACACCATTTATGCCATGCAACTTGACGAAGGCACTTACATTGAGCTTTGTGTTAGCAGGTTCCTCGGCCAACCTCACAAGAGAACTTGACATGAACAAATTGGCGAGCCATCAAAAGCATCCACAGTTAACCATTCTGTTTGTCCAGTGTGATGACCACAGTTGTGCAACGATAAGCCCAGTTATACATCATTTATAAATGGTAAAGAGCCGAACAAAAATCCTGAAGTCATTGGATGTCATTGGAATATTCAGCAAATATGGAGGATTCTCCCACAGATTGTAACTGGTGAATAAGCCTACCTATATAGATATCATAAGTCCCCCATTCGTGGATTATGCTATTTATGTTTGCGGTATACCCCCGCAAACGCTAGTTCTAAGTTCTAACTCTTCGTGGGGTGATGCTCCAGGTAGAAACTTATAATATCGTTTGAAATCATCCAACAAAAATGGATCTATATGAACATTTCTGATTGGTGGTTTGGAACATTTTTTATTTTTCCATATATTGGGAATAATCATCCCAACTGACTAATATTTTTCAGGTGGGTTGAAACCACCAACCAGATTTCTATTGTCCATTGTATGTCCCTTTGGTAGGTAAGCTTCAGTTTTTTTTCGTTGCGCCCAGGTTGTACAAGTCCACTTGCCGTCCACTTGGACAGAACTCGGTGCGGGGCCTCGGTGCGGGCACTGCGTTCCAGCCAGTTTCCAAAACACGGGGGTGGTGTCAAACTGGAGACATAACCAGCCATAATGTGCGGGAAAATGCGGGAAATTACTATTATTATGATTTTAACATATTTTAACAATAGATGGGAGTATGATTGGCAAGATAAAGCTGAATCTGAAGTAACCCCCCCCATCAAAGTAAAGACTGACAGTTATCGGGACCCCAAAATGGAGAAATCCAATACTCAACCCGTGTTTTCTTATTTTTTGGAGGATGGGATTGATTATTATATATACGTAACTGTACTGCAATGTTTGAGATGTTGTAGTTGTATCATCATAGTTGCCGATTAAAACCACGTGTTGACTGAAGCTACATGCTTTAATCATCTTTAATCCTGTCCAACCAACCACAATGCTGAAAACCAACGTGGTCGTACCTCATGGCACCGCCAGAACAGAAAAAAAAACAAAGAAAAAACAATGTCCCGGTGTGGAAAGTTGATGGATTTCATGATGTTTTGGGGGGTTCCACATGGGTCTGACTGAAAATACGGGATGCCAGGATACCTCAAAACGGTCATTCATTTGGAAAATCATGACTAAACATAAAAATGAACCATGAAAGACAATTTTGGATACCTATTTTCCCACATTCTGGCAGTTCTGGCAGTACCAAGTTGAGGATTTAGGACTTTAGGAGAAATTGAACTTAGGGAAAGCTACAGGAGATGAGAGGCTGGACTGGACACTTGTCCAAGCTTAATGCAACTATTTGCAGCTTGAATCAGCAATTTTACCCTCTGGTAAACTTACGTACAAGAAAACTATGGAAAATCCCAATGTTTTAATAGGTTCAACTATCAATGGGGGGGATTTTCGCTATATTAGTTTACCAGAGGCTACCCTCTGGTTATGTCAACATAGCTATTGAGAAAATCACCATAGAAATAGTGGATTTTCCCATTGAAAATGGTGGATCTGGTGATTTTCCATAGTTTTTTGTATGTTTACCAGGCCGGGTATCCTGTTTCGCCCATGCAGGTGGAAACATTGGATGCGATCACGTCCAGAACCGGGACCGCCGTGGCAATGATTCGTTTAAAAAGAATGCGACATTTGAAAAACATGAGATCATATTATATACTGTATATATATAATATTATAAATATGTACACAGAAAAAAATATGTAGACAGAAAAAATGATGATCTTGGTGCTGATTTGCAAGCGGATTTACTCGGTGAATCAACTGCTGAATGCTGAATGACTACGCTAGGGGTTTTGTTTAAACGGAATCGTGGTGCTGGATTTGGTCACTATTTCATTTTCTATTTGGTGGTTCCAGTTAGTGAGTGGGTTACAACACCAATTATAACTGGACTAACCCCACTTAACAATACTTACGAGTTGTGAGTTGATGTATGGATGGTATGATATGGTATGGTATGGCATGGCATGGCATGGCATGGTATGGTATGCTATGTATGTATGTAAATGCACCACAACCTATACTAGGATGGTGCCCCATAGTTGGTTACGTTGATGAACATAACTCCAATAACTGGGCTTTCTGCCCGGTAGACATCTATATCTATAGCTATATTTCTATATGTTTATATCTATGTATATATATATATATTTATATCCATATTTCTTTATCTATACAGATCTATACTTAATTTTTCAAGACTTAAATGTAGGTTATAAACCAACAAACATCTCATTGGGGGCACCAGCCATCGCTACTGTAGTTTCCTGCAATTTTTGCAGGACCAGCCAGACGAAGCTCTCAGAATCTCAGGTGCCGTTTGACTCGGCACGACGGCTTGGCCGCTATGGCGCTACCTAGCCATCAACAGCATGATTTACCCTATGGTGAACTAACATAGCTATGGAAAATCACTATTTTTAATGGGTAAATCCACTATTTCAAATATTTCAATGGCAATTTACCCTATGGTAAATTAGCTTGGACCCTGAAAATCACCAATTTTTCCATGGAAACTGTTGTCTTCCAACCCCGATGACTGCCAGGGTCGAACTGTTAATTTACCAGAGGGTATAGAATGATATGATATGATATGGTAGTTTAACATGTGCCATCACACTGGCATGTCAACCTATGGATATAGGGGTTTCCAAATATATGTTTTTTTTTTAATTTTATGGGTTTCCATAAATGGGGCTACCCCAAGCCATCAATGATCATTACAGAGAGTTGGTAATGGTTAACAATGGTTTTTGTTAATGATGATTAACAGAATATACATGAATATACCCTGTATGATGTAAGATAATCGTGGGTGTTTCCATAGTCATGGGGTATCCCAAAATTGATCGTTGATTTCATGGCAAATTCATCCATATATGGATGATTAAAGGGGTACCCCCCCCATTTTGTGAAACCACCCTCTAGTAATTTAACATTGCTATTTCAAATTGCCATTTATACATGATGATTATTTGCTTCTTCAAAATGATGTTTTTTTTTTTTCCCTAGCTATGTTAATTTACCAGAGGATATAATGATAGTGCTATGTTGTTAGTATTGGGTAGACGATCAACTTATTTACAATCAACGGTAATAAATTATAACAGATGATAACTAGTTAACTGATTCGTGATGATAGTAGTGTGTCATTTCAATGATATATGGGAATCGTCCATATGTGTCAGGGTCAAAAGTTGCGGTTTTTGTGTACCAATATTGGGGATGGTCATTAATCAATGAAAGTGATTTTATATACCATACCTATGATGTTTGGATTCCCAATACGGGATGGGTGACCAGACACCATATGTATATATATATATTATACCATGTTTTGAACTAGCCCATATGGGGATCTCAACCACTATGGCAACAGAATAGCATAGACTTATTAGATGCGATATATTTGTGGGATATGATCAACTTGATATGATATTCGGGTATGTCTAGCAATGGGGCTACCCCCAATGCATACAAGTGTAATATGCGTATCCGGTATATATGCATAATGATACAAGCTTGTATCACCAATAAGCATTGTGATTCCAACTAATTACACAGGTGGTATGGTGGTTATCTTCACTTCTAGTATCAAAAAAACAATGAAACACTAGCTCGCACCCGCGAAATTGAACATTTCGATCCTCAATAATAGATGTACCCAATTGGAGCTTATTCTTCTATAACACCCATATTACGTTTCCGAGGGTAGGCTGCGAATGCTAAGGCAATTTTGGAAAACAGTGGCCTCAGGAATCAAAAAAAGTGGATCCTGGTACTACAAACAATTGCTCATATGGCGGTTTTCTAAAATAGGGGTACCCCCCAAAGTTCATTTTAAGAGGATCTTCCATTATACACCATCCATTTTGGGTACCCCATAATTTATGGACCCCCCCCCCATATATATGGAGAATTTTGATGTCACTTGTCAGGGAAAAATTGACCTACCAAATGGGTTTTCTAGGAACAAAAGTAATTGATATCCAATGGTCAGAATACCCTCTACCAATCCAGTATATTTATACCCAATATATTGTAATTCTATCATAATACCCAATATATATATATATAATACCCAGTATATTATAGTTCCTATCATAATACCCAATATATAGGATATTGGATAGGAACTACTCTAAAACCAATGGTCAGTAAGTAGCCTCTGGTAGTCATGGCTTGGTGGAAAATCTCCCATGGCTAGTTGTTCGATGATTTTCCCGTTGAATCGGCCCTTGATTCATTGCAGATTTTTTTCCCTTTTCAATGTTTGAAAAAACCGGAAGATATACCATCTGGTTATGACTAACATAGCCATGGAAAATCACGAGTTTTAATAGGTAAACCCAGGTAAACCATCTATAAATGGGCCATTTTCCATGGCTATGTTAAATAACAAGAGGCTATCCCCTAAGATATTCCCATTCAACAACTCTATGCTCGTAGAAAAATATTCTGTGATATTCATTATACACCATTTCACATGTCAGCAATTCACCATTTTTCACCTGAGAATATCCATCATGATTCAACCATTCAGATTCTTTCTAACAGTTGTGTGACTCAGATGCTCATATGACTCATAGATGGCCAGAGAAGATGGCCACATGCAGTTTGAAACTCTATCTATATTGAAGTCCATGAGCACATGTCCAAAAAAGGGATCCCCACCGCTTCGATGATGATGATGATGATGACGACATGTTTTTCTTGGGAGACCTCTTTGGTCTTGAAAAGACACCATGACACGCTGCTCGGAGCAGGACGTCATCTTCCTCTGATGCAGATTGAGTCGGGGGTAGAGCTTGATGGACTCAGAACGGCCTCAGAACGGGCTGGCACTGGGTAGATGAGGAACGATGTTCCAATGTTAGTCTTGGGGTCAATCAACCCCCATGCTATGAGTATGCGGCAGTATGCGGAATATGGTGCCATTTGGTATTGTAACATGTTGTATCTATGGCCACATTCCAAAAATACAGGGCATTCTGGCCATCAGTTTGGCATGTTTCGCCGGGCATTTGAGCCAGAATTTGGATGTCGTCCTAGAGAATGGGATGGAATTTCGTGAAAACACCCAGCAATCATCAACAATCAATCCCAGTTTCTTTTGCGACAACGGGATTCTCCATGGATTTTGGAGGCTCTTTTTGATGATTTTGGCGTCACTTTTAAGTAAGTTCTGGATTCCACTGGATGACTGTCATCCCTGGTACTCCTGGGACCTACATGGAGAGATACAACGAGACGTCAATCGTGGTTTTTCCAGGAACAGATACTGTGATTCTCTTGTTTGTGCCATATTTACATATATTTACCATTATTTACCTGTATAGTAGGGGACAAATACTTAGAACATCATTTGGAAAAGATCAGCCTTCACAGCGGGGATGTTCTAAGTATCACTTAGAACATCAGGAAAAACCATATACTTAGAACATATCCAACATATATACTTAGAACATTGGAACCATTCAAAAATTATAGACCATTTTAGTTCATTTTAGTATTTAAACCTATGCTTTCGGGCTGCCCCGAGTAGGATGCCTACAAATTACCAGAGACCTCTCCCAGTGCAGCAAAGATGTTCCGGAAGAAAAGGCAATGTTTTTCAGCAGCAGTGAGGGGAGAAAGTGTGTAGACATGCAGATTTATCAAAGTCCATGGAAATGTTCTAAGTATATGGTATATGGTCTGTTTATGTTCTAAGTATGCAAAAATCAATGGAGATGTTCTAAGTATGTGTCCCCTGGATGTTCTAAGTTCGCACTTAGAACAGGTGCCCATGTTCTAAGTATAGTGTCCGTTTATGTTCTAAGCAAGGGGTTAACAAAATGGAAAAATGATATTCTAAGTAAAAGTCCTTCAATATATATCACAATATTAACATTATTTTGTCAATAATAGTAATGTAAATAATGATATACGACTAATAATGACAATAATGATACTATATCAACCAACCAAAGTTAAGTAACGATGTGGAGGGTATCAAAGGTCGGCAACATTTTTTTAAATGCATTGTTTAAGGCTTCCATGTTGAATGCGGTCTTCATAGGGAAAATTCAGAGAAAAACCGTGTTTCTTAGCATCAAGAGTATAGGGATGTCCTGCGATTCATCAGACAACCTTCCGCCCAGTTGCCAACCCGCCCCGGCGATGTGATTTTTGGAACTGAGTAGGTGGGGTGACGAAAGTTGGTGATTTTTGAGGCAATTTCCCAGTTTAGGAGTCACCAAAACAAATATGTTTCCCGCATTTTTCGAAACCAATCCATTGAATCCACCAAAACTGATGTTGATTCATGAACTCAACATGAACCCATCTAACTAGTTCATACTAGTTCAAAATATAGTATAGTATTTAACTATAAATATCCACTATCAACCATAACCGTAACTAGTTGTACCAAGCAGATTCTGATTTTTGACACCAACTTCTGCCCTTAAATCGGAGCTTCCATCGTCTCAGCTCGATTGTTTGATCCCGTCTCAGCTCGATTGTTTGATCCCGAAAAGTCACCGTGTCGGCTGAAAGCCCAGTTGGCTCGGCTGGTCATGAGGCTGGCGCAGGGAACACGGGCCCAAATAAAATCATGTATTGATGGGACAATAGTGATAATAGGGATTCAGTATTTTTTGGGGGAGAATCTGGGATATTCGTGGATGTTCATGGACAGTAAGTGGTGCCCCAGTTTGGAATCGCTAAGTTGGTGAAAGCACATAGGCAAATTCGAGGCTTTATGGTAGATACCCTCTGGTAAACTAACATAACTATGGAAAATCACCATTTTCAATGGGTAAATCCACTATAAATGGCCATGTTCAATAGCTACGTTAAATTACCAGAGGGTACATCGAACTACTTCATGGGTAACACAAACCAACAAACGTTTCACTGGGGAGCGCATCCATAAAGCCGGTTATGGTACCGCCCAGCCTCGTGGTTTTCGCACTGTTTCACCAGGCCGCATGTTCACTTTTGGAGGTCTGAATCGGTTGTGAAGGCAGAGAAAAAACCTAAGACCTAAGCTGTGATCGAATAACACCAAGATATGGCAATCAAACGTGCCAATGGGAAAAACCCTAAAATAATGGAGGTGTTAATGGGATAATGATCTACACATGGGATATTGACAATTGCTTGTGATTACTGGAGGGTTTTCATGTTAAGTGTGTAATTTGCTAAGTCCATATCTGGTTGGGGGTTTGGATTTGTTTATTTTTCCATATATTGGGAATGTCATCATCCCAACTGACTTTCATATTTTTCAGAGGGGTAGGTCAACCACCAATTAGTTATAATATGTTGAGCATTTTTTTGGGTACTTCAATGTGTAGCTATCATCAAATTCCATATGGATCCACCCGTAGCTTCTGGATCCATAGGGATGAGTTGGCTAAAATGATACCCCCTCAATGATCCACAACCCAGCGTTTTAGCAAAATTCATGACCAAAATTATGGGTTAATCATTTCCATTAGGCGTATATATATATATAAGTATTGTGAATTGGTAACAGAGGCTCCCTGATCCCAAGCACCAATCAGTTGCACCTGCAAGGCTGCGGCCGCGCAGCTGTTTTCACCAAATCGCACTGCCTATGCGATGTCTCGCCACCCAAGGCGTGTAGCCACAAAACCAAGAACCTTATGGCTTCCAAGGTATCGATCCCACCCTCCGCAACGCCTTTGAAGGCTCCCTGAGCCAAATACCTTTGGGAGGATTTGTATTGTTCTCTTGTGGATGAAATGGGATCGTGCATCCCTTGGTTGAAGCTGCATGAGGAACGTTTCCCTGTCAAGCATGGTTATGACTGATCAAATGTTGACATTTCACA
>Ga0126342_10001597_pt1 | contig 32511 bp, 19 predicted proteins | sample Cyp1metagenome_FD_92528 | JGI IMG/M metagenome (GOLD analysis project Ga0126342, IMG submission 92528) | Coral microbial communities from Lord Howe Island, Old Settlement Bay, Australia - Cyphastrea 1 metagenome | ecosystem: Host-associated > Invertebrates > Cnidaria > Coral ...
CAAATTTCAATTGAAAAGCTCAGATCTGGGACTTCAAAATTCCAATGTTGACATCTACAAAGTAGAGCATTTAAATCAACTATTTTACTTGCTACTTGATTTGGGTTTCGTAGATAGAACTCCGAAATGACCTGATTTAGGTGAGTTTCGGACGAAACTTGTAGATCACCCCCCGCGAATCAAGTGTCAAGTAAAAAAGTAGATTTATTTTGGATCATGCCACAGCAAAAGGATTAGTGGGATGAGGGCTGGGGGCTGGATGGCCCCCGGGAGAACTTAGGGAATAGTTAAATGATGTTAGATGTGATTATGATTTCCTGGAAATATTTATAGGGGCATTTACCATCCCAAATCATTTGCATTTCACCCCAAATCTATTGCCAATCCTTACAAACCCAAATCCCTATATATCCCACTACGTCTCCATTATATAGTCATCCACAAAAAAAGAGTAAAATCTCACATCCGGATTTCCCCAGGGCTACCTCACCTGATTTCGCAGGAAATGGGGCCAATGACGTAGCGAAAGAGGCGTCGTTGCGATTCGCCGCAGCCTCCACAACTCGTGGCTGGTTAGCCTCTGGGAATTTAAGAGCTTGCTATTGAAAATCACCAATCTTAATATAGCTTAATTTGGTTAATTCATCTATCAACTGTTAAATTACCCGTAGCAATAAGTGTGAAATTACCACGAGGTAGTAACTGGGGTTAGCAAAAAAACTATAATGGATAAACCACGAATAGAGGACTTTAGATCCTCAAGGTGACTTTTTCAACCAATTTTCCAAAGACACGCCAGTGATTTTGGATGATTATCCCAGTCACATGGTTTCAAGATGAAAACGTAGGTGCCATAGTGAAAACATGGTACGGGTATATGATATGGGTTTATGTTCATCCATACCATAGATAATGGGAATCCACGCGCAATGAATACATGAAACCCCTATGAAGGGATTGATGACCATCTCTCATCCCATCCCCCAATATTGGCAATTTACCTCAGTGGGAATTTCAGGATCCTAAAATGGAGGTACTGTACCATATAAGGCCATATTTTGCGGGGATATTCCCTAGGCTGAAACTAAGCCCTAAAAATCATAGGCCTTTTTTCTATCATAGGTACCTCCAATTTTTATCGGTTCCTGTGACGCATGGCCATTGATTACCCAACTGGACCATGGTGAAACCACGCTCAGAAGCGCTGATGGCCATCGTTTCATGGCTGATTTTGATCCACCATTGGTTTCTCTCAGATACCTCAATGGTGCCCATGGTCCCAGCGAAAAAAACATGAATTGAGTTGCTGAAAGCTATATGAATTATATATAATATTCTTATATATTCCTCCCAACCATTCCGTTTCTCTAGTAACTTCCAAGAAATCACTAGACATATTGAAAAATTAACTAATTATATAATATAATATAGTTAACATTAGTTAACTAACTGTATATAAAATTAACTAACTATATATAATTCACGACATATAACCACCATTTTGTTTGGTGCCGCAGGTCATTTTTGCTTCACGACCGTTACGGGGTCCGAAAAGGTCCCAAAGGACCTAGCTGCACATCGCTGGCGCATACGACGGTGAGGCCGTTGACATAGACATCCATCTCCTGGCGCCCCAAGTTGTCGTTGTCGAGGACTCACCAAAAGTTGGGGGATTGAACTATAGCAAAACATCGGCATTTGAGTAATGGGAAATTTATGTTGATTTATGGTTAGCAAAAAAAAGGCTGATTAGATTGATATAGAAGGACGACCAGGAAAAAAACAGCAATTAATCTAATCAATTACCAGCAAATATCATGGGAATTGATTAGATTGATTTAGGGTATATTGGTAAACAGAATTGTAAACGTAACTCATCATGCCTGCAACAAGTGTTGGACCTGTTGGAGGTATGTTTATACATTATATATAATAGATATATATCATCGTTTCCATGGGGGTAACATAAACCAACAACATTTTCAGGGGCCCCACCTTAAACAGTTGAAGGAGGCTGAGCCCTACTGACAAACAATCGCAACCTCTGACAGTACCGGCGAGACGAATAAATTCAAACTAACACCTAATCATAAATTAACAACCCAATCAACAAACACAACCCCACCAATTAACCCCTAGGCCGTAGGCCCTATAGTCTAGTTGCTAATGCTGCTATATAACTCCCTGCCACATCTCCCATCAACCAAAGGCGTTTCAGGCCCCTTTCAGGGGCACCTCATTCCCGGCAATACCATGGGCCAAGAATTCCACGCACGTCTCCGCGCGGTAACAGAAGCCTTTGGGCCTGAGCAGAACACATCGGAAAACACCGCGGGGTTTCCCCGCCATATGCTCCATCTATGCTACATCTTGGTTCATATTCCATATTTGGTAAGAATCTATGATCTATCTATATTCCATCATGGTTATTTATATATATATATATTACATATTATATATATATGCTTCATCAATTTGGTATTTGTTTCTGTATTTTTTGGGAAGCACTTAATATGAGGAGACTTGTTCATCGGACCACATCCAAGGTTTTGGGGGGTTGAACTGCCTCTCGAGAAATTGACGCTTAAAATTAAGGACAACAACTTGATTGTTTTGGCGGATTAATCGCGACTTTTTGTTGAACAACAACTTGTATATACAGATAATTCATTTATTAAACTCTGTATTATTTTGTTGTAAGAAATATAAAGTATAGTAACAATCATTCAACTACCCCTACCCTCCGGTAATCAAATATGGCTGGGAAATTCCCGAAGGTTTGTAGCTAGGAAAATCATCGGGCCTGGAAGATTTTCCAGCGCGTCATGGTTCGATACTCTATTAAAAAAAACAATGTATACCCTCTGGTAATGTCAACATAGCTATGAAAAATTGCCCATTTCTAGATGGTTTACCTATTAAACATGGTGATTTTCTATAGCTATGTTAAATTACCAGAGGGTACAATTACAAGCCCAATATTGTTGGTTATAAACCATTACATCCCCGGTATACTTGATTAGCTGGTTACAGTCCACTACCTCCGCAATATATCACCCAATATATCCTCATTATAGGAGGTTTCCTGAAATGGGGGTACCCCTAAATCATCCATCTTAATAGGGTTTTCCCTTATAAACCATCCAGCTATTGGGGCACCTCCCATGACTATGGAAACCCCCATTATCTATATACTATGATATCTATGATATAGCTATACCATCATATCCCCATGATTGTTGGTCATAAAACTACAAATCCCCATATCCCCATTGTCTAAATCATCATGTTTAAAATGATTTTCCACTATATCAATAGGATAAACATCCCCATTAGATCCCCATTAGATCCTGTTGGTTAAGCCGTCACCTTAGCCGAGCTTCAGTACATAGAGCTTGCCATGGTGTGCCGCCTGCAGTGTCAGGGAAGTCTTCCAGGCTTCCTTGGTCTCGGCCAGAGCTAGCCCTTAACAGTTTTCTAAGTGGCTTATATAGTTGAAGTAATATATAGCTGGTTGGTGGTCGACCTACCCCTCTGAAAAATATAAAAGTCAGTTGGGATCATTATTCCAATATATGGAAAAATACAACATGTTCCAAACCACCAACCAGTATATAGTCTAGACTTCAACAAAAGATATATAGTTCTAAGTGGCCTATAACCTCATTTAAGTGATATCTAAGCTTAGTTGCAGGAGTGTTAATCCCATTTGTGGCTGTTTAGAGCCGTTTTTTTTTGTATTCTCATCTACCTATTGGTTGTTGAATGGGGAGAAACCTCTATTCATCAACCAGTGGAAAAAAACGACATCTATGCACCTGAGTGTAACACTAAATATTGGGAAACAAATCGATTACAAGTATTATTCCTTGGGTATTCCTACAGAAGTGGACGAGAGAGAAGAGGCGAGGAGAAGAAAAGAAAGAACAAGAAGAAGAAGGAGGAGGAGGAGTTCCACCTTCGTTAAAATCTAGAGACCCTCACCTGGCAGGTGGGGAAAACATGATTCCTCGTTGGACAAAAAAATAACAGAGTCATGATTCATAAAAGAATTGTAAATCCAATTCAGTCTTGGATATGGGTACTTGTTGTTTCAGCCGTTCAGCCTAGGACGGAATCGGAAGTGATATTCTCATATCCACTTTTCCCCATGATTTCCACCATGTTTTAGTCGTTGTTTCACCGGTTCTCACAGTTTTCACATCGTTTTTCCCTACTTGGTGGTTCACCCCACTTATTAAGTAGATTATACCCCTGGTTAGTTCACTGGGCCAAGTAGGATTAGTTCACTGAAAGAATTAGGCTTATAATCCACTTACTAACTGGGATGAGCCGCCAAGTAGAGTGATGTATAGATGAGACCTATTATAGCCAATAATTATCTATATATATATACCATAATATCTATGATATAGCTATACCTATTACCATCATATCCCCATTATTGTTGGTCATAAAACTACATATCCCCATTATATTTTCATTGTCTAAATCATCAGTTTGAAGAGGATTTTCCACTATAAACATCTGGTTGGTGGTTGACCTACCCCTCTGAAAAATATGAGTTCGTCAATTGGGATCATTAAAATCCCAACTCAATGGTATATAAGACCAATAACTATGGTTTATGGTATTTAAAACGAACTAGTTACTGGGACGAATCTAAAGCAACAAACATCACTGGGGGGGCACCACTTGGTGGCTCATCCCACTTAGTACGTGATTTATAACCCCAGTTATAAATGGAAATTTTGTAGGGTTAATCCACTGAAATCACTGGGGTTATAAGCGACTTACGATTCGTGGGATGAGCCACCAAGTAGAGTGATGTATGGGACCTATTATAGCCATTGATTATCAATATACCATAATGTCTATGATATAGCTATACCTATTACCATCATAACTGGTAGCCATGGCCATAACATCACTGGGGCACCACCTACCTTTCCACCCTCCACGGTGAGGCCACGGTGCCACATCCTCCAGCTGCAACTCCTCCACGTCTCCATCGCGGCTGCCGTCGTCGACGCGCAGCGAGGTCAGCAGGTCCAGGCCGCGCAAGCGGAGGCCGAAACCCAGGGAGAGCTTCATGGAGGCCTCCTGGCATGGCATGGCAGGTTGTAACAATACCTATATAGTATATTATATACACCAGATATGTAATGGCAAATAGTATCTTATATAATATATATATACCTAGATCCTCTGAGGAGTGCCAGATTTTAGCCCCTATTGAGAATATAATATATAATAATATATATAATATAATATATATGTGGGGTATATCAAGAATGATAGCCATTATAGCAACAATAGTTCGTTAATAATAATAATAACAATAAAAATGATAATAATAAGACCAATAGTATATAATATTGTTGTTGATAGTTAAGAATTGTAGGAACTTAACAATAGTAGTGTATCATCTGTAAGCATGGAGTTGACCACACAACTGTAAATTCCATGTTTTTTTTTTTTAAGTGGTTTAACCATGGTCGATAATGATGACTAATGATGATCTATGATCTTAGCAATAACATTGATGAATATGATTGTATTAGTAGTAGTTTCTAGATCTATGCATTACTGTTCATTTTATAATGGCAGTATGCTAACACTAGAAGTATATTAAAGAGAATAAAGACACTAGTTGTTAACAATAATACACTGAATATAGTGTTTGATCATCAATAAATATATTTCTACACTGATAGGGATGATAGGACTAATTAATAGATATGTGTCTTATTAATGAATGTCAATATTGTTTGATATGAATCGTGTCAATGTTGATAGATATGAATATTGTTGATTACTATAATAAATATGAGTATACTGATATATGTATTTTTAGGTCGATGTATCATAGGTATCTTTGGATTTTTGAATTTATATACGATGTGGTGGGATTGAACAATACATACTGGGCTTACGGTTTAAAACTAGTGGTTTCTCAAGTTATTAAGCATACTATATGGTACAGGATGGGGCCCCCAGTTATAAGTTGGTTTATAAACCATTATAATCCCCATTAACTATAGTTATATCTACCATAAACCATTGTTAAGCCACTTATAAACCAACTTAGCATGTTGCTTCCAAATAGGGTATCTTGATTAATTATTGGATATCATAGGGGATACACGGGACCTGAACATTTGGGAATCCAGAGAAAACAGTGAGAAATCGTGGACGTGGTCAACACAAACCTGGGAAAAAGCAATGAAAAATCCAACATGAATCCATACCTATCCATTTTGCGGGAATCTTCATGATTCCATTGAATTCTGCTGAGGCTTTGAAATGTCGGGAATTCGTCAGAAATTTTCCAGGTGTCGAATTTCTGAAAATTTCGCACACTGAAACCTTCATCCGATCCACCACAGGAACCAGCCCTCAGTTCCCCAGCTCCTGGTCGTTGTTGAGCACCAATTCAATCCTGGCATCTCGGCTCCGATCGAGCTTCGGTACCAACCATGGTTCTTCCCACTGCCATCTGAAAAATATCAAACACATCAAGAATGGTATCTGGTTGGTGGTTGACCTACCCCTCTGAAAGAATATGAGTTCGTCAGTTGGGGTTACGATATTCCCAACTGAATGGAAAGTCCTAAAATTCATCTTCCAAACCACCAACCAAGGGGATATCCCAATATTCCCAATAGCTGGATGGTTTATTTCATGGAAACTCCGAACCTAAAATGGATGAGAACTGGGGGAATATACCCCATATTGACCATGGTTCTTGATGGCCATAGGGTTTCACTTTCATCGATTTTTTTCTCCATGGCTTGACTTGATCGAAGAGGGGCGCATCTCCGCAGCTGGATCTTGCCCGAAAATCATGGGTCTTGAGCCATCCCCTATGATTTCTCCATGTTTACCGGTTAAAACCAACATGTAAAATCCTGGTAAACTAACATAACTATGGAAAATCACCATTTTTAATGGGAAAACTCACTATAAATTGCTATGTTCAATAGCAAACTGTTAGTTTACCAGAGGGTAAAATCTTGGCAGAGGTGATTCTTTATCAAATCTTTGTTGGTAATGATGTAATGAGAATTTTCTCTATACCCGTTCAAGGAAAAATTGACCACCCCAAAAAAACAGTTTTTCATTACCATGGTGACCCCAGCCACCCACATTGTTCTGGATGTTATCGCTATTTTGGGATATTTCTGATGGTCAATCCCCCTATTTTAATCGACGTAATTAGTGAGCTATATACACTAACAGTGTCATGTTATACACTGTTCGTGATTCTTGTACCCGATTGGTATAGTATAGATAGGTTTCATCTTTGTTTTTCCATTGCTTTGGGTTTGACCTCTGGTAAACTGCCAATTTATAGTTCAATTACCCATGAAAGATGGTGATTTTTCACAGTTTTTTTTAATGTTTACCAGAGGGTAACCTCACTACTTTCTCAGTAGGAAAAACGTCATTTCCAACCAGGCATCGACTGCGAGCTGGTCTGGAACTCAGAGCCTCAGGAGTGCACTTTGTTTTTGACGTGGACTCGTCATTGTTTAAGGATCAACCGGCAACTGATCCTGAAAGCAAACTCCAAATTAAGATAGAAAGGTAAAATCCGATTCTGAAATCGTGGCAAACGTTAATAAATTGCGTTCCTATGTTTTTGATTCTTTTTGCAGGTTACCATAAGCAACTAAGCCTGCTCTGAGCTGGTGTATCCTCTAGTAGCCACTTTCTCTAATCAACAAGAAAATCGCTGGTAAAAAAGGCTCACTGTACCAAACACCAGCACTCACGTGATATTGAGCCAGACCTCACCAGCACTATTTTGCATCCCATCTGGAAACTGGCAACCAGAGAAGTCCCACATCTCAGTTATCCCATGACTGGGATGTAACACTCACCAGTTCAGCAATTCGGAAGCATTGTTACTTCAAATGGATTCAAATGGTTGGTCAAACGCCTGGTACCCGGATGGTACCCGAAGTCATAGCTGGTGGATGGGGGGATCTTCCAGCTTGCCAGAGGCTACATGGATACTAAGTGCATTTTATAAGTTTAGCTTTAACTTGCCTGGATAAACCAGGAAAATAATCTTATAAACAGGAAAATAATCTTATAACCCAATGGTAAGTTAATGGCAAGTGTAATCTATAAGCCCCCTTGGCTGTAGTTATAATTACCACAAACCATATGGAGGTTTCTTGAAATGGGGGATCCCCAAGTCACCATGGGTTTCAATACAAAGTCGTGGTCATTCATGACTTGGATGATGTAGGGGTCCCCGTATGATTAGGAAACCTCCATATATTCCTGGTAAGTACAGGTACGTATGATTTACACACCCCATGAGCCAAAATGAAGTAAGTAATAATATATAATTTATAAGTAACATAGTATAGTTATACTTACCACACACCCAAATATTAATGGTTAGAACTACCACAAACCATAACAAACATATTCTTGTAATACTATAACAAGTTAACTAGACTATTATATAATATATTAATATATGTGAATTAACAAATGCTTTACATACCTATTAACTACAGTAAGATGTTGTTGTTATTGTAGCAAAGCCAGATATTCCTGCTCTGAACCCATCGATGACACCGGTCTCGCCCGGCGACATTCGAAGCGTGAGAGCTTCGGTGCTGCAGTTGGACGCACCAAACCCAGCTCTTCTCCTGACACGGCTGAGGCAATCGGGAGAAAACTTTTGGATGAATCAACATGAATAATAATGATATACAATATGATTAAACATCACTTGATATGATTACATGAATGGTATTGAATATAATAGTATTACTATGTGTTACATAATGAGATATAATATGATTGAACGTGAATACAATTATATGCTGAAGAAGTATTACTGAATAGAATTAGTTTTGTAATTAATGTTCAGAATGGTAGCCATACTCAGTGATATATGGGCATATATAGAAATAATTGTGCTATCCCCCGATCATACTAAATACCACCCATCTGGGTACTTATATCATGTCAATTGGGGGAAGGGATTTAAAATTCACCAACCTATAAAGATGGTTCATTTTAGGATAATTACCCTATTTTTTTAAACCATCCTTCAGACAAGTGGTTGGTGAATAAAGATGGCTCACTAATATGACCATCTTTATAGGTGGTGAATTACCATAATATAACCACCCTATAAGATGATCATTTCTAGTGGCGTCCTGGTGGCTTCTGTACAAGTTGCGCAGAAAAAAAGGACTAAGGATGGACCAAGAAAAGGGTAAGTTTTAAATGGACGGCCAGTAATCTTCAGCCATAGCCCATACCCATATAGAGGAATATTGAGGGTATCACGGTATCGAGGGTACCTTTCCCGAGTGGTTGTGACAAATGTTGGGTTGCATAACCTTTCAGAAAATACTTGCTATCATATGTAGATAGATAAATAGAAATAAAGAAAGATATGATAGAGGGATGGACGGATAGATGGATAGATGGATAAGTAAGATTAGATTAGATTAGATTAGATTGGATTGGATTAGATTGGATTGGATTTAGATTAGATTAGATTAGAGTAGATTAGATTAGATATGGTTGGAACAGTTCGGAGCTACGAAGAGTTTCCCAACCACATCATAGGTAGAGGATGAATATATCTTGTTTGATGAAGCACAACTCCCGGAAAGAAGTTCATCGGGTTGTATGGCTGTATAAACCAACTTCAGGTAAAGAATTAGGGTTTATACTGGTTGATCATGGAAAATACCAACCATTGTAAACATTGCAAATATGAAAGGTTTAAATATGTGTATATAATGTGTATATATATATATGTATGTACATATTTACACATCTGCCCACATTCTCAAACTCCTCCACATCGCACGGTTGCATAGACGTCCTGGAGTTACAGTAACTGGAAGGCTGAAGATCGAATGGAAAGTGGTTGAGACTTGGGGTCTCACAAACTATAAATGGATACACGGTGGTGCCTAATAGTTGGCTAAGATAGTTTCTAACTCCAAGAATTAGAGATTATGATGGATTATGGTAGATATTATATATTATAGTGAACGGGGTTTACAAACCAGCCTATAGCTCGGGGTGACACCGCATTGTAGTGACTGGGTACCAACCAAACTTATAAACCAGGGTTTTTCTCTTATGGATTTTCCCCATGCACTGGTTACCCCCTTTTGGCGAGACTACACAGTGCTATTCTACAACTCATAAAGCAACTTCTGAAAGTACTAAACTCATCAGCAATAATTACTATAGTTCCTACTCACCAGCGAACATGGGATATACACGCTGGGTTGATCAGTGCATAGTGCAGTCTGCGAAGGGATGACAAAACAAATGTGGCGGATTTCCGAGGTGGAAATCAGCTCAGGCGGGAACGCAACTTATCGCCATAAAACAGTGGGTGTGTTTGAAAATACAGGATATAAGCCGCCTAGTTATCGCAATTTCTTGATTGGGATACCAGGATAGTGATGATAAAACCACTGAAACTAGGGGTAGCCTCTGGTAAACATACAAAAAACTATGGAAAATCACAATTTTGACGAAGTAAATCAACCATAAATTGCCATGTTTTTTTTTCGACAGTCTCCCTGATATTACTCCGCGAAGCCTCAGGCTGTTGATTTGTTACAGGATTAAATCAATTTACCCAGTAAAAATTAACCAGAAATATATATAAATCACAAATTTTGCGAGTTTCAATCCCATGTTCCCCGTATTTTTGCCTGAATTCCCATGTTTTTTTTGGGGTCATTGCCACCATCTTCCCATCCGCCGTCGCCGTCTCCTGGAAGTCTGAGGATGCCATGAACTCCAATACACCACCCAGACGCCCAGGGAATGTCAATGCCTCCGAAGTCAGAAGAATGTTCAAACAAAAATAATTTGGGGTACCATCTGGTTATTTAACATAGCCATGGAAAATCACCATTTTTTATAGGTAAACCATCTATAAATGGGCCATTTTCCATGGCTATGTGTTAAATAACCAGATGGTATTACAAGGTGAGGACCCCCCAAGCAATAGCTAAGTTGACTTATAACTTGGTTAACTAGGGTTTATAAGTGATATAACTGTAGCCAATTGGTTTATAAATCAACAAACATAACTGGGGGGCTGACCTTGTATGATATGAATGGTTAATGGTTAATATGTTTTGTTCCCATAACCAACAATGAATATCAATGCCTATTAAATCATCTCATAGTATCCCACGTTATTCTTGGTTAAATCACATCAGAATCATTAAACATAATACCCACAATATGTGTTCATATGCTCATGGCTAATAAATAGGCTTACAATATTCACTGTATTCCATATCTAAACCATAGTTTAACACTGTCTTTTACATCAACAATATTATGATAAATGTGTTTACACTAACCACATTATGAAAAATATCCCATAGCACAGAAAACATTATTAGCGTCAACATCGAAATATCCCATGTAATAACCAGATTATGATAAAGACAACCGCCATATGGCCCACTGCATATTTTTCATACATCACTAAGGTTATATCATATGTTATATATATTATATATATATATCACTATTAAGTAAGTTGTTCCTTTTTCCCCAGTTACAACTGTTAAGGGAAGGCATCCGGCTAGTCACCTTTTTGCCACGCCTCACAGTCGGTGGTGAAGTCCCGGTACCTGAGAGATCCCACGAGACTCGTCGCGGGATCAGCCACTCAGCGAGTTTGAAAAAACAAAGGCCACTTCAGGGACCCATTTCTTGGAGGTACCATATACATGATATATATATATATATATAATGTATATATATATAATGTATATATATAATGTATATATATATATAATGTATATATATATGGTTGGCGGTTTTAACCATCTTGAAAAATATGAAAGTCAATGGGAAGGATTATCCCATATACATATACATATAATATATTATAATATATAGTCTAGACCATATTTGGGTACCTGTTCTTTGGGTACCATTTTGAATGACCATATTAACTATTGACCATCCATTCACCATCCATTAACCATCTGGTTGGTGGTGCAATAACCATCTTGAAAAATATGAAAGTCAATGGGAAGGATGACATCCCATATATGAAATGGAAAATAAAACATGTTTAAAACCATCAACCAAATATATGATATATATATAAGATCTGTGTAAGGGCTATGCAAGGGGATAGTTATCCCCAATATTGGCTGGAAAATCCCCCAGAAAGAGTTCGATGGATTTTTCCAGCCACAGAAAGCGCCATTGCCACGTTTGATTGCCAAAGGGTAAATGGGATACTACTGGGATACTAAGTAAGATACTAGGATAACATGCATAATTGGATTATAGGAACCTGTCTATATAGCGGGATCTAGAACCAACATATCATATGTGCCAAAGTTCATAGCAGGATAATCAACAGATTTAACCAACAACAATAGGTATTACAATGAGGATAATGGGAATGGATCATGAACACTGTAGATATTACAATAGGGATAACAGGGGACCCCCAGTCGAGCGCTCTGTTGCTGCATCATGGCTTGGTAAATGTCCTTTTGTGGCGATTTTGTAAATTTCTTGCACATTAGCCTAATTGTTGGAGATAAACTATTTGAATGTTTGTTGGGTGATGTTTAGTTAGGACATTTACCAACCCCTATATGTGCTAAAGGCAAGTTACATGGTTACCGCATACAATTGACATATGCAATGCCTCCCTCGCCCAGTTGTGTTTGTTGGTTATATTCACCCATAATAATAGTTAGTGTAATAATGTTGAATATCTCTAGCATAAATCCTATGTGCCATAGTCAAAAGCCTGCATAAGGCAAGTTTGCATTGCATATGACATTATCAGGGTAATCTGCCTTTGTATGCCGTTGTAATGTTGAGGATCTTCTCTTCACCTGGGTGAAGTGAAATTCCAGTCTTTCTTGGTTTAATCCTTTAGAATCCCAATGTTTGTTCAATCCCCATGGTTGATTAGATCATAATCTTAAACCACATAAATCCTAGTTTCTATGGGGCCATCAACGCAACATAAATCCACAACTGTCTGGCTCAAACCATCGTTTCTACTAGTTCAATCCCAATGATTTGTTAGATCCTAAGTATCTAAGCTAGTATCTAAGTCTCAAGTTGTATGGCCTAATTCCAATGCTTTTGTAGGCTAAACCATCATTTTTGCCGTTTGAATCCCAAATTTCCTTGTGAAATCCTTGTTGTTTGGCCAATCCCAGTCGAAGCTGGCACGTTGTCATCCAAGGCACAGGTTCGGAGCCTTGGGTCCTCCCACTGGCCAAAGGGCCTGTTGACGCTGGCTTTTCTATGATCTCTATAGTTTCAATGGATTGATATATAACCAACATTCATTACACTAACTATTATTATGGGTGAATAATGTATTTAGTTCAATGGATTGGTTTAAGGGAAAATGTGAACTACAGTTTCCCATTTAGGAAAATCCATAGAATGGATTCCCATAAATTATCTATAGTTTTCCCATTCATTTAAGGGACAATGTTAACCGGAAAACCCCATGATCTGAATGGGATTTTTTTTGTGGTTTCCTGTAGAGTTCCCCTTAAACCAATCTATTGATATAAGCATTGGAAGGTATATCATCATTATATCTAAGTATATACTTCAATATCATAGGCCATAGGCTTCAATATCTATGTTTCATGTTTAAAAAAAGAAAACATGTTCCATGTTCAATATATACATAGATATTGAATATGGATATTGAACATAATTACCTGATGACACAGTGGTGGGGACATGGTAGTACCCATCAATATACACATCATTCCCTGATTGTACATGGTAGTGCCTGGTAGTGTCTGCCTTTGTTGTACGATATCATATAGCCAAATTCAATCCCGAATTTCATTTCATCTGGTGTGTTTTTTTCGGAAAATATCCGAAACATGAAGAAACAGTTGCACTACAGCATCCATCCAAGATTAACCCAAAATAAGGTAATGTATAATAGGATAAGGGAATGATCATTGGGCAATCGATTTTGTTTATCCGAAGAGCCCTGGAGCCCTGAGAATGCTCAGTCAAAACTAATTCGCTGTATGTATGTCTAAATATCATCAATAAGCCCTATGTATTTGGTAGTTATATATGGGATTTGCTGTATCTGTGGATGGTCCTGGATGGTAGTATTTTGTCGTCATCGGTGTCATCGGTAATTGTCACTAGTCATCCATGTATAGATGGTGCGATGGATGCCATGAAATGATGAAACACTCCATTGATCATTGTTCCTCGTTTGCATATTGAAACAAAGTTGTACCCTTTTAAATAAATGTTGGTTATGACTAACATAGCCATGGTATAGATGGCCCATAGAAATAGATGGTTTACCTGGGTTTACCGTTCTTAAGCCTTGTGACTTTCCATGGCTATGTTAAATAATCAGATGGTATACCCTTGTACATAAATGTTGAATTAAAAGTTCCATTGGTGCTGAATCAGTTTAACAAATGCCTTTCACTGACCTAACTTTGCTTGCTAGACCCCCTGATCTGTCCATTTAAATATGCATTGTTAGATGATACAAGAAAGAACCATGGAAATAGCCAATTGGAGGTGTCCATAGTCATGGGGGTACCCATTTTCATCATCCATTTACAGGATGGATTTTCCATGAAATAAACCATCCAGCTATTGGGGTACCCCCATGACTATGGAAACCCCCAATTGCTTCATCAGCTCAATACCAGGCACTTTTCCACATCTCCCAGCCTCTGTGCAATGCACATAGCAGACTGGATCCTGAACGTTGTGCCCCAGTGAGCTAAATCGCAAAGTTGGTGCAAATAAATCACTCCAATTTCACTATGGTTTATGGTCGATTTAGGAAAGCTCCGAATATGAGCTAACCGTCAGCTAACCCCTATTGATGGGGGGATCACCATCCGCTGAGCATTTTCGACGAAGTCAACTCACACATGTGAGTTGACTGGGTGCTAAGATTCAACCAATGTTGTTGAAACTGACGACGTCAAATCATGGCCAATCTTGGATACCCCATAAAGATGGTAAATATACCTACCAGATCCTAACAGTATGAAGTAACCATCCAAGGTTGCCAGAAAGTAGCAATGTACGATTTGGAAAAATGAACTGGGGGATGCTTGAAGATACCCATTTTAGCTTAATGACGGTCAATCATTTCGTGCACAGTGGTTGATACTAGCCATGGAGGTTTTCTGACGCTTCGAAAATCATGGAACGAACTGGTGGAATTTCTACATAGGCCATGTTTTTCATTAGAGGCTAATTGGAAAGGTATTGGGACATAGTGAGCATAGCTTTGTGTTGATTATCACTACAACATATTATGATTCATCCCTAAGATAATTGTAAGACAATTGGTTGTAACTACCTATTGTTTGACTATAACTACTTAGTGATAACTATCACAACTCCGTTATCTAATTATTATAGGGTACTTGTCTAATTATACTTGGCTATAGTTACTGCTAGAGTTACTGATGGTAGTTATAGAGTTATAGCCATGGTCAATCTTTGGTAGTCCACAAGAAAATATCCAAGGTTCGGGTTGTATGATGGTATCTCCCTGAACAAATCAGTAGTATCATCAGTAAAATACCATGGGAAACCCGAGAACAAATCCGTACCATCGGGAAAACACCATGGAAGTAATACCATCAGTATTACCCTCTGGTAAACGTTTACAAAAAACTATGGAAAGATCCACCATTTTCAATGGGTAAATCCACGAACTAAATCACCATTTTTAATAGCTATTTTGACATAACCATCAGTATTACCATTGAAAGTTACAGTCCTGGCATCTCCCGTCCCACTGGAATTCGGCCAAGCCGCCCCTTCACATGGCTCGAAGAACTGCGAGACCCGACTTCCGCCTTTCGACGTCGCGCCGTTCGGGCGCCCGTGAAGGCCTGGGGCGTCGAAAGCGGGGAAAGCCATGGGAAATGCAGTGCCAGTGGATGTTCAATATCTAAATGTGGAATATTAGTATCATCTTAACTTTTAGATATCTATGAAACAACGTGGCATATACATGCATATATATATATATGTGAATGTTGGATGTTGTTGGTTAATAGCGATAATGTTAATTTCTGAATTTTGGATAGCAAACAAGTCCCTATGGATCCAAGCACGACCCTATGCCATGCCTTTAGTGGATTCTCTATATCTAAGATCTTGCAATACGGAAGATATGGTGAATCGTTAATACTATGATCGTACTATGTTTTTTGTTAATGTTCTGTAGCTAAACAAAAAAGCCTATGGATCCAAGTACTACCCCCTCAGGAATCCGTACTTGTTCAGGAAGTGCATCCATTGGGCTAAGGATGGTTGAAACCACAACGGATAGACTGATCATAACCTTTCAATTTCCAGTTTAGAGGGAAATTTCCTATATATATAATTATATAAATATATATAATAATTATATATAATTATATATATATATGAATCCAAAGAGGGTTCACCAGATATTCGAGGAAACCAAAGGATTAAATGGGATAACATAGTTGGCAGCATGCTTTCCACTACATGGATCGGTCACCAGTTTGAACCCTTTCATCCAGGTTTGACTCAACATAGGGAAAATCATTTGCTTACAGAAAAATGAAGATGAACGCTGGGATTTGGGGGTACCCACTTTTTGAACTTCGAGAACCGGAAAGCATTAACACATATCTTATTGACAGAAACTAGGCTCTCCAAAATCTCAAGGTCGATTGCTTGATCATCATCTCCCCTTAGATTTAGATCTGCCCAAGATATCCGCAAAATCAGAATTTCCAGGGAAAAAAACAAACGAAGCCAGCTGCCGGCGAGCTTCTGAATCGAGCTTGTTGCCTCGGTTATAAGTTGGCTTCTAGTCCCAGGGAATATCGGTCAAGATCATAATGATTTGACTTGGAAAGAAAACATCGCCAACCACCGACAAATTGTCGAAACTACGGTCTGGCAATGCAAAAAAATAACAACTTTCTCCCAGGCATTTCAGGATCCTAAAATGGAGGTACGTTAGTACCATATAAGGCCATATGTTCTGAGGATATTCCCTTACATAGGCCAAAAAATAGGCCTTATATATGGTAAGTACCTCCTCTTGAATCGCTTCCTGTTGCATGGCCATTGATTGTAGGAAAAAACACGTTTGTCGAACGATAGGTTTGGGTGGACTCACTGCCTTGCATTTTGCAAGGTCAACCCCGTCTGGGATGTGCAGTCAGGAAGTGGTTGATCATCCATATATATATATATATCCCATATATTCCCATGTTATGAGGGATAATTAGTCCATATACAACTGGGGGTATAACCAATCTACTAAGTGGGATGCACCCCCAAGCTATCTGTATCACCAGGACGCAAATCTTTCAGATCGCAATCTGCTTCCAGCTTTCCAATGTCACCTCAAAAAAAACATAAAGGACTTGATTTTTTTTTCAGAATTGTTGTTCTTTAGTCCTTGAAAAGTCTCAATGTGTCTCCGATCTTTCAACCTGGTTCTTTGAGCTGATCCCTCTAGTGATGGATGCTGCTGGTTGGCATCGCGGCGATAGAGTTAGATGATAGATGTGTGCCTTTCTGTTCGGTAACTTTCTTAGGTAAACCTTGGATATGTTTTGGTGGTTATCATTGTTAATTTATGTTAATTTCTTCCATTTTCATCATATTCTGGTTGGTGGTTGACCTACCCATCTGAAAAATGATGGAGTTTGTCAATGGGTTTCGGATGACATCCCATATAATGGAAAATAAAAGTAATGTTCCAAACCACCAACCAGTATTTACTTTTGCATAGAAATTAAGCACCGTTCTTCACGAGTCGTGCGTCGAGTGGTTCATCCCCTTCAACTCACCAGGTACCTGAAGATATATATAAATTGAAGATATCCATGAACCCCAATGTTTGGATGATACATTCATAAATGAACATAAATGAAGATAAATGTCGAACACGCTCAAAATTATTATGTATATATATTGATGTGACATGATGTAAGCTATCCCCTTAGGGCCCTTATTGATGTGTCTTGTTGACCTTCCCCTTGGCCAAGTTTTGGCCAGGTGCTGCTTAAGCGTCCACGAGCACCACCGCCTATGCTCACCTTGATCAAGGTGCCCGGAGGCCGCCCATGCCATGAACATGTCAGGGGGGGCCACATCAAAAACCCCATAAATGATGATTTCACTAAGACCTAAGAAAAGCAGGAAAATACACCAGCAAACTATGAGGATTCATGGTTGATGTTGAAGAAAGTTGGTTTACTACTCACATCATCAGGGTTTTTATGGGTTTTTGGTAATTATTAAATGTAGTCAATGGGGTTTAGAAACCAACTTCTAACTAGAGGGCCTCACCGGCTCTTCCCTGTATAACAAAACTGGCGTGTCTCAGTAGGGGCATTCTCCAAACTGATGTATCAAAAAATGATCCAATATACCGTCCCCTCTGGTAAACGTTTACATAACTATGGAAAATCACAATTTTTAATGGGTAAATCAACTATCAATGGGCCATTGTCAATAGCTATTTTGACATAACCAGAAGGTATTCCAACACAAATCCATGACAATTCCTCTAAACTTGGCATGAACCTTGGGATACCCCCATATCATCCGATAAATCCCCGCCTGGGAAACAAAATGGCAGTTTTCTGTCTAGAAGTAACTTCAAAAACACGGAATATCGCAGCCGGCAATCCCAAGATCTAGACAAAGGCTGATTTTGCGCCCTGGATTTAACCTAGGAACTGATACGAGAACTGTGAAACAATTGAGACTTGGTAGGGGCATGCAGGAGCAAAACAAACATATCTTAAATCATGTCTTCAAAGAACGAGGTGCAGTACTTGATAAGGATCTTGCAGGGGTTTCACTTAGATATTGAAAACTCTGCCGTCAACATCCAAGTTTGGGGGACTTGATCAGCCCCTATCCCAGCAATGACGGGGGGACATCTTCACCTCGAGGAAACCACCACATCTTAGCCAAGAGACCATAACTGGTTGGTGGTTGACCTACCCCAACTGAATGGAAAGTCATAATCCATTCCATGGTTCCAAAGCACCAAACAGATCAGGGTCGGAAAGTAGACCTCTGTTGCTTCAATCCACTGATCTTCTCATTTACCCTCTGATTATTTAACATAGCCATGAAAAATCACAATTTTTAATAGGTAAACCATCTAATTATAAATGGACCATTTTCCATGGCTATGTTAAATAACCAGAGGGTACTATATTTACTTAACTTTGCAACCCCCAAACAGATGGTATGAAATCTATGCCACCAGCATGGTGATTTGTTTTCTTCCCATATGTTCCACGGTTGAATCCCAGTTCTAGCTGGGTATCCCACTTAATGCTTGCTTAAGAATCCCCCGACCATCTTAAAGCCCATTGTTGGTTTACACCATGGGAATGGTCATGTTTCAAATACATGTGTTTTACGCTTAAATCAGGTTAAATCGTATCATACCTGCATGTTTGCGGTTTAAGAAACCACCGTTTTCAACCGTGAAATTCACATGACCACGAGGAATTTACAGGCACACTGCTCGTAGTGCAGGTCAGTGGCTGAGTGCAAGCAGCTTTGCCTCAAATGGTAAACGTTGGATGGGGCTCAGCCAAAATGTTGTCGTTTTGTAGCCAACATGATCATTTCACAACAACCCCCAAAAACATCCAAAAACGACAAGAATCATGAGATTTCACAAAGAAACTGCACGGACTGATCGATTGGCATAGCCTGCGAAAGATGTAAAACCAGTGGAATTCCCATCATCCCTTGTATGGAGTGGTTAGGGATTGGGTGTTGATACTGTTGATACCCTCTTGGCTGTCGGGCTTGCCGCTGGGGTGAGCAAACCAACAAGTGGGATAGAAGGAGTGAGCCCTGAAGTCGCATGTTTCTGCCTGGACCCTTAAAGGTTCAATGACCTCACATGATTGACGTTTGGATTGTTGTACCATAGCTCAAAATAACGATCTAGGAAGCCCAATGACACATCTAGGAGGCACGTATTCTAAATCAATTGGCCAAGCTATAGGGCCCGGAATGAGGGTTCTAACATCAAAACGCGGCCCTGGAAATGCATTCGAAAGTATCCTGCAGTGGCCACAAACATGGCTGGCCCGAAAATGGACATGTTTGATAAGCAAATCATCTGCGTTATTTTTGCCAACATTCACCCTGTGGCTATAGATACCATGGCAATTGGGGAACATTCCCATTGTGTGGATCATGTTCCTTTCGGAGGTGGGGGCTTTCCAGCCGTATACTTAATATTTCTACCGGCGGTAAAAATATTGTGTAAACTGACATAATAATCCCATCGCGGTGACCTTGATCACATGAAATCAGAACATGCAACAAATCCATAATGAGTCATAATGCGTTTGTCTGAAAATGACATATATCATATATCCCCAAATTGTTATTTTCATGGGGACATTTTATCGCAAACCATCAGATTGGAGGGGGTACCCCCATTTTCAGACAATCCATATTTCGTATCCCTGCAGTTTCTTGGCCCTTTACCAGCTATAAGTCAGTAAGTCACCCCATGTATGGAATGATAACCCCGCGTGTGATTTATAACCGCAAAAAAGAAACGGATAAACGGCTTTGACTGTACAAGGTGGTGCCCCCCAGTTATAAGTTGGTTTATACACCATAGGAATAGTATGTCAATATATCTACCTAATCAACCATAGTGAAATTGGGAAATTGGATTTATAAACGCACCGACTTAGCGATTTAGCTCACTGGGGCACCACCTTGTACCTTTCTTAGAAACCACACATCGTTGGTGGCTCAAAACCCACTCTCCGAGTCGAAAATCGGCCGAGCTTCTGATCACAAATCTCATCCCTCAGCATTTTCAGACAGCAATTTTGCTACCCCAAGAAGGTGGGTATTTATCCAAGAAAGGGGATTTGAAACAAACATATTGGATGTAAGCATGACTCTAATAGGATCTTGGATTCAATGACTAAAGCATGTTAACAGTTTAAACATCTTTAAAGTGCCTAAGATCTGACATACAGGGGATGTAAACCACCAAAGAGGATATTGGATTGAGAATAAGTTTCTGTTCGTTTAAACCATGACAATTGGTCAGTATATCTACCGTGTGTTTTTCAGTGGTCTCTTAACCAACCTTAACTTGGGCCTCCGCGGTGACTGGAACAATGAGGAGTTTAACCAGCTCCATTTTTAATGGTTTCTGTTTGTATTCTTTGATGCTTGACTGAAAAACATGGAGAATGTGCAAGGTATAGGGCTGCTAATTTGTTGCAATTAGCTTGGTTGTGTAAGCAAGTAGGGTTTAACAAAAGTTCATGCTGGATAATTAGAACTACAACAGTTCATGAGGTAAACCAATAACCATTTCACAGGGGAGGCCACAAATTTTAGGTGGCTCCACCCATTTCCGTTGTGGCTTTCCGTTGTGGCAACTGGGCCCTCTGGGCCCTCTGGGCCCTCGGACGGGTAGAAGAAGGACAAACCCTCAGAGGAACCGACGTCCTCCAAAAAGCACGCGTCCTGCCACATCTCAGCACTATGAGAGCATCATCTGATGTTGGTTTCAAAAAAAAATGGTGGTTCATGGTGATTAATAGTGATTATAGATAATGATGGTTAATGATGGTTAATGATTATATAATGATGGTTAATGATGGTTAGAGATGGTTAATGATGGTTAATTATCTGGTTGCTGGTTGACCTACCCCTCTGAAAAATGATGGAGTTCGTCAGTAATTATTAAATTTATTATTCCCAATATGTGGAAATTCCAAACCAGCAACCAGGAAGTCATGTTCAATGGAACTCCCAAGTTTGGATCTTCCCTTTCTGGGATGGCTCCTTAGGCAACTGCAACTCCATCTTTCAACTTTGCATTGCCATGAAACACTGTGGCCCCCCAAAAAAAACAACCAAAAACTCAGTCCTTCCGATCACAGCAATACCCTTGACCCATGGCCAAGAGTCCGGTGGTTTGTTTAAGGATCGTAAACAGGGTTTGACAATGTTGATTTGGTTAAGCATCGGGGGAATGGACTACGCCAGTGATTCTCTTCCAGTCTACATTGGCCATGCACTGAAGGCAGCCAAATGATCCGTAGCAGCTGCAAAGCATCCCATAGTATCATAGTGCAGACTTGGGAATACAATTTATATATAATATATATATATATATATATATATCTCATATATATATATATTTAATATTATTTAATGATGTTTTGTGTGTGTGTGTGTGGGTGCTTTGTTGCGGCAAACCCGTCACATGAAGCCACCAGGATCTGACCTGTGACACCTGTGTGGATGCGATATACCAGCCTAATCTGTATCATTTGTTGGGCCATGTATATCCTCATGATCTGATCTCTGATTCCACGGGCTGTCCCAAAATGGCGAGGCCGGCCGCGGTGAAGTTCAAGCGATCCAATAGGTGTCGTGGTTTCTGACTACTTCCATGATGGCTAAGATTCACCGCATTTTCCAAGGAAAAAAACATGGAATGTATGGAATGTCTTAAGATTCAGCACTACTTTCCTATGGAAAAGCAGGTGGCTGGTGGCTTTGGGATGTCACCGGATCCTGTTGGTTGGTCCTCTGCAGCTATAGTCAGTATGGGAAGATGAAAAATCACCAGCCAATGGTGTGGGATTAGCCAAGCCTAATCACAAATTAGATCATAAAATGGGTTTGTCTGAAAATAGGGTATATTCCCAATTATAGCCATTTAATAGGGATAATGATCATTAACCATTGGGTTTAGGGGTACACAACATTTTCAGACAAACCCATATGAGAAATCCCTGATTCCTGGCCAAGTCGAGGTTGGTTTAAATTGGATTCGTTGGCGAAAAACCGCCAAACTTCGACGTCGGCATCCCAGGCACCTGGGTCTTGACCTGCTGGTCGATTTGCATAAAAAGTCGCTTCTTCTGTTGTTCCGCCTAGCGCTTCGCGGGGGTCCGAATGGATGGTCAGCCCGTCGCTGGCGGGCTGGTGGAATCTCCGCAAAACGTCGTGGATGGGCCGTTGCGAAATCCTATAAATCACCAAACAGATGGTTGAAATCCCAACAAAATAATGGGATAAACATGGATGTTTACCACCGTTTTCAACTGGTGCAGGATTTCGCTGGCCCATCCACCGTATGGTTTTTTAGAGGTTTTGACCCATCCCCAAATTTGGGTTGAGAAAGCAGCCCCGATCCCAAGTGCAAAGCCTGAAAATGAACCTGGATACAGCGCAACAATGGGATTCTGGGTAAAGTAGAACAACTTCCTTAAACATACAGAATTAGTTGATCATTCTTAATTAAGTAATTAATCATCACCGCCCTGCCCTTATTCTATGATGTTTGGGCCTGGGACCTGCATCCAGAACGATCCCATGAAAGCTGCAGCTGAAAAACCTCATGGTGAACAACATATGGAGGTTTCCCAAAATGGGGTAAACCTCTAAATCATCATCCATTTTGGTAGGATTTATCATTCTAAACTATCATAAACGATCACAATCTATCCAACTATTGGAATACCTCCATCTATGGAAACCCTCATATGAATTTTAATCAGATTTAATCCATTGTTGCGTTGCTAAAATCCACCCTCAGAGATAAATATGGTTAATCATACCACTACTGGTTGGTGGTTTGAACCCTTCTGAAAAATATGAAAGTCAGCTGGGGTCATTATTCCCAATAATATGGAAAAACATAAAAAAAATCTTCCAACCCACCAACCAGTTATGGTATGTGTTGGCATGACACCATTCTATTTTGGATTGCTGTACCATCAAGAAATATCAAGAACCACAACATCCATAAGTCACAACATTTTGCCAGTTGGGGTTATTATTCCCAATAATATGGAAAAATAACAAATCTTCCAACCAGATTATATGTGCATTACCCTCTGGTCATTTAACCCAGCGCCTGGGAGTGGATCAGCTCCAGCTGTTGCTTCCGCTGCAGCTCCAGCGAAGCGTTGCTGCGCTGCTCCTGCCGAGCCAAAAGGATCAGGGACACGATGGAGAAATCCCCCGTTTTTTTTAAGGGGGAATCCATATGATGTATCCACATATGTGCAAAAACATGGCTAGTTGGCTTACATCATCTTACATCTACAATAAATCATATCATTTGTTTGGTTTATGGTATAGATAGATATATATCAAACTATAGTTGCATTCTATGAGATTTGACGGTGGCAAAACATCCAATTTAAAAAGCTGGTTTCATCCAATTGGAGCAACCATCATGGTTGTTTTAACATTTTCTGTGCCCATTTTACCCAATCCAAAACGGATTTTACCCAATCCAAAAACGGCTTGTTTTACCTAGAAACAAATACGATTTGACCATCAGAGACGGAGTTGAAGCCGCTGATTTAATCAACTTGGAGGTCTTTGACCAGTAGGAAATCAAAGGAAATCACCATGAAATGAGCATTTCACCACCACCACCACCACCACCAGCAACAACAACAACAACAAAGTGGCATGTTACAATGTACCACTACTGCTTTGCCCGAGAGGGTTCACCATGAACATACCAACTTCAACAGCATTTTGTGTGCGAAAACAACAACATTCATCTAATCATTATGTTCACATGAGGATTCATAAGATTTCACCAGCATTTTTTGCATAGCTTTACCCAGATAAATTTAGACAGCAACACAAATGCGAATTCAACCAGCAAAAGATGGATTGAACAACAAGCACATTGTGATTTTACCAACAGAAAGGTAACTCAATGGTTGCAAAATGTTGCAAACATCATGATTTATACTGTATCCTGCGGCAAAGAGAACAATGTGTCAACCTTTTTAGGCGCAAGCTGCAGCGCATCTTCATCCATCTAATGCGAAGAGCTTAGCGGGAATAGACCATGGTTTCACCTCCGAACATCTCTAAAACTGGCCGGTTCAACATGTTTCAACACATATGGTTGATGATATGGTTGATGATAGTTATACCAACTTATGGATAATATAACACATTGGGTTACAACAACATATCGCCAAATTTGTTTCATTGTTTTCTTTGAGATAGCTTAAGAAACGCTTAGCCCACCCTGACTTTGGAGCAGGACGCTGAACCTGCTCCTCTAAGGAGGTCAAATAATTCCTGGCGACCAACGACCCAGAAAAAACCCTAGGAGGATTTTGACAACATATCCACTTGTTAACTAACATATCTATTGAAAATAACCATTTATAGTTGATTTGCCTTAAACAAATGGTGATTTTCCATAGCTATGTTAGTTTACCAGAGTGTATTTGTTCAAGCAACAGATTCTACCTTTTGGTAATCAAACATAGCAATTGGATGCAGTTGGCAATCCCGAAATGCCCTATAAATGGAGGTTTATAGCTGGGAAAATTATCTATACATGGGGGATTTGACATTGCCATAGATTACCAAAGGGCAATCGTCAAAACTGTGGATGTTCCGCTACAAATATGACATTCAACGCATTGGTTTTGTCGGGACAAAACCAACAGGAATGTCCCTGGTATTTCAGGGTTGCTCCCAACACCCCAAGTACACTGGGGGGTTAAATTGACCACAAAAAATGGTCTTAAATGGCTTATTTCCATCATTGAGGCTATCATTTACCATCAGTTACCTATAGTGGGCTGGAGCAACCCTGGAATTTACCTCCCCAAATTGGGGATTGCTACAGGGAGTTACCTTCCACGATCAGTACAGGGACGAACTCGGACCCCGAACCGAACAATTGATTGGAATCCACAGTATATCGATCAATCAACGTGTTCCCAATCAGCGTGTTCCCTATGAACATTGCTATTTTGTGGGGATACCAAATTCTTAAGACATAATTAAACACACAATTACACAGTTAGCTAGAGATGGACAAAGTATAGTGCTCGTCAAGTACCATCTACCATGAAGATACCATGAAGTACTACATTTGCCTTCTTGTTTGGGAAGAAAACGAAGATGTAGTAATTACCAATCGGAAGTAAATAAAAAATAATGAACAATTCGAGGTGATCACATGCCACCTACCTCAAAGTACGTCACTTTACGTCAGGCCACCAATATAACCAATTTGGCAGAATCCCAAATCATTCTGGACCGCATCACAGTGGGGAGACTGAAGATGAGGGGCGGAAAATCACCACGTTTGGTGATCCTCACCATTTCTCTATTGCGTTTTTTTTGTTACATCTCCTGCCTTCTTCAATCCCAGTGAAGTTAAATTCTAAATTTTGTTGTCACCAGTGATTAGCCCTGGCCCCCATTTCTTGTCATTGCATATGCAATTCAACGAGCTCCTAGAAACTCTGCGGTCCGAGGATCTCTTTTTGTCGTTCCACTGACGTTGGGTCCGGCCTGAAGACCAACAGGTTCAACCATCAAAGACCAGGAGAAAAAAAGGGACGACGCAGCAAAGATAGGGCTTGGACCAATGCAAAAATCATCAAATACCCTCTGGTAAACTAACGTAGCTATGGAAAATCACCATTTCTAATAGGTAAATCAACAATTTCTATGGGCCATGTTCAACAGTTTTGTTAAATTACCAAAGGGTATCCGCACAGTGTCCTTTCGAAACAACCAATTTCCTCCCCTGATGATTATTGTGTTCCCTTCTAAAAAATGACAATCCTCATATGAATGGCTTGAACATCCTATTTCTTGGTTTGAACGAACGTATTCATCATAGCTAATCATATAATAATCATCCCTCTGAAAGGTCTAGAAATATCGTCCCCTCCATGGTCATTTGAGCCATGAAAGATACACATATCCCATGCCATTCTACTAGTTGGTTACTAAATATTCCGATGAAATGGCAAAAATCAATCTCTGTCCATCCACTTTGTTTTGGTGTCGGAGCGCTAGTGTACTGGAAAAGAAAAGAACCAGAGCCACTGTACCAGGTGGAGTATCCTTTGGATTAATCCATCAACTATGATCATGTACTTCTTGGCTGTATTTAGAAATATGGTATTATTATGGCTGTAACTATGGGATTAGTATGGCTATTATAACTACAGGATTTTGAACATAACTATCAATAACTAGATATAGCTAATTATGGGATGATTACCATCTGGTTATTTACCATAGCCATGGAAAATCACCATGTTTTAATAGGTAAACCGGTAAACCTCTATACATGGGCCATGTCCCATGGCTATGTTGAATAACCAGAGGGTAATTATAGTTGTCCTATCATACATTTTTCTATTAAGATCTCCCATGAATCCACCATTCTTCATCAATAATACTCATATGTCAATAATCCCATTTATATCAGCCATTGTCCTTCATGATCTTCATGGCGAGCCGGATCGAAGTCTTGGGCTTCGACAAGCCCGAGGTCAGAGCAGGTGGAGGTCCATAAAGGACCTCCCGGTTGGGCACCTGGCCGCTGAAAATGCTGTGACGTAGCGGCTGGTAAGGTGTATATCTTACTAATATCTCTATATATATATATACATAAATGCAAAAGTATATATATATATAATATATATATATTATGTTGTTATATTAAATATGTATGCATCTATCTATCTATCTATCTATCTAACTATATATATATATATATAGATCTATCTATCTATCTATTTATCTATCTATCTATCTATCTATCTAATATTATCTTATATTATCTTATCTTATCTTATCTATCTATAAAGCTTTAATACATTATCATCGTTGGCTTACAACCTCAAATTTTAGCCAAAATTATAGCAACCCCAAAATAAATAAAAACATTGGATACCTGTAAATAAGGACATGTAATCTATATCATCCTGGAAACACTGTTCTATCTTTTTACGGGTTGTCGTACAGCTTTAAACATTTGTTGTAGATGTTTGACCTTATGATTCAATATATGATCTATTCTTAGAAGGTGACATAAACCAAATTTCAACTTGGGGCACGGGGGGGGACCCACATTGTATTATGATGCTATGGTAGTTTTCACGCTAAAGGACTTTCCAATATAATACGGATGCTGCCTGAAACAATGGAGCTGGTTCATTCACAGGGTTTCAGAGAAATATACCAGAAAACATGGAGTTGGCAGTCATTTGACACCTGAAATTCATCGTAAAGAGTAGGCAGGAGATTACCTTCCAAATACCGAGGAAAATAAAGACACACACATGACTTTGGGTAATTACTTAGCCCTGCTTCTTTCAGAAAGAACAAAAACTTGGACGACCTCCATATCTTTCTTGTTGAAAGCCCTAGCCAGTCTCATTCAAGCAGAACAGTGGGAAACCCCTTCCACATGAATCCGATTTGTTGTTTTGTTGTTTTTTTTTCTACGGTTTGATCAATATATATATACATATATATATATATCAATAGATTGAAAGGTACATTATATCCAAATACATGAACAAAAACGATCAAACGTCTTCGTTCCAAAAATCAGGCGAGAAAACATCAAACTTAGAAATATATAGAAATATCATGAAATATCACATATCCATACATGGAGGTTTCCTAAAATAGGGGTACCCCTAAATCATCCATTTTTTAATAGGATTTTCCAGTATATATATGTAAAAACACATCCAGCTATTGCGGACCCCCATGACTATGGAAACCTCCATATAGAGATAGAAACAAATATCTCTGATATTCCATCAGATATACATATATATATATACACATAGATAGATAGATAGAGATATATATATACATAGATAGATATATATACTGTATATATATATATATATATATATCGATTGAAAGGTACTTCACATCCAAATACATCCAAATACAGATAGTATCTCTGATATTCGATTTGGAGAATTTTTGTTCCAAAGATCTCTCCGCAACTGTCGACCGTTGGTCGCCTGGAACTGCCCGGGCGCTCCAACTGGCTGAACACTGGGCGTGGCCTCAGCGGATCGCCTTTTGGGAAAGTCCCATGGGAGTTCTGACCTTGATCAGAAGATATAGTGGTTACCCTCTGGTAAACTAACATAACTATGGAAAATCACCATTTTTAATGGGAAAATCCACTATAAATGGTGATTTTCAATAGCTATGTTAAATTACCAGAGGGTAAATTATGTTTAAATCAATACTACGGGTTTACTATATAAATGTGGGTTAAATATGGTTAAATGGTTTATACCCCACATGATATGGTGATGTTTAAATCCATGTGGGTTAAAAAAATGATCACCATATTAAAAATAGTAAATAATCCAATTGATGTTTGATAAATATATCATAGAGAATCAGTTATATAAAAAAAATGGTTTGAGGTTTAAACCATTGTAAAAAGGAAACAATCCCACATGTTTTATAAATTGGTTATATTGGGTTATATCTAAATATATATATATATGAATCCCCAAATAAATTGTTAATAAATAGTTTATCAGTTCTAAAAAATCCACCTTAAATGGCTATGGTTAAATTGGTTAATGTGGTTAAAACAATGCCATAAACCAAATCACCATTTTTAGAGGTGGTATTTTCACCATTCCCAAATGGGTGCTTTATGACAGTGTTTTAACCACATTATAAACTGGTTGGTGGTTGGGCCACCCTCTGAAAAATATGAGGTCGTCAGTTGGGATGATTCTTCCCAATATATGGAAAACATAATCCAAACGTTCCAAACCACCAATCAGATATAAGAAATAGATTAATCAGAAGTTAATAATGGTATACATCCATGATTTTTGAGATATATGAAAAAGTTTATCATGGTATGTCTGATGATAATCTGATGATATAAGATAGTGATAACCATGGGATAGTTGATTTAAACAATGTGATATATTTATATAGACGATAAGTATGGTTGGTACAATATCATATCGGAGAATCATTGCCACTATATAAATGGGTACTATATAAGTTGATAAACTAGATAACTAATGAGTGGCAACGATTTGGTTAATCATATGTGAGTGGCTATCATTTTATCAGCTAACACGTTTGGCTTACCAGTAGTAATGTTATGTTATGTACAGTAATTTATTTTAATGATTGATGTTATGAATAATAGTTGATGTCAAACGGACCTTGGCTGGAAACCCACTTGAATTATGTTTTACTTGGGATATTGGAGGATACAAACATCGGATGTCATCATCTAGTATTGTCTAAACATTTGTCATGTTTTTCAATAATCAATAACAGAGTGCTGGTTCCACTTGACCAATAAACAATAACCTTGTACGGGGGATATTGGATGATAACATAGACCATGATATTTATCGGCTATCAGTTATGCGCTAATGTGATGTAATAGCTTGGTTTGATATGAGAGTGTATATTACCGTAATATTTGATGATATTAGTGATGTCATGAGGATTTCAAGGTTTTTTACTGTGGAGTTTTAAGTGTCAACATGTGTCAACCAGCAAGAAAAAACAGAATTTCTGGCTGGTTTAATGACCAACATAGGCTCATAATGGCTCATACTACCATTCACTGGAGGTGATCATAATCCCGCGCTGGGATTGGCCATCAACCACAAAGATACCCCTTTTCCTCGCTGGGTCTTGGAAAGCCAACGACGGCTTTTTTGGGCCTCCTGTGTCCCGAGGTGTCGAAGAATCCAACGGGGGAAATCCAAGATTTCAACCATGAGCTGTGAAGCTACAAGGTGGTGCCCCAGTTCGTTAGCTAAGTTGGTTTATAATTCCAACAACTATGGTTTATGGTAGGTATATCTATACTTACAATGGTTTATAAACCAACTTATAACTGGGGGGGCACCACCTTGTAACTATGGGGAAATCACTGTCACTAACAGCAGCATCTTTTGTGGCGAACGTCTCCAAGTTCATTTCCGAATCATGGAGGTTGCCGAAATCCCCACGAATTGCAGATCTGACCCACCTCCCTGTCTGGAAATCAAGAACTCGTTCTTGTTGAAAAAACATGTCATTTAAACTGCCGGTTAAATCAAATCCCCTAGTCCCCTAGTTTTGTAGCTACAGTACATATACGAGCACGATAGATGGTATGGGTTGAATTTGCCTACATTATTCTGATCGTATACTTCCTAATCCCATATCACCCCCCTATGTACTTTTAATTGATGGTAAACATCCTCAAAGTTACTGTACAGATTATAATCCTGAAATTTAGCAACGACGGATTCACCCATCTAGTATACTTTCGTCTCATGTATACAATATATAACTATGATAGATCATATACCGTGTATAGGTGAGGCGAATCCCAATACAGTTCCACATTATCCCATATCACCCAAACAAAAACAAGGACAAATATCATAGTTCATCAGTTATAATTTAAAAAAAGATAGTTTGAGGATTAAACCATTGTAAAAAGGAAACAATCCCACATGTTTACTAAATTAGTTATATTGGGTTATATCAAAAAAATATGAATCCCCAACTAAATTGTTCATAAACAGTTTATCAGTTCTAAAAAATCCACCTTAAATGGCTATGGTTAAATCGATTATAGCCGTTATAACCACACTGGGCTGCTGCCCAGCGACCGGCAACGGCATCCCGCTCAATCCGCTGGGATTCGCCAAGTTGGGCACCGCCATCCCGGCGGGTGGCCCTGCGCCAGGGGTGCTGCTCACGGGCGCAGCCTCGGAATGGCTGGGATTGGTGATTTTTACTTGGGAAAATTGGGATTGAAATGGATAGAACCTCACAAAAACCATACAAAAAAACAGGATTTCAGCAACTTGGATTGGGATTGAAACAGCACCCTGAGGATTTCATCGAAATGGTGATTTCAACAGAAATGGGGCTTGAACCAGTAAAAAATAGGATTCAACCAACAAGAATTCGCAGCATTTATAGATAGAATCAGAACCAAAGTAACATTCAGATTTGACCAAAATGAATAAAGACATAGATTCCGAATGTCTCACGGAACAGTAAATGCCCTCAAAACAAACCAAAAGCTGTCAATGTACACTGTACATGTTGGTATATACATTCATATTATACTCCATTGTGTGAACAGGTAAATTTGTGCTTGTTTGTTCAATATATAATCTATCATAAACCCTAAAACACTGTCATAAACCACCTATTTGGGAATGGTAAAAATACCACCTATAAAAATAGTGATTTGGGGGATGGTTTATGGCATTGTTTTACCCACGTTAATGGTTATAACAAGTATAGTAAACGTTTACATAACTATGGAAAATCTCAATTTTGCATTGAACAGTATATCATCTATCATATAAACACCTATAAAAAATTGGAGTTTCATACATATATATATATAATCTCGATGGCATACATAGAATACAAAATCGATAATTTCGGCCTCCAAAAGCATCTTCCGGAATCGGTCAAAAAAACCTATACATAGAATAAAAGCATCTTCCGGAATCGGAAAAAAAAAACCTATACATAGAATATTTCCGGCTATCCATTTTGATCAGGGAAAAAAAAAATCTCAGGTTTTGCTGGATTTCTGCAGCCGCCCGTGATTCAAGCAATTCCCGCAAAGGGACG
>Ga0126342_10001598_pt1:0-30000 | contig 32509 bp, 29 predicted proteins | sample Cyp1metagenome_FD_92528 | JGI IMG/M metagenome (GOLD analysis project Ga0126342, IMG submission 92528) | Coral microbial communities from Lord Howe Island, Old Settlement Bay, Australia - Cyphastrea 1 metagenome | ecosystem: Host-associated > Invertebrates > Cnidaria > Coral ...
ATTTCAGAAGCTAATGTTTATGCAAGGGTGTCTTTTATAATTTATGCCAATCATGCAGGATGCCACTGCCAAATATAAGAACATGGGACAATACGAAACATGAGTCCTGTGGCAATTCTGCAAGGAAAGCTGCCAAACATGAATACTATAAATTATATATTTATAAATAGTGGTATTCAGACCTTTCGCAAACCTTACGCTGCGCTTTCGCGGCCTTTCGCCACTGCAGCAAAACACGTACATCCATATCTGCAGATGTCACTCGGATACTAAAAGCCTTGCATGGGTTTTAGGACGACTCCCACATGACACTAGGTTTTTGTTCAAAATTTATGCGAATGAACCCCCTGTGCGCCTTTCCGGGTTGAACATGTACTATATGTACTAGCCAATTTGCCAATGTGTAATTCAACAATCCTTTTTGTAGGCATAGTTTGTAGCGCAGCACGGGCAATATGAAGCGCATGCGGGGTCAGCATTGTATCGTGCGGGGGATTATCACCGTATTGTTCGTGACGGTTTTTATTAAAACAAACCGTTGCATGGTTTTTTTTGGGTGCAACATGGTTCGAAAAAGTGCTGTCAATGGCGCATTTTCCCAACATGGACATTGACACCGGGATGCCCACCTTCACAGTTTACAAGGTTTTTGTGGCCGCATGAGTTGCAATGTCGCAACAGGGTGCGCAGCACGAATGAGGCAACTGCACAACAATATTTGTGTTGAACAACAAATTCATTCCCTGGATCCAATGGCAAATCTTATTTTATTCTGAACAAGTCTGAATGATGCGCTGTAAAAAAAATGTTGTTTTCCCACATTCTTGTCAACGAACACGTTTCCATATCTTTCTCAAAAATGTCTGGTCACATGATCAAAATATTGACGCCGGAAGCGAACCATGATGTGGAATGCCTTTGCCATCATTTGTTGTATCGAAACTCGTCGATTCGCATGATTCGCGGTAACCTTTTCGCAGAATTGTGAACGTCAATGCGCCGCAACATGTCCCTACAGTTCCGATGACAGTGGTAATGCGTTGGTTGTAACAATGCAGTGGTGGTGGTGGTGGTGGTGGTGGTTGGCCGTTTATGACATCAGATAGGGAAAAAAATGTTAACGGTGTGTCGCGACGTCTTGCAACGTGGCAACTCCATGCGCGATGTGGGCCAGGTCTTCTAACAAGTGTCATGTCGATACTAAGGGGTGTTTTCGTTTAAATTTATCCTAAGGAAAAAATACTTCGAGTTTGCCCTCCAACCTACTAGTCGTAAACACGTGGTTTGAAAGTGCTTAAAAGTTTAAGGATAGACGTGTGTTATATTTCCTGTGCTTCTTTCGGTGGCATTTTATCTTGACAGAAATACTGGCATCCCATCTTTCCAACTATGTGAGTGACTTGAGTGCTTCCTCGTCCCACTGGCAATCGAAAAATGTCTTCTCCACTGACTTTGCCATGACAGGTCACAAATTTTGCCCTTTGAACTTATAATTTTGTTAAAGCACGTTCAAACATTTTGTTCATTTTTCCATATTCAAAATTCTGGCCTGTCCATTTCATCTATTCCGATTTTTCTGTTCTGCCATTCTGGCATTCTTTCTGGCATCTATGCTCTCATTCGTTCTGGCATTCTTTTCTGGCATTTATTCCGTTTTTTGCTTTGAAATGGGCGCTGCCGGACCTCAACCGCGAGCGCCAGTGGTTTTGAGATCTACAACATGCTTTTCCTCAACTTGCGGAAAAACAGTGTGGGAAATTTGGAGTGCTGCAATTCAGTTGTTAGTTGTGTTTTTTTTTGCTGTTCACCAGTGTGCTTTTTGGAACGCCAATTTGCGTTTTTTTTTTGTGTTCACCGGTGTGGTTTTTGGAACACCCAGTTGTGTTTTTTTATGGTCACCAGTGTGCTTTTGTTAGTGCGCACTTTTCAAGGGAAGAGAAAGCAGAATAACGATTGTTTTCGGCGTTTTTCCTTTGGTTTTACCTTGTTGCGCGACTTCTGAGCAACATAAAATAAAAACAATTGGAACATCAAGAGCTTTGTGCAAAAAATGCATTTTTGCGATTTCAGTTTTGCTAATTTTTGCAGTTACTTTTGTGGTCACTGCTACTCCGACAGGGAAATACACAATGAAAACCTATCTGACATTCTATCCGGCTTTCTATTTGGCATTCTATTGCATTCTGTCTGGCATTTTATGGGCTAAACAATTTGACGTTTTATGAGTCTCCAGCATAAATGAGATTCTACTTGGCATGCATTCTGTCATTCTATCCGGTTAAAAATGCGGCAATCTACTTGGTAAATATTGAGATATTTTATCCGACATTCAATTTGGCGTACTTTTTTGGCATACAATCTCGCATTCCTATCCGGCATCTTGCCTGGCATTCTATCTGAAATATTTTGTGCTTGTCTTCGACATTCTCTTTTGACATTCTCTTTTGAAATTCTCTGGCAGTTTATATGGCATCTCGTTTTCTCAGTGTTCGGGCTTGTAAAGGCCGGGAGAACCAGCGAATTCGCTATAGAGTAGCCGTGTAGAGATGGCTGGCATGTGGGGTGTGTGTGTGTGTGCGGGGTGTTCTGTTAAAATCTAAAGACCCTCACATGGCAGGCAGGGAAGCAATCAACAATAGGCGGTACAAATGCCAACGTGTCGTGTGATTTTTCGTATACTTGAAGAGATCTTTATGAATGACAGTATCGAACCGACGAAACGGGTTTTGGATGGTTTTGCCGGCGCTGCGAAATTTGACCCTTGTTTATTGGCGAATCTTTGCGAATAAGGGGCGTTCGGTTTCTGGAAGTGTTTTGCTTGGTGGGACGAGGAGTTTGCACGTCATGTCTGTTTGCGACCTTGGTGAAAGTTGGTGAGAGCTGGTGAAAGTTGGTGAGAGCTGCTAAGCGTTGGTGAACGTTCGTAATTCTCGTTTGACTTTTTGAAATACGAAACTGGATTTCTTTAGCATGCATCTGTGACCCGGAATAGTCTCAAACAACAAATACAGTAAATACACCCAGAGTGCCGGAGCAAGTGCAAAATGTGTTTTCGCACCTTAGGTAACCCTCTTTCATGTCTTCAACCTTCCCAATTTGGGTGCCAGAACTTCAAATTTCAACCCTAACCAACTATTTGCAAGACTTCACGCTCGCAGAATGCAAACGATGCATTTCTTGCCCCACTGCAACAATCCCGGCAGTTTAGTTATCATGTTGCCTCCATATCACGAACTTCTTGTCTTGTTTCGGCCTACTGAGCCTACTGTACTTTTTCCTGTGAGCGGATGGTGAAATGCTTGGGGATTGGCTTTTGCTGCACCTTGAAGGGTTGGGCCCATGCTGCATCTGCAAAAAACATAGATCCAGTTATGGAAAAGGCATCGAAAGTTTGCCGGGCTTATAAAAAGGGCTCACAAGACTGAAAAGGCCATCAAACATCGGTTCCATGATTTTCAGGCTGTGATAACTTCATCTAACTTCAACTGTTTGTTTTGGATGTTCACACCGTTGCATTCGACGATGCGACCTTCAAATTTCGAATGTGCATTTATACAATGGGCGGGTTCGATTTGTGTGTGAGATGGCTGGTGGTTAACATTGTGCAACCTCATCGTTAAGACATTTTCGACTTCTCCGCATGTGTTGCCATTTTGCCAAGTGAAGCTTGGATCACAAACGTCTGGTCCATTTAACCCCGTGACGATTGGTAGGGTTGGTATTTGGAACAGCAAATTTTGTTTTTGTATTTATATGTATTATATATACATATTCTATGTCATTCTACCTGTATTTTTGATGGGCTCCCTCGCGGGCAGGTTTCATTCAGCAATTTTTGCCGCAATAGGTTTAAAGCGATGAGAGGTACTGATGGTACCTCCAGAGTTCCTGTTCCAAATATTTTTAACATTGACATGACATATCATGACATGTAAACCATTGTTATACTATAATTCACCCATATGCAAAAGTATCCAACCACAATCATATAGTGATCATATCATGTGTCGAAGTGTTTTTGTTGCACGTCTTGAAACTGGGTCGTCGTTGGCTGCTGTCATTGTCATCGGTAGGGCTGTTTCATTTCCTAACGCTGTGCCGATGTCCACACCGATAAAGCGAATTAAAGTCACGAGTGTGAATGAGTAGGAAAAGTGTCACCTAGAGAAAACACAATCAATATCACATAATATCCTCAAGGAAAAATAATGATCATGATTCATGATATATTATATATCAAAAAAATAATGTTAGACAGTTAGACGTTGGATCCTATACAATTTTGAAGGCACTTCGCTAAGAGAAGGTTTACCCACACAGTTGCTCACGGTAGCATCCATCACTTGGAGTTTCGGTTGGATCGTCGCATATCGCCGCAACTTTCCCCTGGCGTGGACGATACCCATTGGGACCCGCAGTTTTTTCGTGTCGATGACGTCGCCCGTCTTGTTTCCGTCCGAGGTTTCGTTGGCAGTTTTCAGTTTTGGAAGGTGAACTTCGACCAGTTCGAGAAAGTGGGCAGCACATTTCAAGAATTTTCAATAGGGATGTTACCACAGAAGCACAATGGATTACACATTGGACACTTTCCACTTTGCACATCTTTTCACGACTTTGCACCTGTCCTTCGTTCTGCATGTGCGTCGCAATCTTGTAGCATACTTTATCCGATAGTCGTCGGAATTTACCGAGTTACCCGTTGCCGTCGGGATAGAACTTATGGAATGCGTCGGACCGGTGGATACCGTACGTCGAATGTCCACCGAATGTTCACGGATACCCTCGCCCACATTGGGATCTTCCAAGTGTTTTCTCTTGGCCTATGTCACGTACCGTTGGGTAGTGGAGCTGCAATTTGTTTCAGCTGTGTGATTTAATCATGTTGCAACATGTCTCGTCTCGCCGACTCAGTTTAGCACGAAAAGCAGCAGCCAGCAAGAAGAACAGCCACAGCCATTGCACCATGGCCCAGCATTTAAAAAACAACCAAAGATCATCACTTGTACACCGATCACCCAAAACACCCAACCCAACGGCCAATTGACTAATGATCAACCAAACACTCCCTCAACCAGCCAACCAGCCAACCAGCCCAAAAAACAACAACAATCAACCATCATTTACCAGCAATTTACCAGCATTCAACCAGCATCAAACCAGTGTTTAAACCAGCATTCAACCAGCATTTACCAACCATTGCAAGCTATTGATCTATTGGACATAGCCTGCAGGGCCATCTCCTGATGATCTTCCAAAGTGTCCTGGGCTTTCTGAATCTCCTGGACGAAGCCGGCTTGATCCCATGAACGCCGAAACTGCAAAGGAAACTTCTTGGAAATTTGGAAGAAATGGTTGGATTCACAAAGAAATTATGGATGTTGGAGCAGTGATTGTACTATGCCCCAAACTCTTTGGTGATGATTGTCGGGAACCTCATTTTTGGTGACCCTTACAGTACTTTGTGGCCTTCCACTATGTTGAGATGGTTAAACTTCATGTCCCTCACAAGGCTTCGTGAGGGACGTGATTGTTGACCCTCTGCGGGCTTTCGCTGTTTTCAACACTTTTTACATAAACCCTAAAGAAGACCTACAAAAAACCTATAGGAAAAACCCTAAATTACCTAAAGAAACCCTAAATGAACCCTAAAGAAACCCTGCAAAAACCATATGAAAGTCTATATAGTGAAGTACCTGTGGGCCCATACCGCACGTGCTGCGGGTAATATTTCTGCGCATCTATATCTATCTCTATCTATCTATAATGTCGTATATATATATGGTATATCTTGTCTTAATCGTTTACAAAAGTGTATCACGCTGCATCATATTGGAGTTTTTCTCCTAGTAAGTACATCCACTTCCTACATTGTATTGTATTGCGTAATGATCACATCATATATCATTTCATGGGGGTATCAAATCGTATCATACAATGTAACATCAAACCATCATGTGTGATGCATATCATTGATCAGAGACCATCGCTGCGTTTCAGTTGCCGATCTCCTCTAACGTCCGATCATCAAAGATCAGTTCTGCCTGCAGCGAAGCGGGCTCTGACGCAAATGGGCAGTGGATTTCTCATAGTTCAGTTGGTTTCAACAGGATGTCAACATAAACACGGATGGTTTTCCAGTTTGGCCGGTTTGATGGGTAAAGTTGTGGTGAGGCTAAATTAATTACGTTGTTTCTAAATCACGGATCTTTTTTTGGAAACAACAAACTGCTTAGGGGTCGAATGACACAAAATCCATCATTGATGATGTTTACCATCAAATACCACAGGCTGATGATATTCCCAAATGGGTCTAGGTGAAACTTGGATACCTAGAGATCGTTCATACCAAAGATGATGAGGGAATCTAGTGCTCCTTGGGTCAGAATTTCTGGATTATTTGTCGTGTTTCTAGGGATATCCCAATAGATGATCCCTTGCTGGAACATACAGCCATGATTGCTTAAGCCAAAATCTTCATGCAAATAGCTTGAAGCTTGACAAAATACATGATATTCATTGATATTCCTCCTTTGGGTGGCTAAATCTACCCCAGCTTCTCCAACCATTTGAGTTTGTCTGGAAAAAAAAGGCTACCCCCAAATTGGAAAAAAATCCCAAGTTTTGAACAATTGAAACCACATTCTCCCTACTCAAAAAAATTGCTGGGGTATCCCCCATTGTTGGACAAAACATGGACAGGAAGGGCTGAAAGCCAAGGCGCATCCTCATTTTTCGCTAGGTACTTGAAGCGTTTCAATGCCGCTTCTCCCTGGTGTCGGTTCAACCGATGGATATGGAGCAGATTGCAGAGAAAAAGTGGGAGACGTTACGAAAGAAGCATGTGGAATTTCAATGATTTCAATGATTCAATCAACAAATCTGAAATTGAGGCAGAATTTATGGAAATCAACAAAAAAACATGGGGATATCATTGGGATATCACCGGGATGGGAGTATGGTGAGGAAAAATTGACCATCAGCTATAGCATACAAAATTAAAAATGAAAAACATGAAGTTCTACCTGGATAGTAATCCATAGAAATGAGCCATCCCAAAGTGCTCTGTCGTAGATCGAAGTGACCGGCGACAAACCGCTTGCCACGGCAACATTTTATCAACTTGTGTGCACTTCATAAAAAGGTATCCAAACGCCAAGTTTAAGAGCAAGTGGATCATCATCATTTTCCTCATTAAATCAATGGCCACTTCAGGAACCTAAAATGGAGGTACCTACCATATATAAGGCCTATATAAGGCCTATGTAAGAGAATATCCAAGCAAAATATGGCCAAACATATGGTACAGTACCTCCACTTTAGGATCCTGAAATTCCCATTGATTAAATGGCTATTTGGGGGGCCCCAAATGGAAGCTCTATGACTCCATGACCCAAGCCACCAGCAAAGCCACCAGCCACGGTCACCCCGGTCACCCGCACCTCGTCTACCATGGCTTGTGTCTGATCCTTGAGATGTCTGGCCTCAAATATGCCAGCAGTTTGTCACAGTTTGTCATTGTTCTTCCGATCAATTTATTGATGTGCCATTGATGTGCTTGATTTTGACTATATATTATTATATATAACATCCTTTTACTAATCTATAATTGGTTCTTCGTAGTGGCTATTGTGATTTTGGTCATAAGCTATAACCAATCGTAGAATGAATCAATGAGTGGTTATACTTGCACTTGTCATTTATCACCAATTAGCAGGTAACTATAATAAGAGATACAGAAACAAATTATGACAAGTTATAAGAACTAGTCATATTAACCAGTGAACCAGTGATAAGAACCAGTCTACAACCAATTAAGCAATCAGTTGAAATTTTAAACCGATCAACCAGCGTTTATCTTATAGAACTTATATTCCCTTTTTATGATGCTTTGAAGCCAAATTTTGATGATTCAACCCCCATGTTTAAACCTCCATAGCAAATCACCGTGAAATGATTTGCCAAATTCCAACAACAATGGCTATAAACATGCTATAAACTGCTATTCAACGTCCAGCTATGAATGATATCACTGAGAAACACGCCAGCTATGGATATAAACATCCATTGAATGCTGGGGGTTTTCTCAGCAACGAGCTCCCGAGCCATCAGCACTTCGGCAGGATCGCCACCGCCAGGAAGCTGAGACTGGGCGAAGTGGGATGAGAAGATATGACACGAATAAAAATAGGGATCAAATATGGATTATACTGGATATATAGGATAACATAATATATGAATATATGGATATATGAATATATGGATAATATATGGATGATAAATATGGATTTTACAATGATTATACTGAATGATGTTGATATTGATGATGATCGTTGATGTTTTCCCATTTTATCACTGTATTATCATCACTATTATCGTGATTGTGATGTTGCAATTGTTGGTGACGATGATGGATTACTATCAGTACTATTGTTACTCGTATCATTACTATCAGCACTATTGTTACTCGTATCATTACTATCAGCACTATTGTTAGTATGGGATGACAACTATAATGAGGACGAGGACGAGGATGATCAAGAAGATGAAATGCGTTTTCCGCAAGAAACCTTTTTGCAAAAGGCACCCATGTTAAGAACCCCCTTGTGGCAACAACCCTCCACCGGTGGCTGCAGCCTTTCGAAGGAGTTCGTTGAGGCTTCGAGTCATTGCATTCACTTTGTCCCAATCTGCGACGGCTCAGCTTCAGCATATGCGGGGTGTGCATGTCCACAAATCGGAAAAACACATTATTTCCACAACCATATTTTCGCAACAACCTGCAGATTTGTTTGGAAATGTTCGCAGAGTCCCAGAGTTGTTCGATTTTTTGAACTTTGCTGCAACATGACAGGGTGTTCGAATTTTTGTTCCCAGCTATGAATATTAGTCCCAGATATATTCTATATATACACCACAAATGTTCGCAGCAACCTATTTTGAACACATTTCTTTGGGTCTGGTGACCACTGGTGGCACAGGAATGCAAGATCAAAGCGTTCGTACCTGCCTGGCCGGGCCTAAAACCGCAAAGCGGCTTTCCTTTTCTGCGCAAGTCCAGTCACGGATTTTAACCATGCTAATCATTAAACAATATATTTAATGATATATATATATATATATATTATAATTATATATAACTATATATAATTAATATAATTGACATTAATTGACTATATATATATGTTTGGCTTATGAATTGGAACCTCGTTTCCATTGGGCAGTTTCCCCATTTCCATTGGTACTGTCATTATTGTTGGTCATAGACTCATAGACCCTTCCATTTCGACAATAGTTGGGGCAATCCAGTTGTAGTTTCAGGAAACCTTAACAGGAAACCCTCAAAATCTCCCTAACTTGTAAAACTCTGGCTTCAGCATGGTCAATCTTAAATGCCTTGCAAAAAAATAATATCACTTGGAGGTTTGCTAAGTCATGAGGGTTCCCCATGTATCAGTAATTCTCTATTTTCGGATTTTCACTATAAACCATCCAGCTATCCAGCCATTGGGGATCATTTCTGGAACCCCCCCATAGATTCCCAAGGTTTCCAGCCTACAGCCGCTTCACGATAGCCCGCAGCTTCTCCAGCTTTGGTCTGGCCGGCCACTGGGAATTTGGGGAGCATTTTGACCCGAAAGCTTCGGTGATCCATTAATCATTAACCATGGATGAATGGGATATTAATGGGATATTGATGGGATATTAATGGGATATTAATGGGATATTCATGGGATATTAATGGGATATATAGATATAAATGGTGTATAGATGATCCATTAACCATTAATGGGATATTAATGGGGATGACCTCTGAAGTATTGATATTGAATGGCAAAAAATCACATCGTTCCAAAACAAAGAAATCTCCCGGAACGAACGTATGGCGCACCACGGCTTCGTCTGAGTAGTACATGGCATTGGCGGATTCACGTTGTGCTTTGCCTCGGCCGTGGTGACACCGGTGACACAAAAAAACTTGCGACCAAAGCGAGTTTCATCAAACCTGGCTTGCTGGGAAATCTCCCATTTATATCCTTAAATGATATATATATAATATTAATGATGGTTTATTAATGATTTATACCAATAAATGGGAAATTCCCCATTTATTAATGATTTCACCATTAAACCCTCCACCTATGGTGGATTTCTCATTGCTATGTTTGAATACCAGAGGGTATCCTTGTCACTGGCTGGCTAAACCTGAGCCCTGTTCTTATTCCAACAACGAAGGACTAGGTCCTAGGTCTACGTTGTCAAGTTTTTCTAAAGTTCATGAATACAAGTTTTGGCTTATCTGTAGTTATTTATAGTTATAACCATATATTAACCATTATTAACAGTATATTAACCACATAGGATTATTTGACAGTTACTTGATAGTTATTTGATAGTTACCCTCTGATAATTTAACATAGCTATGGAAAATCACCATTTTTGATAGGTAAACCCAGGTAAACCCAGGTAAACCATCTATAAATGGGCCATTTTCCATGGCTATGACCGCTCTGGGTGGCCGGACCACTGGCCACATCTGCAAGGGCTCCAAACCAGCCCGATTCTGTGGCGATAGCACCTGGATTTTTCGGGACTGGGGAGGGGACATTCGAAAGAAATCCTGGTTGGTGTTTTAACCATCTTGAAAAATATGAAAGTCAATGGGAAGGATTATCCCATATATTATGGAAAATAAAAAATGTTTGAAACCACCAACCAGAATCATTTTTTATGATGGTTTGTTTGTGGAGTATTTTGAGCTGGTTCGGCAACAGAAATCACTGAAATCCACTGATTTCTGGCGTCCAAAATCCAGGTTGAGGTATACCAGGAATGCATCAACTCCACTGATTACTCATCTCATCATACTGGGGATGGTTGCGAAATCCTGCACCACCAAACGGATGGTTGAAACTCTATAAATAGTGGGACAAACCACCTATCAGCTGGTGCAGGATTTCGCAACCATCCACCGTATTTCTAGCCACAGCCACAACCCCATGGCCCCATATCTGAGACGCCCCACGGGCTCGTGCAGCTGGTTGACCCTGTGTCGGATGGCTTTCCAGTTGTGGATATTGGGGTACCCATTAGGGGTACCTTATTGGATGATTGTGGATGATTTTGGATGATTTTATATCTCACTGAATTACAATGATTTTTTTGGGTATCTCATTTAGAGAAACCAGCATTTTGATCTAATCAGTGGATGAAAATGGCAAATATACTGGTAGTTGCATGTATGTCATGTTCATCTTTGATCTCCTCTGCGTCTAAAACACCCAGTGGATGGGACATTGCTACCCCCAGCAGCCTTCCTAGGAATGACTTCCATGACTAACTATCAACTATCAATTGTATCAACTATCAAGGACGGACTCTCAATCAGAAGCACCTATGAACTATCAAGTAATATCAAGTAATATCAAGTAATATCAAGTAATATCAAATAATATCAAGTAATATCAAGTAATATCAAGTAATATCAAGTATGAGCATTTCTTAACCATCTTAACCATCAACTATCAAATCTAACTTTGAATCCCCAAAGAATCTTCGTTTTTCACCACCACTCCAGCTGCTCCAACTGCACCTGAAAAAATGGCGAGATGGGCGGCGGCAGCAAAGGTGGCTTATCTGGCGGCGGCCACCAAGCCTGACGCCGGAGATCCCTGAAGTGAATGGATTTCTGATGGATTACCCTCTGCTAATGGAAAACCATTTGCTGAGAGAAATGCTGGCAATGCTTTGGATATATATATATAATTATATGTATCATGATTTATTTTACCATTTGCCGTGGTATAGATGGCCCATCTAGTTTGATGATGGATTCATATTGTTTTAATGGCGACTTGCCCTTATTTATGTGTGAAATTACCAGAAGGTGATGGACTATAAACCAGCTATCTGCCATCGGAATAGTGTGGGCTTATTGATGGGGAATGTAATGGATCTATGATTCACTAGGTGGAGGGAACAATTAGGAGGTTGTATGCCATGGTTATCTGCAGGCAGTTGCTCATAAACCGCGCTTCCAAGATCAAATCTTGGCCGAGAAATGAGACAATTGGGATAGTTCTTGGCGACATGAGATCAATTGATTGGCTTAAAGGAACATTTACAGGAAACCATGGACTTGGGAACTGAATATGGGGGGCGTCGTATGCAGTCTATTGTACATTGTAAATGAATCCAAGTACATTAATTGAATGGATATGGATTTGCAACTCATCATGCTTTACCTTTGGAATCCATAAAACGAGAAAGTCAAAGGATGCACCCAATTTTTGTGTGACACATTTTAAAGATTTTTTTCACATCAAAAAACCCTGGGGAAAATCCAGGTGACGCCCAACATCCATGGTGTTTTAACTGTTCTCCAATGGGATGATCATGATTTTTCGACGCCAGAAGCTGGGACCCAGCGACCCAAACATCGGACATAAACAGATGGTGATAACTCTAAATGGTGGATAGAAAACTGATACTATTACTGGTATAACTATTGTTAATGATTTATGATACCCATTGTTTGATGCCAACTCAAGTGGATAGAACTGATACTGTGGATAAAAATTGCGAAATCCGGCAGCACCAAACGGATGGTTGAAACCCCAACAAAATCATGGGATGTTTATCATCAACAAGTCCAAAATTTCTTAACCATCCCATAATTAGGAAAAACATCAATAAATATCAGTTTATCCCATATTAGTTCGATTTATTTATCTGGTTGGTGATTTGAACCCTCTGAAAAATATTAGTCAGTTGGGATGATTATTCCCAATACATGGAAAGTCATAAAATTCCATGATTCCAGTCACCACCAACCAGTGATGGTTATCTTAGTAGGGATGATGATGATTAAGCCACTGGAATGGCTATCCTATGGCTATCCTATGAGTATCCCTTAGTGCCTCAGTTCCAAAAAATCACCAGCTCCAAAGCTCTGATTGGACCATGCCTCACCCACCGGTGGAGGACCTTCATCTCCCCCAAAAACGCCCTTGGCGGCACCTGCATGACATCTATACATATATAAATAAAACATGTAATAAATGTAAATATGCGTAGATATGATTTGGGATGCTTATATAATATGATGTGCAATAAACAGGGATGGAAGCAACAACAAAGCGGGCCTCTTTGAACTCTTTTTGAGGCGTGATCCATCAACCATTCTGGATTCTAAGGGCTTTATATTGGAATCGAATCGTTGTCTAACTTTGCGTGGAGTGGATTGATGTTCGGGACTGCCGAACAGGTCAACTTTTTCGCGGCATTATGTAAGTTGTCTCACAATTTGGAACACACTGCCAACTGCCCCATGGCTAATCCTTTCATTCAATGAGTTTTGGCTCACACACGACATGTCCTGTATCTAGATACAGATACAACCTTGTCAAAAGAATCTCAATTGGAACTACATTAATATATAATTAATATATAATTACATATTAATATTAATGTATACAGTATACATATATATATAATTCTATATAAATATATACACACATATTATACACCTGAATCGCCTCGATGTGTTTCACCGGGCTCCACTACCAAAAAATCCATCCGAGTTTCGGACCCATCAGCGCTTTCATTGGGACGAAGGATGGGCATCAAGCCGTGACGTCCCAACGTTGCTTGGGAAGGCTGCACAGTTCATGCAGTGAAAGATAGGACACTGACTGTTTTGGTGGATAGCAAATGGATACCAAATGATAGCAAATGATAGCAAATGGATACCAAATGATAGCAAATGATAGCAAATGGATACCAAATGATAGCAAATGATAGCAAATGTCTTGGTGGATCCGTTTGTCTACTGTATCAAGTGTATCTCAAGGTTTTTGTTGGGTGCTTTGCTTCGTTGATCTCATGGTCGATTTCCAAAAAACGTGGGCAAAATACTTCGACAGCCTTCTGCTTCAGAGTTCGCCGTGTGAATCCATCTCACATCAAACATATACCCTCTGGTTATTTAACATAACCATGGTATAGATGGTCCATTTATAGATGATTTTCCTAGCTAGAAACCTCCATGGTTGGGATTTTCCATGGCTATGTTAGTCAAAACCAGATGGTAAAACATTCCAACATCAGTGGGATCAGCCGCTGTGCAAAGCCACGTGTTTCGCCGCACGGAAACCGGTGTGCTGCCTGGTGCGGTGAAAACTTTGCAGCTGAATTTCTATTCACTTAAATGATTTAAATAGAATTCCTGATATATTCTTCCTAAACATCAGCAAATTGGCTTGGGTGATGGAAATGGTGAAGTTGAAACAGTTTATTAAATACATTGAACAATCCCAATTGTCAGGTGATCAATATATCGAGAATTTTGGCACCGAATTTTGACCCTGGAATCCAAATTTGAATCTGTTTGGGGGTTTCCATACATGGGGATACCCCAAAATGCATAGTTAAGAGAAAAACCGTCTATAAATGGATGATAACTAGGGGTACCCCCATGACTCAAGAAACCTCCATATGAATCTGTTTGAAGACCTTGAGGTTTTTGTCTCTGTATGAATGTTTCTGCCGCATCGATCCAGTCATATTTCAATTGACTCTGAAATGCCTCAATTTGAAATCATGTAGCCTCTGGTAAACATACAAAAAACTATGGAAATTGGCCCATTTATAGTTGATCTACCTATTATAAATGGTGATTTTCCATAGTTATGTAAACGTTTACCAGAGGGTATTTTTTGGAGGGACACACCAATTCTTTGCTCATTTTCGGGATATTTCATGATCTTTGGCTGAAGCCATCATGGCTATCCAACCCTGCACCGCCTGGTTGGGGAAGAACAACTCTTCGGATGGAGCGGCTTCTCTGCCGACTCCACCCTCCGGGTCTTTAAAAAAAATCCACTCTATTGCGCGCAAGGAGATTCTCCTGAATCGTTGCCCTTGTTTTCCACATATTTCGCAATTACAGAAGTTGAAAGGCACTTTGGGAACCATCCCCCCAAAATCATCAACATGAACATGTAACACATATCATCACCAAAATACCATCATCAACAGCATCAAAACCCGTGACGTCTCAACGAAGCACGCAATAGGCATATAAATCGCACCCAGATTCATCGTCTCAACGGGTTTCAGTGCTGCCCTGCCGCAGTGGAAATCATGGGGATATCTCAGGGAAAATTCTAGCGGCGAAGCACTAACTAACTATGGTCATGTAAGTTGGATAAATGATTATGAACAATGAATGTGTAAAATGCGAATGAATATGTATATATAATATCATATAACATCATATAATATCATAAAATATCATATAATACCATATAACATCATATAATATCATGTAATGATATATTAGCTAACGTAATACCTATATATGTGAGACGTAGACATCACAATGATAAGACGAAGCGAAATGGAGCTATTCTGTGGCTTCACCCCAACCGATTGGTGAATCATCCTTTTTCCCACTGCTGGGCTGTACTTCCCAAACGCATCTCATGAACATGTTTTTGTCAAGTCAGGTACTAAAATTCACCTTTTCGCCTTATAGTGGTCTTTTCGGATCTTCAAAATTTTGGACCTACGGCCAGGTTTGAACCCAATTTCGTTCGCTGGTTTGGGATGCCAGGTTTATGGTTGAAATCTGTTCTGAATGGGATGTCTTTGGGATGTCCCGTGAATCACGTCCCTATCAGACAGACTGTTCTGAATTTTTATATCCAAAGACATCAGCAGATAGGTACACCATAAAAAAATCCATTTTCTGGGTTTTGCCAAACGTTTAAGTGCCTCTGGTTTAGCAGTTGGCAAACTATGATGGGCCTCTGGTTCTACCCTGCTATCTGTTGGCTCAGAGACATGATTTCAGCTGAGTATGGATCAAGACACTGGCATCCCAGTGGATGAGATGGTGATACGTTCAGCAATCCACTTTTGTGAGATGCCTTACGGTGGAGTTTCCGTGGTTGAACAGTTGTACTATAATCCCATTCTTGCTAGTGTTTGTTGGCTTAGTTGATCTTGATTGTGCAATGTTCCATCCACTGTTTGCATACCTTCTATCGGTCTGTCTATGCAACCAATACTCCGGTCGGTTGAAAGAACCATGAATAGCAATCTAACTTGACAATAATCACTTTCCAACAACAAACACCTGGATATGGGATTGTCCAAAAACAACGTCTCAAAATGTCGTGGTTTGAACAGTGACAAAATGTCCCCCACCAAGATGGTCAAAGATGCCCAAATTATGGCAGCTCTCGCAGGAGAATGCTGCATGGATGCCACAAATTCCTCAAGGAATGCCACATTCTTTTAAATGATGACTTAAGACTTATGAGAAGCATGCTGTTACCCTTAAAATCTGAGTTGATACTATGTTTTAAAACCACTGTTTTTTTCAAGAGAGCAGCATGCTTTTCTTTACAAAACCTTCCATATCTCTTAATGAGGCAGGGACGGCAGGGAACTCTGTCAGGAAGATGCAGTACTGCTTGGGGACAAAATGATATCTCGTGTCAATGAATAGTGCGGTTTCCTCTTGTTCATGGAAGCTATAAAGACATGCTGCATAGAAGCAACCACCATCCTATCGTTTGAGCATGGCGCAACCGGTCAAAAGTGAATTCCATTTCTCTTTGATATTCATTGGCCCAATACAATATTTTATAGTAAACATGGCTGTATTGCAGCATATTCCTACCAAACTGCATTTCCCAGCTGATTGACGACGGGTTTGCATACAACTTACCAAAAATCGCACTCCCACACAGACTTGGACTCGAGGCGATATCCAGTTGGGTTTCCCAGTCAATATGCATCGCTTGTTAGTGAAATCAGTTCTTAGTTCAATTCCCCATTGCTGGCTAAAAAAATCGCCAGAAATATCCACATTTTAGTTGCAGCCTATCCCTCTAAAGTACCATACAAAACCATTAAATCCCATGGAAAATCCCATTAAAACACCATCAGAACACCTATTGAGATCCCCACATTGACCACCTTAGATTCCCGCCAGCCTGTAGAGCTTCCACTTGACCTGAGGTCGCTCCAATCAAACTGTGGAAAATGGGCATTTTGTCCCATGAATTCAGGGATTTAATGGGCACAACAGTCTTGTTTCAGCTTCGTGAATGGTAGATGATATTAAATGACAATGATCATATGTCACTAACCTGAAATAAGGCTTGTTGTTCCCTGGCAAATTTAAGCCAGACACCCACGTCAAGACACCCACGTCGCAGCCCTGAAATAAGGCGTTGCACCCCTCTTTGACCCCTGCAGCACTCAACGGATCTCCAGTTGGGGGAACGATCCAATGAATTTAATCCAGCAACTAGATGATCTGTAATATAGTTGGTTAAATATATGGTATAACTATAGCAATATGATCTTTGGTGAAGCCCTGCCCCCGTACTTGGATCATCGGGGGAGTTTTCTGCCAGCTGACCGATCCAGTACAGAAGATCTTCATTCAGCACCTCCAGCGCCATGCTGGGCGAGGGCCCGTTTATGAAGGAACAAAGTGGTCCATGGTGAAACGATTATACAACATATTGGTGGTTTAACTATGTAACGTTCACTAAACTATTAGTTTATCATATTAGTCATGTAATAGTTAAAGTCGTCATATGGTGGTTTTTCACATGGTTTAAGATGGTGATATTGTAGAACTCACCCATCAACTATGGGAAGTACAATGATGTTTTTCTGGGGATAATGAGGATTAATTGATTAATCATCAACGATTTGGATTCACCAATTGTTTGGGTCTGAAAATGGAGTTTTTCCCTAAAAAACCCAGTTGTGTCTACTTTTATAGGGAACAGGCAGTTGATGATTTTTTCTTTGGATGGAATCGGGTATGTTTGGATAAACCCATCTCTGGAAAATCCAAAGGATAACCCAACAGGATAAACTCCACCGTGTTTTTTTCGAATTTGGGCATCACGGTATCTAACAATGGGATAGTTGCCATTAATGAAGTCTGAATCATGGTTCCATGGTTTTTTGCATTCAACATATTTCAACCCATTCCCAAAGGAGCAGATGTTTTTCCTCTACCGTTGTATCTTCTTGCCAGTCTCCACGTCGGTGCAGTCTAGAAGCGACGACCAAGTCGAACTGATATTGTCTTGCTGACGCGCGGATCCAAATTTCTTTGATATCGCAATGGTTTGTTGTGGGATCTCCTCAAATAATTCACTTGAATGTTTTCCCAGGTGTTTGAAGAACTCAAGAAATACCTTTTACATCCTTTTACATGGGTCATTAAATGTCCCCATTGAACATCACCCAACCATTAGGTATATGGTCTATAATGGCTACTATTTCAGGTGATGTCCAATATACCCAAAATGGGACAGTTACCAACCCCTGTTTTACTTTATTGCTATTCGATTTCAGGAATGTGGTGAATCAACACTGATGGCTTCGGGGCAGTTCTCTTCGGAAAGCATCCGCAGCATCAGCATCTTTGGGCACAACTCCGGAATCGCTTCGCACACGACAATCATGGTTAAAGGCTGTGGTACTGGCTCAAAATGCCGGCATCTTGTCCGTGGGACGAAAAAAAACCCAAGTGGTTGGAGGAGTATTGAGGTGGAGCCCATTGGAAATGAATATCTGGCAATATCTGGCAATATCCGACCATCTGCTCAAAAAACAAGCATTCTTGATGATATCACCAATTATCACCAACATTTTGATGCTTAAGTAACTTAAGTAACTTAAATCCCGCTAAAAGTTTTGTTGCTTCAACCATCAACAGCATCAACATAGCCAGGTCCCTGGTTGATTTTGAGCCAGGTCCACAGCTGTAGACATCACCAGCAACGCTAGGGCTTTATCCCTAACAGCACCATTTTTATGGATGGTAGGTTTACCATCCCCAGTCATGGTCGGTTTATGGCAGCCAGGGTTTCTCACATTAACCTGGATACATAGCCCATGGTCTTTGTAGAATTGTCAATCAAGAAACAAAACCCATGGCTTTCAAAACACACATGTTACACGAATTTACAAGATATTACGACAGTTACAACATGTAAAAAAATGTATTGGAGCATGCATCATCAGCATAGATTATTGATTATGAGGAAGTCAATGTTGAATCACATTTATGATTGACTAGCCCGTAATGATTTCTGACCATTGATCGGCCTGAAGTATCATAATCCAGCCTGAAATAAAGGAATTTTGGGGGACTTGCCCTTACCTACCATGGTGATTTCTTTATAATTCACCCTGAACATGGATGATATCTGTGACTCAACCGATCTCACATATCTTGAACGTCAAATGGGCTCATCATTCTATCAACAAATTTACAATATGGGGGTTTGCATAGTCATGGGGCTACCCCAATAGCTGGATGGTTTATTTCATGGAAATCCTATGAAAAAAATGGATGATGACTGGGGCTACCCCCATGACTTAGGAAACCTCCATATTAATAAAACCACAAGCCACAAGTGATTGTTTCTTTCACCCGTCAGGGTAGGTCTCAAATTCGGGTACGCCAAAATCCAATGGTTTAAACTGTTGAAGCCTTTTTTTTCCGCATGAGACATAGACAAAACCATTTTCAGAATTGGTGAAATTCCTTTTTGTGGATGGTGAAAATCAACCGCAATATTTTCTGGGTGAGATCATGTTGAATCCACCATAAAATTGTGTCACAGCAAACAAAAACCAGGAGAACACCTATTATAATGGATAATTATATGGGTTTACTACAATGGAGTCTACTATATATATATACGTACACTAGTATATCATATATATATATATTGTATATATCTTCGATATATCTTTGGATTGTAATAGATTAGAATGGAAGATCGCAGTTGCTGGTGACATCGGCCAAACAGGCCGTCTCCTTGTCGACGTTCCAGCTCGGCGAATGCCCGTTTTGGCCCATGAGCACGGCACAGCTGAGAGGGTTTTTTTCGCCGTCGGAGTGTACAAAAAATATTGGCTTTTTATGGGTTTATATGTTTACAGCCAGAATTTTCAAGGAAGTTACTGGATTTCGACTTCCGGAATGGCCGGAATGCCTGCACTTGCGGGTAAACATCACAGGGGAATCGCACGATTGATTGAGGAGATAATTCACAAGAAAACCAGTTCCTGAGAATAGTTGGGTCTGTTGGGTGCTTGCTCAGTGCTTACCATGTCGGATTATCATATGCTCACCATGGTGGTTATGCGGTTATGCCAAAATATCCGGACGAAACATCTGGATGAAACCGGGGGATTTACACAATGGGCTGTTTAAAGATTAGGAATGGGATTCTACATCCAAATCTCATGGTGTTCCCCACCATGGAGCCACTGTCCGACATGAAGACATGGACTCCTCAGAAACAAATCCTCCAAGTTTCGTTGAAAAACAGCCCTGTTTCTGTTGGAATATGTTGGAATCATTGAAATTTCAAATTTTGGTGCTTCTTAATGGTCTATTCATGAAACATCCCAAAAGTTTGGGGCCCGTTTCTCCATGGCTAATCCCAATATTCTTCAGCTGGGCACATGACATGCTCCGCTCAGCTCCCTCCGGTGTCAACAGGTGGCAAAAACATCGATGCAGAGATCAGCTGGGGATCGATTTCCAATGGTACATAGCATTTAAAGATTCAATGGGAGATCTCCAGGATCCTAAAATGGAGGTACGTTAGTACCATATGTTTGGCCATATTTTGGGGGGATATCCCCTGAAATTTAGGCCTAAAAAATAGGCCTTATATATGGTAGGTACCTCCAATTTAGGATCCTGAAATTCCCATTGAAACATTGGTAGATTAATTGTGATTCTGGGTATCATGGTGATTATAGGTAGATTGAATATATTCACAATTCATGGTCAGTATGGGTATATTAATCATAATCACCATCAATAGTATATACCAAAGTATATTGATCATAATACCACTGAATATTAATCACAATAATAGACGAGGGCTGAATTTCCATAGAATATTATTCATGATTTGTTAATCACTACGGGATATTCTGGGGATTAATTTCCATATCATAATCATAATCGCTATATCCCTATAATTGTTGGTTAAATCCTATTAAACCAACATAATTACAACATATGATCCATCCACTATTTCCACTAGGTATTACTAATACATTCCACTAATCCTTATAACATCTATATTCATCATATTCCAGAATGATAATCTCCATGCGTCTAGAAACATCGTGACGGCGGTTAAAAAATCACCCAGGATTCGCAGCTGAAAAGTAGACATTTGCGGTGGGGTTTCAGCATCAAGAATGGGGATTCACGGCTTCGACAGAAGATAACCGAACCATCAGGAACATTATGATGAAGAAGTTGACCTGTGTGTATACGCTATTTTCGGACAAATCCATATGGGAATTAGTTGAAGAATTCCACAGTATGAGGATAACTTGAAAAAAATCTTTGGAGAACTTATCAATTATCCTACATGGGTATTTCACATTTCCCCAGTGCGAATAGTTCACTTGAAATGAGATTAACATTCATATTGGATTTTTCCATTAGGACCTCCATTTCTATCATTTCTATTAGATTTAAAGGGCAAACATCTTAGTTAAGAATGGATCTGGTATGAATGGCGCGGTTTTCCCATGAATGGAACCACTTTTTTCAAGGCGATCATGGCAGCGCCACCAAGCTCATCGCCTTCAACACCAATCATCACAATGACTGGTTGGTGGTTTCAACAAACCCCTCTGAAAAATGATGGAGTGAGTTCGTCAGTTGGGATGATTTTCCATTCCCAATATATGAAAAAAAAATCCAAACCACCAACCAAATATCCATTAACCATCATTATCCACCATTAACCACCAACCAAATGATCATCATCTCCAGGTTCTCCAAGGTTCTCCAAGAGGCGGACATCATCGCTGCACCGATGCTTCACCCCCTACAACACGGGGAGTCTCAGAGGTCGTGACATCGATCCACACTGTCCGCAGGCGAGTTTAGCTGCAAGCCATGCGTCATTACAAGGTGTGCCATCCATATTGTACGTCAATGTACATCAACATGTATAATGTATATATATAATGTATGTATATATAATCTATACATATATAATATAATATATATATATCTATATAAATATACATATATAAAATACATTATAGACTCTCTCTCTCTCTATTGCAAACAGTTGCAAGTCATATACAAGCAAAGAAATAAGTCCATCGTGCCACGATATCGGTGTGGCCATGAAGCGGTTCCTATTGTCGTTTGATATCTCATGTAATGTGGTTGAAACAATGCCATAAACCACCCATGACTGGGAATGGTAAACATACCACCTATATATTTATGGTGATGACTGGGGGATGGTTTATGACATTGTTTTACCCACATTATATCCAATTGTATCCATTAAACGCTTCCAGCTAAGCCAGCTATCTTATGGAACTTCTGTGCCAATTCTGAAGCTCTCACCTGCGGATTCTCGGGGAAAAAAACAGTCGACAACTGCCGGGCTTCTATAAGGTCATGGCCACCTTCCTTGACGGAAAATGGCGCTAATGATTTTAATGCATGGCACAAGTCTCGAATCCCAAGGTCACAGAATGTATTGAAAATGATAGAAAATACAATTCTATAATGTTAATATTCTATAGATGCAAATCTACAATGCATATCTCTTTAGATACACAATTGCAGGAGTGATTCCCCCATGAAAACCATCATTTTCGGTTACCTTGGCCAGTGAGGTTGTCATCATTTGCCTAGAACAATGCATGTTTCTAAACGTTCAGCATTCACCACTTCAATGGCCCAAAGGTTGACAGGCTAGGAAGGCTTTTGGCTTCAGCATGGGAAGTGAAAGGACCGCAAAAAAAATGGAAACAGCTCCAGCTTTTTACGTGTGACAGGGGAATGGCTCAATGATCAACATAAAGTCAGATACCCTCTGGTAATTCAACATAGCTATTGAAAATGGCCATTGATAGTTGATTTGCCCATTAAAAATCATGATTTTCCATAGTTATGTGACAGTTTACCAGAGGGTATCACAAAAATGAATGGTTTTTACCACTAATGATCGAGTTTGATCAATTTTCTGGATCCATTGGCAGCAACAGCTTCACAATTCGAGAACGATTTCTCGTTATGTCACATTAATGACATTGCAAATCCAAGATGAGGTAGATACATACATGTATCTGCGCAATCAAAAGACACAGATATATTCAACACATGCAATATTATATATATATGTATAGACATAGCTGGAAAAACACACAAAAACATCTGTCCGTACACTACAGGTTGGGCATGTTTTTCGTCCGTTACGCTATTTCTTCCAAATACGGCCATGTCCGTTACGTTTCTCTTACAATCAAAAACCCAATATCCCAAATACGTAATTGAGCCAAAAAAAATGTTGTTACAGTGTTACAGGTAAAACCAATAATGGACAAACAAATTGTCCGTGGTTCCTAGGTAAATTATATGTCATAGCTGAGCTTAATAATTCGTCTGATTCCCATGCAAACCAACAGAGATCCATGTTTGCATTCTGAACAAGCTCACAACAAGTGACGCTTGACGCTACCATGCAACGTTCGAGAAAAATGCTGACCATAATTACATGCAACGTGCAGTCGCTTTGACGGTTCGTCGGAGTTGAAGCAAAAGGACAGAATCGAACAAAGGCTTTGATCCAAGCTTGTAGCCAGAAACGTAGACAGAAGTCACGATATTTTGGCACGTTTAGCCACCTTTCATGTTGCAAATTCTCTATCTGTTGACATTCCAAATGAAGCACAAATTGCAGTAATGTGAACCCCCAGTCGTCATAACCCCCTGGGACATTCTATTGGATTTCTATTGGGAGGGTACTATTTTGCTAGTGGATGATCACTACTGGCTTCGCAAAGGATGTCGAAGAGGTTGCCTTTTGGATCCTATATTGGGGATAGGCTTTACCATTCATAAAATAAAAATGGTGATGACTTGCGGATGGTTCCTTTTTTGGGTTTACCGTCACATTAGTCAGATTTCAGTTCTTTTTCGGATTGTATGGCCTTGAGAGGTTTTTATGGCAGCTATTTTGAGCTATTGTCCTGCTCACGAGGAGTAAAGCGACAGTGAACCGACTCTGGGTTCCACCGACACAACCGAACTCTTCCACGTGCCTGAAGAATCTGTGGCTGGAGATAAGAACGTGAAAAGCATGACTAGGCCCTGCCGTGGATTGTGCGTAGCATGGCCCAACTGGCCAATTCTGTATAAATACCGACATCGGCAAAAATTCTGCATATCAATCTATACTCCAAACTATCTCGGTGTGGACACACACACATACATATATGTATATATACATACATGCATATGTGTATTGCACTAGGTATATATATATGTTAATAGTATATATATATATATTATAATATAAGTATAAGATGTATTTTAGGGTATTGTACACTCACAAACATGAGTGTTGACCACACATAGAAATTTTCACTATCCTGTTTTTTGGGATCCGTTGCGGGGTGTCCCATGCCAAGATTCTTCCGGCTGGCAGAAGAGCACTATTATCAACACGGGGAAGTTGCCATCGCGCGCCGCAGTGCCCCTGACACCTTGTTTCAACGCCAAAAGCTCTGCTTGGCCGCAGCCGAGCAGTGGGCTATCCAGGAGGCGGATGATACCCATTGCTGCAGTAGCTTTTTGCAAAGCGTTTTGAGATCTCCAAGTTCTGCATGAATCATTAAACAAATTCCAATGGTATCACTTCGTATGAAATATTGCGTCAAATTGCCACATCCAGATGGCGTGCAAACTCCAGTCAGTCCCGTGAACGATACAACAAGATGGAACAAGATGCAACAAATTGAGATAATCAACATCATTTTTGTGTCACTTTCTGTCGTCGAAAATGCTTCAGATATCTTGAGATAAATCATATCACTGATTTAGATAGATATATTACCCAATACCCCCCTCAAAGAGATAGAAACGTTATTAAGTCATTTACGGCTATTATTGTTGCACGGCACTTTTCTGTATTTTATGAGTTTCTACATATTTTTTGCTATAAAGTCAAACAGAACTCTCAATTTCGGCAGATTTCGCCTTACTGAATGGGGATAAAATATTCATAGCCACATTTTTTTTTCCATTTCGGCATGCCGTGATCTAAGATGGACCCCATCATGGCATCCTGGGCATCATGGCCCAGAGGGGCAACATGATATGTGGATCATGGCATCATGGCATCTGTAAACCCGTTGGAATCATGGCCCATCCCGAAAAAGATGATTTTTGGTAGGGACTTAATGGGATTTCCATGGTTAATAATGGTTAATAATGGTTAATGATGGTTAATAATAATATGATTCTGGTTCAATATATGCTAACCGTTGAGATTATCCCATGAATGGTTATTTTGGTCATCTACCATCCATGATATACCATGACTGGTTGGTGGTTTCAACCAACCCATCTGAAAAATGATGGAGTGAGTGAAAGTCAGTTGGGATGATTTTCCATTCCCAATATGATGGGAAAGTCATAAAATTCATGTTCCAAACCACCAACCAGATATCTCATTAACCATTATTAACCACCAGTATCCACCATTAACCACCAACCAGATGATATACTTCTGGGATTATGTTGAGGGATTATGTGAAATGACCACATGATGCTGGGATGAATGTGATGGTGACGACATGAACATAAAATGAACCTTGCTTTAGGTACATATATACCACACATTTACACATCTTTTACATGGCATTTTCCCACATTTTCCTATATTTTCCCATATTTTACCATATTTTCCCACATTTTCCTATATTTTCCCATATTTTCCCTTTACTAGGCCATGTCTTCTGAATTTCCCCCTGGCACTTGGTCCATCTCGGAGGCACAGAGGCACCACGCCGCGCGGCCACGCGGTCGACATTTTTGGGATCTGACAGACTGACAGAAGTCCAAATTGGCAACATGTGGAACCATTATTCATAGAATTGGATGACGGGAAAATTTACAGGAAACCCCTATATTTGATGGTAAAAACCATGGTTTCCTGTAGATTTTCCCTTAAACCAATCCATTGGATTATGGAATTGATCACATGTTAGTAGTGGTTGATCACTATTTTTGTACATGATATCTAATGATGGTACTACTACTATTATGAATGGTCCAAATTGGTCAACTATTATTGTGGATCTACTATATCATGTAGTAGTACCAACTATAGTTATAGTAGATCAACATGGAATAATAATGGTGATAACAATTATGCCCAACTATACTTGGAATGATTACCAATCAGTAATTCTCAATCAAATTCTGGATCATTATCAATTGAATATGATATAATTGAAGATAATTGATCTACTATAATTGGAATGATAATGGTTCTACTATAGATAATAGAATTATAGACTATCATAATTATAATTCCAATTATCAATTATCAATTATAGTAGAACCATTATCTATTGATAATTGATGGTTCCACAAAATGATAAATGATAATGGTTCTGCTTTAATTGATAATGAGAATTGGAATTCTGATGCCACAATTCTCAATCAATAATTGATCTACTACAATTGGAATGATTATCAATCAGTAATTCTCAATCAAATTGTCAATCATATTCATTTTTTGGATCATTATCAATTGAATATGATATAATTGAAGATCATTGATCTACTATAATTAGAATTCTGATTGGATCCTGAATTGAAGCTAAAGGATCTAATATCATAATTATATAATATGTAAATAATAATCAAATGGCACCAAATCTTATCACCAATATAATTGAAACTATTATATAGATATAATCATATTGGTGATTGTTGATTATTGCACAAAGTATATTACAGAACATCTGGGCATAAATTCTTGATACCATTTATTATATATCATATATATCACAATATATAATAAGTATATATAAGGTATACATAAGTTATGATGTGCCATTTGGGACAATTCTGTAATAAAATAACGGTTCAAATGTGTTCTAAATTCAAATTTACCAGGTGGTTAAACACTTTGTACTGCACCATTCGTCATTTTCAGGACCATCTCCCTAAGTTTACCTTTCATGGTGACGTCGGTAAATGTTAAGGGGAAAATGTCTTGAGAGATCTTGATTTCTAAACTATCCCCTGATTCGAATGGTCTATGAGTTGTTAAACAGTTCCACGCAGTAAACATGCCGCTCTGGAAAGCCGCTGGAAATGTCGACCCCGAAAAAAACCAGCGCCACTCTGGTGAGTTGGCAGTTTTTTGTGCGATGCTGCAACAGGCGGCAACCCTGTTGCGGCTGTTCGCTACTTGGAGTATCGTCACATAAATCGTCATGATGTGTGTCTGAAAATGGTGGCAAGTTCTGGCTATAGTTTAATGTAAACCATTATTGATGCCAATTTTCTGAAGCCATTGGAATCCTTCCACTTTGGAGGCGAGCCAGTTAATTGTTTCAAGCCCATAAATCCGATTGCCAGTTTCCAGTATCATCCCAAAATCTCTCAAACAAATTTGGTTTCCAAATGGGGAGTATCAGCTTTTCCAGTAATGTGGTTAAAACTTTATAACAAACCATCCCCCTCAAAATCACCATTTTTTTAAGGTGGGATTCCAACCATCAAAAATGGGGTGGTAAACATGGCATTTTTTAAACCACATTATCAGCTTTTCCAGTATCGGGGGTTGGTAAATGTCCCAAGTGAACATCACCCAAATATTGGCGATATAATCTTCAACAAATATTTGAAAGTGATGTTCAAAATTCCCAAAATGGGACATTTACCAAGCCCTGAGTATCATTAGACAAAACATGACAAAACAAAACCCCCAAGCAGCGAATCCGATGTCCTGGAGCCACTGATGGGATGGCGATGGCGATGGCAATGACGTGAGAGGTTGGCGTCAGAAAAAAAGAGCGACCGGAATCCAAACATTGGAAGACATTGGAACCCAATTTTATTCATTCTCATCCATTTTCATCAATTTTCCGAAACCCTAAATCCGATATGATATATCACCAATTGTTCCCCAATTTTTTCCCGAAAAAATGGCAACTCTTTTTGGGCTTTCACGATGGTTCTCGATGGTGACGGTGATTCTCTTCCCAGCCACCGATCACCACCCCATGAAAGGGACGGGGTTTAGGGTCGGGCACCGGCGGGAGACCTAGCGAGCTGGGGATGGAAGTCAGAGCCCCTGAAAGTCGCGTTGGGAAGCGGTCAGTGTCGAGGTCGCTTTTTATGTCACTTAATGTGGGTAAAACCATGCCATGTTTACCAACCATGACTGGGAATGGATGAAAAACCACCTATAAAAATGGTGATGACTGGGGGATTGTTTTTTTTTTAATGAAACAGAAAAAACATGGACTATGGCACTAAAAAATTGGTGATTTTGTGGGATGAAACATGATAATCATGGGGATTCACCAATTATTTGGATCTTCTGATTAACTAGTAAGGCCTATAGGGTTTCTCAACATTTTCAGACAACCCCATTGAACACCAGAGTCCCATAGATACTGCCCCATGGCTTTTGGGACACCGAATCATGAAAATCAAGTGTGTGGATAGTATAATTCAACACTATCATCATCATCATCATCATCATCATCATGTTTTCTAGTCTTGGCATTTTTGGTATATTGTTTGATATTTGTTGATACTTCAACCTTTATATTTTCATATATGAAACCAACTTAGAGTATGTCACAGTACCTGTTGAGAGGCACAACACGTTCTTGTGAGGTGTGGAGCCAATTTGGGCCATAAAGCAAAGATATGTCACCTGATATCACCTGCCAAGGAATGCTGTGTCGAGTTCTTCAAACTCCGCACGCCGCCTTCCCCGCCAACTTCCATCTCTGATCGGGCATTAAATGCGCCATTTCGACTCATTCCCAGTGCCATGCCCAAACCGCGCGGTTTTAATCGTCCACCAGACGTCGACCGACCCGAACTGCACGGTGCGCACAATGGACGCGCGGAGATACGCGCGGAGTGCCGTGCAACGGAACGGGGCAAGTCGACACGTCTCGCGACGTCAGCGAGATGGATCCTAAACAGATCCAAGTGCTCGATGTGCTGCCGGAACCGCGGAGGAATGCCAGGTTCCTCCGGTGAACGGCCGCAAGCGCCGCCTTCAAAAGTACTGTACGACCTGCCAAACGGCCTGCCAAACGGCAGCCTGTTCTTGGTCTCAAAGCGAAGAGCTCTTCATCTGCAAAGCCCATCAAAGCCAAGATTCCACAACGATATACTCAGATAGTATCAAATAGTCTTGTTTTGAAGATATGTCCATCCCGTCATGTTTCCAAAACAAGACTTTTATATACTTTTCTGACATTGCATGAACTTGATCTTTATTGGCTGTCCTAGTTATCTTCAGTTTTTATTCATCTTTGCCCCTCCTGGCTGTTTGCGGTGACCTTTTTGCGAGGTCCATGCAATTGAGGTCATGCGGCAAACCATACATCCTCGATATTGTTGTGTATTTACTTATATTTATCCGAGAAAGAGCCCGGATGTAGGTAAATATACCATTGCCAATCTTAGATACTCGGCAACAAGTATATTTTTTTAGCTGGTTAGTATGTATCCCCATTTGTGGCAAAAGATTAAACTACTAAAGCATCCAAGGGGTATTGTAAGCCCAAACACTGGGTAGGGGGCAGTTCACACTGGTACCCGGGTGCCCAAATAGCTTGGATTCACGGATGTTCATTCCTCCCAAATATGCAATGTCATAGGGTTCCCCATTTCAACAACATCTCACAGAACTCAAGTTGGACACGTGGGCTTTGCAGTAGTGGTTCCAGTCTGTGCAAGCATCTTCGCAGCCACATGAGCCAAGTCAGCTTTCGAGATTGCTGGGTTTGCTGGTCCAACAGTTGACACATTGGTGGGCATAGTGGCCACTTTTGGGGAGGTCCCAGGCAACGTTTTGAAATGGCTTTGCCACATGGAAATGGGCAATCGAAGTTGATAGCATCATA
>Ga0126342_10001599_pt1 | contig 32506 bp, 22 predicted proteins | sample Cyp1metagenome_FD_92528 | JGI IMG/M metagenome (GOLD analysis project Ga0126342, IMG submission 92528) | Coral microbial communities from Lord Howe Island, Old Settlement Bay, Australia - Cyphastrea 1 metagenome | ecosystem: Host-associated > Invertebrates > Cnidaria > Coral ...
AGGTAGATAGGTAGATAGGTAGATAGGTAGATAGGTAGATAGGTAGATAGGTAGATAGGTAGATAGGTAGATAGGTAGATAGGTAGATAGGTAGATAGATAGATAGGTAGATAGATAGATAGATAGATAGACAAATAGAGAGATAGAGAGATAGAGAGATAAAGAGATAGAGAGATAGAGAGATAGAGAGATAGAGAGATAGAGAGGTAGGTAGATAGTCAGAGAAAGAGAAAGAAAAAGAGGACCTCAAGCACCTTTCGGTCCATCAGTGGATTCGCTCTGCCATCCATGAGTCACAACAGCCAATCTCTCCTATAGGTTTCCTATTTTTGAAACTTCCGCCACCGCCTTGTGCGGTACTAGTGATATACATACATATATATATATATATTATTATATACATATATATACATATATTGTTACATACATATATTTACATACATATATATATATGCCCAACATTCACCAGTTTGTCTCTTGGCCTTCAGCTCCGGGCTGAGGCTCACACAAAGGAGTAGGCTCGACGTTTCACGGCTTCCAAGTGCACACCCTGCGGCGACATCTGGGGATTCGTCTTTAGGGTCGACCTTTGGAAAGTGGGATGTTATCACCTCAGCTGGAAACCAGCACTACTGGTTGGTGGTATGCCTACCCCTCTGAAAAATATGAGTTCGTCAGTTGGGATGATGAAATTCCCAATATATGGAAAAATAAAAAATGTTCCAAACCACCAACCAGACTACTATATTCTAGAATCTAGATGTAATCCATTGCATGAGATCCCGTTCCGTAGCGAAGCTTAGGTTTGGCAAATGTCACTTCCTAGACCCCAGCACCTTTAGCCAAGAACACATCCCACATCATCCCACCAACCCTGGCCCAGCTCTGTTTCTGGAAATCGGCCATCTGTACAAGCGCCGCGGTCGCCGCGGTCACAGGTCCAAGCCTGCCGGCACCTGGTCCAGTGGTGGAATTTTTCATAGCGGTTCCGGGGCACCTCACCCCCCAAAAAGCCTGAGAATTCTTAGTGAAACGGGGGAGTTCTTGAGAAGATTGAGAAGGGAAAGAAGCATAAAGAAGCCGACCCTTCTTGTAGCTAATGTCCACTCACATGTTCTATGATTTCCGCACGTACATTCCATGCATATCCTATGACAGACTGCCGGCATAATCATGCTAATGCTGAGTTATAACTACGCAAAAATAAATGATGTCAAATCATGTGACCATCCGCATCCAAAAAAAGGCAATAGTGCTGAGCTGTTCATATTCATATCACTCAAACATTCCATATGTGGATGGTGTGGGATTCCGTAGTGCTGCAGGGCTGCCAGCTATTAGGATATGATATGCCTAATCGTGGGATAAATATAAATATATATATATTAATTAACTATAATTATATATATATATTTCAAACAACCAAAGTCCAGGTGCCGAATCTGATCTCATTTCAATGTAAAGCCTATTTTCCCGCTGCAAGGTTGCAGTACCTTTAAATTTGCTGCAATTCGGCCAATAGTCCAAGTAGCAGACTTTGGGGGTATGCCACCCATTTCTGGTAATGTGGTAAACCCGATTCAGCAAACAGCCCCAAATCTGGGGCATGCTTCCCAATATCCTAATTGAAAACCAAATGGATTTGAGTGCTGATTGATTTTTGGTGCTACCACGCTAGTGGGTTACAAATACATATATACGGCTTATATCCCATTGAATTCCTTAAACATCTTTAAACGGTTGAGAACCCATAGCATTTTATACCCCCCCATTTCCCCGATCTACTGGTTTACTCAGAATGAATGAATAATGTGGGTAAAGCAATAATAAACCATCCCCAATTTCACCATAGTTGCTATGTTTGCCATTCCCAAATGGGTGGATTTGTGTTTTAACCACATTAGAGGTTGATTATTGGACATGATTGAGTAAAATTGGGTATAATTACCCCTATTTGGATGAATAGTTAAGCTCTATCCCAATCACTAACCACAGTACCAAATGCGCCTCCACCACTGCGGGCCCGGGGGCAGCCGGTGCTGCATAAGGTGCTGTGTGCCGGCCGTTCCGGCCAGCAACCTGCCGGTGATCAGGGTGGAACTTCGCTGGCTGGAAGAAATTAAGCAGCCACATAGAAGAGGAATTTATATAACATATTTGACTTATATTATATACATGATATATATATATATATATATATTTAGTTATATATATATATAGTTATATATATATGTATATACATATTCAATGTCTCTCTCGCATGTTGAGAGGAGTCTTGATAATTTGTTAGTCCAAAACATAGCCATTTAGACATGGATTTTCCATGGAATTGCCCAATGAATAATGAATAATAGATGTGGGTTTTGTCTAGACAAAGGAACATAACCAAGAACTGCGCTATGCGGAAGGGGCACTGACGACAAACCATTGCCTTTGGGGTGCCCTGTTCTTTGACAAATGCAATTCTTGCACCTCAAAGTCACACCTAGCAGAACAACTCATTTAGGATCTATTCCTCATACAGTGATTGGGAGGTTTGTGATTGGGTTGTTGGAAGTAGCTCATACAAGGACTACCCGTATGGCTGGCGCACCTATATACATCTGGCATTTAAGCGAAAAGATATATTTAACATATACAAAAGATATCAAAAGATACATCTGACCTCAAAGACCGGCATGAAACAGCACTAAATAATTTAATGATACTCAGCATATGACTCAATATGCTTAAACTGTTCTTGGTGGTTTCAACCAACCTGGAGCAACGAAACCCCCAATGAAAGCCTCCTAATCCTCCTATGGTGGATCTTGCAATTGGCACAGATTTGATATGATTTGATTACCGGGTACATCAGAAATATCGATAAATGGATGGATCATGGGGCCCCATGGGGCCCGGCCTCAATTGTGGCTGCAGTTGGTTGAGGTGGTGTGAGTTCTAAGATCTTTTCCTCGCATGGCAAGGGCGTCCAAGTGGCGCATCCATTTTAAGGTGGGCAGGTGAGTCACGGATCCCCATTTTAAGCGCCCTCTTATCAATGGCCATTTCAGGAACCTAAATTGGAAGTACCTACCTTATACAAGGCCTATGTAAGCCTATGTAAGGGGATGTACCGCCAAAATATGGCCTTATATGGTACAGTACCTCCATTTCAGGATCCTGGAATTCCCATTCATCTTATTGCTAGTCAAAGCCCTCAATGTTTCAGGTGTGTAAAACGCAACCCAAGAGCCATGCAAGGCCCAATCCACGAACCACCGAACGCCAATGGGTTCTGTGGTCATGTCATATGGACTGGCCGGGGGGTCATCCCATAACTCATCCATGGATTCCAGGCCCATCTTCTGCAGAGGTGCTGCAATCTTCTCTAATCTCGCGCGTTTCCGCTCCAGGATTTCCAGGTTTTCCTGAGATTTCCGGTGGTAATCGGAAGTTGAGGGGCACAGCAGCTGGGGAGCAACCAATGGTTGTGAGATCCGATTTATTTTTCAATTTGAATGGAAAAAGTGTACTAACGATTCAAAGCTATAGATCTTATAGATCTTCCATGTGCTGCTGGTTTGCGCATTCTCTGCAAGAGTAACGCATAGTTGTTCATGGCAGAAAGAGTCACCTTTTAATTAAGAAGAAATGTGTACTGATGTCGCGGGAGAATGTCGCTATTTGAGGGGCCCTGTGCTTCTGTTTTGCTCGTTCAACCTCGCCCTGCAAAATGGCATTGCATTCCCAACAAAGTTCTTGCGGACATGGCACTGTATGTACATATATATATATATGATTATTATATATATATATATATTAGTCCTTTGTCAAGCGCACTATTTTGATTGTGCGGGAATAAACGGGCACTACACTGCAAAACGCCCAAAGCTAAACTGGGTCATCGTGAAGTCAAGCCATCGCTATCCGCATCCACCTCTGGCAGAGCTGCTAGCAGCGCTTCTCGGAAATCAGGATCGTCTTCTTGTGCCAAAAATTCCTTCCTGGGACGCTGCAAGATGCTAAGATGATACCCTCTGGTAAACGTTTACATAGCTATTGAAAATGGTGATTTATAGTGGATTTACCCATTGAACATGGTGGATTGTTTTTCCATAGCAAGTTATGTAAACGTTTACCAGGCCGGGTAATCCAAAGTCGATTACGGCGGATATGGATGTTGTCATGATGTGGATGTCCCCCAATTGGATGGGATCATTGGAAAACAACTGGATTTATGGCGCTCTTATTGGGGGAAACCGAGGTTTTCAACCAAAGGGTGGAGTGAGGTACCAGGACGAACCCACATATAGTTCAAGAACTATACCTCAAATAATGTAACCTGCGGATTGAAAATCATACTTGTCATGCGTGTCTTTTTGTAAACCCCGAAAATCATACCTCATCACTATTTCTGTAGAGATTTAAAAGTTTGCCTATTTTGTGGTGGTTACTATACTCATGATCTGTGATTTGTTGGCAGGCGACATTCTGATCATTATGCCAGTATGCATGAGAAAAAACCTCCGGACCCCCAGTACCGTGGAAATTCCATTGGGAATATCATTGGCCATGGTTTCATGCATCCCAAATGATGTCTAACGTTTTTCTTTTCCGTTGTTTTGGCTTAAAATCCGAATGAACTACTGCTGCGGTTATAGGTGGTTAATAAGCCATCCGTCTCCATGGTTGGTTAATCGCTTAATGAAGATGACCATACAATTTCCCAACATATCTCGTAGTATAAGAACCCCTGAGAGCAAAAAAAAAACTTATCAAGCGAGATTACACTCCGGTAAACAAACACAGCAATTGAATATCCCCCAATTCCAGGCGATTGTCCAAATAAAACCCTCCATCTCTCATGGCCATGTTTGATTACCAGAGGGTACCCCTATTATATTCCCATTGAGATGGAAACAGTTCTGCACAGTTCTTAACTGGTATCCCTATTTTGGCTTGACAGTTATTAACTGGTCCCATGATTTTTGTTGACGGTCGAGTGGCAACTGCCCGTTGGAATGTTCTAATCTCTCGATCTGTTTCTTTTCTTGGGCCTGGGAGACGGTCAGAAAAAAAAAGCACAGTTCTGGTGGCGGAACGACCCCAGAAATGAAGATTCAACAGGCAAACATAGGCAAAACTCAGGGTTTCAACCATCGCAAATTCTGCTTTCAAGGGGAAAACATGTATAAATTGGATATAGATGGGATACAAACAATCAAACATAGGGATTTATATCAGCAACTATTGTTGGTGGTTGGTGGTTGGTCTACTCCGAACTCCTAGCCATTAGGGGAACGTCACCGTTAAATGGGAGAGTTAGCTGAATCCCCATCAAACACGTAGGATTCAACTGCAATGTGCCCCCACCCAGTCACAAGTTGTTATTACAAACCCCATTTGCTATACTTATAAGTTATTAGATGTGATATATAATAAACCATGGTTATTGGAGTTATAAACCAACTCAGCCGAAAACGTATATGAAATATTATGAAATTATGAACCTGTCTACCCTACCCCAAGCCGTTGCAAGCCGTCTTCACCCCATCCGCGGCAACACATCCACCAAAGGCTTCGGGCCTGCAGAGCCTTCAAGAGCTGCAAATCATCTGGCAGGCCATCATCATCCAGGTTTCGCGGCTCCAAGCGCCCATGGATTCCCAACTTTGGGATATGTATCTGCCATGGGAGCCAGGGGAACCGAACTCGAAGTGCTTGGTGGTTTCAAGTCAACCCCTAAAAAATACTCAGCTAACAAGTCATCTCAGCCAATCATATCTTAAGTATGGTTGAAAACAATGAATATTTCTGACATCCCCAGATAACGGTTGGACATATATACAACATGTGTGAACCACCAGGCACCTAAAGTAATGGACCGTCCATTAAAACATTGCGGAGGTTGGTCGTGATTGATCTCTCCAAATGCCCATGATGAGCCACAGTCACGTTTTGTATTGAAAAGTTTACCTCAAAATAAATGAACAATGAATGACTTGTAATCTAATGATTATCTAATGTGTGTAATACATATTTACCTTGAGCTTCCGAAACCTGCTTTTCTTCCCGGAATCCTTGTTTTGAATCTGATTACGCCAAGAAATCAGGTAAACCAAAAAATGCCAGGTATTTTGTTTCATAGCGAGTGGAAACAGGCATGAGTAAGTCCAGCGAGATAAGCATGGCAGCATGACATGCTATTCTTCGCAGCCACTCACCACACACGCTTCAAGCACAGAATGGCACCACAAACATGTTGCTTCATTCCATCAAATGTAGTAATGTGATGGCCACAACAAGCACAACTACAAAGGTACTTAAAATATGTTTGTCTCTCACAAAGCTTCCTTTCAGCAAAGAACTCAAATTTGGATCAAAACCGCACAAATTTGAGCATGGTGGACCTGGAAGCTATTTTCGTAGCTGGTGTCAATGCATCACATGTCGCGAACCTTCTTAAGCGCGACTACAGTGTCAAAACAACAGCATTGAAGGTGCATATATAGTTGTATAGAAAAAACTAAACAAAAGCAGGTTAAAGGCAGCTCGAATCGAACATAAACTGAAGTATACTTCAGGACTTGTTTTACCATGTTTTATATTGTTTTACAGGTATTTTACAGATTTTTACGTTTACGAATCTTACGTTGCAGAAATCCCGGGTATTTCATGAAAGATTCCATGGAAGGCCTATCCAAGCACATGTGCCTTAAGTTGGACCAACAGTGCTGCAAATCACAAAAACTTCTTTGCTCGCCCACTTCAAAGTCTTGCAAGGAAGGGATGGTTTTGGCAAACTTATGATCAATAAATCAAAGTTGCATGGTGAGTCGGCCACGATCAATATCTTTGTATCAATGTGTATCATATTTTTCTGCGTGGCAAATCCATTCCGAGGATTTGTGATGGTGCTGCCATTGTGCGTGGAGGTCATGTGGTGCCGAATGATCTGATATGATACCATTCATCGCGTGAAACAGGGTAGTGGAACAACTTGCCTCAATTCATATCCATTATAGCCACCAAAATCCACCGGAGGAGTATAAATGTGGATGCCAATCAACAAGGGTTCGATTAAAAACATAGCCAGGTATTTTTTTTGCATTACCTGGTATTTCCAGTACTGGGCAAGAAATACCTGGTAACTTTGGTTCAACCCAAGAAAAAGATAGAAAAAGTAGGTAAAAAATTCCCTAGGTATCTATCATTATATATTGTAACGGTAGTAGTTACAATATCAGCATGTCGATTATTGCAGGTCTGCTTCTAACGACCCGAATCTCGCGCCAAGCCCATTTCTGGAGGTTACACGGCCAAGCGAACAGACCAAACCTCCACCATTGGACCATAGCGAGTGGTTCGCCACTGATGATGTCACTATGCCCTGAACTCAAGGACTGATGATTGGATACCCATCATTTCAGGAAGGTTTTCTCTTAAGGTTTTCTCTTAACCTTGTATTCTGAGTGTATTATGTAAGTTGATGGACAGAAAGTTTTCAATGCTGATGCCAACTGTTAAGTTGATCTTGTGACAATCATGCCTAATAGATGCTTGATCTGATATTGAGCTGGCAGTGTCTGCAGTTGTGTCAAACATCCCTTGTGGGATACCTCAAGGTTTGGACAAACATGTGAACCGCCGAAGCCAACGTGACGAACCGCCTGGTTCTTAAGTAATGGAAGAATGGGATGATTGAAAACAATTAATGCTCATGGACTCGTGGGTCATTCCGATTCATTTCCCAATTTACAGTTTTGGCCATTTATCAGTTATAACTTGTTATTTCTATGGGATTATATATTCCATAAATTTGGCTTATAGATACTTATAACTGGAAAAGGGCCATGGGCCATGGGGCACTGTAGCAATATTTGTGGCGTAATAATCCCCGCCTCCAGCTGCAGCTTCATACCAAACTGCTCAGCCAAACCTTCCAAGGCATAGGCCTCGACTGGTCAATTCCCATCCCAAAACGCGACTGGGTCACCGTTGCAACAAAAAGGGCCGGGGATCATCTTCAGCTGGATGAAAATGGCCATTGTATCTACCCATTCTACATCCAAAAAATATACAAGTTCAAAGATATATATATATATATATGTATATGTATGTGTATATATATATATATATGTATATGTATATATATATGTATGTATGTATATATATATATGTATGTATATATATATATATGTGTGTGTGTATGTGTATATACTGCATATATATATATATATATATGCATAAAAATACACGCATAAGTGACAGCAACAGCAACATCTCAATCGGATTGCAGGAGCAGATTCTATCGCAGCTCTCTTAGAGGTCTGGGCCCTCAGACCGCATGCTCAGCAGGCAGGACCTGGGGTTGGGCGGTCGCTTGCCATGAGAATTGGGGAGATACGAATTGGGATGCCCCAGTTACTATATTAAAATGTGGAAAAATGTGAGAACATGATGATCAACCTAAATAGTAATGTAGCCTCAATTTTGATCAATATAGTAATACCTAATAGTAATACCATATCAGTTACTATTGATCTCTATATAAAATGATGATCAACCATCACATTTTCTATTTTTTGGGGGTATTTTTTGCCTATTTTTAGAGCTGCTGCTCAAACCTGGCATGGCTAAACCTGTCAGGAATCTCTCCAAATACCCGGCCTGGTAAACGTTTACATAGCTATTGAAAATGGCCATTGAAATAGTGAGTTTTCCCATGAAAAATGGTGATTTTCCATAGTTATGTTAGTTTACCAGAGGGTATCAACAATTGCAAGCACCAGTGGCTCCCCACTTGGTTCTCTACTTGGCACGTTCCAAAGAGTTCCCTGTGCCAATGTCACATGAATTTTCCAGCTACACGACATATCTGGATAAATTAGAACAATTCACCAAGCTGAATTAGATAGTTAAGGCCATTTTGGGATACTTAACCAAATCCTAAGCATCATAGACTTTAAAATCTATCCATAAAATCTATCCACAACACGTTACAACACTTGAAACCTTTCAGCCATTGCACACGTGGGTCACTGCTGCGCCTGTTGGCCCGGAAGCAATGCGATGGACCAAACCTGTCAACCGCTGAGAAAAGAATCATGAATAAGATTATATATATATATATTATATATATATGATTACCTACCTACCCCTCTGAAAAATGATGGAGTTAAAGTCAGTTGGGATGATGACATTCCCAACTGAATGGAATGTCATGAAACATGTTCCAAACCACCAACCAGTATATCATGGGAATCGAGATAGATGGGAACCAGTATGGGGATACCATAGGACATATAACGACATCAATATTAATGATATTAATTGGGACTATATCATGGGGAAAAACATGGATTGTAAATTATCGTTTTTTGTCAACCCAGGATCTTGCTAAACCCAAGGTTTAGACAGGGGAGTTGCCGTTCAAGGCCCGCTATGGGATTGCGGCATCCTGCAGGTCCAAGTGTCTGTTCGCGAAGCCTTTCATCCCCGTGACTGGCGAGATATATAACCCATAGGATCCATGGTGCTGGTATATATGCTAACATGAAGGGGGTATATTGATGGTAAATGTTACCATATATAGCATACATGGATCCTATGGGTATAATCCCCGCCCCTTTGACATGTTCATGGATGAAGGTACGTAACTTTGTAGATCTTTGTCGCTGGATACTTACGGTCCAAAAGGACAAAAAAACTGGAAAATGCCTCGCATGCAACGCCCGCTGGGTCTTAAACAGGTTTCTAAGCTTAGCATAAGGATACACAGCAAATTGACAGCCCCGATATGCAGCAGCAAAAGATTGAATGTTCAAACCATTTCAAACCTTAAGGCTTTTTTTTAGCAATGATTTGCCAAATCCTGGCATTTCCAAAAACCTTTACCAATAATTCTCCAACAAGTGTCCAATCATTGTCCAATCCTTTCCCGATCACGATGGTCCAGCCCTTCACCCAATCATGTCCCAACTTTTTTGCCCAATGAAATCATGATAAATCATGCCCCATAACCCATGACGGATCCATGGTGCTATATCTGGTGTGCCATGGATCCCATCAATATACCCCCAATGTTAGTATATATATATACCATACATGGATCCTATGGGTAATATTGGGATGAGATTAGATCCATCTCTCCGTGTGGCCAGGGCATGCCAGGGCTCCCCACGGACTCTGCTCCCCGGTGCAGAGTGGAAGGCTCGGACCTCAGCTCGCTGGTCTTAACATGTTTTAACCTATCCCAAAAATATGATAAACTATGCGTGTCATCTCAACAAATCATAACTACTGTATATAATCATCCCGAATATGGTTGAAACTTGAAACGCAACAAATTCAATAAATATTTGGAACCACAAGCCAGATAGCCAGAATATATATATATAATTAAAAGGACATGAGTTTACCCTGTGAACATCCATGAGCGGATGTTTGTGTTCCATGAATTGTTATGAATTTACCTGTGTTTTCCACCAGTTATCGTGTAAGTTGGGGTCGCAAGCTGCTGGGGTGATGGAACTACCCAATGAGTGATAGATAACTTGGATTAGTTGGATCATGGATATGGCCCAATGACCATATCTAGTGCGGAACAATGTTGATATACCAACGGATCTTGGGGTTGCTGATGGACGGTTGGGATACCTGACATCAAGTATCATCAAGTCATAGGGAGTTCATTAACCATCAACACCTGTAGACTTGTTGGAGAAAATGATTGGATTGATATAGATTGATTTTGATAGGGATCATACCCTCCATAGAAATCCACACATGTCAAAGCGTTGGATCTTAATCAACCCCCATATAGCTATATATAGCTATACATGTCCAACTCATACAGTAGGCCAATCATCCTAAGATGTCATCTTGCCCCGGAAAATGGCCGCAGTCGCCCTCCTTCCTTCCTCCCAGCGGCGCAGTGGGTCGCAACTACGCTTTCTAAGTCGACGGGCCAACCACATGCCCGAAAAGCAGCACCCATGGTGCAAGACCACAGCCCAGCAGAACGATCATGAACGATCTACCCTCCGGCGACATTAAAGGCTGGGAAATCCCGCAAATCAATGGGCATGGGAAAATCATCTACAACTATAATCAACTATAGGGGAATATCATGGATTGTCATGGATCCATGTTTGATTCGTTTGATTAAAGGGATCCTTTTAGGGTAAATGAGGGGAACCGCCCCCACAGTTGCAGCCTGGATGGAACCAAATTCGAGCCATGCAAACGAATCCTAAGCGCAAAAATGTGAGAACCTAGTAACTCGAAATATACATGCAAAGTGGTAAACCAATGCTTGAAGATATGTAAAGGATTGTACAGGTACTGGGTACGTGCCAATATTTTCAGTCAATAGAATTACCATTGTTTTCGGGCACTTTGAGTGTGGATCGCTACAGCTACAACAATCACATGGGCCCCAAATCACCAAAGAGCCGGCCGAGTGAGGTCTGGCACTGCATCTGTACATCGCCGCGTTTTGTAGGCAGAAAACGCGAATTTGGAGCCCAAGCAGCGAGGCGTCTCGGGCAGAAAAAATGGTACTAAAGCAGCTATGACCAATACGAATACCTGACTGGTGCTTTCAAGAAATTCCCATGGAAAACCAATGGGGAGCATCATGCTAAATTTCATTGTATGTACAATATTTATTTATTTATGGTAGCAGCACACAGTGTCAAGCTCAACCCATCAAGCACACTCGTAGTGGATTGAACCCTTTTTTTTCAACCCCATTAGCAATGATAACATCTGAAATTAAAACAGATTAAACATGTTGAAAACCTCGGACCCTATACCCTCTTAACCAGGTGGTATATGTTGGATTCATCACCAAACCTTACCACGGCTCTGAAAGATCTGAAAGCACCAGCTGTGCCAGCCGTGGTGCGGCTGATGAAATCTGATGAAATCTGCAGCCTCCAATCACCTCATGGTCAGGCCGATTCGCCACTTGTCCTTGCCTGTCAAGCTGCTACTGGGAGAGCAAGGATGTCCCAATGTTCATTCCACAGTGATGAGGTGATGAGAGACATGACCAAAATATCGAATCTATATGGATTCCTAAGGTATATCCGGAACATCCAGAAATAATCAGATATATCATCAAACCACTGGGTGGGAGCAACTTCCAGTACTGTAGATTGAATCTGCTAATGCTTTCATGTTAAAGATTTGCTGTTTCAAAGTTTGCTGGTGAACATCACGATCTTCAAATTTTGGCTTGGCTCATAGTTTTGTATAGTTTTGTATAGCCCATGACGGATCCATGGTGCTGCTATATCTGGTATATAACATGGATCCCATCAATATACCCCCTTCATGTTAGGAAATATATGCCAGCACCATGACTCAGCGGATTCAACAACTCATTCCTTCTGTGATTCATCATGAGTACGGTAATCATGATCGAATTTAATCAATTTAATCCCCAAGGGAACCCCCAATCATTATCTCATTATATCTCATTGACATTGATTAATCATGATTAATCATTTAATGTCAATGTCAATCATTAATCAATGTTAATCATTAATGTTAATCTCATTAATCATTATCCAATCATTAATCCCCCTGTGTTATTTTTGTGACTTGGCCAGCTTCAGATCGCAATTCACATCGATTCACCGGAAAATCCACGGTTCGCTCAGGCCTCGTTCTTGACGGCGCTCCGCAGACCTTCAGAATGAAATTCCTGTTGAGTTTCTGTAACTCGAAGTGATTAATTGATTTGTTGATCTATGGAATTTGTCTGTTCTATTCATTTCGATTCTATATATATATATATTCTATTATTTGATTCTATTATCAAGCATCTGATTCAAGCATCAAAATTGGGGTTTCAAATGGTTTCAACTTCAATACTTTGGCATTCACTGGTCGCTGAGCACACTCTGTAGACGGCATGGGATCCAGCTCTCCCAGTCGCTTGAAAAACATCCAAAAACTCTCAGGACCTAATGATCTAGCCACCCAGTCTAGCAAGGGAGGGATGAAAGATTTAAATAGAAGAAAATTGGACACCAACTAGCATAGCACTTGCTAAAAAAAAAATCAATGCGTTTGTTCAATTGCTTTCCAGTTACATCACTACCTATCTCCCTCTCTCTCTCTCTCTCTTATTTTGGCACATAGTCACGCAATGACCCTTGCATATCCACACATTGATGTGGGCCAATTTTCAATCATGGTTATGCCGCAATGCCCAACATTGACCAACAAGAGTATACCAACAATATTCTTAGCAAACCCGAAGTGGGATAGAACAGACCTGAGAAAGTTCCAATGACCCAGCAGCCTCTTAACTCATACACTAAAGACATCTAAAGACTCTGCAGGGGACTCGTGAATACGCTGGAAGCCAGTGACTCAGTTGCTTACTGAAAATCTCGCCCGATGTTAATTAATTGCATAGCCTATATCATCCCAAGCTAGGATAGCCAATGGTTCCTGAGGCCTGGGGATGGTGAACCCCTCAGAAAAACACTCCTCTTTACATCATTCAACAAGCTATGGCAGCTATGGCCCTACAGAGACCCATCTTTGATGGCCATACTGGGGCCATACTCCCATGATTTCCTATGGCACAAACGATGGTGATACAGAGCTACCGAAAAATCGCCCAAAATGCACCTCTGATGGGCGGTTTCAAAGCTTCAACCCATCTGACACATATTATATATAGTCAATATAGTCAATTGCGATCATCATCGCGAATAGGGTTGAACATATTCACTGTCCAAAGGGTAACAGATCATCTAATCATTATACAATGCCCTGTAGATGGTGTTGAGCATTAAGCACAATGTTAAACTGTTACATCGTAGCTTAGGCGCTCAGAGGCTTAGAGGCTTATGCGCTTTTGCCCAGTCTCTTTGCGCTTAGAGGCTTAGGCGCTTAGAGGCTTATGCGCTTTTACCCAGTCTCTTTGCGTTTAGAGGCTTAGGCGCTTAGAGGCTTAGAGGCTTGCGTGGTTTCTCTGAATCCCTTCTCCTACTGCAATGAACTGTTAGATGCCACCAAGTCACCACAGCCAGAAACAAATGTTCACTTAGTCGCCCCAGGAATTCCCCCAAAAAATCGGCCACAGCACAGGACGGTGACTTCCACTTGGTCATTCACGGAGGGGCCCGAGCGCTCGCGCAGCTCCGGTGGATAATTCGAGATCTTGGCCGCCATGGGATGAACATCAGATGAATGAACAACTAGAACATCCAAACTGATATTAATCTTTAGATATCTTTAGTGAAAGTTTATATACATTAAACATCATTAAACTAGGTTGAGGTTGAAAATTGACCATCTTAACCTTTTAGTTATATGTACAATCCTTAGCCGAGGACGTCCTTTCCGTTGGAGGTCATTTGCCGGTGAGACAAATCCGGACCACTCTCTGATTCTTTTGTCAAGGCCTCCGTTTTCTGGCCGATTTCTTGGAAATGCTGCTCAGTTCCATTCCATAAATTTTGGAAGATTTCAAAAAATCTGGAAGATCTGTAAATAAATTCCTACACCAGAGCTTTCCACAGTTGCTGTGGATGGAGAAATACCAGCACTCCGATGCCATGCACAGGTTTTTTCGGATCATCCCTTTGAAATTGCATGGGGAACACCCCATGTTCAAACATGGCTTTTCGTGGGAATTTTCCATGTCCGCGGCACGTGCAAGAGGCCATCGTGGCCCACCCCGACATCCACGAAGGCGCCGAAGGCCACCACATTCTTCACCACACCTGGGAGGAAATCCATGGCTTTCGGATGGTGTCCATATCTATGTTAAACAAACACTGGAGGTAATCATCAAATATCCCTAAAAAGGGGTATATATGATCATATGTATATATATATACTATTTACAATTATATATGTGCCATTTTTTTAAATTGCGTTTTGGAAGATCATGGAAGTCTGGGGCAGGGTTGTTTCACACTTGGTGGAGTTCAACAGTTTTTCTGACATTTCAAACAGAGTTGCCTTCAACCAATCCTGGGAGCCATGGCATGGCATCGTATCCATCTGACTTGCACAGTTTTGGCAAATTACCCAAATAGTGGGTTGATATATATGAGGACAAGTTATCGAAAATCCGCAGTGCTCATTTCATGGGCAATCAAACTCAATGAGCCTCTCATTGCTGAGACTCTAGGGAATGTTTGGTATGGATGTAGTAGAGACAGGTCAAAAGTCAAAACTTACAAAGTGGTGCCCCCACGATATATTATAAGCTGGTTCACATAATAGCCCATCTACATATCTATGGTTATAATCACAATAAATCCAAAAGAATCAACCTAGACCTAGTCCTATTTAGGGCAACCAACTTAGCTAAGGAACTGAGGCACGACATTGTATAATTATATAGTCTGTAGAAAAAGGGGCACAGCACAAGATGACTCTTTGGTCACATCCAGTTCTTGAATAACTATTTCTATACGTCAAAACCTAGGTGCAGGGTTTTGATCCATAGCTGAAAGGTTGTAACCTTTCTATACATCAGCCAGTTCTGTGCCATGTCCATTCTACGGGTCAGCAAGCTGTGAACACACAAATCCAAAACATGTACGGTACCATATGCTCCACGTACGGTATATTTATAACATAATAAAGAATATTGTAAACATGTATAAACGTACCGCGCCCTCAGCAATAAACCATGTAAATGTTACAACTGTTTTTCCCCATCAAAAAAACATGTATGATCATCTATTGAACTGCCCAGCTAGCCATGTTTGATATTCAAAGGGGTACCAAAGGGATATTCGTAATGCTCCAAGCGTTGAGACACCAAGTCCTATGGAAAACAGGGCAGCTCCACCAAACCAACATAATTGCAGGTAGGGTAGTAAGTTCATGTAAATCCTCATGTGTTTTTCCAGTGCTTTTCTGTTTTTTGCTTGGATGCTGGTCATGATTGTCGTTTGCAGACTTGGTACAATCCAAGTCTTAGCAAATAAAATCCCCATAGCCCCATGGCCATGTTGAAATTTCGGGCCACATCCCTGGTTGTTGACGCCAGCATTTGAAACCACCAATATCCACCAATCCAATCCATGAGGATATTCAGACGAACTCTTCACTAACCTGACAAGTTCGGATATTTGGGGATAGTTACCCCTGTTACCGATCTCCAAGAGGATAGAAGGGAAACTGTTCTATGCCTTTGTTGGTTGCTATGGTTGCTATAAATCACCCACATGGCCCATCCATTTCACCCGCCGAGAAACCCAGCAGTCGCATCTGTGGCGTGAGCTGTGATGCCTGGATGAAATTACCGTTGAGCCGACCGAAAGCGTTTTTGTTGATGCAATTTCGACCAATTTTCAACCAACGGAAACACACAATTAGAAGAATGAAGCCCGTGTCTACTAACAGAAACGGAGTGGGAAGAAGGAAGTGTCTTCATAACATGTCATAACCAGACCAAAAGTGAGAGTTGGAATGGACTGGACATGCGATGACACGTGGTGATCAGTCCCTCATTCCTTGGATGCCTGGACTCCACAACCTTATACAAACTTCATATTTCAGGCAGTCATAGGCAGTCCCAATCTACCATCGCCTGTTCGCCGAAGTTCCATGAAAACCATTGAAAAGCCATGAAATTCGAAGAGCCAAAATATGCCAACATAAAACTCGCCAACATAGACAGTGACTCTCATCCATTCTCAAAAAAATCTGGGCATGGCACGGTGATACCCTCTTCTTGTGCATCAATGGCGGTGGAACCGACCTGAGCACACCATGAGTTCCTGTGAGTTCCCCCATTGTGACATGAATTTTCTTTTCGCATCTGATGACCTTATGGTTCTGGGTGAACCATGTCAAAGACATCGCTAGTAACTTAGTACAGGGATAGAACTGGCTGGTGGTCTTTGATACTTCGCACACCATGCTTTGGGTAGTTTAAGCGCTCCTTCAAGAAGTCTTGTCTTGTTGGCTGTTCGGGGTATTGCCATCATCGCTGATAAAATTTTGCTGTTCTTGCTCATTTCGCTATGTTTGTTCCGTAGGCCCAGCTAGGTTCCACGGTGCCTGTTTCCTCACTCCCCAAATAATACTGTATGAACCTGCACGAAACTCTCATGGGAGTTTTTTCATATCACTCGTCCACATCCTTATACTCTCAGCAGCATGGCCTGCGGTCAGGGCACCTGGGTTGTCTTCTTACCAGGCTCTTTGATTCTCATCGGAGCTTCTTGACGCCTGGCTATGGGGAATGTTTTGGTGATCCCAGCTTCAATTGAGTTGATCCTTCCGTACTCAGATAATCTAAGCCTTATGGGGCAATAGATTCCACGTCTGCCCCACCTGGGCAAATCAAGGTACTTCACAAAGCTGAACAAATATCTGGTTGGTGGTTTACCTACCCCTCTGAAAAATATAAGTCAGTTGGGATAATGAAATTCCCAATATATGGAAAAATAAAAGCCATGATCCAAACCACCAATCAGATATGAATTTGCGCAGTGCTACATCTGTTGCTAGTTATTGGATTCAACCAATGATCCACTGACGATGAAAAAAATTTGGTGCCTGGAAATCCCAGAACCTGAGTCCGGCCCATGTTTGTTTTTGTTTTTTTTTCCCCCTAGCAAAGACCCAACCTCAAAAAACAACTGCATCTTTCTCATATGTCTCATATATATATATATACATATATATTACCCATAGGATCCATGTATGCTATATATGGAAACATGGATCCCATCAATATACCCCCTTTATGTTAGCATATATACCAGCACCATGGATCCTATGGGATATAATATTTATATTATTCATATAAGAATCCACATGATCTTGCACAGCCATTCTTTTGGAGGGTGCCAAAGTAAGTTTTCAGAGTTGACCACGGAAATCATCTTCCAAACCCGCCAAAGACTGGAATCGTCCGGCCAGTAGTGCTCGAAAAAACGAAGTGTAGTTGATTTTAAGCTTTGAAAAAAAAAAACAAAAAGAAAACACATAGAAACTATCTCTCTCTCTCTCTGTATCTTTATTGTGAAATCAAAGGGTGATTATCATTATTTCTCTTGTTACTATGCTGAATTTTTATATGTAATATGATGTAATGTGTGTTTGTCCTACCCTCTGGTAAACTAACATATGGAAGTCACCATGTTGAATGGGTAAATCAACGAACTCAATGGCTATGTTCAATAGCAAACTTTAACCAGGGTCATCACCAACATTCACCAACGATCTATCAATGGATTGGTTTAAGGGAAAAATTACAGTAAACCTCCATATTTCATGGGAAATCTATGGTTTCCTGTACCCTCTGGTAATTTAACATAGCTATTGAAAATGGTGATTTATAGTGGATTTTCCCATTAAAATTGGTGATTTTCCATAGTTATGTGACAGTTTACCAGAGGGTAGATGTTTCCCTTAAACTCCATTGAATATGCGAATTTTCGCTGCCTGGGATCGGAGGTGGCACCCTCCACCAGCGCGCCGCGAATGTCGCGCATTGTCTCCTCGGTTGGCTGACCAACAGCTGAGAATAATACAGTTATGGCCCTTTAGCAATTATAAGTACTAACAAAACCCCATGGAATGTATGATCCCATAAAGACAACCATAACGTAGTTATAACTAATAAATGACCATAACTGTAGGGAGCTTAACTCATTGAACCAACAAACCAATGGATATTGACTGATTGAACTTGGAATACTCACTGATTTATATAATCAACACTAACTTGGGATATGAACTGATTTAACCACCAAACAATTGGATGGATACGAAACATTATGTCACCAGAAAACTGATGTGACCAGCATTTTTTCAGATCTTCAGTTGATTTTCTGGAATGATGTGGATTTCAGCAACATTCCAAATGGGACCCAACTGACAACCGAACATCGACCAACATGGATGTTAGGCTCCAGAAGATGGATCAATCCCTCACAGTTGGATAGAGAGGTGCGTCCAGCAATGATGCCACTTGCGGAAGCCGTTTTTTTGAGAAATGATTCGAGTTGGATTCATTGCCCAACTCGGCTTTTCAGAATTCAGAAGTCTTCCAAGGATCAAACAAGAAAATGGGCGTTTCAACTCCAATGCCTGAAGCGTTTCAACGTTGTTTTATTGGGTGTTTCAATTACTTCAACAGCTTTCATCAGCTTGACCACCTCCATGGGATGGATATCCTGCAATGGTCTGGCTGACAGGGGCCAGAAGCTATGTTTCAACACCGCTTCACACAACATTGCAGCGTGCAACTCTGTTGACTTCTATTACGGAAAAATGTTACTGCTCAAATGGTCCTAGAACATCCTACCACACTATTTCTTGTGGCTGTCCACACGAAATCACCAATCCCTCAGCTGGTTGGTGTCTTGACGTTGTTTGACACCCTTAAAAAACAAGAAGTGAATTTGGTATCATCGTTCTTGATATAGGACGCTATAAGACAAATGTGAGGCCGGCCATTGTTGCCATCATGACATGACCAATGACTTAAACACCTGTGACCTGACCAAAAACTGCTCTGGAAAAAAAAAACACATTAAACCATCACCCATAGAAAACCCATCCCCCTTTCATTTCAAACACCCCTATATATGGTCTCAAAATATCCCAAAGATCCCAAATATGTGTTCCAATCCCTATACCCACCATGGTTTCCGTCTCCCCGTCTCTCCACCAAGGTGCCACTCCCACGCCAAACTGCACAGCCAGCGCTTCCACCGATGCTTCCGATGCGTCACCGGGCGAGTCTTGCAGGGATTTGGCCACTGCATAGCCTCAACAGCTGGCATTCTCTTGCTGAAGGAGACATGGCTTTTTGCCCCTCCATTTATGATCATAAGATGGCAAACATGTGAATATATACTTAAAATTATCTAATTAAAATTATAGTTAATTATTTAATAATGTACTTTCCTCCGACTCCATCAAAATGAACATTAATCCGTTTAGCCATCAAGCCAGATTTTACCATTACCCAGCTAAGGGTATAGAATGGTATAGACTCATGGGGTCCAAGGTGGGAGATAGTCGAGCAAATGGCAGCTCGAAATTGGTGGGCGAGTCCCTCAAAATAGAACGAGAGCCCGAGAGCGGTGCCGCCCCGTTTGCACAGCATCTAGGCTTCCATGTTGACTTTGAAGGCCGCCAGGCGTCCCAAGAGAAAGGTAACACAAGAATCTACAGAGGACTCCCGCACTCTTGCAGCCTCTAAAATCGATATTGATAGGATAGACATGGATAGACTAGATAACATCGATAATGATAGATTCATTTTAATATAAATATAATTTATAAGATAATATAATATATATATAATATTATATTAAATAAATAAATAAATTTATAAATAAATAAGCAAATCATCCAATCATCATCTTCTCGGACTTCTCTTGATTGACCTTGATAGTGGCGCTGACAATTGGACCGTCCCCCAGCCATGCGGCCAAACCACTCTCAGGATGGATGGGAAGGGCATCCAGCGGTTCGGAACCCCCAAAAATGCGCAGAAAACCGGCAGCCTGCTGAAAACCTGGGCAGGCTGCCGAAGCTGTCAAGTTTGGGATAATCCGACTTCAGCTCCGACTTGTGAAGGACCCGAAGATACCCGAATCTGATGTTGATTCATTTTCTCATGTTGGGGGCTCCGAAAAAATGGCAAGAAACACGCCAAAATAAAGTGTTCCCATCAATTACAGTGGTAGCATCTACAGTGGTAGCACCAAGTCCCAGATAGTCCCAGCATGTCTTTCCCCCCCGGTTGGGCCAGGCACTTTTGGGGCCAAAACCTTTGATCTTCAGCAGTTCCTGGCGATCTTTGAAGCCGCCCTTCTCTTCCCGATGTTTCAAGATGCTCCTGCCGGCGGCATCTCAAGATCCGGGGATGGTAAGAGATGGGAAGCTGATACTTTTGGGTTGGGACCCTTTCATTTCTTTCTGATTTGGTCAGTCTGCAAGGGGGCTAGAGTATGGGAAAACCAGTTTATATACAAGGAAACAAATTATAAACTTTTTGCAGTTGGGGTTGACGCAAAATATATAGTTAATTACTGGATTTGACACTGGCCGTTGACTGGGATAGAATGACCCCGCTTACTATCTGCTCCTTGGCCGTCTGCGACAAAGAACGCAAACACCGGGAAAAACTATTCCAGGTTCAGTGTCCGGGCTGCAAATCTGAATCCTTACGTCCTGCGTCTTGAAATGTCTTGAAGGACCCGAAGAGTTCAAACTTGTTCCAACCCCAACCTGAATATGCTTGAGTCTGGGCCAGTCTTGGGAACTCAGAAAAGAAACCGATTCCCTGTCAACAAATGGATGCAAATGAACGCACGTGAATGTAAGTGCAGCATCTCATTCAAAATGTTTATCTCTACGTCTACTATGAAACCAAGGGAACATCACTAAAAAAAACACTGATCTTTTCATATCTTTTCCGCATAGTCAACCATGTCCAACCTTTTGACTTATCCCCCCCAAGGCTCTCCTTGCCAACCGGCCATTGAGCCCGGCCACATGCTCCAGCAGCGCCGGGGAGGCTGTATTCAGATCGACGCCCACGGAGTTCACGCAGGACATTGCGGCGCCACGCAACTCCTGCGGCGGCACCGGAGCCTTCGGAAAACATCGGGAGAACAGGGAGTTTTTTTTGAATCAATCGGATCACTAGAAGCACTATTACCTACTACTACTGCTACTACTGCTACTACTACTATTACCACTATTACCACTACTAGGTTTATTAACCTTATTATATATATATGAATATTTCTGGGCTCATTTAAGTGGGATCATGCCAAACGGGAAATGGATCAGGTTCAAGAGATCCAAGTGACCACGAATCGATCTTCAGTAGGGATGGACTGCCCAGGACTGTTCACAGAGAAATGCCAAGGAACAGGGGTGTCTGGGTTTTCGATGGTACCCTGCGGTAAACTAAACATAGATGTGGAAAATGGCCCATTCATAAATTGATATAAATTTATAGATGTTTTCCCTGTTTGAAATTATGATGTTCCACATCTATGTTAGTTTAAAGGATGGTATCAAATGAGTAAACCCATGCGGTCATCAGTCTGCAATAAACCCTCAGTGACATGGATACTTATGGATCAAACATCGGAGATCAGTGCTAAGAAAGGACAACGACAAACGGGCCAGCACTGAATTAGCAATGTAACATTAAAGAATATCACATAAATTATAAACATATATGATCATATATAAATATAGATAAGGAGAAAAAAACATGATGAAGAGCTCATTCGCCAATATCTTAAACTCACAATTCACTCAAACATCCAAACAAAAATCTAAGAATCTCCATCTCCATTTCACATCTCAAAAACCCCATCTTCATCCCATCACCGTCATTCACCGTCGCCTCGGCCAGGCGTTTCTGATCCACGTCGTGCTGGTAGAGTCCCACGCCGATGCTCCGAGGATCGATCTTCACCAGTTCCGCCAGGGGATCCAATAGGCGACGGGCGATGGAGACGGCACCACGGAGGCAGACCTGGGAACATGGCCATGGCCTAATCCCAGGAAACATATGGTGTTGATATGAAAAAACATAGGGAAAATATGGGGAAAATAATCTCTAAATGGGAAATGTGTGAAAAATTGTCACTTTTTTGATTACCGGAGGGTACTCAACAAATTTAATAGCGTGAAACCAGTAAATCCATGTGAATCCCGTCCCCTTCATATTTACAAATACCATCAAATACCCTTCACATGTCTGGCTGAGGCCTAGTTTGGGTACAAAGGTGGAATTTCAGAATTGGACTACCTGGATGGGAATCTCTTCCCATAGGCCATCCCCCACCAGGATCACCAGGTCAAGTCATGTCAAATCATCCACTCACCTGGTTTCACCCACGTGTTCCAATGAACTTCCAGTACAGTCACACCACTTGGAATCGGAATCTGAAATTCTCTGGCTGAAACATGTGTAAACTCTGAAGTTCCGGAATCTGACGGATCGTGAGATTCAAATCCTGCAATGCTGATGCGGTCTCATCCCACATGGATTTGCCTGAACGTTGGGTACCTCTAAATCCAGTGGTGTATCAACAGAACATGGCAGCCATGGCAATAAATTTTAAATGGCAACAACTTTCCCTATTGACATGGCAATATCTTGGGGGAAAACCTGCCAAATCTTGGCAACTCTTCCATACTCCATTTTCAGACGCTAAAACCATGCTCTTTGGGCTTAAAAAAAACCTCCAAATCCTCCATTTTCAGACACCCAAAGCATGTTTTTGTGTTTCTCCTGGTTCTCCCACCATTCGCAGCACCCAGGGCACGTCCAAGTCCGGCAATTCCGCAGCTGCCAGAGGCGAAGCGCTATAGACCTGAGATCTATGCAAGGTGGTCTTCACCAATGAATTGGTAGGGGAAAAACTATAGGAAACCCATGTTTTAACCGGAAACCATAGGTTTTCTCATGATATATATATATGATCACAGATACAGGAAAAAAAGGTATCAAACAATAGATCTAGGCTGATACAGGGCTATAGGGGTGCCCGGCTTCCTGTAGGTTTGTCTTAAAACACCAATCCATTGAAGCAATCCAAATGAACTTATCATTGAATGGGGGCTTGGTGGTTACGTTGATCCCTGCCTATAGGACTTTGACTTCACGGGGATATTCATGGATATTCTATGATATTCTGTGGCCAAAAAGTTGGCTACTCCAACGAAAACCGACACACAGACGGTATAGCATCCATCCAGAAGCAAAAACTATCAAAAACTCATTTCGTTGTCTCCAAGCATAGCTTGCTGGACTTGTTTTAATCATATTATTTTTAGATGAATATTCGACTAAAACCTCCATGGCTAGTTCGGGGATTTGACAGCTAGCCATGTTGGATGACACCGGAGAGTAAATCATAATCACCTGCCCCTCTCATGGTTTCGGGCCATACCAAGAGGCATCAAAGCTAGTCAGCTAGTCAGTTGCTAAAATCAAAAGAAGTCCTTTCAAAAAGGATATTTTAGTATAATTAATCGAGTATCATGTATACAATCTATATAATCTATAATATATAATCTACATATTCCCACTGACTTGAATCTAGTATAATCTGGGAGTGTCGTCCCCTTGGGATGATAATGATGTTTTTTTTTTTTTAACAGCACCTAAGCAAGCAGTATGCAGGGCAAATACTTATATAAGCATATATAATAAGGTAATCATATATTATGAAATCATGAGGTGATGAGTGATCAGATTGGAATAGACTATTGATGACGCATCTTCAAAAACCAATAGAAAAGTCACATGCGAACTCTATGGATTCTGGTCAACACCAAGGTTCAGATGCCCCTGCTTCATCCACAATGGCATATCCTTGGGATGGACCCGAACTGATCCTAAGGTCCTGTGTCACTTCCCCTTTTCTTTTCGTTGAGGATATCGTCCATCAAACTTGAGCCTCACATATTGCCTTGACCTGTTTCCCAGCTACCTGAATGGGCTTCCCAGAGGTTGCTAGTGTTGGGAACAACTGGTCACAGTCCTGGTGGCAATCTCAACATATCTCAACGCATACAGATTGACAAGCAGGGCATCCTTAAGCAAAATTAGGATGGATCGCTTAGACTTGAGTTGAAACCATCCACAACTCCGGGGTCCTAAAGGGTAGCACGGCCCAAATTTCCCAGCAATTCCAATTTCTGCTGTAGCCACTGTAGTGGTTGAAAACCCATCTGATCATGCCAGCAACCAAGAAGCCAAACATGATTGAAACCACATGAAACCATGGTTTTCTTATGATTGAAACTACCACGCCCTGTGTTCAATTCTCCACAGCCAAGACTCCCAAGCCATTCTGGTCTGCGAACTGCTTTCTCAACCACGCTTCAGTCTCGCGACTAGCGGTACCATTACCTCAATCTTATCCAATGGTTGTGGCACACCTGAATCAAACTTAGGCTTATATAATCATTCTGATACCAAAAGTGCTTGCTTGAATGCTAAGCAAACAGCTGGCATTCAGGCTTCGAGCCTGCTCGTTTTACCAGCAAAAAAACACAGTTCCCATCAAAAGGATTTGGGGCTAGCTAACTGTTGACCAGTATCTGGATAATATCCTAACGTATCTTCTTCGGAGATCTTAAACATTCAATTTGATGGTCTATGGCGGTCTCTGACTGGTTGCAGTCATGAAAGGTTCCCGCATCTACATCATCCCCCTTAGCAATGGCCCAAGCTGCTTCTCTGGTAGGCCAATTGTAATCCCTTACCCGGGCCCATAATACATCCATTATGGCCCCCCTGGCCTTATTTTTTCTGAATTCAGTACCAACATTTTTTTCACAAACACACACACATAGATAGATAGATAGACAGATAGACAGATAGACAGACAGACAGACAGACAGATAGATAGATAGGTAGATAGATAGATAGGTAGATAGATAGATGGATGGATAGATAGATAGATAAATAGATAAGATATAGATATAGATATAGATATAGATATAGATATAGATATAGATAGATTATTAACATTGATTAACGGGAAACCATGGCTTCTCCACATCTATTCTCCGTTCGCTACCGGTGGAGAACGGTATACTTCGCCAGGCAGCCGATGCTGCACACCACCCGGCAGTCGTAAGCGGCCCCCGTGGCCGTCCGGCGGCGTTTGGTGGGGGGCTCCTCTCCCATGTTGGCACCTGAGGTGGTAACAGGTGGAAAAAAGGACAGGGGATCATACATAATACATATAATTGTATATATATATATATATGTGTGTATATGTATATATATATATATTGATTGCAATATGCAATGATGTTAAATCATTAAAGCTAATTTTCTAGGTTTTCTCATCTGAAATGGCGAAACTTAGAGGCTTTGCACCATGCGCGGGCCAGATTCAACCCTGTAACGGTGACCCCCGCTGTCAAGGGCTTCTGCTAACAAGCCCCGCTACGATGGAGGGTCACTGGGCTCGGTTAGTTCTCCCCCAAAATATCAAGTTGGCTACTGCATATATATATATACACATATATATATACATATATATATATATATTCCCAAAGACTATTGCATGATTACTCCATATGATTGGTATATATACCACTAGCATCCCCACGATAATCTGATAAACCTCCGGCGGCATCCATGGCCAGGACCGCAGGACGGGATAGCAATTGATTCCTGGTTGCGATATAGCCTCCAATGTAACAAAGATAAACCCTAAATGAACCTAACAACAAACTGCCCGAACAAAAAAACAATAATCTACCCCTGATTGTTTTACCATGGATGGTTGTTTTCCATATCTGAACATATTTACTGGAGGGTATCAATATATGTCAGCCAACAAACTGTGCCGACAGGCTCCTAGAACTTCCCCTATTCCACAGCCAAAGAGCTAAATCGAACCAAAACAAAGTGGAAGCAAAAAGAGTCACTTCTTGCCTATATATGGATAATATATATATATATGGATAATATAGGGATAATATATATTGGATAGTATATATTGGATAATGTATGGATAATCTGAATTCAATAGAATTCTCCGTTGAATTGGTGTTTCACATGGTGTTTCACACTCACCCAATTCACCAACATTCACCAAAATTCACATCATATTCACTCTCCAACATCCATTGTCATCCATCAACATATATCAACATCCAATACGAAGCCAAGGATTCCCATTGGGATTCCCAGGGGTTCCACCAAGGCGCCACCTTCCAACATCGCCTCTTCCAACATCTCCGTCAAGGCCCGTTCGGCCGCGACGTGCGCGACGTGTTGTCCCTGCGGAGGATGAGGAAAGATGGTCTTGGTGGACAGCACCTGACCTGAATGGCGATGGAATGTGGTCAGTGTAATCTAGGTGTAATAATGATGATCATTTATCTTTATTATTGTTATACTAATAATGATGATAACAAACAGTAATGATATATTATATAATATATTCACATATATATATAATAACAATGAAGGGGTGGTCGGGTCAGAACTGATGTTATGCAGGTAATAAATAGATGTAAATAGTATAGTCGCAGTTGCATACCATCTGTACCAGACCTCAGAGTAATTTGCAGGCGGTAGGTGGAGCAAATGTTCAACATAAGATTAGCAACTGCTTTGACACGTGGAGCACACCGAAACCTGCATTTATTCGAGGCCAGTTTGAGCTGAGCTGCTCCGTATATCCCTTCTAGCCGCTAGCCTTCCTGTCTGAAGTTCGTTCATGCAAAGATCTGCCAGATATGTACTTAATATTTACTTGCATGTGTTTGTACATGTGCTTACACGCAGAATCACATGAAACACATAGATATAGCACCCGTTTTATGGCCATAAGTGCACTGACTTGAACCCAAGGAACCTGTCAAGGAGATCAAAGCACACTTGCAGCCCGTGCGAAAGGCAGGATCCACTCCGATGATGGCCGTGGTGGGCCTATGGGCATCGGAGCCCCATTCGGGGTGTAGCCGCAACCTCGGCAAAGAAACTTTGGAGGGGCCTGTCTGGCAAACCATGTGTCATCAGTTACTTGTTGTATCTTATCATATCTCATCATGTCTTATTTAAATATAATATATACAGTCAGTATACATACGTATATTAAAACACTGTATATATTCATTCACCATCATTTAATTAATGTTGGATCCCGATTAGTGTCATGCGACTCTATTGTGAGACAATTTCCATGAATTATTGAGTATCTTCTGCAATTTTGAAAAGAAATCAATTGTGAGAAGTTTTTTTCAGATCCAATTTTTCCAGGACGAGCTTTATCATCCTTTATACACCTTTCTTTGGGTAAAGCTGGTCCATTTACTTTAGAAAGCCATATCAATGTTAAAGTTAAAGCCTTGAAAATGCAAGGATTCCCAAATGATTAGATGCATATTAAACCCTTCTTAAAAAACAGCGCCCAATTTTTCAAGCGGGTACCCCATGAGTGACCCAGATCCTCAGTAATATAATTGTTTCGATGGCACCCTATTGTGCACAAAAACTATTTTAGGGTGAAAAAACAAACACTAAACCTTTTATCCACCTTTCTTTGGGTAAAGCTGGTCCATTTACTTTAGAAAGCCATATCCATGTTAAAGCCTTGAAAATGCATGAAAATGCAAGGATTCAAAAGGATTCCCAAATAATTAGATGCCTTTTGAAACCCTTATTTGAAAACAGCACCCAAACATTTTTTCAAGGTGTTTGGATGGTACTCTATTGTGCACAACAACTTTTGGGGCATTTTTTTTGGATTTAAAAGGAACATCAATTGAAAGTAGATTCAAGTGAATTGAAAGTAAATTGGTTTCAATTGAAATCCTTTCTTATCAATAGATTTCTTTGAGGTTTAAAACGAAAATCACTTGAAAGTAGATTCAAATGAAATGAAAGTAAATTGATTTAAGTTGAACCCCCTTTCTTATCAATAGATTTTTGAGGTTTAAAAAGGAAAATCAATTGAAAGTAGATTCACATGAATTGAAAGTAAATTGATTTCAATTGAAATCCCTTTCTTATCAATAGATTTCTTTGAAGTTTAAAAGGAAAAACAATTGAACGTAGATTGATTTCAGTTGAAAGCCTTTCTTATCAATAGATTTCTTTGAGATTTGAAAGTAACAGCAATTGAAAGTAGATTGATGTCAATTGAAATCCTTACTCAAGTTGAACATCCTGAATCCCCCAGGACTGGGTCCCAAGAAAATGCCGAGTTATTGAGTAGCCTAAAATTGTTGGGGGGGCCCTACACTAATCAGTATCCAACATTATTGCGCATGAGGGTTATCGTGTAGAAAAAAAACATATCTCTAGTTCTTATTACACAACTTAAGGATATATTGTACAACTTAAGAAAACTCAGGCAGGACATGGACTTTGGAACTCTTGGAGTGTGCATTGCAGAGTGGCAATGAAGCACTGCATTTTCGTGAGGCTTAAAAAAGACTCCCAACATCATACAAATATAGAACTTCTCCAGTTGGGTCGCGGTGGGCTCAGCAATTTCTTCTTGAGATTTCGCCCAAAGGTGTCAAAGGCTTCGTCTTCAGCTCGTTCCTTCAACTTTCTCCTCGCCACGGCCGCGGCGAAAATGTTGTGTTCTGTTGGTCACTGTCAAGGGGGCTCTGATTTAGCAACCCCTCAATTGGCCCCATGAAAACATCCTTTTTAATGGGTAGATCCACTATAACTAAATATTTTGATTATATATTTTGATTACCATCTGGTAAACTAACATAACTATGGAAAATCACCATGTTTAATGGGTAAATCCACTATAAATGGCCATTTTCAATAGCAAACTGTTGGTTTACCAGAGGGTAAATGCTCTCATGATTTCATGGTTGTTTTGCAAACTGTGACCACATGTGACCACGCTTCCGCGCCTCCATTCCCGCTGCAAACTTGGGAGCATCAACCGCTTGAAACCGTCTTCCATGGCAGTGCGGATTTCCATCTGGTAGGCACCATTCGCACGGCCTCAACTTGCAAGCACTCATACAAAGAGACCTAAATAATATGTTGCGAAGTCAAACAACAATGCACAGGAAGGCCTTTTTGAGGATACTGGCTCATCAACAAAAATCAACACTATCAAAAAAACATCAAAAGTGGATAGGCCAGCGCATACCAGTGCGGTTGTTAAATGTTCTTCAGATTCTTCAAAGACATATTTCAAAACAAATTGAAAGGAAGCTCCTTGCCCTGGATTCTCTTTTTGTTAGACGGGCTAGTCAATATCAGTCATCTTCCATCTGCCTGAACATATCGCATCCCAAAATCCCATGGTGAATCACAATCTATGTGGCCGATAAATTGGTTGCTTATAGAGACACATCGATCACCATCGATCCCCCCATGTTTGTTGATTATGCTGAAGCAAGAAAACGAGTTGGTAACTATTGGGATTCCTATGGACCATTGCAAATAATGGCATTAAGAGAAACATTAAGGAAATAAACATAGATAATCATAGGGACATCATTGACATCATCTATCCACTGCAGGATTATCTTCCATCCATAGGAGCACCCCCCTCAGGTACTTCCAACGACCGCACCGCCGTGCTGCGCGCTCTTGGAGGGAGACCAGCCCTCAAAGGGGTCGGCGCATCCACCAGCGATGAATTCGGTCGCGGGGGCGGCTTCCCCAGGAAGACAGCGATCAGCTGGTCGATGAGATGCTGGGTGTCATCCTTGGATTTTTTTCGTGGTCATTTCGTGGGTTCCGCGCTTCCGGAGTTGTTTGAAAGCAAATAAAATCATGAGAAAGATCTCTGAGAAAAAGAGTTGCTATAGTAATTTCAACATCGCAAATATCGCACATCTATCATTTGCACATATCTACAGCAGGATGTACATGCAAAGATATGCAAAAGGTATCCAAAAGTATCAAAGTAAGGCCATACCGTCAGGATGGTGGCCCGAACATCTGTAACATCAATAGACTATATCATTGGTGTGGCTAGAAATAGGAAGTACCCAAACCTTAAAAACAAAAACATCTTAAATGTTGATGATATGTGAGAAAAAACATGGTAAAATCACTGTCTTTTTAAGGGTTTTCTTCACATTTTCCCAGGATTTTCAACCCCAGCTGTGGATTCTTCTCCCAGGCCATGCTTCCGAGGACACCAGGAAGCCAAGGCTTAAGCACTTGGCGGCTTCACCTCGTTGCATCGCCAGAAACCTCGGTTGCGTTTTCTGAAAAGAATACGGGGATATCATGGATGAATTGGGATATATACTGTGCATATATAGTGCATAGAATATACATACTCAAAAAAAAATCCAACATGCATATACAGTAATCAGCATCTATACACGATATATATGATATGATATGATATTATATTATATTATACTATATTATATTATTCTATATCAAATTAAATTAAATTATAATATATTATTTTTTATTATATTATATTATGTATATTATATTATATTATATTATATTACATTATATTATATAATATTATGTTATATTAAATTATATTATATATTATATTAAATTATATTATATTATATTATAATATATATATATATTATGTATAGAATTGACACACACAATACGCATATGTACTGTAGATGTATATATTCAAATCATGTAGCCATATGATGATAATTAAGGTTTTTGTCTCAACATAGCACATATCCATACATATCCCCCAATAATGGATGCCCCAACATGGATCAACATGGCCGTTTGAATGCGAAACATGACAAATGACAAGCCTGGAGGATGTTGGCGTTCCAAATTTTGAGGCAAACCCATTTAAAGTCAGTCTGCCGTCTGCCAACTGATTTTTTTTTTCGCACAGCACAACGTTCAGAACGCAATAAGTTACATAAGCAGCAACCAATTCACAACTGGTTTGATTCCTCACTTGAAAATGTTAGTCGCTGACTTGATGTATATCCGTGATACTGCTGCGACTGAGACTTGCCGGGAAGGTTGCTTAAATGCAGTCCCATGCAGCCAAGACTCTATCCACAATCTACACCCCTTGAACTTCAATAATGTCCCCCCCCAAAAAAACACACATAAAAAAAAACAGGGAAACCAAACAACTAAATCATTTTCCAACCCCAGCTTCGATCTTTTCAGATCCTTTCAGCTTCGTTGCAGAATGGTTGCACCGGAATCCCGGTTCAACTACGTGCCACCCTTTCAGGTGATCTTTTTGAAAATCGCTCCCATCCAATAGTTGTTGGTTTTAATCGATGTGAATTATATTCCCTGTATGGGCTAGTAGACGTTGTAGAGTTCATAATCAACATGGAGCACGTTATCTCCCAATTCCAATTGTGTTTGTTACTTTGTTCTTTATCCATCTTTATCCCAAGTGTTGGTTGCTATATAAATCAGTTAAGCAAGATATAACCAGATATTTGATGCGTTGTCCTTTATCCTAAGTCTTAAATCAGTTTTAAAACGATATTGGGGTTTGTCTGAAAATAGGCGATCCCACCAAATTAGCATGCTCATGCATCTTGATAAGGAAAACATATGGGAAAACGGGGTTGTAATCCATTGGCATTGGGAGTAGCATATTTTCAGACGAACCCATTTGATGGTCCATTTCTCAATTCATAACCATCCAACCAACGGTTGCCATTTCGCCCAGTGGCTGATACGGCTTAACCTGGTGCACGGGAGCATCAAATTCCTTGGAGCAGGTCAGCCCTAGCAGTTTTTAGGTGGGCTTGAAAACAAATAACAAGGCAAATAATATATACTTAACACAAACGCCAAATAATATATATTTAATTAATTAATATATATATATATATATCAAATTCGTACTTTTTCTTGTTTTTGAAAGGTACTGATGCCTGAAGTACTAGTATTCTCTTTTGGCGAAAGGACAGCGAAATGCAGAATCAGCATGCCGCGCACACTGGTTGACTTGAGCCAAAGGTTTGGCAAGTCTCGCAATCACTGCTAGCAATGCACTTGTAAATTCAAATGTTGCAGTCACCACTTAGGTGAGCTAGCCAGTAGTTGGCACCT
>Ga0126342_10001600_pt1 | contig 32501 bp, 25 predicted proteins | sample Cyp1metagenome_FD_92528 | JGI IMG/M metagenome (GOLD analysis project Ga0126342, IMG submission 92528) | Coral microbial communities from Lord Howe Island, Old Settlement Bay, Australia - Cyphastrea 1 metagenome | ecosystem: Host-associated > Invertebrates > Cnidaria > Coral ...
GAGTGCGTGTGAGTAGCTGAAGCCCTTAAGAGCCGGTTGCCCCGGTGCGTGCCTCCATGCCTGGTAGCTTTCTTGGTAGCTATCCAGCTTGGGGTGTGTGTGGGCAGAACTTGGGGAAACACACACATATATATATACAGTACCCATTATAATCACAATATTGTTGGGTACTGTGGCAATTCGGCTATATAACCCCTCCCCAGAAACGCAGAAACGCCCTCCTCTGCCGACGGTGGCAGGGCCAGCAGGGGCTGCCTGGCGATATGACACCATGTGGAAATCATGAGGATATGTATATTTAATATACCCATTGCCCTCCCCCAAATTAACGTAGACCCTGCCAAACAGGGGCTTGGAACATTAGTTGCCACTAGAAATTGGCTAGTGTCAGGGTCTATGTTAATTTGGGATAGGGTAAATATAATATCTACATGTCTGCAATATAATGACTATAATGGTTGGTTAACATACCTGTCTATATATGTATAATATCTACATGTATAAAAGTATCACTCTGTAGTATCCTGATGATTAACATACCCAATTATATAAATATTAATCATAGGATATTCTAGAGGGATATAAGTTTAATGCATGATAACTGTGTCTCAAATGGGGTGTGCTCCCAAAATTGCCAAGAAATTGATGATTAACCATGATAAACCCATGTAATGAGGTGTAACCTATTTTCAAACAACCTCAAGTGGCTTTCCTCATGGCAGTTGAAGGGACAACTATGTGGCCAACTGAGTTTCAACCTGGGGATGTAACCCCATTGTTACTAATCCGAAACAATGGGTATCTGATTTCTAGGTACGAGCGACCTGCTAGAATTAACAGAATGCAGGCTGCAACTGACATGTTTGTAAGAAATTCATCCAATGTGGACACCCTCAGCAATATATGCTCACTCAGGCCATCCAAGATGTACCGTGAATATCAGAATAACCAACAATACCCATAGGATCCATGTATGCTATATATGGTGACATTTACCATCAATATACCCCAAATGTTAGCATATATACCATACATGGATTGTTTCCACATGATTTTAAAGGTGGCCCCCCCCAGTTGGTTTAGTTGGTTTATACACCCCATTGCCTCGCCTCCTGGACAGATAGGCACGAGAAATGGCACACATGGAACCTGGGATTGACGAACGGTGGTTTTATTAATGGGTAATTTGCATGGGATATTATGATATGTTGGTTTAATGGGTGTTTACATGGAATGTTGTATGTATGAATTATGATATGCTATGGGATATAACTGATAGAACCAACTTAAGAAGAGAATTGGGGTTGAAAATGGAGGTATGTGCACCCATTTTACAGCCATCTGATGGGATATAGAATTATTCACCAGGGCAGTTGGGGTACCCCATCTTCAGTTAAACCCATACTATCAACCACAAATTAAAAAACATAAGCTATATAATGGATAATGTCTGCAGGATTATACCATATATATATATATAGCCCATACTATCTATAGGTTTATACTATGCAGCATAGATGATTTATACTACTAATGAAGCAAGCAGTTGTATGCATTTGTAATATATGTCATCCCTTTATGCTATCATCCCATCTGTGATCCTTTTTAGACGATGCACGTGTGGTTGTGAAATGTTTCGAAATCAGAGAGCCCTATTGATCCACTATCACTTGCATTGTGATAGTGTATGTATGCATTGGTTGGGGATTATTTTCTGCTTGCCAGAGACATTCACGTGACATTATATTGTTGAACACCTTTGTTTTGCAAAAGGACATCCAGTGTATCAAGACAATATATGACAGTATAATACAATATGTATATATATATATATGTAATATATGTATAAATATACATGTAATTATAAAAGGAAATGCAATATATACCTTGACACTCAGTTGACCCAGAGAAATAGATGCTTACCTCATAGTTCGGAACTTGGAACTGACAATGGACAAGCCATATATCGTACGTTTTTGAAAAGTGGTGGTACCCATGGTATCCAAAATGTTTCATGAAGTAGACAAATGATTCAAAAAATTAAAAAACATATATGGGGGTCCGAAGTTCTGCAAGTTTGACCACCCAACTGCTCTCTTGGCTTCCATTTTTTTGTCCACCTCGTTCATTGCTTCTTTGCGTCTATGCGCTTGTTTTACAAGGCCAGTCGCCAACGAGGAACGACAAGCTATGCCTGCCATGCGCCTTGAAACCGGTCAGATAGAAAGTGACGTGATTTTGGAACAGGATTGATTTGCAGGACAACTACATGTTGATCGAACATTTTAATGTGTTTTCCTTCTGCCAACGCAAAGAGTCATCTCCGTACTCTACATCTTTCGTGGTTCGGCCATGTTTGTGTTTTACTTTGACCATTTTTGGAGGTTTCGTAAATTGGGGTACCCCCAAATCATGTAAAACTCGACCAAACGTTCGTCTAAAAGTGGGGATCCCCTTTTTCACTAAGGGAAGCTCCATCTGTTGCATCTGAATTCCTCAGGTCTTTCCTTTGGCCAGACCTCCAAACCTCGGTGATACGGTGGAGAAATCCACCAGTTGATGGGCAAAATCCCATTTTTTATAGGGTTTTAACATGTTTTAACCATCCAAGGATCCCAGGAATTTAAGGTAGAGGATTTTTTCCACAGTATGGATAAGAAATATATAGAAATAGGGGAATCTACTTGGAATTTCACTATCAAACCAATGGGGATATATCAACCATCATAGAATCATAGGGATATGGTTGATATAATAGGGCTTTGACGGGAATATACCTCGGGTGTCAAACGTGGCTAGCCAGGAAATCTCCGAAAATCATGGCAGCAAGCCACGGTTGATTACTGGAGGCTATTGCCAATGGGGGGGAGGGCTGTTCACCAGGAAATGAAGATCTGCTTGGTGGAGGCACTAAACCCATTCGAATATGGAGAAGTCTGGATCATCCCATTTCGAAGGCTAGCGAAACAAATTTGAAAGCACCAATCCGTCTACTTGTCACAGGGATTCCTTTCACTTCTGGAGATCCCCAGTCGTCACCATGGTTGTTTCAATACTAAAATGATGAAAATCAGTACCCCCATGACCCGAAAAACCGATAAATCACAGTCATTTGGATTGAGGGAATAGCTCTTCACCTTGAAGGAATAACAGGCTGAGGACTTGACAGTCTTGCCCAGTTAACCCCCATGAAATATCCAGGTTTCCTAATTTATGAGGCTACCCCCAAATCAACCAAACTATGACTTAGTATTGAAACAATGGTGACTTGGGGATCCATCATTTAAAGAACCCCCCACGTGCAAAAAAAACACTATTACTTTTAATCACTCTTAAACATCAATGAATTGTCATCAACACCCCTTCAATCCCCATTAAGGTGCCCAAAAGCCTAACATGAAAGACTGCGGATTATTTTTGGGATTATCATGGGATTCACGTAAAACAATGTCATACTTTTACCACCTATTAGTGTTAATCCATTCCCGACATAAAAATGGTGAAACATCCCTGGTGAAACCGACATGGCATGATTCGTTTTACTGGGGATGGTATTTTTTTTTGGTGTTTTACCATCTGGTTATGTAACATAGCCATGGAAAATCACCGTGTTTAATAAAGTTTAATAGGTATTTAATAGGTAAGCCAACTATTTCTATGGGCCATCGAAAAACCATGGCTATGTTGAATAAACAAAGGGTACCATGTTTACCAACAAATCAACTGCCAAGTGCCTCACCTGGATTCACTGGGCTCAGGTGGCATCCGGCCAAAGCTGAAGCCCACGGCCGGGCAGTGCTGCCTGGACTCCGCTTGGTTTGTCGTTTTTGGGGTTGATGGGGCGCCGCTTCATGTACCCAAAAATATGGAAAACCTGTGGAAAACATCATGATTTAAGCCGGAAACCTGATCAGACATCCGGGTTTAACAGATTTATTGAACTGATTTCATATACCAAACATAGGGAAAAATGATGATTTAAACCACAATAAAAGAGGATTTAGCTGATGTAAGCCAAGAATAAAAGTGGATTGAAACCACAATCTTAACAATCCGTGGATTAGTTCCCCATGGGCAATCTACAGAAAAATGTGGTTTTGTTACCCCCAAATTGACTGGGCTTTCCTCCAGATTTTGACCTAGAACCAATTCTAGGAACCCACGGACCACGGACCCATACTTGTTGTTTTTAGTATATTTAAGCATCCGTTTTTGATTTTATTCTCAGAGTGGTCCAAAACTCCAGAATCCTGCTCTAAAAACATCAAACAACTGTTGGTTTTGGATCTTCATGCCCTTAAAATCAAGTGTAAAATCAATTACAATCATAGGTAACCTGGGTCCCATGGGTCCATGGGTCCCATCCCCAGATTGGGCCCCAGGGCCCCATCCCGATGAGTGGCAAAAGATTAACGCATATGAGCCCGGTCGGAAAAACCATGCACCAACAGTTTATTAGATTGATGCGGGCCACCGATTCTACATTCTACATCGTTTTACGTCAACTTCAGTGCAATGTGGTACATCTCTGATTAATCCCAGATTCAGGTGTTCAATCATGATGCTACAAAGTCTTTCGTGACACACTGTATTTATCCGACCTATTGACATGGTATTAAACACTACCACAATCTACCACATATCAAAGCATGAACACACAATTCATCCCAAACATGGATTGTGAAAACCCCTATGGCCCCTACAAATGATGCTCAAATCATCTTAATGTTGGTAAAGCAATAGATAGCAATAGTAAACCATCCCCAAAATCACAAGTTTTCTGGTATAAACCATCAACATATGGATGGTTTATGATATTACTCATCTAAAAACTCATGAAATATCACACAATGTCCAATCTACATGGTCATATCATGCCGTTTTTTAGGATAATCTATGTGAAACCGGGGGAAATCCCTCTCCACCCGGAAGATCATAGGATCCAAGGCGCCAATGTGGATCCCAGAGGTCAGGTTTGGTGTAATGCCCAGGCCCCGGCGCACCGGTGATCTTCGCCTGCGATAAGCCTGCGATGGCCCGTGAAAAGGTGAAACATTGCCCGTGAAAAATCATGACTGTTGGATATCCTTGGTACTTTTATGTACTTTCCACGGCCGTCGTGTTCTTGGCTGCACATTGGTACTACATATGGCTGATCTGCTCATCTTTCTTGGGGTGATTTAAAGTTCTTGTGGTCCGTTCGAGCACCCTGGCCCATGCAAAACCAGGGCGGACCCGCCTATGCCCTTGGCGACGGTAAAACTCACAATGGGCGGGGACTTGTAAGAAGTCAACCTCAAGACTTTGGATCTAAATTGGGTCCTCTTGCCCAGCCAATCCCTAATCGAACGTTTAACTTCCGTGCAACCTCCTGTAAAGGAGGCGGCTTTTGCATGAGAAGGGAACTACAACAGCCCACTCTGTCGTGCTAATTTGACAAGAACCATGCAGTAGCTCTGCTTTGTTTTCAGCCCCATCTGAAATTGAGCTCAGCTCGGCATTTTTCACCAACAAACCTCGCCAATCCCCACTGAATCCCAGCACTGCAGTCGGGCTTCTGTTGTTGAGCTGGATGTGAGAGACCACCATCCTGGTTTCGATCATCCGCGTGGACATACCCTCTGGTAAACGTACAAAAAGCTATCGAACATTGCCATTTATAGTGGATTTACCCATTGAAAATGGTGATTTTCCATAGTTATGTTAGTTTACCAGATGGTAAATGGCTTGAAAATCAATGAACATAACTTACTGGTGCTTAGTAGGGAATGGACGGGAATAGGGCTTGCTGGGATGATTATTACTAGTAATGGATCATTCCCGAAAATTCCCTGCTAAGCACCAGTAAGATAAGGCCGGTGATGGCTACAACATGCCACAACATGCCACAACCAATGAGTGGGGCCTAATGAACACCACCCATCCCTCAGTACGATCAGAAATCCAGTGTCCAGCATCAGGCACACCACGTCATAATGATCTTCCAACCAAGATGGGGTCAACAATTGCTACCGCTGGACCCATAGAATTTACTAATTATTATCATGGCCAATCTTAGATACCCTGCAAAAAAGCAACAATTCTTAGCTGGTGAACGTAGATAATCCCATACCAAAGGACTATTCAGGATTAGTTTCTACCCCAGTTGATTGACCTAGTCTGGTTGGTGGTCGAGCCACCCCTCTGAAAAATATGTGTTCGTCAGTTGGGATGATGACATTCCCATATATTATGGAAAATAAAATTCATGTTTGAAAATACCAACCAGTTATTAGTCTTAAGCCATTTCTAGCTCTGCCTTGTCCCAGAGCATGGCGCCCACAAGCTCCGTATGATACCTGGGAGCCATGCGATGTTCGGCAGTTGGATCCAGTGCCATAAACAGTGGATCCCAATGGTTGCAAAACGGCTTGAGTCTGTATATTTTGCCCATGGTATGTCTCAAGTGCTTGAGTTGTCCAAAACAAAAAAAACACTCTGAGACTCAAAGTGGGTCTCAAATCCATGACTTCTAATATGGTAAACCCAATAATCAATCATCCCCATTGTTATGGTTTCTTATTGGGCGTTGGGTATACCGCTGCCAGGGATGATGTTTATCATGCCCTCCAGTCATGGTTGGTTAATGGGATGGTACTCCTTAGCTGCTTCAGCAGGACGACCATCCTGAAGAAACAAAATGAAAAAAACATGGACAGCCAACATCTCTAAGTGATAAACATCACCTGGAAGACTCGCTTCGTTTCTATCATTTGATGTCTACACAAATCCATCAAATTGAAAGAGGTGTGTCTCAATATGGGCTCTATACCTTCTGAATGGCCGCCAACTGAAAGGAAAAAATCGGACAACTTTGATTAATCAGTGAATTAACCAGTGAATTCACCATTCAGAACTTCAGTCACCAACCCATACCAGCAACTGCCCCCCATTGGCAGCAGACTTGCCAGGGCCCATCTTGGGATTATCCGCCCCTGCCTCAGCGACTCGATGGACAGTTTGTTGTTCCCTTGTCGAGTTGCGTAAGGATCCATAGTTTTGCTTTCTCAGCCATTCTTTGAAAGGGATCAACCACAATCTCAAAACTAAAGGAACCATGTGAAACAATCCAACTCATGGATGATTCGTATGTGAGGGTCCATGACGGGTGAATCCCACATTAGATTCAACCGACCATTGGGTAACTGTTCTAAGGCATCCAATTCAACAAACATCTCATGACATCTCACATCTGGACCAATGATTGAGAGATACAGATTGAAACATTGATTCTATCACCAAAAAAACATTGAATTTCGAGAGTTGCCGGAAAAATCACCTCCAACCATGAACATCATGAACCATGGCTATGGGTTTTGGGATGTATGAACATGTATGAACCATGGTTCAAAACTCCCATGTTTTTGGGTTTAATGGGGTGTGAAACAGGATGCCCGGTTGTACGCGTCCCCCGTTCCTTTCCGCGTTGAACGTTCTCCATGGCACATAGATGGGCGGTCTCTTGGAGACACCAAATCCACGCTGGAAGTTGGTCCTGTGGCCCCGATCCACAGCTACGTTAAGATCATCTAAACTCAGATGGAATTTGCCTAAGTCATGGGGATACCCTTATCCAAATCCCAAATCATCCAAGTCGTGAATGATCATGAATGATCATGACTTAGTACTGAAACCAATGAGTTTGGGGATCAATAATTTTAAGAAGCACCAAATGTTGGGGGTATATCAACTTACACCCTGATATACACCGAACATATATGGTAGGTAGTTCCAATGATCAACTTTCAAGACCCACTAGGATCACCCCACTAGTGACGTATGTTGGTACTGGCCAAGAAACCTTGAAAAAAAACGATCGTAAGTCCAAATTCAGTTGGTTTATCCTATATTTACACATGGCTTTTAACTATAACGTATACCATACGTGTGACCTCCAAAGGAATGCAAATCCACAGCCATATATCCAGAAATGGGGGATGCAGATAGCCCCCCATAGAACAATTGTTTTCATGGTAATATATATATACACAAGAATAAACACATTAACATGGTACTAAACCAGTCTAAACCAGAGGATTGCACTGATTGCACCCATTGTTTTTACAAAACCATACGCGACGAGGGCCGCACGATCCGACCGTGACATCCTCTGCATCGATGTGGAGATGGTCAAAGATGCTCCTTGGGTGTATCCGACGTGATATGGGGATGGGTCAAAACCTTTTATTATCACATGACTGGGGGAGTTAACCATCCAGCTATTGAGGTATCTCCTTTTATGGAACTCCCAAATTATTACCAACTGGATGTGCTGTGTTTGCATCATTCTTATTCATGTGTCTTGTATCCGTCCTGTTATTGCCAAGTGAACGCAATGTTCACCGGTTGGTGGTTACAATCCTTCTGAAATCATTAGTCGTTCATCCTCCCAAAGCGGGTTGAAAGTTAACACATATGATTGAAACCATCAGATTGCGGGCACGTCAGGTGCTTGGCGTTTTCGTGTTTCTTAAAGCTGTTGATTCACACGTTATTCACACTCACTATTCTTTTTCTCGATCTTATGGCTCGCAATTGCGCTTCTGCAGCAGCTGTCTCAACATGGCCACAGGCAACGTGTCTTGGAGATTGCAACTCCAAAAATAGGAAGCATACAGAAAAAGGTCATACGACGTGGCATCAAGTGCGAGTTCAAGCGCCAGAGAAGATCATACAGCATAGCATCAAGAACTGTGTGTTCAAGTGCGTGCAACGGAGCACCAGTGTTCAAGCGCAAGAGAAGATCTGACAACGTAGCATCAAGCGTGGTCAAGTGCAAGAATTCGTACGATGTAGAATCACGCGTGGGTTCAAGAAAATCTTACATCTTACAACAGTAGCATCAAGTGTGTGTATGTGTGTGTGTCTGTGTGTCTGTCTGTCTGTGTGTAATCCGCCAGCTGTCATGCAGGCATCATGCGGGATTCAATCAACTAACGTTATATATATATAGAGCAGGGGGGCAGCCTCATGTTTGCAGCTGATTGCCCAACGAAGAGGGCTGCATTCATGACTGGTATGACTCTGGGACGCTAGAGTGACGTACCTGCTATTCAATGTCGTGATGGCGGCTGGCTAAGCCTAGAACCGGAACAGCTTACCATAGTTGAATAGGTTCGAAACAGTATGCACTTGTCCTTTGTTCTGCCTGCTTGTTGTGTGCTCCCCCACCGGCTAAGTTTTGCAGCTCTTCCTTCCGCCAGGTTGGGCTGCCGCAGGGCGGCCCCGTAAGTCCGTTTCTGCGTTTCCTCGGAAGCCGATGTTTCGGCTTCCGGGTCGGGCGGCGCTGGCGCACTGCTCCCGGTGCTGGCTGAGGAACTGCTCGACGAGCTGCTGCTCGCGCGAGCTTTTGCGCTGCACCGACTCCTCCTGGGCTTCTTCGGCCGCCCCCTCGCCGCTTCCTCCGCTTCGTGCTTCTCTTTGGCCTTCTGGAGAAGCTCATCGTTCTCGAACCAGAGAGCGAGGTCGACCATGTTGTCTTTCTTCGCCTTCGCAAGCTAAGAACCCTACCATCACCGACTATACCACCACCACCACCACCACCACCACCACCACATTACCACAAACGTTACCCTACATTTACGAATCCCTCTCCAGCAGCGACGAGAACCATTGCAGGTGCCACGGCAGCTAATCTACACCTCACGACTGTCCAATATTACACCAACAACTACGTGCTACAACTATACCTATTGAACAACCATATCTCCACACGCGGCCACGCCGCACTATGGTACGCTACACTAGAATGGTTGTGGAATCGAATCGAAACACTATAGCAATTGCCTGTTCCCAGGCTTTGTTGGTGCGCCAGTCCTGGCGTCCTGGCTCGCCGCCTTGGCAGGCGACGGTAAGCCGCGAGTGTGGCGTCCTCGCTTTAGCAATCTTTACCCTTGCTGGTGTAGAATGACAAGTAACAGTTTATGAACCGGTCTAGGAGCCCTGGTCCTCTCAGCTTATAATGAATTTATACATCACTAGTCTGGAACCCTCACTCTTGCAACCCTTCCCCTCACGTGGTGCGTGAAGCTCTACCAGCCATGTCCCCCTCCAAAAGAAAAAACGCCACGCCGGTGCATTAGAAGGGTTCTGTGCGCCCGGGCTTTGCTCCGCGCGCTGCTGCTTTCGGATCACGTTTTGATCCAGGAGGCTCTGGTTGTAGCTTGTCCTTTGCTCCGAGTCAGAGCGCAGTACCATTTTACCGAGCGGCACAGACTGATGGAAGTGGTGTCAAGCTTTGCTGACAGCCACAGCGCCTAAATGACTACCCTCCCCCGGCTTGCGTGCGTGTGTGTGAACCCCCAAGCAAATTTCGGCATCTTAGCTCGGATTCGATTTTTATCTTGACCAATGCTTGGCCTTCTTCGCTACAGATTGCCCCTGAAATTCTTGTCCGACATAACGAAACTGAAAAAAATGTCATTTTGTCGCAACGCAGCGTGACTGACAGAGAGTCATTGTGGCATTCAAACCCTTTTTGAAAATTCGTTGCCTATACGAGAGCTATCATACCTTTTCTTTCCGTGGAGAACTTGTTGCACAACTGAATGCATTTCCAAAGAACTGACCATGTCGATGCTTCTCGAGAAAAAAGATGCAATTTCTTTTGCTTGATGTCCCTGTGTTGCCCTTAGGGGCTTGTGTGTGTGTAACCCGCCAGCTGTCATGCGGGCATCATGCGGGATTCAACCAACGAACATTATATATATATATATGTATATATATATATATATTGAGCAGGGGGGCAACCTCATGTTTGCAGCTGATTGCCCAACAAAGAGGGCTGCATTCATGACTGGTATGACTCTGGGACGCTAGTCACGTACCTGCTATTCAATGTCGTGATGGCGACTGGCCAAGCCTAGAGGCCGAACAGTTTACCATAGTTGAATAGGTTCGAAACAGTATGCACTTGTGTTGACAGGATTTGACTTAGGCACCCTCAAGGCGCTGACAACATCACGATTTCAAAGTTCCAGTTCAGAGTAAGTAACTACTCTCAGCTGTGTGTGTGTGTGAGTGTGTGTGTGTGTGCTTAAGTGGTTTCCCCATGTCCGCCTCCACGTGAGCTCTTTCTCTCTGCGGAAGGCCTGGCGTGCGGTCATTTTAATGACCTTGTGCACCCAGTCCCCGCCTCCTGCCCTTAAACTACGCGCTTCGTGGGCAGCCAAACCCGGCCGAAGGGCCCTCTGCCCAGCCGTTCTCCCAAGCGCTTGTCCTCCCATGGGTGCCAGTTATATGAAGGTAGTCCTGAGGTTGCCAGAAGCCATGTAGAATTCCATGTTTCCCTGGTGTCTGTTTGCCTGGCAGCGGTACCACCCCTGCATAGGGAAAAACATATATATATATATATATATGTCATATAATATATAATCATAAGATATAATATATAAATATAATATAATAAACATATATATATATATATAAATACGTATATAAATATAGAATAATAATAAACATAATAATATATATATATTTATAGAAAACTAAAAATAAATGAAAAATAATTAAAATCAAAGAGAAAATAATAATCAAATAATAATAATTATTATTATTATTAAATATATACAATATAAAGATAACATATTTAAAACATATGTAAATATATACAATATAAACATATATAATAAATAAACAAATAAAACATATAAAAAATGAATGAATGAATAAATTAAATAAATAAACAAATAAATAAATACAAATACATCTATAATACATAATATTGAAATATATATATATACAATATATACATACATACATATTTATAGACATTGAATTGAACATATATACATATAAATATGTATATATATATATTGATTTATTTACTATTTTTCTAGGTATGATCGAATATATATGCTCGAAAAAGCACCATATAACTTGAAATCCCCCGGGCACCACCTTCGACCAACCCATCGCCGTGTAAAATCTTACCCTATAAGAACCCCAAAACTTAAACGTCAAGACGGAAAAGAAAACCTGACCAGCCCAGTTGCTTTATATCGGTGGCCCAGAGCACGAGGCATGCTTGGGGCAAGACTTGGCGGCTGGAAAACTTTTTCGGGCAATCATAGGCCGATGGCAGAGGAACGCCAAGGCCAAGTGCCCGGGCCAAGCACGCACGAGGGCGTCTTCATCCTTGGCCTGAAGTATGTGCCCCTGCGAGCAAGGAACCTTTCTTGCATGCAACGCGGCATCTTCTTCAAACCCGGAAGCTACTGCGGGAGCAGGCCCATTTGCCCTAGTATAAGTCATTTCGGGGATTACCTTCTTATGCCTTCATCGAATCCGGAGAAAGGCGACCATGGTCAATGTGAATTGGCATGTCCCGAATTCACCACGCTTTCAGAAACAGGTCGGAAAAGCATTTTAGCAATGCGAGATACAACCACTTCTGCCGACCATCAAGAGACTCCGCAATATGGAAACAGACCACTCCAAGGAGAAACAGTTTTCGAGCAAACATTTTCGGAAAATGCTTTGCCGGAAAAAAATCAAGAGAACTCCACACATGTAGAACAAAGTCTTCAAAGATAACAATAACATCTTTCCAATCAGTCCATGTCCTGCGCAATCTCCACGAACAAAATGGCAGTGCCGAGGACGTTCGGGGTGGGCAGGTGGAGAACGTGGTTGAGATACGCTTTTGCCCTGAAAGGGTCCGGAAAGAAATCCGGATTTTCCTGCCGGCATTTGCACAAAAAGACAGAGAACATCCAACCTGCGCTGCTGAGCTGCCCATCTGTTCATGGAACCTTCACCTTGCCCCGTCTCCTACGCTAAACCGAAACCGCTCAAACTGAAACAATCAAACCAACAAACAAATCAGGCATACCCGAAAATGCCGAAAAAAAACTGATGCGCAAGAGATCGTACGACATAGCATCAAGTGTGTGTTCAATTGCCAGAGAAGATCATACAAGGTAGCATCAAGTGTGTTCAAGTTCAAGAGAAATCTTACAACGTAGCATCCAGTGTGTGGCAAGTGAATTGGCAAGTGAACATGAACGTTGATAGCTCACCCAACCCCACCCCACGCCATGACTAAGGTAGCAAGATGTTTTCTGTGAAATGTGACCTACAAAATGTTCAGGCGCTGCGCCCGCTGGCAACCAGGATTGTGGATGAAGAATACCCTCCGGTAAACTAACATAGCTATTGAAAATGGCCATTTATAGTGGATTTACCCATTAAAAATAGTGATTTTCCATAATCCATAGTTATGTTAGTTTACCAGAGGGTAATAGTTGACCAACCTGAAAGGTTCGGCCACTTTGAAAGAATTACATAGAATTACCCCAATCCTAGAGTATTCTATTGCGGGTTTATACATGAAACGCATGCATATTCTATTGCGGGTTTCTGCATGCGTGAATGGTTTTAGTAGGATGTCGCGTTTCTCATCTTGTGGGGGGCTACTATGCATAGAGCCACCCCACAATGTCAAGGGTCCACCAGATCTTCACTTGGGTGTCAAATATAGTGACCGTCTTAAGAGTGAACGTGAATAAAACTTGAGGATTTTGAGCTAGCCCATGTTCAATCAAGCTCAATTGTCATCCACTCCGCTGCCTACTCTATGCCTACTCTCAACAATGAAAAATGACTGAGCAAGGTTGGTTGATGTTAGCCCATCCAACTATAGACAGATACATGCACCAGAAATCTAATCATGCTTACCCTCCAAGTATCTCTGGAGCTGAGGCAAACTAGGAGAGCGTCGAGCAGCGGCAGCGTTTTGCCTCGGGATTTATGGTCATGAATTTGGGGGGGTTTCATGGGGATTTAATGGCGACTTCATGGGAATATATATGGAGTATATATATATACACATAATTCCCATGAAGGTTATAATTAAATATTATAGTTACTATTAGATATAGGTAAATAACCTATGGGAATTATATATATGTTCCATAATATATATATATATGGAATTTATAACTATATATAATTATTTATATCTGGTTGGTGGTTGACCTACCCCATCTGAAAAATATTACTCAGTTGGGAGTACTATTCCCAATATATGGAAAAATAAAAAATGTTCCAAACCACCAACCAGATATGGTTGTGTAAAATGATTTGATGGAATACCCTAGGTCAAACGTTTACATAGATGTGGAAAACCCATGGGGAACCCATTCGGAAAATAATCTAGAAATGGTTTCTTTTCCACATCGATGTCCCTTGACAGGAGGGTATCTAATGGGGACTAAACCATAAGTTAGAGGATTTTAGCATTGAACATGGGGATGTGATCCAAAACATATTGTTAAGTTATAGTTTATGATTCTTGTGGACAATGGTGACGCTAATGGTGACACACCACCCAATATACTAAGGACATCTAACCCAATCTGATACAATGCCAACAATTGTACCCCCTTAGAAGCCCTGGTGTCATATTGGATCGATTCATTTTGGTGCCTTCAGCTATGAAATCATCAAGAAATCAGCTTGAAAGAAGACGTAGCAGACCTCAGGAGGCTGATTCAAGAAATATGAAGAAATACGTCGGACCGTTATTGAAGTGTGGATCAGAGATTTCAGCCCAGTAGTTGGGGACTTGGGGACTTTGACACTTCAAGCGCGATCAACGAAACGGAATGGGGCGCCCCAACGACGTTTTGGCAAAGCCTGCCAGGGCCTTCTTCTCAAATCTCCTGCCGTAGGGCGAAGCTGAAACCACCTGAAGATGGTGGTTGATCTACGATGCCAGGATACCCCCAGATTGCATGGTTTAATCTGAACCTATATAGGAATATATAGGATAATTGCCCAGGATAGCACCTTAAACTGGATGGTTTATGAGATTATAAATGATTATCATTTTCTTCTCAGTGAATGTTCATTTGCGGGGGCATCAAAAAACACCCAGATGGTGCAAAGGGGGAGTCTTGCACCACGCAGAATGTCTGGCACATTTGCCAACATCTGTGCTATGAGCAGCCTGGGCATGCCTAGCATATATATATATATATATAGATATTTGCACTGGTATGTGCACTGTTACACCGGACCCTACTCCATATTCAAATACCAATTTTTTCACGTGTCTGGAAGAATCAGATCCCACGGATCGCAAGTGATCGCAACCTGGCGCTTATCCCACAGGTACACTCAACAGCAGTGACCAAAACACGCTGGTTGTCATTCCATAGAAATCCTGATAGAGAGAGAGAGAGAGAACGGGATCCCCGTTAAAAATACCCTCTGGTAAATTAACATAGACCCTGAAAATAGCCTAGTTTTAATGGAAACTAATCTTCCAACCCCTATCTGCCAGGGTCTATGTTAATTTACCAGAGGGTAAATGATCGTCAACAAGTATATTGGATGATACAAACCCCTAAAAAGCACCATCATTTATCAGTCAAATCTCCATATGTGTGATCGTTGAAATATTTAAAAAAAAACACTATAGCTAATGTAGGTACAACAAGGTCACGCCGCCCGCAATGACCCCGGTGATTTTCGCCTTTTTTTTCCTGCTTCCAAGTTGTTGCTCCGACAACCCTTCTAAGGTTTTGTGTCCACAGCATTTTGTGTAGACTCGCATTTCGATTGGTATTTGCATGACTGCGTAATCGTTTCGATGATTTTAGATTGGTAGAAATGTGTTTTTTCGGTTCTCATATGTTCAAAAAACTGAATGTTTGTTGTTTTTCACTTGCAAGTCTTTGCCAAGGTGTCAATTGACAAATTGTTTCAACTGAGCATCCTTCCGCACATTGCATCTCCAGACAACAAGTCTCGATTACCTGAATGTTTGGACGCCAACTCCTTGGGGATATATTTATTCAAAGTAGACCAGTGGCGGTCGAGGCACTGAAAACCATGTGACCTGATCCTGGGGAATTTTGATTTTTTGAAAGATGTTACATGAAAAGTTTTTTTTGAAACAGGCAAGAACGTGTTTAGATGTAACATGAAACTGTGCAAAGCGTGTTAGATGTTACATGAAAGTGTTAAGAGCGTAGCACCAAGAGCGTCTTAGATGTGACTTTTGATTGTGTGCACAGAACGTTATTAGCCCCGCCCCCACCACCCCCATGTGACCAGAGAAGAGGCGACAGAACGTTATTAGCCCCGACCCACCCAACACATGGCAGAACGTGCATGAGAAAAGAACATGGCAAATATGACGTGTAACAAGACAACATTGCAAACATTTGCAAACGGACTGGAGTCTTTAGAGGCGGCGTCAGCTAAAACAATCATACATTCCCAGTCATGGGTGGTTTGTGACATCGTTTTGCCCACATTAGTGATTAATGAACTCGCTATTTCATAAACAACTGCTGGACTGAACACCTGCTCACTTCACGAGATTCTCCCGCCTCAAGTCCTCCTTATCGGCCTTGGAGACCACGTCCCTGGCAAACACCTGGCCTGGCGGTTGAAAACCCCGTGGAAATCATCATCTCTCGCAGGAAACCAATGGTTTTGACACATCCTGCGAAGGCGCCTTTCTCGATGTGCGTCAAGATGAGCTCAGCCGCATCCGCAGGGCTCAACTGTGGCGGCACATGGTCCCATGGCAGTTGCCTCGGGCGAGGCAGAGGGGTCATCAGAAAAGCCTTGCTGGTTGGTGGTTGACCTACCCCTCTGAAAAATGATGGAGTGAATGTCAGTTGGGCTGATGACATTCCCAATATGGAAAAAAAAGCAATGTTCCAAACCACCAACCAGCTTGGGATTCACAGTGTTTTTTCCAGTTTTTTTTTGAAAAGTTCGGAAAATCACTGATATATTTCAGGTGAAAAATGTCCACTTGCAAAACTGGGGTGTCAAACAGGCTAATTGGATCAACATCCGCCGATTTGAAGGTCACTGGGAATTTTGGCGCAGCTAACAATGATGGTTTTTGAGGGTACTGGAAATAAGAAATCAAACAACACACAGTTGATGTCACTCTATGTGACGCCTTTTTTGCAAAATTCCATGGTTTCATCATCCAAGTATATCCAAGGATAGGGCCTCGAGTCGTGCTTTGACATTTTCTTTCAAGCAATCATAGGAGAATGCTTGAACAGCGGTTGATGAAGGAGGATATATAATTATACCGTAATTAGCACAATGGTTTCTAGCTTGATGAGCCTAGGTATACAGTAGTTGTATTTGATGCGAACAGGAAACAACGGTTTCCTCAAAATTAAGCCTTTAGTGCATGTTTCATCATATACCTTTTTTTCTGATTCAACATGACCAATGAAACTTGGATGATAAAATAACATGGGGTGCCTGACTTCAGACTCCCCCCTAGTTGCGAACTGAGAGCCAAGTTACTCATCTAGCGGCATGACGCTGTTGGAAACACCCCTGTTCTGTCGCCCTTTCGGAGCAAACGTGGCACAGCGATGCACAGTGCGAAGGTAAGGAGCTGGATGGAGCTGGGGAGGTGCTACATGGCATAACTGGACTCTGTTTTTTCCAAAGTTTAATTGCCAATCATTTAGACATTTTGGTGAATTTCAACTGTACACATCTGTAAATTCACCGAAATGTCTAAGTAACAAGTACTGTGATTACCATACTGGTTGGTGGTTTTAACCATCTTGAAAAATATTAGTCAATGGGAAGGATTATCCCATATATTCTGGAAAATAAAAAATGTTTGACCAACCAGCATACGTAACCATACGTAACCATACGTAACTTTGGTGATTTTAAGATTCTGCAACAACTGGTTTTCACATCTTCCGGGTATCGATCAGCATCAGCGACAACGTTCGCAAAGGGGTGAAAGAAATGCTACGGGGTTTCCACAAAGTCTCGTTCAAACATCGGGCACCATGGGGTTTTCCATGGGTTTTTCTATGTCTATTGATGTGTTCTTTTAAAAAATGTGCAAGGCTCTTGAAGATACAAGAAGGAAGAAGGTTACCAATGTCTGCAACACAGTCATCATAAGCTTCACTCAGGATCACATGTTGCACACATTCTAAGAATGGGATGATCTGAGTACTTGGCAGTAAAGCTCAGTCATGGACTCCTAAAAAAACAACCCTTCAAACGCGACACTTCTCATGCTTCAACTTAAGAAACATCAAAACCGAAAAGGATCCCAGGCCCCTCAGGCGGGGTCTTCAAATTTGACACGCGCAGCCCATGGTACCTGATGGTACCTGTATCACTCTTCCAAATTTTGCCAACCAACAGTGCCATGTCCAGGGTACGTCCACAAGGGACACCCAGCATTGGCAGCAGCTCACTAACTATGGTCTGCCCACAGCGCAGCCTGTACTCGAACGGTGCACCGTTTTGGCTACATGTCACTGTTCATCAAGTTCCAGTTATCAATACGGCAATACAGACATTTATTCCGGCCCTAAATGGTACTACATGGTAGTATCACCCCCCATATACTTGGGGGTCTGCTCATATCAACACAAGAATGACTTTCTTGGCAAAGGTTCATTCATGTCAGTCTTGGCTGAATCAAGGGAAAATTGTCAGGAAAGCACTCAAAACTGCATCATCAAAGACACACAAAATATTAGAAGATGCCCTTCAAAGTCTCCCTTCAACGCAACTTCTGCTGTTCGTTTTTACCGCTGCACGTTCTGCTGTTCGCAGTGGCACACCGCACCAAATGGTCTTTCCCAAGGTCAGCAATGTTCTTGGCGCTCTCAACGAATATAGCCCTATCCATGTCTGGTGTATTTACCCCACATGAACAAACTGATCTATGGTCAATATACCATAGATCTGGATGTTTTTTGCTCTCGGTGTTTTCGAATTGCTGTTCAATTCATTGATTAAGTAAACACATTTCATATAGTCCATTCTAACTACCTACCTTCCCACCAAAGCACACTTCTATGTGGATCATGCACGCAGCAATTACAACCTTATAACAAACTATATACCAGCAAATACCAACAGGTTTTGCACTTTGCACCCATCTTTCGACCTGGTGGAACAACACACCAAAAAAACTCATTCAATACAAACCAAACAAACACGTGTCCAGCACGACAAAACCATGCAATTCCATCCACCGTAGCCAGATCAATCACGCATCCAAACTTCCAACATCTGGTGATAAATCTATAAACAGTGCATACTTTTGCACCATTAAGGGAAAAAATGGCACTAACAAAATATGAACCAAAACGATGACACCAGAGTCCAAATAAGTTCGTACTTAGACTTGTCAAAAAATCACGCAGGAAGTTCTCAAAGTATGATCATGGCAAAGTTTGCTTTCTCGGAGAGTGTAAACTGGACATGCCCGAATTGCCTAAGGATGGTTCAAATTTGGGTACCCAACAATTCCCTGGTTTGCTACAACAAAGCACGCAGTCAATCTGCAGTCCCCTGTGCCTGAATATCCGATCTATATTGCTGATTGGGTCTATTCACGGTGTTTGTTCGCATCCTTGATGGTCAAATGTTGCATGTCACTTCTCTCTAGGAAGCCCTGCTGGTGTCCTCTAACAATAGCAAAATCTGGATACCTGGAAAAAACAACTAGCTGGTGTGAGCAAATACTCCCAAGTATTATAGAGTTTGTATGAGATGCAAAGAAAGAAAACATATTTTTAGTTCCTCAGCTGGAGAAATTAGTACATTCCAATTCCACCCCGCACCAGCTATGATTGTTGGTTTATACATCACATGAGTACTCGTTTTTTATATCTACCATGAACCAAAGACTTCACCCGTATATAATATATAATACTACCATTTCTACAGGTGCATATATATATATATATATTTTTTCATGATCGATATATGTATATATATATGTATATATTTACAATGAAACCACCACTCAGAATTAAATATTGTAAGACTATAGTAAAAATACTATTAGCATATTAACATATGAAATATCGAAGAACATATGAACAACTTAAACCATATAAAATCATATATCATACACCATAGTTTTCCCCAGGAAACTCATGGCCCTTTAGGGGGCTCACCAAGCTGGCCGTTCCACGCTGGGCATCAGCTCAGCCAAGCTTGGCCGTGAGGCTTCGGGCGCCTGCCAGGACGGGATACAGGACGGGATAGAACATCCCTGTGATCATGTACATATATTTTTTTATGATATATAATGTGTATCTGGGGATGGGTCAAAATCAAAGCCCTATGGGACCACAGATTTAGTATATGATTACTATTAAGCATCTAATTGTTTGGGTACCCAATTTTGACCTATACCCATATGTATGTATGTAATATATGCATATGTAATTGGGAAATATATTGAACGTCCATATGATTTTAAATAATCATGGGGTCATAGATACACCATTATGGAGATATAGATGGAACATCCCTATGATATATGTATAATTTGATATATGTGTATATGTGTATATGTATATGTATATAGATGCATGTATATATATATACATGTGGAGCATCCCTGAAACATACCTATGGAACATCCCTATGATGGAATATCATAATATATATATATATATGTGTAAGTGGGGTATGTTGATGATTTAACATCCCTATGATTATATTATATATATACATATTTCTATGTGTGGGTCAAAAACATACCATAATAGACCATAATTGCGGTTATGAACCACATTTGGGGTAATTTGCAAAATCATGGGGACATATAATGTTATATAGTACAACGTACATATATACATACAATAGGGATATAACCTTCAAGTGATTAATGATCGGGTTATTGAGGTGATAAGTGAGGTAAGCTATGATATTTGAGGTGATAATTGGGTACCATACTTGCGGTATTTTGATTATAGCCCAAAATCGCGGGGTATGTATATATATAATATACAGTATGTATATATATATATATATAAATCTATCATTATACATATATATATATATATATATAAATCTATCACTATATATATATAATTATATACTATATATATATATCCACATGAAAGGGTTAATTGATGTATATCCCCTTAAATGTCAACCATGTAATTGAGGCATAAAATCTGGATAGAAGAAGGCGGATATAACCAAACCATCTATACTCCGATTTTGTCGCTCCCAACACCCCAGCTACAGGGGAGGAACTACAGAGGTAAAATGGCAAGTTGCCGCCCTCTTCTGGCTGTAATTTACCTGGGCTAGAGCGACCCCGTGACAATAAGTATTTCAGTCATCCCAAAGATTATAGACCCCACTCGACACTGATGGATTTCGGTCAAACCTGTGCTGGGCATCATGCAATTGATTCAAACAAAAGTGGATTTCACTGCCTAAATGGTAGTACAGTTAAAACACCCCTTCACAGGCTGTTGAAACAAAACAAATCCCAACTGCCTATTTTAGGTTTGCCTTTCCACCCACTACTTTTGGGTTTGTCTGAAAATTGGTTGCCCCAAATCCCGGGGGGTTGTTCATCATCAATTTTTCAGTTCAAATGGTAATTCTGGGATACAGTGAGACCACTGTTGAAGAACCTGCTGCAATAAGAACTTCAGGGGCTGGATTGCTGGATTCAACCCTTTCTGTCAGCTAATTGAAATAAGAACCCCAGGGTACCCTGGAATTCTAGCCACTGGTTCTTATTCCCTTTAACGGGTATCAATATACTGTTAAACATTGATTATTAGCAGTTATTTCCCAAAAGAAAGATTATGTACCGCGGAACTCCATGCCGGGGACAAACATGGTGCGGCCCCAGGGAGATGCGGACGCTTACGTCGTCACCAAGGCTGATGAGGCTGATGTCGACAGCTTCAGCCAGACACCAGCCGGACTCACTGAAGCTCATCTGACCTCGGAGGCTGCCCTTGGCCTGTCTTGGCTTGTCTGGGCTTGTCATGTCTTGCCTGTGCTGCCTTGTTTCGGCCGCCCAAATCAAAAACAAACTTTCGGGACCTGATTTGTTTTTTCTTCCCCCCGCCTCCTTTGCAACCTAATTCCATGCCAAAATAAACTTTCAAGCTCTGGCATGGTGGAATATCTGGCCTATAGCTCTGTTTGGAATGCCTGCACCTGAAAAAACTTTTCGGGACCTAAAAACTGTTTTTCTTCCCCCCGCCTCATTTGCAACCTAATACAATGCCAAAATGGATTGGCAAAACCCTCACCATACGAACCCCTTAAGAACTAACCCATTAAGAACTCGAGGGTACCCTCGTTCATAATTCCCATATTTTCCACCTATAGCACTTAAGAACCCCAGGGTAGGCTGGAAAATTCTTAATCAGTTCTTATCTAGCGGTTCCGCTGTAGAAAAGAATCATGTGTTCAAATCAATATATATATGTATATATATATATACAATAATTGTAATATAATTAATAACTTTGTTGGTCACATATCCCAAAAAATATCTCAATCATATCTTCGGTTTAAATACAACGCATGATTAAATCGCGCCTCGGCCATCACCGGATCAGCGCCTTGCAGCTGAGCGATGGATAAACCATTGCGAAGATTGATATATGTATATATATAGAAATTACGGCCATTATGATCCATTATGTTATCCTATCATATCCTATCTCTATAGATGGAATATGATAGAATATTGCGCAACATGTTTCAAAATTGTCCCAACTTCTGGGAAACTCCAGCTGCGCCTGCGGGATGAACCTTGAAGGACACCTCAAAGTGTCCCTGACAGCTTCGGACGGAGCGGGAATTCATTGTATCGGAGCTTCCCTAAAATGGTACCATCTGATTATTTAACATAGCCATGGTATAGATGGCCATAGAAATAGATGATTTACCTATAAAAAATGGGTGGATCTTTCCATGGCGAACTGTTAAATAACCAGATGGTAACCCCAGTGATCCAGCTATTTCGTTGTTGGATTTTCCATGAAACCCATCCAGCTATTGCCGTACCCCCAGCCATGAAACCCCCATTTCCACCAACTTTGCTGCCACCAAACGACAAAAAACACATGATCTACACACGCAAAACAATGGAAACACCTGTCATAATATGACACAAAAAACAACATAAGAAACACAGTTCATGTTTGCACATGTTTGCCCTCTGTAATCAAACACAGCCATGGAACATCGCCTAGACATTGAAAACAACTGCCATGGGAGATTACCAGAGGATAAACCACCAAATATCATATACATTATATAACTATTCATTAATTAGCATTACTTATCCATTGATTGTCCCATAAATCATCCATTATCCCATCAAAATGTCTCGTTGCCATTGTGAGAAAATATGGCACATCAGTCAGCAAAATTCCAGGCACTACCTATCCAGCCTTCTCATTCCGGTGCTTGAAGCCAGTCAGTTCCTGCTCGACTGTCAACATTTTATCCAACATGTGATGGCTTAAGCCATAGGCTACCTCCCAACTTTCCCTGGATCATCTTTATGTTCATCTCAGCCAGCCAGGGACTGGAAATGATGGTTTTGCATTCTTTTCATTTTTTTTATTTGATCATCATTTTTTGGATTGAAAATTAGCATTCCCTTTTTATCCCCGTTAAGTTTTTTCATTATTTTTGTGATTCCTGTTTTTCCTCCCTTTGGCATTTTCATTTTTCCTCCCTTTGGCATTTTCATGTTTCCTCCCTTTGGCATTTTCATCTATTCTCCAAGAAACTGACACAGATGAAAGTAAATCATTTCCAAGGGAAACACAGATGGATTTCCACATGTTTTCTGTGTTTCCTACTGGATGGTAGTGATCTCGTCGGTTTGGTTGCTCGAAAATGTTCCATGAATGATCCACATCCACATCTTCATTTGGGTTACTCGGGGTATACGGTATACGCCCACTTTGGCAATTTTTACCAGGGAAGTGCTGGTTTGATAAACCCTATTGATAGTTTATGTAAGACTCAAACTCTCAGAGACTCTGGGGTCCAAAGTCACGCTTGACCTTAGATAACCTTTTAAAACAGCCATCAACGTCAGTGGAATGTAAAGCATTACTCAATCATACTCAATTGTTCAATCATTTGTCCAGCAAAAACGATTACCCTCTGGTTATTTAACATAGCCATGGAAAATGGCCCATTTATAGATAGATAGTTTACCTGGGTTTACCTATTAAAAATGGGTGGATCTTTCCATGGCGAACTGTTAACAAATAACCAGATGGTAATCCATCCAACTCACTGACCATGGCCGCAAGAATTCAAGTGACCTCGCGGAATTATCGTGTTTTTCAACATGTCCGTTTTTCTTGGTAGCAAACTTAGCAAACCAACCATTTACCATCTAGTTTTTTAACATAGCCATGGAAAATCACCATTTTTTATAGGTAAACCATCTATAAATGGGCCATTTTCCATGGCTATGTTAGTCATGACCAGAGGGTACCTATCATCGATTTCACTATTTTTCACTTATTGTTGCTAAATTTACTTTTTGTCACCAGCAATATAAGTAATTTGCGGCCATCTGCAATCCATTCACCAGTTGTATCTTTGGGCAAATTCCTATACCTTCAAATTCTCAAATGATCGCACAAATGGCTATCGAGAATCACCATGGAATTGTTCCAGATAAATCACCATGGTGGTGCCAGTCATCCTGAGTCATCCTGGGTTCGGTCACCTAATTTACCATCATGATATCTCCAACTGTATCTCCAATTCTTCGGTACCTATTGGCACACACATATATATATATACATATATATATATTGGGTGCGGAATTGAAAAATACCCCTCCATATGTATATATATACATATAATATGTATATATATATTATAGAGAGATATCTTTATACACAATTATTATTATTATTATCATTATTATTATGGTTATTATTATATATATACATATCAATGCCGTATGTATGTACCACTTGGTGGTTTCAACCCCTGAAAAAAAGAGATAATGACGAAATAGGTGCCCCATTTTGCAACATTTGTGGACATACAGTACTTTTGAAACATCATTTATTTGTTTATCCAAAACAAAATGATTCATTGGGCATCATCTAGGTAGGATTGGAACATCAATAAAAACTGAAACCATCGAGAATACATATTTACATATGTCGGTATGGGGCCAAAATTAATTACCTCCAAAATTGAAGGGTTGTGGAAGTTATGGATGATTAATACTAAAACTAGTAAATGCTTATGGACTTATGGATGATTATATAATATCAAACTGGACTAAAATCATCTAAAATCATCTAAATTAATCTAAATTAATCTAAAATCATCTAAAATCAGCTAAAATCAGCTAAAATCAGCTAAAATCATCTAACATCATCTAACATCATCTAACATCATCTAAAATCATCTAAAATCGGCAGTTTTACATATCTGGGCCTTCAATGTTTACCCATAGCCATGTCATCCCCAAGCCGTGATGCCAAGGCCAAGGTGCTACACGTCCCAGCTGGGCTGTAGACTTCACCACAGGAACTCCAAGAGTCATGGAGGACAAGGACCAGTCACACAAACCTAGCGCCACAGAAGGTGCCACGCCACTTGTGCCACTAACTCAGAAGGGACGTATCTTTCAACTGGGATCCATGGTGATGATCGGGATTTAACTGGGATTTAACGAACAACAACAGGGATATGATACAAAAAAAAGTGATATCAGGTTTTTTTTACATGTAAAAAAAAACATCCAATAGGGATATAAAATGATATCAATGGGAATTTGCCTGTGGATCCTTTAAAACAAGGTTGTGTGTCTTATGAAGGGCCAGCCAGGGCTCTCACTTGCAGGCCGTGGGCGCTGATACCAACGCAGATACCGTGCAAAAAAATCACCATTTTTTGGCCCTTTAACGGATGGGAAACCACCATGTTCAAGAGGTAAATCATAATCTTTATCATCATTAATTTCACTAACCTGAATTAAATTTCACTAACCTGATCTTTGAGGTCATTTTGGGATAGTTATCCCTTACTGGTTGGTGGTTGAGCCACCCCTCTGAAAAAACTATGAGTACGTCAGTTGGAATGATGACATTCCCAACTGAATGGAAACATAAAAAAATGTTCCAAACCACCAACCAGTAATCTTTATCATCATTTGTCATCTATAAATGAACCATTTTCCATAGCTGTGTTCAATCGCCAGAGAGCATTTGTTGATGCCAAATGGAACATCAATCTAACCAGCAAATACATATATATATAAATATCATGGCAATTTCGGCTAGACAATTAGCTTGATTCTTCATAATTCACGTACCTGAAACAAGGCAATTTGGAAATGATTCTCTAAATCCTAACCATCATTCCAGTGACGTCGCAGTGAGGTCGTTATATTTTTTCTAGCATATTGGAATATGGAAATTCCAAGCAACAAAATGTCTGGTTCATTCAACCAACAGGTTGGGCATTGGGGATGTGTGCTGGGGATATTCTGAATCATGACCCTCCAGTAAGTGAACAACACACTGCGAAAACAACTCAGGTTTCCCGCGGAAACTGATCGAACTAAATGGTGAAACGTCCAGGACATGATAGGACCAAGTCCTGCAAACATAGATTATCAATGATACTCAACAGTCATATAAGAACATGGTTGTGCATCAAACATGCGTTGCCAAAGAAACCACGAAAGTTGCCATGTTTAGTATGAACCGATTGGCAATCAGGTGAAGCCACAACCACGTCATAAGATTGGCCATGTAAAGCACAATGATGCCATGATAGTTGGGTGATACTCTGTCATTCATTGTATATCAATGCGTGTGGCTTCATAATTGCCCTGCCAAAAAAAAAAACGTGCCACATCCATGATGAGACTACTATGTTTTTCACAAATTGTGTTTTAACCAACAATATCCAACAGTCATTGAAAGTCACAGGGAAAATAGTTGTAAAGGTATGGACAAACTAAGCATGCGAATCATTAACATCTCTGCGTAGATTTAGGATTTTTTGGAGCTGGAGTTGTAAGATGTTATACCCACAAGTGTAAATTGTAGTTTCACCACATGGAGGTTCTATAAACCTTAAATGCCATGTTGGGACTTGGGGAAGGCATCAGCCCTATGCAACTTTATGACATAATGCAATGGAAATGGTGTGCAAAATTCTTCAGAACCTCACAGTAGATTTGAGTTTTCCTGTTGGAGATTGCAGTTGACGCCTGGGCTTATTCTGCGGTAAAAAAAATACTGAGAACAACAAATCCTTAATCTACAGGTGACATGATAATGTCAAGTGGCAATCTGTCAGTGCCACCCCAGATCCCTTGGATGATCCTGCTGAAGTGGAGCCACTTAAATGGTCTATGTTTACCCGCCGGGGCAAGAAAGGAGACCCTCTGGTAAACATACAGAAAACTATGGAAAATCACCATGATCACCAATTTTTATGGGAAAATCAACTATAAATGGCAATTCTCAATAGCTATGTTGAATTACCAGAGGGTAAGACTTCGATCATGGATCCTAGAAACTCAAGATCTGCACATCCTCCAACTCCTCCATAGACATCGTTGCATCGTCGCAGAAATCAGTATAAAGCTCCTGGCTGAGGGAAAAAATCCATTGACACCTGGAAAATCGAACATTTGTTCAGGAAAGAACAGTTTCTGGTTGAATTTGAAATGAAAGGGCCAGGCCCCCCATTTTGAGGAAAAGCATGCCGAGCCCGCATTTGACCCACATTTTTTCCCTGTTTGTATATAAATATATATATATATACATATATATACATATACATATATATATTTTTTTTTTTACTGATTCTCAGCTTACTTTCCCCATTGCGGTGTACCCCGAAAAAATCCAACTACATCCCATTCTATCCAAATTTATCCCATTATCTCCCATTGCGGTGTACCCCAATATAATCCAACTACATCCCATTCTATCCCATTTTCTTCCGTTATACCTTATGCCATCAGACTATATCCCACTCATCTGAATTTACAAAAAATCCCATGAGATCCCACGAAGAAACCCATGAGATCCCGCTGTGAAATATCACCCAATTCCATCCATTTCTGGAACGCGCTACATCACATAAATTTCTTGTACAACTCTCTACATGTGTATATATATATATATCCCATGTATGCAATCATATCTTGCTATATCAAATAATTGCCGCATTATTCCTCGTTACACCGCACTCTTTCTCATTCCCTAAAGGACAAAAAAACGCTTCTTCGAGCAAAATGGGAGGTGGGCTGAAAAAAAAACAGCAAGCAACTTAATACAATTTTATCCAATTAAATCCCGTTACATCCCATGATATCCCATTATGTCAAATTTAATCCGGCTCTATCCCATTCTATTCAATTCTATCCCGTATGTCCAGTTCTATCAGATCCATTATATCCGGCTCTGCCCAACTCTGTCAATAATAGAACCCAATAGATCCCATTCTATCCTCTTCTAATTAGATGCAATTCATTCCCATTCTATCCGATTGGTATTGTCTCTCATTGATTCACATTGCATCCCATTCTGTCCGAGTCTTTCCCGTTGTATCCCACTATATACCATAATACCCCGTTCTACCAAGTACTATCAAGTTCTATCCATTCTATCCCATCTTGTCCCATTCTTTCTCATTATATCCAACCATATCACTTTATCCCATTATATTCAGTTCTATCAAGCAATATCAATTACATCTCATTCTATCCAATTCTATCAATAGATATCCCACTATATCCCACTAAATAACCTATTCAATCCTATGTTCTTCCATTATACTCCATTCTCTCCCCATCCACTCGTTTATTCTCCCAATCTGGAGGGAATTATCCGAATGCTCCTGCTGATGCTTTGAACTGATTTCAGACAGTTTCAGTTGGTTAAATCCTATTTCATTTATTCAAAACAAGAACAACATATAGAACAATAGATCGTTCGTTCCCCCCCTTGTGGTTATATATATATATATATACATATTACTTAATTATATATATATATAAGTTCAGGATTCCCCGAGCAGCCCTGGTTCAGTTGGGACCAGACAGCCCTCCGAAAATCGCCGAAGTCTCCTGTGCCATGGCCTCCCAAGGCGGATGCAGAAACTGGTGATCAATACCCTCTTTACCATTTGAAACATTGGGGTAATATGTGGTAATATCTCCACATATAGATATATATTTATACACACATACAGTCATATATATATACACATATGTATATATATATATATATATACATATGTATATATATATATATGTATATATATTATATATATATATACATATTATACATCCATGAATCATGACACGTAATGACTTTGGGACGTTTTACCAACTTTGAACTGTTTGCCGTTTGAGTGTGGCTACTTGGATGATTTCGTGATTCAACAAAACACAGTTGAGAATGTAACCTCAAACACAGGAAAAGTTAAAGGGATTAAAACCAATGAACATAGAACAACACTGGATTGGTGATTGAAACACAGTGGCAAATCATCCCGTGTGTTTCGTCTACGTAGACCGGCAGTAGAACGGGTTGGTCAATATCCGCTGCCTGAGCTAGCCATCCAGTGGATATGATGAAGCTATATAGATGGACAAGTACTTTACTAGTTGGTGGTTTCAACCCCTCTGAAAAAATATGAAAGTCAATTGGGATGATTATTCCCAATTAATATGGAAAGTCATGAAATTCCATGGTTCCAGTCACCACCTACCAGTTTACCATTAGCCTCCACTATGGATATACGTGTCTATTTTTTTTGGCCAAAAAATGTGGATTTCCAACATCGATCCATGTGGGCATTCACCTGCTCATTTTTTCGGTCCATGGGGAGCATCTATGGAAATTTGATGAAATTTGCACCACCAACTGTTGCCTGTTGCAGAAGTCAATTAATATATATATATATATGACATGTAGTTCATTTTATAGTATGGGATGTCCAAATATTATAAACTATGAATTATTATCATATCCATTTGAACAAATGACTCTTTCATGTTAGTAAAGCAATAGGACCCACCATCCCCAATTTTACCATCATTTTGTGGTATAAGCCATGACATTGCTTTACTCACATTATGGGGCTTCCGAAATCTGGACCCCAATGGTTCGGAAGGAACCCCATAGTTTTCGGCGAGATCTCTGGTTTGGATGTTGTGCCTTGGCCCGAAAAAAAACTACCGATGACTTGGATATCAGTTCTACATGGTTTCTTTTTGTTTGGCAAACTCCAATATTCAATGGCCATTTCAGGAACCGGTTTATTGGAGGTACCTACCATATATATAAGGCCTATTTTTCAGGCCTAATTTTCAGGGAATATCCCCAGAAATTTTGGCCAAAAATATGGTACATCCACGTACCTCCATCTGTTGGATCCTGGAGATCTCCCATTGAAATTAATGCCATCGTGTTGCTGTTTTTGATGGGCTTGTTCAGAAATTGGCTCCCAAAATTCTGGTCGTTGTACTTGGTGGCGAACTACCCACGAATCGTGGTTGTCGGTTAGTTCACCCCGTTCGAAGTGGATTAACCCTACTTATCCCATTTATAACTGGGGTTATAACCCACTTACGATTCGTGGGATGAGCCACCAAGTACCATCATTTTCGATCTTGAAATTGTATACGGAAGACCTGATATGTTCGGAGAGAGCAGTTTACGCAACGGTCAAAACATTGTACCCGGGCCATGGCCATCCCACCATCATGAGTGAGATTTCTAGACGGGTATACCAAGCTCTATATGAAAATGGATGAAAATGGAGTGATGACCATCCTCAAATATGGGTACATCCCTGGCATATCATCCAATTTCTGAAAAAAAAACTTGGTGAAACATATGCCAAAAAAATCCCACACATATCCCACATACATCCCATGAAATCCCTATTTTCTTTCAGGATGGTGCCCCCCAGTTGTAAGTTGGTTTAGAAACTCCATTAACAAGTTCGTTATATATACCATAAACCATAGAATTCAGCCACTTATATCTCAACTGAACGCTATCGAACGGGGTCCCCATCCTGTACATTGACACAGATTTTGGGTGCCATCCCAAGCCCCGACCTTGGGCATGCTGAAGACTCGATAGGCCGCATCTTCTGCCACCTTGTCGGCCACCAGCCGCTCGAACCTCGAAATCACCGCCATGTGCCAAATGTGCCATGGTTTTTTTTTAGGATTGAACCAACACTATTGGGATATAAATATATACATATGTATATATATATATATATATTGTTACACGCTCTTTACGGGGAACCCATTTAGGCACTTTTGTATAAAATGTGTATATATATATATTACATTGTGAATATAATATGGGAATATAGTAGAATATACAAAAATCATCTATATGAGTAATGGTCTATGGTCATCCATCCCATATAAAGAAGCCTTACAGTGGATATATAAATAAATCCCTATGAATGGATTGACCATGGCCCGTATGATCTGGGTCCAAAAAGTCAACAACATGGGATTATCAATTTAACACAGTGTTGAGATGGCAATAGTGTTGGTAACATCATGTATGGGATTTCTGGATGCTGTTCCAATTACTGCATATATATAATTATATATGTATATAAACATCTGTTTATAGGGAATTTCCCATTTCCACGTTTGATTAGCAAAGGGTAAACACAACTTGTGGCTTGTGAGTGACAGCTTAAGCGGAGCCTATTTGTTTAAGAAAATGAACATTCTGCTAAGACAACAATTCAAATCTTAAAATAACTTTGCAGGTCTGCATGTTTAGTTTCCTCAGTTGTCAGCAAATCCCAATAGGGATTACATCAGCATACTTCTCAGTGGAACTCACCCCTTCTTTTAAATGAACTGTAGCTGACTCCTGCAATCTTGGGCCAAATGGCTCCATACTTGCCCAGCTATTTCCGGTCGATTTTTTCTTTAAACGATCCGTCCTGTCTTGGCCCCTCGTTCGCTAACCAAAATTGGATGGTTCTTAAGACCCCCCACATTGGATACGATCGACAGGTCACCATTCCCATTCATTTGATAAAATTTGATGGTGTAGTAATCTCAGGAATTCATGGTTTCTCCCTATACCCTCCAAGTGGACTCCAAGTCCATCGGAAAAACGGAAATTGTATGGTAATTTACCCATCATGTTGGGATATGTTTGGGACTTTTATCCATTTTCTATGGTGACTAGGAGCATCTAAGATGATCTAAGTACCATTCAGCAAAAAAAAAATTCAAGATTTCGAAAATTTCGACCCAGGAACCCTATGAATTCCTATAAATCCAATGAATTCCTGAGAATTCCTATGAATTTCCTGATGTCGTGCGCCTGGTTCTCTGCGGTTTGGATGGAAAGGACGGCACCGAATTCAAGGTGATGCGGCCGCAAAGGTCGTCGTATGGTTTCACCGCCTCCTTGGCCCGGTGAACGCTCCTATTTCAAAACGTACACACACACACACATATATATATATATTATATGTATATATATATATGTATATATATGTATATATGTATATATGTATATGTATATATATATATATGTATATAAATATATATATGTATATGTATATATATATATATATACATATATATATATATATATATATATATATTTTTATATATATATATATATATATATATATATATA